>JABAOG010014956.1_pt1 | contig 12244 bp, 9 predicted proteins | sample 7062131 | NCBI WGS metagenome assembly JABAOG01 (sample SAMN14538629, study PRJNA623070) | marine sediment metagenome | biome: marine biome [ENVO:00000428]; feature: marine pelagic biome [ENVO:01000023]; material: deep marine sediment [ENVO:00002113] | place: India: Arabian Sea | collected... | reverse complement strand
CCCCGGTCGTCCGCGCGGCCGCGGGTGCCACCGCCACCCCGGCCGTCCACGCGGTCGAAGGCACGGCGCCGGTGCCGTCCCCGCACGCCGCCCTCGCCGCGGACGACGGCGAGGCGACGCTGGACGTACGTCCGATGGACCGCACCGGCGTGGTCTCGACCCACCGGCTGCGCATCTTTCGCGGCGAGGACGCGACGACGCCGGTCGACCCCGCCGGCTGGACGCTCGCGCCGCGCCGCGCCGGCGTGCCGGAGTCGCTGTGGGGCGCACCGCCCGCGCCGTTCACGCAGGTGCCGCGGCAGCCCACGGCGAACGTGCTCGCGGGCCGGCTGGTCGGCTACGACGTGCGCGCGCCCTCGCCCGCGCTCGGCCCCACGCTGGGCGTCGTGCCGCTCCGCTCCCTGGCCGAGGAGTACCTGGCGCCCGAGGGGCGGGCGCCGATCGACGCCGGCGCGCGGCCGTCGCCGGACTTCGTGCCGCGCGTCGAGCCGACGTCGGTCGCGCGGATCGAGACGATCATGAGCCCGCCGACGGCCGCGGCCCGTCAGGCGGTCTACGACGCGCTCGCCACGGCCGGCCTCTACTCCGGCGCGCACGGCAACCTCGCCGTGCTCGCCCGCGACGCCGGCCACCTCTACAGCGACCCGCCGATGGTCCAGCCCTGAGCCCCGGCGCAACCGAGGAGAACCATGGCGAACCCGACATCCGAAGACATCCCGATCGGAGACATCCGGTTCTTCGACGACTACGTCCCCGCGCTCGATGCGGGCGACTGGACGATCCGCGTCGACCACGCGATCGAGCACGACGGCGCGCCGCTGAACGTGGACGAGGCCGGCCAGGCCGTGCCGCTCGGCGCGGTTCAGCAGGTGGTCGTGAGCGCGCCACAATTTACGATCCCGCCCTCGGCGATCCTGAACCGCTACCCGCCGGAGGGGAGCACAGGGCGCTACGGCGAGGTGCTGCCGCACGTGGTCTTCTCGGACCCCATGCTCCCGTGGGAGCGGGCCATGGCCGGCGGGCCGGACCGGCAGCCGTGGCTGGCGCTGCTCGTCGTCACGCCGGACGAGCTGGCCGGCACGGCCGCCGCGTCGCCGACGGGCGCGATCGCGACGACGGTCGGCGAGTTCCTCCAGCCGACGTCGGGTGTGCTGAAGCCGACGGTCGAGAAGGAAGGCGACGTGGCCGACGACGACCCCTGCGCCTACATCCAGGTACCGGTCGCGACGTTCCGGGACATCGCGCCCCGGCTCGGCGAGCTGCGGTTCCTGGCCCACTGCCGGCAGATCGACACCGGCGACCGCGCGATCCTGGGGCTCGACGAGCACGGCCTCTTCGCCGTCGTCGTCGCGAACCGGTTCCCGGCCGTGCCAGCGCCCGGGACGGCGGCGCCCGCGACGAACATCGCGCACCTCGTGTCGCTCGAGGGGCTGGAGCCGTACCTGGTCGCCGACCCCGACGTCGGCGGCGCCGAAAGCGTCGCGCTCCTCTCGCTCGCGAGCTGGACGTTCCAGTCGCTGCCGGACAACAAGGAGGACTTCCGCGGTCTGTTCGAGAACCTGGTCCGCTCGGAGTACGACGGCACGACGTACTCACCGGACCGGCTCTGGCTGCGGCTTCCTCCGCCGGCGAGCGGCGGCACGGACGGCCCGGTCCCGGCGCGCGTCCGGGACGGCTTCGTCCCGGTGGCGTACCACACGCGCACGGGCGAGGAGACGTTCGCCTGGTACCGCGGCCCGCTCACTCCGGTGCTCACGACGCCGCTACAGAAGGCGGCCCCGTTCCCGACCGGCGACGCCGCGATCGTCTACGACGGCGGGACCGGCGTCTTCGATCTGTCCCTGGCGGCGGCGTGGCAGATCGGGCGCGCGCTGGCGCTGTCGGACCGGGCGTTCGGCCAGCGCCTGCTCGCACTCCGCCGGCGCGCGCACCGGATCACCGACGCGCTGCTGCACCGGCTCCGGAGCGACCACTTCACGGCGGACCAGATCGCGGCGCTGGACCACGACTCCACGGTCCAGGACGAGCTCATCCGGCGGCTGGACACGCGGCTGCTGGCGGACATCGGGCAGGTCCCCGCGCCCGGCCCGCAGAGCCCGGCCGCGCCGAAGGCCGCGTCCGGGGCGACGGACCCGGTGGCCGAGGTCAGGGCGTTTCTGGCGCAGGCGCCGGTCCAGCAGCGGCTGGCCGAGCTGGTCGAATCCGATCTGGACCCGGTCGCCCGCTGGCTCGCACGCTTGATTCTGCTCTACCCGCTTCCCTTCGACCACCTCGTCGCCGACGTGCGGATGCTGCCGATCGAGTCGTTGCGGTTCTTCTACCTGGACCGCAACTGGACCCGTGCGCTGCTGGACGGCGCGTTGAGCATCGGCATGGAGTCGAGCCGGGAGACGTTCTTCCACGAGGTGACGCACGGTCTGCTGCACCGCGCCGCGTTCGAGGCGGCGAAGGTGATGCGAGACCGGCTCCGCGGCGTGGACCCGGCCCCGCCGGAGGTCGAGGAGAGCCTGGTGAGCGGGTTCCTGCTCCGCTCGGCGCTGGTCTCCGGGTGGCCGAACCTGGCCGTGCGGCCGCGGCTGAACGGCAGCGACGAGCCGCTCAAGATCCTGCGGCTGGACCGCCTCTCGCCGACCGTCATGCTGTGCCTGTTCTGGGGCGTACCGGATGTCATCGAGTTCAGCGAGCCCCAGGAAGGCTTCCGCTTCGGCGTCGACGATGACGGTGACGTCCCGCTGCGCAACCTCGTGGCGCCGGCCAAGGACGGCGACCCGGCGCTCGGCGTTCAGCTCCCCGGCGATCCGATGTTCCGGGTGCGCGACCCGTCCGGCCGGGAGGCCCTGTGCCTGCGGTCGGCGGCGAGCCGCGTCCTGAACCTCGCGCCGGGTTCGGCCGACGGGCTCGTGCAGAAGCTGGCGGCGGCGAATGCGGCGGCGGCGAAGACGCCGGTCCCCGCGCTCGGCCCCGGCGCCCTCGCGCTCCAGATGGTCAAGTCTCCCGAAGCGATCCAGTTCACGACCCACGCCGGGTCGCCAACCTGACGGGATCCCCATGGCCGACACTCCCCTGATCGTACCCGTCCGCGTCGACGCGCTCGTCGCGAACCAGGGCGTCCTGAACCGGGACGGCGAGTTCCGTTGGTGGCCGTACAACTACCAGGCGCTCGAGGACTTCAAGAGCCCGGAGCCCGAGGCCTTCGGCCGGCAGACGGGCAAGCCGTCGCCCGGGGTCTACCTGCACTGGACGCTGCCACGCGCGCTGCGGCACGGCGAGCAGGAACGGGCCGGTGCGCCGATCGAGTACCCGCTCGTCCCGAACCGCTGGCNNGGCTGGTCGTGCGCGAGGTGGGCGGCGGCGCGGGCGCGACGACCGCGTGGGTGATCGAGAGCGACTGCCCGCTCACGGATGGCGTGCGGAAGCGGTTCCCCGGCATCGACGTCGCCCGGACGAGCATGTACCTCGTCTCGCCGGCGATCATCGAGGCGTGGAAGAAGAGCGGCGACGCGCTGCGCAACACCATCGCGCTGGATCCCGCCGCCGCGGACCCGCAGGTCGCGAACCTCGGCATCCGGTTCCCGCTCGCCGATGGCTGGACCGAGCGCGCGGCCGACACCGCGTTCCTCACCGCCGTCGCGCCCGGCAACCCGGTCTTCAGCATCTACTACCCGCACAACGTGGGCGTCTTCTCGATGTTCGACGACCTGGCGGGGATCGACTCCGGGACGCTGAGCTACCTCGTCGTCGGCTGGTACGCGAACCCGGACGACGACGTCCTTGCGTCGTGGCCGAAGGACTCGACGTCGGAGGATCCGTACGGCGCGCTGCTGGACCGGCTCGGCTGGACGGTCGCGGGCGATCCGGACGTGAAGGCCGAACGCAGCCTCTACGAGGGGATGGCGCTGACGGTCGCCTGGCAACGCGACGGCAATCCGCCGCCGGACGACCCGCTCGAGGCGGTTCGCGATAGCGGCAGGCTGAACGTCTCGATCGGCAACAACACCATCGACGCGTTCACCGCACTGGTCGGCGAGCAGCTCCAGGCCGCGGGCCACCCGACGCAGACCGTGAAGCTGCTGCGCACGTTCCTGTACGACCTGCTCCCGGTCGTCAACGAGGTCAACGGCGATGCGCTGCTCGAGGAGGCGGTCCGCAAGGAGTGGTTCGGCTCCGAGCCGGGCGGCTACCGGTGGGAGATCGTCGCCCGGAGCTCCGACGGCTCGGCCGGCGTCGACCTGACGCCGGCGGAGGCGACCTGGCTGACGCAGCTCAACCGCGACCAGGACGCGCTCGACTCGGCGCTGAGGGCGCTGTTCGAGCTTCAGTGGCGGTTCAACGCGACGTGGTGGAAGCTGGGCCTCGATCCGGACAACCTGTTCCCCGAGCCGCCGCCGGGCGTCACGAACGCGAAGCTGCGGGCGTACCTGGACCCGGCGAACGCGGACGGGATCACGGCCGCGCTGCTCGCGCAGTACCGGACCGTCACGGACGGGTTGGGGAAGGTGCCGCAGCCGGTCTTCGACGGGACCGAGGACCCCCAGGCCGCGTTCCAGAAGGGGATCCAGGCCTTCGCACAGGCCCGCGGGCTCGGCGACGGAAAGGAGTTGAAGGCCGTCGCCGCGCCCCGCTTCCGGGCGGCCACGAACCCGGTGGTCGTCCTCTCCGGCGTCGAGCCCGCGCCCGCCTCCGATCCGGACGAATCGCTGGTCGTGCGTACGGTCGGGGACCTGGTGGCCGGCTTCACGTTCGGCGGTCGGACGGCCGATGCGGCGGCCGTGTCCGGCTCGCTGCCGAAGCTGCCGAACGTGGCCGCGCTGCCGCCGGAGGTGCCGGCGCTGCTCGCGGAGTTCTTCTTCCTCGACCCGGCGAACGCCGCGGCGATCGCCGCCGCGATCGGGGCCGCGCCGGACGACGTGGCCGCCGCCGTGCGCGCGCGCTCGAAGGACAGCTACGCCGCGCCGCTGCCCGCCTACGGCCTCGACGCGTGGACGCAGCCGTGGAACCCGATGTACGTCGAGTGGAAGGTCCGCTACACCCACATCCCGTACGAGACCGCCGGCCGGCGCAACTGGACGTTCGACGGCACGGACTACCGGTACTCGCCGGGCGCCGGCGGCGGGGGCGCGGAGGACCGCGAGGTCGGCGGCATCTCGCTGCTCAGCCCGCACGCGCAGTTCGTCTTCGGCACGCGGCTGAAGGAGTTCCTGAACAAGTACCCGAACGCGGACCTCGGCCAGCTCGAGCAGTGGATCGCGCAGATCGACGACTGGAAATTCCTGGCCCAGGAGCTGACCGGGCTCAACGAGCTGCTCGCGCTGCGCGACCCGCGCACGTTCCGCCGGCCGGGTGCGGCGGACACGGTCGGCGCCGCCACGCAGCAGTACTCCGCCGCGGACCTCGCCGGCTTCCCGACCGACCAGCCGCCCGGCGGCACGGTGGTGCCCGGCGCGTTCCAGGGCGCGGTCGACTCGGTGCCGTACCTGCCGAACGGCCCGCGCCTCACGTTCCACGGCGTGCGCCAGGGACAGCTCTACTTCGAGGAGCTCGCGGTCTACGACAAGTTCGGCCGCCGGCTCCGGGTCATCGAATCGAGCGGCGGCTCGGGGCTGTTCGACGCGAAGAACTTCCCGCTCGTGCGCGATGCCGCACTGCTGCCCGACACCGTCGTGCACAGCGAGATCGCCGCCGTGGCGCAGCTCCCGCCGCGCACGCTCCAGCACGCCCGCCTCGACTTCCGCCTGGCCGACGGCAGGGACGACGCGAAGATCCTCGGACTCGACGACGGCGTGAACCCCATCGCCGGCTGGGTGCTCCCGAACCATCTCGACCGCAGCCTCCTGCTGTACGGCCCGGACGGCGCCAGCCTCGGCGAGTACCGGCTCGTCGTGGGCGAGGACGGCACGAAGCACGGGGAGTGGCAGCCGCCGCCGCACAGCGACGTCGCCACGCTCGACGACGTCGGCCAGGTCGCGCCGCGCCTTCAGAGCATGCTCGAGGCGGACACGCTCGGGCGGCAGGCCGATTTCGAGGCGTTCCTCCAGGCCATCGATGCGACGCTCTGGACGATCGACCCGCTCGGCGCCCGCCACGACCAGAACCTGTCGGTCCTGGTCGGGCGCCCGCTGGCACTCGTGCGCGCGCGGCTCGCGCTGCGCCCGCGCGGCCCCGCGCTGCGCGACACCGGCTGGAGCGCGACGTTCGACCCGCCGGCGCCCGGGTTCCTCGAATACCGCTTCGGCGTCCGGCTCGGCGACCGGCCGACGCGGCAGGACGGCGTCATCGGCTACTATCTCGGCGACGACTATGGCACGTTCAACAGCGTCGCGGCACCGGAGACCACCGCGTCGCAGAGCTACGTCCGGCAGATCGGCCCCGTCGGCGCCGAGGGCGGCGGCAACTACATCGAGCTGCAATTCGACGACAGCAGCTCCGCGTACGTGACCGTGCTGGCCGACCCGCGGGCCGCCCTGCACGCGGTGACCGGAATCCTGCCGATCAAACGGGTCGAGATCCCGGCGGGCTTCGTGCAGCGGGCGCTGGGCGGCATCGAGATCGGGTTCCGCCTGGGACCGGTCCTGACGAGCGTCGGACCCACGCCCGCACAGGGCGGCGCGACGCCGGCCCACCCGAACGCGATCGGCCTGCCGACGCCGGCCGAGCAGAACGGGAGCTGGTCGTGGTGGGAGCGGGAGGCCGGCCCGACGCCCGGCTGGACCGGCTACGACCTGGTCGGCACCACGCCGAACGCCAGGCTCAGGAGCATCCCGAGCACGCTGCGCGAAGGCATCCTGCAACTGGCGATCGATCTGAACGAGAAGGCGTAGCGCGAATCGAACCATCCGACAACAGGAGCAACGGACCATGAAGACGATGAAGCTCTCCCCGCCCGGCGTGCCGTCGGCCGCGACCGACTGCCTGCTCACCTACCGCTTCTCGACGGACCCGGAGCCGCTCCAGGTCAGCACGGCGCAGACCGCCTTCGCCGGCCGCATCAACCTGGCCGTCTTCAGCGGCGACCAGACCGTGTACTGCAACGAGATCAAGGTAGCGGTCCCGATCGGCCCCGACGCCACCGACTACTCGGTGGACACGCCGTCGGACTCCGTCAACACCGCGAAGTGGAGCCTGGAGAGCCGCGAGATCGTCTCCGGCACCGAGCTCGGGCTCGACGACGCGACCGACTACGCGGCGTACACNNCGACAACAGGATCGACTACAACCTCGTCTTCGGGCTGAGCGCTGCGGTCAACACCGCGCCGGGACAGTTCAGCTACATCGTGCAGGAGACCTCGGGCACCGACCCCGACCCGAGCACGTACACGCCCAAGAAGGCGACCTTCGCGCTGGGCAAGGAGCTGCCGCGCTTCTTCCTGAAGAACTTCGTCGCGACCGCGCCCGGCGTGCCCACCGTCCCGGCCACGGAGTTCGCCAACGGCGCGGACATCCGGCTGTCGTGGGAGAGCAACGGCACGTTCTTCCGCATCTACCGGAAGAACGAGCCGGCACCGGTCTACGCCGGCACGGCCACGCAGTTCACGCTCGCGGGCGGAGCCAGGACCGACACCACGCTGGTCCTGGTCGCCTCGGTCACCGGCGACCCGTCCGGCGACGGCGGCTCGGGCTACGAGCCGATCTACCTGTACGAGGCGCTCACCGTCACCGTCTCGAACCCGGACCTGACGCCGAAGTCGACGACCGTCGCCGNNCCGGGAACGCGAGCGTCGGTGGCACGCTCGGCGTGACCGGCGCCGCCACGCTGCACGACACCGCCGTCGCCGGCACGCTGGGCGTCTCCGGCGCCGCGACGCTGGCCAGCGCCAGCGTGAGCGGCAATCTCGGCGTGAGCGGGGCGAGCACGCTGCACGACACCGCCGTCCAGGGGAAGCTCGACGTCAGCGGCGCGACGGGACTCTCGGACACCACGATCCACGGACTGCTCGCCGCCGCCGGCGCCGTCGGCGTGATGGGCACGCCTCGACCGGTCTCGCCCGGCACTTATTCCGCGAGGACCGATGGGATCGTGATCGGATACGTCGGATTCCCCCCGGGCGATCCCAAGTCGAGATCGCTCGCGTGGATCAGCGGGAGCACGCCGGGGCTGAGCGTGTCGGCCACGGGCGGGAACAACAACTACTACTTCGATTCACACGACAGCAAGATCCGCTGGGCGTACTGTAGCAATCCGGCCACGTTCACGATGCCGGTGAAGAGGGGCGCGAGCTGGTCGGTGAGCGTGCAGCAGGGGAGCGGCAACGAGAAGAATCCGCCCACCGCCTTCTACTGGACCCCGATCGGCTCCGACGCCGCGAACACCATCGAGCGGATCGGCGAGCCCGAGCGAGTCGACGCCATGGCGGAGCCGTCACAGGCGGATGGGACCTCCGACGTCGACGACACGAACCAGAACAACATCGACGCCCTGATGTCCGTGCTCGAGGAGGTCCTCGGCGCCGCGCTGTCCGGCGACCGCAAGGGCCGCCTGCGGGACGCCGTCCGCCGCCTCGTCNNTGACCGCCGGCGTGGGCGCGCGCCGGGGCCGGCTCCGCTCCAGGCCGTAGTCGACTCCCTGGCGTCGCCGGAAGACGTCGATTCCGTCCATTCCGATTTCGAAGAGGGCGTGGACGGCCGACCGCTCAACGCATCCGCCGCCGCCGACCCGGCGGCGCGACGGGCGGCTCGACGCGATCCTCGAGACCCCGGGGCGTGACGCGCCGGCCGTCGTCGCCCGGGATGCCGCACAGGTGCACCAGCCGCCCGGCGTCCTCCAGCTCGCCGGTCTCCGGCGCCTCGCGCAGCGACGCCGAGTAGTCGGCGACCTCGTGCCAGACGGCGCAGGGCGGCGGGGGTGGAGCGGGTGTGGTGAACGGGAAGCCGTTCGCGGTCGCGCGGGGACGCGGGGGGCGAGGGCTCGGGCGGCTGCGGGGTGGCTCCATCGGCCGCGTGACCCGCGCGCTCAATCCGCGAACACCGCGTCGACCGCGAGCCGGAATCCGGGGAGCGCCGGCTCGCCAACGAGTACGTCGCCGGTACGCAGCACCCGGACCCCGCCGCGCGGGCGGTAGGCCGTGATGCTGCGCGTCCGGGGCTCGACGACCCAGACGAGGCGCGTCCCCGCATCGAGGTAGTCGGCGACCTTCGCGCGGATCTCCGCCCGGGTGTTCCCGGTCGAAACGATCTCGACGGCGAGGTCCGGCGCGAGGCGGCCGAACCCGTCGGGCAGCGCCTCGGCCGGCAGCCGCCCGGCCGCGACGAAGGCGAGGTCCGGCGCGCGCACCGTCGGCGGATCCTCCGAGAGGACGAACCCCGTCTCGGCCGTGAACACGCGCCCCAGTCCGTGCTCCTCGACGAACCGACCCACGAGGCAGGCGATCCGCCAGCCGCGATACCCGTGCTCCAGCCCGGCCGGCGGCTCGCGGACGACCCGGCCGCGCACGAGCTCCGCCCGGTACGCGTCCCTCGCGGGCAGCCGCTCGAACGCCCGCAGCGAAAGCGGCCGGTCGTCAGAGGTGCCGTAGTTCGCGGCCATGGTCCTCTCCCGTGGCTTCCGTGGCGTGCACCCCATCCCCGGACGCATCGTAGCCGCGGCCGCGCGGCGGGGCCATAGCGGGATCGGCCGTACCGGCTTCGTCGGGACGCGTTCGCGCCCGCGTGGAGGCGGCCGGCCGTCGACGCGCCGACCGGCGCGCGGTCTCTTCGCGGTCGACCCCACTTTTCCGCGTAGGCCGGGNNGCGCGCGGTCTCGTCGCCGTCGACCCACTTCTCCGCGTAGGCGGGATCCGCTCCATCGACTCCTCGACCGGCACCGGGTAGTGGCGGCCGGCGAGGTGGGCGATCAGGTCACGGGCGCCCGCAGCCTGGCCGCGCGCCGGCGCCGCTACCGCGCGAACAGCGCCGCGACCGGGAGGCGGAGCCCCGGCAGCACCTCGTCGCCGTCCAGCTCGTCGCCAGGCCCGAGATCGCGGACGCCGCCGCCCGCCGCGTACACGGTCACGCCGCGCGTCCGCGGCTCGACCACCCAGACGGCCCGCGCGCCGGCGGCCAGGTAATCGAGCACCTTCGCCCGGACCTCCGCCAGCGTGTTGGACGGGGAAACCACCTCGACCGCGAGGTCGGGGGCGCCCGTGACGTAGCCCGCCGGCAGCCCGGCCTCCGGGATCCGGTCCGCGGCAAGGAAGGCGACGTCGGGCGCCCGCACCGTCGGCGGGTCCCCGGCGAGCACGAACCCGGCCTCGGCCATGACGCGGCCGATCCCGCGTTCGCGCACGAAGTTCCCGAGCAGGCGCCCGATCTCCACGGTCACGCCGCCGTGCTCCGCGCCCGGCGGCGGCTCGCGCACCAGCCGGCCGCGCACCAGCTCGTGCCGGTAGCCGTCCTCGGGGAGCCGCTCCAGCTCCTCGATCGTGAACGGCCGGCCATCTTCCGGGATGGGTTTCGCCGCCATACGCACCTCGCCTGGGTGTCGGTCGTCCGGATGATAGCCTCGCCCGCTGCGGCCGCGCCATGTCCAGATCGGCCGGCGGCTCGGCGGGCCGGGCGCGGCGTGCTGGTGCCGGGCGCCGGAGGGATCCGGGCGGCGCTCGACGCCGACCCGCCGCCGCGGCCGCGCTCCGCACGGCACGGACGGCGCAGCAGGAGGTGAAGGATTCCGAGGCCGTGAACCCGGACCACGACTCGCCGCTCGCCGGGAGCGCGGCGTCCCCCGCCCGCTCCCGCCCTCATCGCCGGCCGCGGGGCTCCCGGCTCCCCGCCGGCGCTCCGGGGGGCCCGGCGCCGCCGTCGGCCCAGTGACGGACCAGCGCCGCGCCGGCGTGCATCCCCTGCGTCCCGAGCAGGACGAGCAGATCGCCGTCGCCGACGCGGTCGAGCGCCTGCCGGATCGCCTCGTCCAGGCGCTCGTGGTGGACGTGCCTCACGCCGGCCGTCCGCAGCTCCCCGAGGAACGCCTCCCGCTCCGCGGGCTCGACCCGGTCGGGCGCGTCGACGGCTTCGCGGCTGCTGGTCGCGACCAGGGAGTGCATCCTCAGCTTCCGGGACCAGATGGCGATCGTCTCGCCGTAGCGCCGGTTGAGCTCCGCGCCGCGGCCGCCGCGAATGGCGGTCACCAGGTGCAGGCGCCGACGGCGGATGGCATTGACGACCTCGAAGAGCGCGCAGAGAGCCTCGGGGTGCGTGGCCGTGTCGTCCAGCAGGTCGAACCGGCCGCAGCGCTCGTAGTGGAGGCGGCGCGGCGGCGGCCGCGCCCTGGCGAGCCCCTCGCGGACCGCGTCCGGCGGGGCGCCGAGGCAGAGGCCGGCGACCGCCGCGAGCGCCGCATTGCGCGCGTTCGTCCGACCCAGCAGCCGCAACTCGATCGGCAGGGTGACCGGCTCGATCCTGCCGCCGTCGACCGCCGGGAGTGGGCGCGCGACCTCGAGGGCCATGCGGGTCCGCTCCGGCGCGAGGCGGTGGCGCCGGATGCGGACGCTGGCGCCGGGCCCGAGGCCGCAGCTCACGGGCGTGACGTCGCCCCTCTCGACCAGCGCGCCCACGATTCGCTCGCCCCTCGGATAGACGAGCGGCGCGCCGGGCCGGACGTGGTCGAAGAACCGCGCCTTCGCCTCCACGTAGCTCCGGAACGTGCCGTGATAGTCGCCGTGCTCCAACGGCGCGATGCAGGTGAAGATCCCCACGGCGAACTCGAGGCCGTGGACACGCTCCTGGACCAGACCCTGGCTGGTCACCTCCATGGCGCAGATCCGCCCGCCGCGATCCGCGATCCGGGCCAGCGCGTGATGCAGCGCCAGCGGGTCGGGCGTCGTAAGGACCTGCGGCTCGTGCAGCTCCCCCGGAAGGTGCAGCCCCACGAAGTCGGAGCCGATGATCCCCGTGCTGGTGCCCGCACGCTCCAGGATCGCCTGGAGCATCTTCAGCGTGCCGCTCTTGCCGAACGACCCCGTGATCCCCACCAGCGACAGCCGCCGCGCCGGCTGGTCGTACCACGCCGCGGCCAGCTCGGCAAGCGCGCGGCGCGTGTCGGGTACGCGGATGACCGGCAGCTCCGTACCCGCTCCGGGGTCGCTCTCGACGACCACCGCCACCGCGCCGCGCCGAACCGCCTCGCCCACGTAGTGGTGGCCGTCCGTCCGGTGGCCGCGCAGCGCCACGAAGAGATCACCGGGCTCGACCTCCCGCGCGTCGGACACGACCCGCCGCACACGGAGCAAGGCGGCCGCGGCCGGCGGCCGCGGCCCCGAGACCGCGCTCAGCAGGC
>JABAOG010003609.1_pt1 | contig 12262 bp, 10 predicted proteins | sample 7062131 | NCBI WGS metagenome assembly JABAOG01 (sample SAMN14538629, study PRJNA623070) | marine sediment metagenome | biome: marine biome [ENVO:00000428]; feature: marine pelagic biome [ENVO:01000023]; material: deep marine sediment [ENVO:00002113] | place: India: Arabian Sea | collected... | reverse complement strand
GCGGGTCGCGGCGGGCAGCGAGCGGATCCCCGACCCGGACCGGTACGGCGAGGAGTACCTCCGGGTGACGGAGCGGCTGCGGGGCGCCGGGTTCGTCCACTACGAGGTGTCGAACTTCGCACGGCCCGGACGGGAGGCCCGGCACAACGCCGCCTACTGGACGGGGGCGCCCTACCTGGGGCTGGGCAACGGCGCCCACTCCTTCGTGGACCCGGAGCGGTGGTGGAACCACCGGGACTGGCTCGAGTACCGGAACGCGGTGGAGCGGGACGAGGCCCCGCGGGCCGGCGGGGAGCGGCTGACGGCGGCGAGCCGGCGACTCGAGCACCTCTGGCTGGCGTTGCGGACCGCCCCGGGACTGGACCGCGGGGAGCTGTCGCCGGTGGAGGCGGCGGTGGCCGCCGGATGGGAGCGTCGGGGGTGGGCCCACCGGGACCCGGACCGGCTCCGGCTCACCCCGGACGGGTGGCTGCTTCTGGACCGGCTGACCGTGGAGCTGGACACCGCCGGCCCGGAAGTCGCTTGAGAACGGGCCCGGCCTACGCCAGATTCAGTAGGATCGACCCAGTATGTGTTCAGCAGGATCGGGCCGGGAACGGTTCGGCAGAATCGACCCGGCAACTGTTCAGCAGCGGCCCAGTCACTGTCGCAACGCACGACCGATGAGTGAAGCCACGCTCACAGAACGGGAGCGGAGCGTCCTGGACGCGGTGATCCGGACGTACGTGGAGACCGCCGAGCCGGCGGGCAGCCGTACGGTGGCCCGTCGGCATCGGCTCGGCGTGTCGCCGGCCACGGTGCGGAACACCATGGCGGACCTGGAGGAGAAGGGCTTCCTCTACCATCCGCACACGTCGGCGGGGCGGATCCCCACGGACCGGGCGTACCGGTACTTCGTCGACACGCTGATGCGGCCCCATCGGCTCACGCCGGCGCAGAGACGGCGGCTGAGAGAGGAGCTGGGTGGAGGCGACTACGGTCCGCTGGAGCGGCTGGTCCGCCGGGCGACGCAGGCCATGGGGCTTCTGACCGGGGAGCTGGGCGTGGCCATCGCCCCGTCCGTGGACGAGGTGGTGCTGGAGCGGCTGGAGCTGCTGGCGCTGTCGAGCGAGAAGGTCCTGCTGGTCCTGACGCTCCGCAACGGCATCGTCCGGACGGTCTACGTCGACCTCCCCCTCTCGATTCCGCGGGAGACGCTCCTGGCGGTCACGGTCGTGCTGAACGAGCGGCTGGCGGGGCAGAGCATGGCCGAGATCCGGAGCACGCTGCCGGAGCGGCTGCGGGACGCCGCGCCGGGGGACGACGCGTCGGCGGAGCTGCTGAACATCTTCCTCCAGTCCGGGGAGGAGTTCTTCGACCTGTCCGGAGACGAAGTCCATCTGGGGCATACGAGCGTCCTGGCCAGCCAGCCGGAGTTCGAGTCCGGCCCGGACCTGCGGGGTCTCATCGAGCTCACGGAGCGTCGGGACCTGCTGGCCCGGGTGCTCTCGGAGCGGGAGCCGGGGTCCGGGCTCCAGATCCGGATCGGCTCGGAGAACGACGCGCCGGAGCTGAACAGCTTCACGCTCGTCACCGGGGAATACCGTCTCGGCGACCTGTCGGGCGTCATCGGGGTAATCGGACCTACGCGGATGCCGTACGACCGGGTGGTAGCCATCGTGGACAGCACGAGCCGCCTGGTGTCCGAGCTGTACGGCAGGAGATCGCAGGGACACGAACGGGCAACGAAGGACTGAACGCGACCGGATGCGTGATTACTACGAGATTCTCGGGGTCGACCGGGGCGCCGATGGCGAGGCCATCAAGAAGGCGTACCGCAAGCTGGCCCTGAAGTACCACCCGGACCGCAACGGCGGGTCGGAGGAGGCGGAGGAGAAGTTCAAGGAGGCCACGGAGGCCTACGAGGTGCTCCGCGACCCGGAGAAGCGGGCGCGCTACGACCGGTTCGGCCACGCGGGCGTCAAGGGGAGCGGCGCGGGCGCGGGCGGCTTCGGCGGCTTCGATTTCGCCGACGCGCTCGAGATCTTCATGCGCGACTTCGGGGGCTTCGGGCTGGACGACCTGTTCGGCGGCGCGGCCCGTCGCGGCCGTCGCCGGGCCGGTCCCCAGAAGGGCCCGGACGTGCGGCTGCGGCTGCCGGTGACGCTGCAGGAGGTGGCCACGGGCGTGGAGAAGACGCTGCGCGTGTCGGTGGCCGACCCGTGCGAGGCGTGCGGCGGGACGGGCGCCGAGGGCGGCGCGGAGCCGGCGGTGTGCGGGACGTGCGCCGGCAGCGGCGAGGTGCGGCGGGTCCAGCGCTCGATGCTGGGCCAGCTCATGAGCGTGACGCCGTGCCCGAACTGCGGCGGCGAGGGCCGGGTGGTGGAGGACCGGTGCGGGGCCTGCAACGGCGCGGGCGCCCAGTCGGGAGAGACGGAGGTGGTGGTGAAGGTGCCGGCCGGCGTCTCCAGCGGGGACTACATCACGTTGAAGGGTCGGGGCAGCGTCGGTCGCCGGGGCGGGCCGCGTGGCGACGTGTACGTGGTGATGGAGGTGGAGGAGGACGAGCGGTTCGTCCGGGAGGGCGCCGACCTCTTCTACGAGCTGCCCATCACGTACGCCCAGGCGGTCCTGGGCGACCGTGTCGAGGTGCCGACGGTGCTGGGCACGGCGGAGATCGAGATCCCGGCGGGCACGCAGTCGGGCACGATCCTCCGACTGCGCGGGGAGGGCCTGCCCCGGCTGCAGGGGGCGGGCCAGGGCGATCAGCTGGTCCGCCTGGTGGTCTGGATTCCGGACCGTGTGAGCGGGGAAGCGGAGGAGCTGATCCGGCGGCTGCGCGAGATCGAGGACCCGGCCCCGGACGCCATCGACCGGGAGGGGGAGTCCGGCGGGTTCTGGAGCAAGGTCCGGCAGGCGTTCAGCGCGTGAGCCCGGACCGCTGGCTCGTCCTGACGGTGCGAGTCCCCTCGGAAGAGCTCGGTCAGGAGCTCGCCGAGGGGCTCGTTGCGTTGGGGGGTGCCGCGGTGGAGCAGGACGTGGACCTGTTGACCACGTATATCCCCGAGCCGGAGGACCCCGATACCTTTCTGAGGGCGGCGGCCGACCGGCTCACCGAGCTGGCCGGCGGCGAGCCGGAGATGCTGTGGCGCTGGCAGGCCGACGAGGACTGGGCGCTGCGGTGGAGGGAGGGCCTGGGGCCCCGGCGGGTCGGACCCCGGATCACCGTGACCCAGCCGTGGAACGACGTGGAGGCGGCCGACGACGAGATCGTCGTCGTCATCGAGCCGGCGTCGGCCTTCGGGACGGGCGAGCACGCCACGACCCGCGGCGCGCTGCGGCTGCTCCAGCGGGCCGTGAAGGGTGGGGAGCGGGTCCTGGACGTGGGCGCGGGGAGCGGGATCCTGGCCATCGCCGCCGTCCTCCTTGGGGCGGACCGGGTGCTGGCGGTGGAGTCGGACCCGGGCGCCATGGCCACGGCCGCGGCGAACCTGGCCCGCAACGGCGTAACGGAGCGGGTGGAGCTGGTCAACGCCGTCGTGGACCCGGCCTACCTGGCCGCGAGCCGGGGCGGCTTCGACCTGGTGGCGGCCAACGTGCTCAGCGGCGTGCTGGTTCCACTGCTGCCGGCGCTCGCGGCCGCGATCCGGCCCGGCGGGCGGATCGTGCTCGGCGGGATCATGGAGACCGAGGCCGAGGCGGTGGCCGCGGCCGCCGGATCGGCGGGCCTCCGGGTCATCGCCGCGGACCGGGAGGAGGAGTGGTGGACGGCGCTGCTCCGGCGGGCGTCATGACGGCGACCACGGCGTCATGGACGCGTGCGGCCGCCGCGACCAGCGACGGGGTCACGCGGACGGCCAGCAGGCGGCCCATGCTGTCGCGCAGGAGCGCGTCCACCGGCGCGCCGGGCGGTGCCGGCATGCCGGTCCGGGCCACCAGGGGCGCGGCGGCGAGGCCGGCCGCGCGCAGCGCCGCCGCGTACGACCCGTCCCTCCCCCGGGGGTCGGGGGCGAGGGCCGGGAACGCGCGGACCTCGACGACCGCAAAACGGTCATCGGCCTCGAGCTGACGCCCCAGCGATGCGGGGTCCCCGTGCCCGAGCCGGCCCGCCAGCTCGGAGAGGGGCAGCGCGACGCGCGCGGCGTCGGTGAGGATGGTGAGGGCGCGCTCGGCGACGGGCTCCGACAAGGTGGCCTCCGGCTCCAGGGGTCTCCATCATGCACGGGAGGCCGGGCGACCGGAATGGCGCCATGCGCCGTCCGGGGGACGGGTCGGGACGACGCCGGGCCGGGATGAAACCGAACCCATGGAAGAACGATGACGGAACCGCTGAAAGCCCGGCTCAGGGCCGACCTCAACGACGCCCGCCGGTCCCGGGACCGCTTGCGGACGACCGTCCTGACGACGGTGCTGTCCGAGGTCCGGAACCGGGAGATCGAGCTGGGCCGGGAGGCGACCGACGACGATGTGGTCGGCGTGGTGGCCCGGGCCATCAAGCAGCGGAAGGAGGCGGCGGCCCAGATGCGGGACGGCGGTCGCGAGGAGCTGGCCGCCCGGGAGGACCGGGAGGCGGCGCTGCTGGACCGGTACACGCCCGAATCGCTCTCGGAGGACGAGGTGCGGGCCATGGTCCGGGAGATCGTGGCCGGTGGCGCCGACGACATGGGCGCGGTCATGGGGTCGCTCATGCCCCGGATCCGCGGGCGGTTCGCGGGCGCCGACGCCAACCGGATCGTGCGCGAGGAGCTGGGCTGAAACGGACGTCGCCATGAATCGCCACGCCCTGCGGGTCCTGCAGCTGCCCGCCGTGCTGGACGCGGTGGCCGGGCGCGCCACGAGCGAGCTCGGTGCCGCCGCCGTGCGCGACCTGGAGCCCACGGATGTCCGGAAGTGGATCACGGACGAGCTGGACCGGGTCCACGCCACCATGGCGTTCGTCGATCGGAGCGAGGGGTGGGCGGTCCCCGTCATCCCGGATCTGCGGGTCGAGCTGAGGCGGCTCTCGAAGCCGGGATCGCTCTGGGAGGGCCGGGCCCTCCTCGATGGCGCGCGCCTGCTCCGCTCGAGCGCCGCCACCCGGGACGCGCTGGCCCGCCATATGGAATCGCTGCCGCCGCTGCGTCCGCTCTGCGATCGGCTGCTCGAGCTCGATCGGACCGCCGAGGACATCGAGGCCCGGATCGACGATGCCGGCGAGGTCCGGGACGACGCGAGCCCCACGCTGGCCCGGATCCGCCGGGAGCTCAGGGCCCAGCGGAACTCCATCGTCGAGCGCCTGGAGCGCTACAGCGCCTCCCTCCCCGCCGCCTACCGCGTGGAGGACGCGTCCGTGACCGTGCGGGACGGCCGCTACGTCATCCCGGTGCGCCGGGAGGGACGCAAGCACGTGGGCGGGATCGTCCACGACGAGTCGGCCACCGGCGCCACGCTCTTCATCGAGCCGCCCCTGGCCCTGGACCTCATGAACCGGGTCCGGGAGCTGGAGATCGCCGACGCCCGGGAGGTCCGCCGGATCCTGGAAGAGCTCACGGATTCCCTGCGGCCCCACGCCCGGGAGCTGCGGGACACGCTGGACGCCCTCGTGGCCTTCGACTCCCTCTACGCCCGGGCCCGGTACGCGCTGGAGCACGACGCCTCGCCCCCGGAGATCACGACGAGCGTGGACGACTACGACGTGGTGGCGGGCCGCCACCCGCTCCTGCTCGAGTCCGGTCAGGCCGTCGTGCCATCGGACCTGCGCATGGAGCCGGGAGAACGGACGCTCGTGGTGTCCGGGCCGAACACGGGCGGCAAGACGGTGCTCCTGAAGTCGCTCGGCCTGTTCAGCCTGATGACCCAGGCGGGCATCGTCCCGCCCGTGGCGGCCGGGACGCGGCTGCCGCTGTTCCGGAACGTGTTCGCCGACATCGGCGACGAGCAGTCCATCGAGGCGAGCCTCTCGACCTTCTCGGCGCACCTGGCGAACCTCCGGGAGATCCTGGACGACGCCGGCCACGACTCCCTGGTGCTCATCGATGAGATCGGCAGCGGTACGGACCCGACGGAGGGCGGGGCGCTGGCCCAGGCGATCCTCGTGGAGCTGACGGGCCGGGGGACGATGACGGTGGCCACGTCGCACCTGGGCCAGCTCAAGCTGCTGGCGGGCGAGGTGGACGGGGTGGTGAACGCGTCGCTCCAGTTCGACTCGCAGCGACTGGAGCCCACCTATCGCCTCGTGAAGGGCGTGCCCGGGCGCAGCTACGGGCTGGCCATCGCCCGGCGGCTGGGGTTCCGGGAGTCGGTGCTGGAGCGGGCGGAGACCCTGCTCCCCAAGGGAGAGCGGGACGTCAGCCAACTGTTGAGCGAGCTGGAGGCGAAGGAGCGGGAGCTGGCCGACGCGTTGAACGAGGCGGCGCAGGAGCGATGGGCGGCCGAGGAGGCCCGGGCGGACGCCGACGCGCTCCGGGCGGAGCTGGACGAGCGGCGGCAGGAGGTGCGGCGGCGCGAGAAGGACGCGGAGCGCCGGGCTCGACAGCAGGCCCGGGACCTCCTGATGAGCGCCCGGCAGGAAGTGGAGGAGGCCATCGCCGAGCTACGGGAGGCGTTGGAGGCCGGGGGGGACGAAGCCGCGTTCGAGGAAGCGGCCACGGCGGCCCGCCGTCGGGTGGAGCAGGAGGCGACCCGTCAGGCGGAGCGGGCGCCGGAGCCGGGGCGGAGCGAACCGGCGCCGGCGCCGGACCTGGAGCCCGGGATGGCGGTGCGGATCGCCTCGACCGGCGCCCGCGGCACGGTCGTCGAGGTGCGGGACGAGCGCGCCACGGTGGAGGCGGGCGGGCTGCGGCTCGACGTGCGGATCGGGGAGCTGGAGCCGGCGGAGGAGTCCGGCCCGGAGCGGGCCGGGGGTCGCCGGGAGGAGCGCGCCCGGGAGCGGTCTCGCGGGAGCTGGAGTGCGCCGCGGGTTGAGGCATCATCGGAGGTGCATCTCCGTGGGCTCCGGGCGGAGGAGGTCCAGGGGACGCTGACCCCGGCGCTGGACGCGGCGATCCAGGCGGGGCTTCCGAGCCTGAGGATCGTGCACGGGAAGGGAACGGGGGTGCTGCGCGAGGTCGTTGCGGAGCTGCTGCGGCAGGATCCGCGGGTCAGCTCGTTCCGGCCGGGCGGGATCGGCGAGGGCGGCGCCGGCGTGACGGTGGCGGAGCTGGAATGATCCCGGACCGGGTGGTGGAGGAGGTCCGCGAGCGGGCGGACATCGTGGAGGTGATCGGCGAGCACGTCTCGCTGAAGCGGGCCGGCAAGGAGTTCAAGGCGCTGTGCCCGTTCCACAACGAGAAGACCCCCTCCTTCTACGTGGTCCCGGCGAAGGGCTTCTACAAGTGCTTCGGGTGCGGCGAGTCGGGGGACGTGTTCAGCTTCCTCATGGACCACGTCGGGCTCTCGTTCAACGAGGCCGTGGAGAAGCTGGCGGCCCGGGTGGGCGTCGAGATCCCGCGGCAGGAGCGGCGTGCCGAGGACGACGCGCTGGCGCCGCTGCGGGAGGCGGTGGCCTTCGCCGCCGACTTCTACGAGCAGCGGCTCCGCGATCCGGAGGCCGGCGAGGGCGCCCGCGCCTACCTGGAGCGGCGAGGCATCCCGGCCGCGGCGGCCGAGCGGTTCCGTCTGGGATACGCCCCCGACGAGTGGCGCGCGCTCCGGGAGGCGGCCCGTCCCCACGGCTTCGACGACGAGGTCCTGGAGACCGCCGGGCTCATCAAGCGGAGCGAGAAGATGCCGGAGCCCTACGACCGGCTGCGCGACCGCCTGATCTTCCCCATCACCGATGTCCGGGGGCGCGTGATCGCCTTCGGCGGGCGGGCACTGGGCGCCGATGCGAGGGGCCCGAAGTACCTCAACTCCCCGGAGACCCCCCTGTATCACAAGGGCCGCGAGCTGTACGGCCTGCACTGGGCCAAGGGCGCGATCCGGAAGGAGGAGGCCGCACTGGTCGTCGAGGGGTACATGGACTACGTTTCCCTCGCCGCGCGAGGGGTGGAGCACGTGGTGGCCGGCCTGGGCACCGCGATGACGCCGGAGCAGGCCGGGCTGCTCACCCGCTACGCCGGCCAGGTCCTGCTGCTCTACGACAGCGACGCGGCCGGCCTCCGGGCGACCTTCCGGAGCGGGGATGAGATCCTGCGCGCCGGTGGGCACCCCATGGTGGTCACGCTGCCGGCGGGCGAGGACCCGGACTCGGTGGTCCGGGAGGGCGGCCGGGAGGCGCTGGACGGGTACCTGGACGACGCGGTGGACGTGCTGGAGCGCAAGTTCCAGATCCTCGAGGAGCGGGGCTACTTCGAGGACGTGGAAGGGATCCGCAAGGCCCTCGATGGGCTGCTCCCGACGCTCCGGGCCGCCCGGGACGCCACGCTCCGCGACATCTACGTGGACCGCGTGGCGAAGCGGACGGGCGTGCGGCGGGAGACGCTGGAGCACGAGATCCGGTCCGCGACGGCCTCGCCGCGCCGGGCTCTGGCGCAGCGGGCGGAGCCCGCGCCGCCGCGCCGGACGGACAGTACGGAACGCCTCCTGCTGCTGCTGCTGGCGCGGGACCCGACACGGGTCGAGCGGGTAGTGGAGCTGATCGAGCCCGGCGAGTTCCGGGGTCAGGTGAACCGGGAGCTGTACGCGGCGCTGCTGGCCCGGGAGGGCGGCGGCGCCGATCTGGCCGGGCTGGAGACGAGCGCCGAGGCGAGGACGCTGCTCGAGGAGCTGCTGGGCGACCGGACCGAGCTCACGGACCCGGATCGCAGCTTCTGGGAGGCCGTGGAGGCGATCCGGCTGCGGCCCCAGCTGGAGCGGTTGGACGAGCTCCAGGAGCTGCTCGCGCGGGCGGATGTCTCGGAGCACGCGGCGCTGTACGCGGAGAAGGCCGCGCTGAAGAAGAAGCTGCAGGAGAAGGCGACCGAGCTGGGGACGCTCGGCGCGAAGGTGTCGAACCGGTACCGCCGGTACCTGAAACGGTGACGACCGGCGAATAGGAGGACAATGGAGGAGACGTACCAGGCGCTGCTCGACCTTCAGGACCTGGACGAGCAGATGCAGGAGGCTCGGGAGCGGGTGCGCCGCTTCGAGCCGGAGCTCGAGGAGCTGGACGCCCCGGTGGCGAAGGCAGAGGAAGAGGTCGAGGCCGTACGCAAGCGGCTCGACGAGATGAAGGCGGAGGCCCGGCGCCTGGAGCGGGGCGCGGATGACAAGCGGGCCCAGATGGCGAAGTACGAGGCCCACCTGGAGCGGGTCCGCAATGCCCGGGAGGATGCCGCCGCCCGGACGGAGATCGATCTGATCCGCAAGGCGGTGGAGGCCGACGAGTCGGACGCCGTGTCGCTGATGGACCAGATCAAGCGGACCGAGCTGAAGCTGGACGAGATGGAGGGGAAGCTGGAGGCGCTGCGGGAGGAGATGGCGCCGAAGCGGGAGGCGCTGCTGAAGGGCCGGGAGGAGGCGTCCGGCCAGCTGGAGATCCTCCGGGACCAGCGGGAGAACCGGATAGTCCGGCTGAGCGAGGAGGCGGCGCAGCTGTACGAGCGGATCCGGGGCGGGAAGACCCGGGTCGCGCTGGCCAGGCTGACCCCGGACGGTGCGTGCGGCCACTGTTTCAGCATCATCCCGATCCAGGAGCAGAACGAGATACGACGCCAGAAGGCCCTCCATCGATGCGAGGCCTGCGGCGTGATCCTGTACGCAGAAGACTGAGGCCGCGCCTTCCAGGGTCGCGGCCTTTTTCGCGTCCATGACCGTACCGCTTCTGACCCGACGCTGGCGACTACCCGCGCAGCCGGACCCGGCGGCGGTGAGCCGGCTGGTCCGGGAACTCCGGCTGCCGGAGCCGCTCTGCCGGCTGTTGGTGGCCCGGGGCCACGACAGCGCGACGGCCCGGGCGTTCCTGCGCCCCTCCCTGGGCGCCCTCCACGATCCCGGCCGTCTCACCGACCTCGAGCTCGCCGTCCAGCGGCTGGAAGCGGCCATCGAGGGCGGGGAGACGATCCTGGTCCACGGCGACTACGACGTGGATGGCATGTGCGCGGCGGCGCTGTACACCCGGGTCCTCCGCCGGCTGGGGGCCCGGGTCGTGCCCTTCGTGCCCCACCGGACGCGGGACGGATACGACCTGGGCCGGGCCGGGATCCGGCGGGCGGCCGAGGCCGGCGCGAGCCTGATCCTGACGGCGGACTGCGGGGTCGTCGCCCACGACGCGGTCGCGGCCGCGGCGCGGACGGGGATCGACGTGGTGGTCACCGACCACCATACGCCCGGGCCCACGCTGCCCGCCGCGGCGGCGGTGGTCAATCCGAAGCGGGCCGACTGCGACTACCCGGATCCCCTGTCCGGTACGGGGGTGGCCTACAAGGTGGCGCTGGCGCTGGCGCGCGCCCGGGGTCTGGCCGACGAGGAGATCCACTACACGCTCGATCTGGTGGCGCTGGCCACGGTGGCCGACGTCATGCCCCTCGTGGGCGAGAACCGGGTCCTGACCCGGTTCGGCCTGCGTGTGCTCCGGCAGACCCGGAACGCGGGGCTCGCGGCCCTGGTCGCCAGCACCCGGCTGAACGACCGGCCCCTCACGGCGGGTCACCTCAGCCACGTCCTGGCCCCGCGGCTCAACGCGGTGGGTCGGCTGGAGGACGCGGACACGGGGCTGCGGCTGCTCCTGGCGGAGGGGGGCGACGCGACCCGGCTGGCCGCGGAGCTGGAGACGGTGAACGCCCGCCGGAAGGAGGTGGACCGGGAGATCCTCGAGGAGGCGCTCGGTCTTCTCGACGGCTACGACCCGGGCCGGGACCGGGGCGTCGTGCTCGCCCGGGAGGGGTGGCACCCCGGCGTGATCGGCATCGTGGCGTCCCGGATCGTCGAGCGGCTGCATCGCCCCGCCGTGCTCATCGCGATCCCCCGGGACGGGCTGGCCCGGGGCAGCGCCCGGTCCATCCCCGGCTTCGACCTGCTGGAGGCGGTGCGGGCGGCGGGCCAGCACCTGGAGCGGTTCGGCGGCCACCGGGCGGCGGCGGGCTTCGACATCCGCCGGGACCGGATCGACGCCTTCCGCGCGGCGTTCGCGGAGGCCGCGCGGGAGCGGCTGCCGGAGGCGCCGGTGCCCGAGCTGCGGATCGACCTGGAGCTGGGCGTGGGCGAGATCACGGCCGAGCTCGTCCGGTACCTGGCCCACGCGGGACCCTTCGGCATCGGCAACCCCACACCGGTCTTCGCACTGCGCGGGGTCCGGGCGGGCGCCGTCCGGGCCGTGGGCCGGGAAGCGTCCCACCTGAAGCTGCGGCTGCGCGACGGCGACGCGCAGATCGACGCCATCGGGTTCCGGATGGCGGACTCCCATGGTCCGGTCGCCCGCGGCGGCGAGCCGCTGGACGCCGCCGTCCACCTCCAGGAGGACCAGTGGAACGGACGGCGCCGGCTCCAGGCACGCCTCGTCGACCTGCGCCCCGCCGGCTGATGCGGATCATCGCCGGCCGCTGGCGCGGCCACCCGATCCAGGCGCCCCCCGGCCGCCGCACCCGACCGACCACCGACCGGGTCCGCGAGGCCTGGATGAGCATCCTCCAGCCGCTCCTCCCGGACGCCCGGTTCCTGGACCTGTTCGCGGGCTCCGGCGGGCTCGGGCTCGAGGCCCTCTCCCGCGGGGCCCGGCACGCCACGTTCGTGGAGCGCGGGGGGCCCGCCCTGAGGACGCTGCGGGCGAACATCGCGAAGCTCGGGGCGGAGGCCGAGACGACGGTCGTACGGACCGATGCGCTGGCGTTCGTGGAGTCGCTGGAGCGGGGGGCCTTCGACATCGCCGTCGCCGATCCGCCCTACGGGTCCGGTGAGGCCGGCTCCCTCGCGCAGCGGTTCCGGCGCTCGCCGTTCGCCGCCGTGCTCTGGATCGAGCACCGGGTCACCGACCCGCTCCCCGAATCCGACGACGCCGACACCCGCCGCTACGGCGACACGCTGCTCACACGCTACCTCGCACCCACGGAGTGACATGCCCCGCTACACCGACGCCATCTACCCCGGCTCGTTCGACCCCATCACCAACGGGCACGAGGACATCGTCCGGCGTACGCTCGACTTCTGCGAGCGCGTCATCGTGGCCGTCGGGCACCGGGCCACGCAGCCGAAGCAGGGACTGTTCGCCATCGACGAGCGCGTCGAGATGATCGAGGCGGTCTTCCGGGACGAGGAGCGCGTCGAGGTAGCCGCCTTCAGCGGGCTCCTCGTGGACTTCGCCCGGGAGCGGGACGTGCACCTGATCGTGCGTGGGCTGCGGGCCGTGTCC
>JABAOG010003588.1_pt2 | contig 12281 bp, 15 predicted proteins | sample 7062131 | NCBI WGS metagenome assembly JABAOG01 (sample SAMN14538629, study PRJNA623070) | marine sediment metagenome | biome: marine biome [ENVO:00000428]; feature: marine pelagic biome [ENVO:01000023]; material: deep marine sediment [ENVO:00002113] | place: India: Arabian Sea | collected... | reverse complement strand
AAATCAACGAGCTGAACCAGGAAATTGCCGACTCCAGAGAAAAGAAAACAGTGATCATCAGCGACCAGGAAAACAAGCAAATTCAGCTTGGAGAACTCCGTGATCAAGAAGCGAAATTACTTTCTCGGGTGGATGAATACCAGAAAAAGATTGACCCTGCAGAAACTGAGCTCATGGAGTTAGAGGAACACCTTTCCGAAATTCAGATGCGGGAAGATGTTACCCGACATGGATTGAACCAGGCAGAACGATTACTCGGTCAGGCAGAATTGGAACATACCCGTCGTCTGGAAGCCATAGAATCCCTGCGTTCACGGATTGAGGATGATCTTGGTTTAGTCGACTTCGAATACACGGATTCAATTTCAGGACCAACTCCTTTGCCATTCAAAGGCATTGTAGAGCATTTACCCAATATCGATATACTGCCGGATGGTTTAGAAAAAGAAGTCAAACGGCAAAAGGCTCAGCTGCGCAGAATAGGACCGATCAACACTGAAGCAGCAAAAGAATATGACGAGGTTCTGGAACGCCATGATTTCATGGTGTCGCAGATCGAAGACCTGGAAAACGCGGAGAGGGATATCCGCCAGGTTATTTCCGAGCTTGACAAATTAATGGAACGAGATTTTCTGAAGACTTTCGAGGCAGTTGCGGCAGAATTTGAAGATATTTTTATGCGTTTGTTTGGAGGCGGTGCTGCGAAACTGGTCTTGATTGACCCGGATGATTTAACAGAGACCGGTATCGACATTGAAGCACGCTTGCCAGGTCGCAGAGCCCAGGGATTATCCCTGCTATCCGGTGGTGAACGAAGTCTCACGGCAACAGCCCTGGTATTTGCCCTCCTGAAAGTATCTCCAACCCCATTCTGTGTTCTCGATGAGGTGGATGCCATGCTGGATGAGGCTAATGTCGGGCGATTTCGAGAATTATTGAAGGAATTGAGTCAGAACACACAATTTATCATCATTACACACAATCGCAATACGGTCCAGGCAGCAGATGTTATCTACGGAGTAACGATGGGGAAGGATTCAACCAGCCAGGTTATCAGTTTGAAGATGGATCAATACGAAGAAATCCTGGTGGAGGAAGCATGACCTTCAGGATTGATCGACGTGAGCATGATCAGATCCGACCAGATTGAATTTCTGCCGGGTTTTATAGAGTACCCGGAAGGATCTGTTCTAATCACAGCAGGGAAGACGAAAGTTTTGTGCAATGCTACCATCAATGAAGATCTACCCCGATGGATGAAGGAGACAGGTAATGGTGGTGGTTGGGTAACTGCCGAATATGCCCTTTTACCTCGTTCCACTCATAGCCGAACAAGCAGGGAAACATCCGGCTTTGGCGGCAGGACGCAGGAAATCCGCCGCCTGATCGGACGGAGTTTGCGAGCAGCGTTAAATCTGGATCAATTAGGGGAAAGGATGGTGATCGTTGATTGTGATGTCCTTCAGGCTGATGGAGGCACACGGACAGCCTCGATCACTGGTGGATATTTAGCGATGGCTCTGGCATTAAAACCATTGGTAAAAGAGAATATTATTCCCGCTGAGGTTTTCCGGGCACCGATCGCGGCGATCAGTGTAGGAATCGTTGATGGGGAATTCCTGGTAGACCTGTCCTATGATGAAGACTCGCGTGCTTCCCTGGATTTGAATATCGTCATGAATTCAGATGGCAATCTGATTGAAATCCAGGGTAATGCAGAGAAGAATCCTTTTACAATCGAACAATTGAACCGATTGATCGAACTGGCCCAGAGAGGGTTGGAGCAGATCTTTGAAGTGCAATCCAATGTGCTGGATAGGTAATCAAAAAATCTCGTGATCGACGATCACGAGATTTTTTTTATTGGGCATTTTATTAATTAGGCTGAGGTTGGGATATCCGGTTCAGCCGGTGTGACTTCTTGAAGGATATCAGAGATCTCGACATCTGCCTCTTCGCGAGCCTGTACAAGCCACTCTTCAAGGGCTTGCTCTCTTAGCTGTTCGTATTGAGCGCTATCAATTGGTCTGACTTCGTGACCGATGACCTGAATGATATGGTATCCAAAATCAGTTTCAATCGGCTCACTGATCTCTCCAATCTCCAGGCTGAACGCCGCTTCTTCGAATGCGGGCGTCATCATGTTTCGGCTGAACCAACCCAGGTCACCACCCTGAGAGGCTGAACCAGGATCTTGAGATACCTCAGCTGCCACTTCACCAAAGTCTTCGCCCGCAATTAAGCGATCGAGGACATCCTGGGCTTCTTCTTCAGTTACCACCAAAATGTGCCGTGCCCAGACCTGTTCCTCTTCTGGCTCAACATCGGCGGCGATTATGTCCAGAAATTGAGTGCGGTAAATTTCAAATTCAAGGGTATCCCGCAGGAATTCCTTATCAATACCTATATCATTGAGATTGTTCAGGGCTGCCTGCAGGTTCTCCTCGTATGCGTCTTCTGTGTACGGGGTAGCAGTAGGTGCTGGTGCTATCTCAGTTGTTTCTGTTGTTGTCGCTGTTGCTGCGAGTGTATCGGTCGGCGTTTCAGCAGGTTCTTCCGGGATATCGATTGTTGTCGTCGATGTTGCTGTCGGTGTGATCAGACTCAATTGCTCCGGCGACAGTGTCGATGTCATCTGGGGGGCGAGAGTAGGTTGAGAGGTCGGTGTCCCCTTGGGGAAGTAACCCAGTTCTGCTTTCAACCGCAAATCTACCTCTTCCTCGGAGACGAAAATACCTCGTTCCTGTGCCTCCTGCCGGATGAGCCGGTCATCGATCATCTGATCAATCACTTCCTGGCTCAACAGGAAAGAGTTCAACTGGTTCTGGATCTGTGCAAGCTGATTATCAAAAAACGCCCGCGTCTGTTCATCTTCGATTGATTGGGCGAATTGAGCTGTGCTCATGTACTGGTTCACCAACTGCAGGCGCTGGTAGCGGACCTGAGATTGATATTGACTGACAGTTATCGTGTCTTCGTTAACAGTGGCAACTGCTCGCCTCGGCTGCAACAAGGTCGATTCAACGATCCCATACCCGACGATCAAAACCACCAGACCAATGACGATAGCGGTTCCAATGACCAGCATACGACGCTGACGACGTTCCAATTCTTTGCGTGCTAAATGTTTTTTTGTTTCGATTCGTTTTTTTCCACTTTTTGCCATGGACTGAACCTCGAATGTGAATATCTGATTTTCATTTTAAAGAAAGGCATAGGGTAAAGTAAATCCCTATGCCTGTTATCTTGTTCGTTCGATAAGTTATCGCAGGACCTCACCAGAATAGGGTAAGAGTGCGATATGTCGTGCTCTTTTGACGGCTTGAGCAACTGCTCTCTGGTGCTTTGCACAATTGCCAGTCTGGCGGCGCGGTCTTATCCGGCCATCTTCCATGACGAAACGACGCAGAAAATCGATATCTTTATAATCGATTTTCAGATTTTCGTCAGAACAAAACTGACAACTCCGCGGACGTGAGTAGAATCTTCTTCCACCACGCCCTCTATAATTTCTATCGCTCACGATTTATTACTCCTCGCGTTTTATATCAAATTAGAAGGGAAATTCATCTTCCTCTTCTTCCGTAGTTGTATTGTTGACTGGTTTGCGGTCACCCAGCATAATCATCTCGTTGGCGATGACTTCGACTGTCTGGTGTTTATTACCTTCCTGGTCATCCCACTGGCGGGTCTGGATGCGCCCTTCAATGTAGACTTGTCGACCCTTTGAGAGATACTGATTGCAGATTTCTGCAAGATTGGACCAGGCAACGACGTTGAACCATTCAGTTTCCGTACGTTTTTCACCATCGGAGGTGTTCCACGAGCGGGAAGTTGCTACGCTGAAAGTAGTTACTGGTCGACCCGAGGGAGTGTACCTCATCTCTGGGTCTCTTCCCAATCGACCGATAATCATCACTTTGTTCAAATCTCGACTCATTACTTGCTCCAAAGCCTCATTCTTCAACTGCTGTAATCATAGAACGAATAACGGGTTCAAGGAACCGGATGTTACGTCCTAATTCATTCACATAGGATGGTGGCATCTGAGTATTAATCAGATAGTATTGGCCTTCCCTCTGTTTGCGGATTTCGTATGCGAGTTTCCGTTTACCCCAAGAGTCAACCTTGCCGATTGTTCCCCCGCCATCCGTAATCCAGCCAGTGATTCGTTCGATCAAATCATTGCTGGTGGTTTCGTCCAGATCTGGATGGATCACCACGAAAATTTCATAATCGCGCATTTTTCTACCTCCTTTCCACGGGATTGCTTCCGGTCACCGCGATTGTGCCTGAAGCGGAAAGCTAACCACGTCTTTGCGTGGCTGAAGCGTAAGGATAACATAATGTGTTTTGAACGTAAAGATTAAAAATAAAAACCAGACGATCGTCGTCTGGTTCGGGTGACAAAATTCCTCTGGTTTATCCTAAAAAAGTCCCCATTCTGAGCCGGCACCTTCTTCCATGAAAGTCGGGTCCCAGGCCATCATACCCATCTCGATTGTGGTTGGTTTATCCACAACGCCTTCAACTTTCGAACGTGCTGCTTCTAATAGAGCAGGGGCATACGGACAGAATGGTGTCGTCATGATCATCACGACATGAGCTTTGTCGTCCTCAACAATCACATCACGGATTAAACCGAGCTGAATGATTTCCAAGCCAATTTCAGGATCGACAACTCCACGGAGTGCTGCTTCGATTTCTTCTTTTAGTTCTGGGTCAATGCTCTCAACCTGCCATGTAGGCTTAGGTCGTACTTGGCTCATGGGTGGTCTCCTCAATTTTACTTTCTTCAGTTGTATTAACGACATAGGTGCACAGCGAATCGCCATCTAAAACACATTTTACTTTTTCCACCGGAACGGACAGAACGGAAGAGATCAGGCTTTGATCAACCACACAGACTTCCGGATGGGATTGCCCGACGTGATAATATGGGCAGTTCACTTCCCGGATCAGGTAGTTATCATCTTCCCTTTCCCATTCCATCGTGAAACCTTCGGTACGGAGCAGTTCCTGGACAATGTCCAAACGTTCTTCCATGGGAAGCCCGTCCATATCAAACTGGTTGGCGTAATCTTTGATCAGGTCATCAGCCATCTGAGCAAATAGTTTGTCCACCATCTGCTGAGGAAGGGTCTCTTTTAACTGCTCCAACAACCTGACAGTCAGCTGAAGGTACCGGGTAGGGAATTCTTCCATCCCTTTTTCGGTCAGGAAATAAACCCGATGAGGTCTGCCCACGCCGTGCCGTTCTTCTTCTGATTGCACCATTCCGGAGGCTTCAAGTTTCGCGACATGATGTCGTACGGAAATTGGATTAATTCCCGCTGCTTCGGCGAGGTCGTTTATGGTACAGCGCTGCTGGGTAAGCAGAGTTTTTTTGATTAAATCTCGTGTAGTAGATGGCATTTCAATGACCAATAAACTGTGATTTTAATAGAATTCTTAACAAAAATTATTATGTATCGCTCAAAGTATACCAAGAGGTTAATAGAATGTCAATAATTTCTATGATAAATATCCTAAATATTGACTGTATTGGTCATGCGTGCTATAATCGTGCCCACATCGAAACAGAAATAGAAACTGATAAAACCCTGATTTAGGAGCGTAAATATTCAATGTCAGTATTAGAAATCAAGAATTTACATGTCGAGATCGAGGGGAACCCCATTCTCAAGGGTGTTGATCTCAAGATTAACAAAGGTGAAATCCATGCGATTATGGGCCCGAATGGGACCGGAAAATCGACTCTGGCGTATGCATTAATGGGTCATCCATCGTTTGAAGTTACTGAAGGGGAGGCAATTTTCAAGGGTGTAAACGTACTAGATTTAAGCCCTGATGAACGATCTCACCTGGGACTCTTTTTAGCTTTTCAATACCCGGTTTCCGTTCCTGGCGTAACCGTTGCTAACTTCTTACGGACAGCGATCAATGCCCAAAAGAAAGCAGAGGATCCAGAATATAAAGGTATTCCTATCCCAGAATTCCGGACAATTTTGAAAGAGAATATGGACCTTTTGGAAATGGACCATAGTTTTGCTGGGCGTTACCTGAACGAGGGATTCTCCGGTGGTGAAAAGAAACGAGCCGAAATTCTACAGATGGCAACTCTCAGACCGGAGATCGCTATCCTGGATGAGACNNATGAGACTGACTCAGGGTTGGACATCGATGCATTGAAGATCGTTGCCGAAGGTGTGAATGCACTGCGCGGTGAAGATTTCGGCGCGGTCGTGATCACGCACTATCAAAGGATCCTCAATTATATTAAACCCGATATTGTCCATGTCATGCTGGATGGTCGGATCGTTGAATCCGGCGGACCAGAACTTGCGCTCCATTTGGAAGATCATGGATACGATTGGGTCAAAGAGAAATACCCCGCTACTGTCAGTGGATAAAGCAGAGTTCATAAGTAGCATTTTATTGTTGGAGGTATAAATGAGTTCAGATGCACAGATACTTGAAGGTATAGGTGATTATAAATACGGTTTTAGCGATCCGGAAACATTTGTTTACAAGTCCAAAAAGGGATTAAACGAAGAGATTGTACGCCAGATATCCCTGATGAAAGAGGAGCCGGAATGGATGTTGGAATTCCGATTGAAAGCGCTGGAACATTTCCAACAGCGACCGATCCCAACCTGGGGTGGTGATCTTTCTAGCCTGGACCTGGAAGATATTTACTATTACGTCAAACCGACAGACGCTGAGGGGAAATCCTGGGATGAAGTTCCGGATACGATCAAAGATACATTTAATAAATTGGGTATACCGGAAGCAGAACAGAAATTCCTGGCTGGTGTAGGCGCTCAATATGAATCTGAAATGGTCTACCACAGTATCCAGGAAAACCTTGAAAAACAAGGTGTTATTTTCCTGAGCATCGAGAACGGTCTGAAACAATATCCCGAGCTTTTTAAAGAATATTTTGGGACCGTTATTCCGATTGAAGACAATAAATTCGCAGCACTGAACAGTGCTGTCTGGTCTGGTGGTTCCTTTGTTTACGTCCCGAAAGGTGTGAAGGTCGATCTGCCTCTGCAGGCATATTTCCGATTGAATGTTGCCAACATTGGACAGTTCGAACGAACCCTGATCATTGCTGACGAAGGAGCGCAGGTCCACTATGTGGAGGGCTGTACAGCACCTCAGTACACAACAGATTCATTCCACAGTGGTGTGATCGAGATCGTTGTTAAGAAAGGTGCCCGTGTGCGCTATACGACCATTCAGAACTGGTCAAGCAATGTATATAACCTGGTAACCCAGAGAGCCATGGTAGAAGCCAATGGTCACATGGAGTGGGTGGATGCGAATATTGGTTCGAAAATCACGATGAAGTATCCTTCCTGCTACTTGATGGGTGAAGGCGCACATGGTGAGATCCTCTCCATGGCATTCGCTGCCAAAGGTCAGCATCAGGATACCGGTGGAAAGGTTATCCATTTTGCCCCCAATACCAGCAGTCAGATCATATCGAAATCAATTTCCAAAGACTCAGGTAGAGCGTCTTACCGTGGTCTGCTGAAAGTGCACGATAATGCCATCAATGTCAAGTCCAATGTGGTTTGCGATGCGCTGTTATTGGATGAGAATTCCCGCTCGGATACGTATCCTTATATTGAGATCGATGAACAGGACGTGACGATTGGACACGAAGCATCGGTCTCCAAGATCGGTGAAGAGCAGTTGTTCTATCTGATGAGCAGGGGTATGAGCGAAGAACAGGCCATCTCAATGGTGGTGTCTGGCTTCATCGAGCCGCTTGTCAGGGAATTACCGATGGAATATGCCATCGAAATGAACCGACTGATCCAGTTGCAGATGGAAGGTTCCATTGGGTAATTATTGCAGAATACGGAATTCTAGGAGAATTGGATAAACATGGCAGCAAAAGTTATTAAAAAAAGCCGAAGTGTCCGAAGAAGAAGGACACTCGAGCTACCGTTTACAAAAGAGATGATCACTGCCACCAATGTAGGTGGCCCCCTGGCTTCGTACGCGGAAAACGCGTGGGAAATCTATGAAAAGTTAGATATGCCTACGAAAAAAGACGAACCCTGGCGGAGAACTGACCTGCGATTGATGAAACCAGACGACTTCTCTCTGGTGGATGTTGGGGATAACGATCAATTTGTGGAAGTACCGGAATATTTGCTTGAACCTCTTGTTGGCGAACGCAACGGTGGGCAGATCACTATCCGACCCGGTGCTGTCGATGTAGAGATGGACCCGAAATTAGCTGACCAAGGTGTACTCTTTATGGATTTGTTCTCTGCAGCGGCGACACACCCCGAGATCCTGGAAAAGATCCTGGGGAAAGTTGTCCGCCCAGAAGAGGGCAAATTTGCTGCCCTGACCAGCGCACTGGCGAACAGCGGCGTACTCTTGTACGTGCCCAAAGGGGTGCAGGTTGAAGAACCGCTTCACAGTGTGGTCTGGGCTCCTGGTGGAAATAAAGCGTATTTTTCACGAGTAATGGTTTATATTGAAGACGGCGCCAGTGCCACTTATCTGCACGAATCTGCTTCACCCAGTGATGAAGAACAGTCGATGAACGCCAGCATCGTCGAGATTTATGTCGGTCAGGGAGCGAACTTCCGTTTCGTTGAGCTGCAGTCTCTGGGCAGGAACATGTGGAACTTCACCCACGAACGTGCCCGTGTCGAGAAAGACGCCAATTTAGATTGGATCTTCGGAGCAGTGGGCTCCAGATTGACGAAAAATTTCACAGATCTGGACTTGATTGGGACAGGCGCTAACGGCAGGATGTCTGGCTTCTTTTTTACGGATGGCAATCAGCATCTGGATCACGACACCCAGCAGAATCACCTGGCAGCACACACGACCAGCGACTTGCTGTTCAAAGGTGCTTTAATGGGTAAGAGCCGATCTGTTTGGCAAGGGATGATTTATGTTGCCGAAGGTGCACAGCAAACGGATGGCTACCAGGCTAACCGCAATCTGGTGCTTGACCCGGACGCTCGAGCTGATTCAATCCCCGGATTGGAGATCCTGGCAGATGATGTCCGCTGTACACACGGAGCAACTGTAGGTAAGATCGACCCGGAACTGGTTTTTTACCTGCGTACACGTGGAATTCCGACAAAGGAAGCAGAGCGAATGGTTGTTGATGGTTTCTTTGATCCGATCATGCAGCGGATCCCTTATGAGGGTGTACGCAATCGGTTCCAGGAGTCCATTAAAGAGAAAATGGCTTAATTTTATTTTCTCTGTAACATCAAAAGAAAAAATACGGTAAAATTACGGGTTGCGGTGACTCTTGTGTTATGTTCGCTGCAATCCGAATTCTGTTAGAAATCAAACGATAGGAGGAATTCTTCGTGAGCCTTCCATTTACTTCTCCTCCGGAAGAAGAGAGAGAATACCAAGTTGGTGATGTTGTTGAAGTCTATTGCGACCACGATCGGGAGGACGATCGAGTCAGAGACTGGCTTGAAGGCGTGGTTGTTCAGGTCGATCCAAAAATGATCGCTGTCCAGTTCCATGAGAACGTCTATTTGACGGATGGTTGGATGGTGCCTGACCATGTACTTTGGTGTCCAAAGGATTCAGCCAACATGCGCCGACCGAAGCGGAAAAGAAAGAAGAAATGAATTCTACAAAGAGCAGCGTATTCAGCACAATTACCAGGCCTCTGAATACTGCAGAGATCATAAAATCCTTCCCGATACTACAGCGTGAAGTACGACCGGGAGTTCCGCTGGTGTACCTTGATTCAGCGGCTACCAGCCAGAAACCGGACATAGTTATTGATGTGATGGACCAGTTTTACCGCCGTACTAATTCCAACATCCACCGCGGAATCCACACTCTGGCAGAAGAATCGACGGCGGATTATGAAGCTGCTCGCAATAAGATCGCCCAATTCGTGGGGATTGACGAACCACGTGAGATCATTTTTACTCGGAATACAACTGAGTCAATCAACCTGGTAGCCCAGACCTGGGGACGAACGAATTTAGGCTTAGGAGACACCGTCCTGCTTACAGAGATGGAGCACCACTCCAATATCGTACCCTGGCAAATGCTTTCCTCGCAGACAGGTGTAAAGGTCAAATTCGTCCCCGTTTTTGAAAATGGGCTCCTGGACATGGAAGCTTATGCCCGGATGCTGGAAGAAAAGCCCAAACTCGTGGCGTTCACTCACATGTCCAATGTGTTGGGGACGATCAATCCGGTAAATCAGATCACGGAGATGGCTCACCATGCTGGTTCTGTTGTTCTTGTGGATGGTGCGCAGGCGGTACCTCACATGAAAGTCGATATCGCCGACCTGGATGCTGATTTCTACGCGTTTTCCGGGCACAAAATGTGTGGACCAACGGGTATTGGTATTTTATTTGGAAAACGTGCTCTTTTGGAAGAGATGCCGCCGTTCATGGGTGGGGGTGATATGATCAAGCGAGTGCGCTTTGATGGTTTTTCTCCCAATAGCCTGCCGTACAAGTTCGAAGCAGGAACACCGGCAATCGCTGAAGCGATTGGTCTGGGTGCTGCGGTGGATTTCCTTACCCAGGTTGGGATGGATAGAATCCAGGCACATGAGCACCAGTTGGCTGAATATGCCCTGGAGCGTCTGGTCGAAATTCCAGGCGTGAGTGTTTTTGGTCCGGAAGCGGGTAAAAAGGGAGCCGTGATGGCTTTCCACTTACCCGAAGCTCATGCTCACGATATCTCCCAAGTGCTGGATTATGAAGGGATCGCAGTGCGGGCGGGGCATCACTGTGCGATGCCTCTCCATGAAAAATATGAAATCCCTGCAACTGCCCGTGCCAGTTTCTACCTGTATAATTCTTTAGAAGAGGTCGACAAACTGGTGGAGGGGATATACAAAGTGAAAGAATTATTTGGCTAATGGAATAATTATGGATGACCTGTATAGAGAACTGATCATTGATCGTTTTAAAAACCCGCAGTACCGGGGGGAATTAGACCCGAACGACATCACATTTGAAGACGACAACCCATTATGTGGAGATCATATTCGCATAGACATTCGTGTCGATGAAAATGACGTCGTCCAGGAGGCCCGTTTCAGCGGTAAAGGCTGTGCTATCTCTCAGGCATCCGCAGACTTGCTGGTGGAGATGATCCACGGCAAGACCCTCGATGAAGTCCGGGCGATGACCAAGGAAGAACTGCTGGATATGTTGGGCATTGAACTTGGGCCGGTCCGTCTTAAATGTGCGCTGCTTTCACTAAAGGTGGTCAAGGCGGGTGCATTTGGTTTGGGTGAAGCCAGTGACGATCTGGTTGCATAGTAGTTCTCGGAGACAATATGTATAACTATAAGACCCTACCTCCAGAAAAAATTGAATTTGTTGCTGTGGCAGATGAAGACGAACTGCCCGATGGAGAGCGGCTTTTTTTAGAAATAGACGATGAGTTCATCGTTGTTTTTAACATTGCGGGTGAGTTGTTCGCGATCGAAGATTCCTGCACGCATGATGATGGCCCGATTGGTGAAGGAGAACTTGAAGATCATCAGATTGTCTGCCCAAGGCACGGTGCTCGTTTCGATCTGAAGGACGGCAAGGTAACATCCCCACCTGCGGTTGTGGATATTCAAGCTTATCCGGTTCGCAAAGTAAGTGGAATGATTGAGATTGGTTTGCCTAAAGAATAAAATCCGATTCTTTAATCAGGTGTAAATCCCCAGGCGTAAAAAGTGGGAATATAAGAGAATTGGATTTCCCCTTTAAGCGTGTCCATCATTTCTTCGATATCCCCTTCATCATCTAGGATTTCAGAAAGATCATTCACCAGCACATCTTCTTCGGAGCGGTGGTGATGCCGGGTAAGTGCTTCTGGAGACCACTGACCGCCGAGAACACCGAACTGCACCTTGATCAGTTCGGGACGCGAAAATAGCGCGGGGAGTTTCCTCCCCATTTTCGGGTTGGCACCTTGGATCTTGAGAGATTCATTCTGTTTCTTACCCACCTCCGACAGACTTTCCGGGTAATCGACCCGACCTCCATAATCAGGTTCAGCAAAGGCAACCACAAAACCCCCTGGACGTGTAACCCGGATCATTTCATCCAGGAGAGAGCCAGGATCGCTCAGCCACAGCAGTAGGTAGTGACAAACCACACCGTCGAAACTGTGATCTGGGTAGGGAAGGTTGAGTCCATCTGCACAGGTCAATTTCCAGGATGAATTTGTGTCCGCGGCATACTGCAGGGCATCCATATCAATATCAACACCATAAACAGAGTTGCTGATATTATCGAGATCAAACA
>JABAOG010037267.1_pt1 | contig 12284 bp, 15 predicted proteins | sample 7062131 | NCBI WGS metagenome assembly JABAOG01 (sample SAMN14538629, study PRJNA623070) | marine sediment metagenome | biome: marine biome [ENVO:00000428]; feature: marine pelagic biome [ENVO:01000023]; material: deep marine sediment [ENVO:00002113] | place: India: Arabian Sea | collected... | reverse complement strand
TATTCGCAGGAGGATTACATCCCTTGGTCACCCCCACAGAGCCCAACCACTCGATATCAGCCTCAAACGTCGACACTTCTGTATCGGCGAACTCACGCACCGGGCCCGCGTCCAAGATCCCATCCAACGCCCGACGCAAGAAGGCAGCCATCTGCCCCCTCGTCACCACATCCTCAGGGCAGAACAACGTATTCGCAGGAGGGTTACATCCCTTGGTCACCCCCACAGAGCCCAACCACTCGATATCAGCCTCAAACGTCGAACCCTCGGCATCGGCGAAGTAGCCGGGATACCCGGGGTCCCATGCCCCGAGCGAAGGTGTGGCGCCACGCGGCACTCCGCGGATGTCCGTCGCGGGTGCAAATGCAGGGTCGGCACGGTCGAGGGGAGTCGCTCCCGGAGCTAACGCTGCATGACTGTCGACCAGCCGAGTCCACGCTACGAGAACCGATCCCGACCCGTCGGCGAACTCGGATCCGTCCCATGTTGGGAGCGGATCAGATGAGGTCGCCGGTGGGAGACCAGGATCGGCGAAGATCCCGAGGGGGTCGTCGCGGGGGTCTGCCACGTCACCTCCGGGCACCCGGACCGGGCCGTTCCAGTAGAGGTTGTTGTACAACTCGAGCCCACTCACCGTGCTCGAATCTCCAGACGAGAAGTCTTCCATCGTCCCCGTGGGATCGGACCAGATGTTGTTGGCGAAATTGAGATCACTGTTTGGAGGGTTTTCGTCCTTGGTCGTGACCCGCATCCCGTAGGAGCCCGCGGGGAGGTCTCCCACGACAGTGTTGTTGAAGAAGTCGACATCACGGGCACCCGAGATGCCGAGAACCGTGGAGACAGGTATCGACGAGTCACCCAGAATCAAGTTGTTGTACACGTCGACCCCGACGGCCTCGTGATACGGCTTGCCGTCGTTCCCAACCCGGATGAAAGTCTCCGACCCTCCCTGCCAATGAGCGAAGACATTGGAGCTGATCGTGGTATCTCGACTGCCCAACAGGCCGTCCTCCCCTTCATTGGAATCCTTTACGACGATGAAGTGCTTCGAGTCAGTCTCGATGGAACGGCCACTGGCTCCATAGTCGTTGAAGAAGACATTCCTGGTTACCGTCGTGCGCTCGGTGCTGTTGATGTCCAGGTGCTGCTCGCTCGGACCCTGGTTGTAGAACACATTCTGGGTGATCCGGGTGTCGACGGAGCGGTTGTGCGCCTTCAGCAGATCGTTGTCGAACGAGTCATGGATGATGTTGTTGCGGACCGTGATCCCGGACGCTCCGACACCGTCAGAGGCGTCGATCAGGACCAGATATCCCTCGGACCCCGGGCCACTATGAGTGACCTCTAGGCCCTCGATCGTGATCCGGGAGGCTCCATTGATGTGCAGGACGGTGTTGTTGTGTGTCAAGCGCGCCCCGTACGGGGTTTCCGACCTGATGACCATCGGTTTACTGAAGCGTCTCTCGATCTCCTGTTCCCCGGAATACGAGCCATCGGCGAGAACCAGCACGCATCCTTGGTCAGGCATCACCGATGTGGCATGGCCAAGTGTCGCCCAAGGGTTATCCCGGCTCCCCGAGGCCGAATCCGAGCCCGTTGGGGAGACCCAGAATGTGCAATGCCCCTGGGCGGAGACGGTCTGGGAGGGGAGCAAACCGAATGACATCGCACCTGCGAGCACCAGAGTGAGGAACCTGGCCATCATCGACCACCACAATCTGGGGCGTGTCGAAGAGACGAGGCGTGCCCGAACATGGATCGGGCAGGGTGGCGGCGAGTCATTTTAACCTGAGGCACGTTACCTTTCCTTCCGCGATGCCATCCACACACAAGGGTCGTCTCCAGCACCCTCAAGACCCGACGATAGATCTCCCGGCGACATTGACGTTCGATGGCAAGCACGTGCAGATCCGATCTGCCGGCGAGACATTCGGCGAATGGCCGTTGAAAGACATCACGGCCGAACGCGAGGAGGCCAATAGGTTCAGCCTCCTCATCGGAGGAGAAGCGTGGACCTTCGCCGCCGACGATCCCGCTGACTTCATGGTGACTTCGGCGGAACTCCTGAGCGACCCACCCAGTGATGGGCCCCTGAGACGATTCTTCACCCGCTTGGCTTCGGCGGGCATCACTCTCGGGGCCTTCAGCCTNNCACGCTCGGGGCCTTCAGCCTCGCGGTGGCGACGATACTGACTGCGTTTGCGGCCGGTGTGCTCGTGGGCAGGTATCGCCTCGAGGAGAACGCAGGTGTGGCGACGATCGTGCTTCTCGTGGTGGTCCTCCTGAGCCTCATTCGAGTGCGAGCCTCCCAGAGGCTGAGCCCTCCTCCTTCGGTGACGGCCCGAGCCCTCGAACGTCAGCCCGCCAGGGTCACACGTCAGGTCGACCGCCGCGGCCCGTCCGACACGAAAGCGCGATCCACGGCGACGCCTCCACGGCCCCTGTTGAGGGAAAAAGAGGAACCTGTCGGTCATCCCGAGCTCGCTCACATTCGCTCCATCGCAGCCGCAGCGCGGCAGGTTGACGACGGGGGCGAAGACCAGTCGGGTGAGTCGCCGCCTCTCTCCGAGGGCGTGGAGGCCGAGGTCACGCCCATCGCACCAATCACCGAGATCGGCGCCTCCTCGGAGAAAGAACCGATCGAGGCACCCGAAGTGGAAAGACCACCCGCGGCCGGGCTCGAACCGACCGACTTCGACCTTTCGAGTATCAACGGCATCGGGCCTGCCTTCGAGGCAAAGCTCACCGATCTCGGCATCGAGGACGTGGGTGACTTGGCGGCCCTCGACGAGGAGGACGTCGCGGTCCTGATGGAGTATCTGGGTCGATTCGGAAAAAGAGTGGTGACCCAGGACTGGGTTGGACAGGCGAGGCGACTCATCGGGATCGAGTGACCCGGTCAGGCCCTGTCAGGCGACATCGTCAGCCAGCCGATGGTCGGGCACCGTGGCTTGCCGCTCGTTATACTTCTCTTTGATGAGCCAGGCGGGGATCCTGACGGCACCATCGATGACGTCGGCATAGTGCCGTATCGAGCCGGCGAGGCCCAGCCTTCGCTTCTGGGATTCGTACCCAAAGCTCTCCATTAGCGGGCCGCATAGGGTTTCGATGTAGCTGATCGTGCGAGTTGAGAGGACGCTCTCATATCGACCCACGGATCGGGTCGATATGACTCCCGGTGGGACCGCGTCGAATGAGCTGTTGCTCCCTTCCATTGAACGCGGATCGCCCCCACGCATCTCCATCATCACCGGGTCGAAGTCCTCACCCACGAAGCGGCAGACCTCTCGGGTGCGGGCCTCGGGATCGGCAACGAGGTCTTCGTACCTCACNNGCGTTCCTGTTCGTCTCCGGGTCGGCCCTGCCCAACACCGATGCATATCGATCTCTCGGATCACGTATGACCTGGATCAACCTGGCATTGGGCCACTCAGAGAACACCCGGCCGGCCACCAACTCAGTGTGGAGCGACTTGTCACCCCAACGCGGGTAGCCCAGGCGTGCAGCTTGTTGGGAGAAGAGCATCTCGAAGAGACGTCCATAAGTGGGTTCCCCGGCTTCGAGCTCACGCTTGATCGACACCGGATCGGGAGCTAGCACCGCCAGACGCTCGTAACGAGTCATCATGTCGAGGCAGTGCTCCAGGTTCTCCGGCTCAGCCAGGCTCCCGAACTTGCCGTCGAACCAGCGCCACAGGTTCGTTCTGCGGACCATCATGATTCGGGGGTGACTGGCGAGCAGCGTGTAGAGAAGCGTCGTGCCGCTGCGATCGGCGCCGGTGACGAGGATGGGGACGGTCAAGATGCCGCTCCACAGAGATCGACGTAGAGGTCCGAGTATCGCTCCGCGACCCGGTCGATGTCGTACCGTTCCTCAACCTCCTCGCGGCCGCGCCGACCCACCGTCTCGAGCCGATCGAGATCTTTGAGCACCGAGGAGAGGAGGCTTGCGAGCGCCTCCGGGTCTGAGGAAGGGAACAGCCAGCCGCTCTCACCACTGTCCACGAGCACCGAGTTCGCCGGTATGTCGGATGCGATCACCGGAATGCCTCGGGCCATGGCCTCCAATAGGACATTGGACATGCCTTCGGCGACCGAGGGCAACACCACGACGTGTGACTCGCTCAGTGGCCGATCTATGTCCTTCACCTCTCCCATGAACTCGACAGATCTTCCCAGGCCCAGGTCGTCTACCAAGCCTTCCAGTGTGCCGCGGGCCGGGCCGTCNNGACGTCCATACCATCGGACTCCCTGATGATGGCGAAGGCCCTGATCAGAACGTCGACCGCCTTCTGCTCGTGGAGACGTCCCAGATAGGAGATGACCCGGTCGGAGTCCGTCTCCGGCGTTGGCAGGGGCTGGATAGGTACTTCGACGCCGTTTGGGATTTCGACGATCCGCTCCGGACCGACCCCGGCGGCCTTCAGCTCGCCCGCGATGGCGTCGTTGAGTGCCACGAAGCGATCGGCTGTGAGAGCGGTGGGCAGCAGATATCTCGAGAAGAAGATGTGCTGACCTGTCTTCATCTTCCTGATGTCACTCGCTCGGCCGCTGTTGGCCAGCTTGACGATCACCGGACGACCGATCCATCTTCCCACGCGAACGGCCACGTAGGCGTGATAGCTCAGCCCGTGGACGTGGATCAGGTCGTACGAATCGCGTTCACGGAACAAGGCTGCGGCGAGCGTTGCCATGTAGAACACGGCCGCCACGCGCCTCATCCCTCGGATCCCGAGACCATCGAACAAGGCACCATGGCGGAGGACCTGGATTCCGTCGTAGGACTGCCGTCGTGGCGTCCCCCGGAACCACCTGCCAGTCAGTATCCGAACGTGGTGGCCCCTCCGGGCCAGAGCACGGGCGAGAGAGAGGGATTGCTTCTCCATCCCACCCATCCATGGGTCGAAGAGACGGACGACCATCAACACCCTCTCCTCTCGTCCGTCCGTCAATTGGGAACCATGTCGCGACCTGATCTGAGCTCCGCTGCCTCGGCCAGCCGCTTGGCGACGGTGGCCCTGCGATGCTCCCCACCGAGCCGCGTGTAGGCGTCCGCCGACTGGATCGCGCCGCGGATCCGGTACCACTCCCAGACGGTCCCGAGCATCTCCAATTCCCTCTGCTCGATCCCCTCGGCATCGACCACGCCTGCGAGGAAGTGCGACCGGAACTCAGGCCGAATCCGCGACAGAGACGCGACCACGTCCAGCAGCTTGATGTCTAGTCGAGACAGTTCGAAGTCATGCACGACCGCCTCCCCGGACGAGCGCAGGATGATGTTGTGCAGCCCGTAGTCCCCGTGAATAATCGCTAGCGGAAGATCCGCATTCGCCACCGACTGATCGAGCTCGACGNNCTCGACGAGACGAACCCGCAGCGCGTGAGCCCCATCGGGGCCGGCTTGAGCCGGGAACACGTCTCCCTTCGTGCCCAGCCGGTCGATTGCCTCGAGGTGCCAGCCCAGATCTCTCTTCCGCCGGCCGGTGCTCGGATCGACGCCCAAATGGTGGCTCCCGAGCGGGACGAAACCTGCCATCACACAGTGAAAGTCCACCAAGACCCCACCTATGAGCCTCAATAGCCTTCCGGTCTCTGCCTTGGTGAGGTAGAAACCGGCCAAGGTGACGCCGGTCTCGAAAGTCTGCACCGAGAACCGCCCCCCGTCGAGCTCCCGGAGATGAGCCCCATCTCCGAGATCAACGAGCCGGGGCGCCGGGAACCGGCGCTTGGCGAGCTCGAGCAAGATCGAGTGCTCGTGCTCGATGGCCGAATCGGACCACCTGTCGGGGTATCGCCGTACGACGAAGTGCCCGAGATCGGTACCCACCTCCACGACGCTGGTGCGCCACCCGTGAAGGAGGTTGCGTACCAAGTCGGGACGACCGAGACCGGCTCCGAGGAGGAGCNNTGGCCCGAGCGCGTAAGTAGTCACGGAAGGTACCCGGTCTGGGAACGCGAAACCGCGGGATCACGCCATCACCCCGGCTGCGCGGAGCAAGCCAGAGATCTGGCCGGCCGAGGGCACTGACTGCGTCGAGTTGTCGACCTCGATCACCTGTACTTCCAGCCCATCGACCGCGTCGAGCAGTTGAGTGATGGCCGCGGCGGAACTGCTCAAGAAGCCACGCAAACGCGACGGCTCCTCATCTGCCAGACGCTCCCAAACACCTCGTTCGAGAACTCGCTCGAAGGCGACATCGACAGGAGCCACTACATGCACGAGGACATCCGGAAGCGGGACCGAAGACACATACTCTGACACCATCCGCTCGTCGGGAACCTCATCGGCCGACGAGAACAGCTGGACCACCCGGTGGCACAGACCTTCGTCGAGGAGGACGACTTCGTTGTCGAGTTGTCGGGACAGCATGAGGGAACGAGCGCCGGCAGTGCGGATCCACCAGTGCACGACCCGCCGCCTCCGGGCCCTCGCGCCCGACGGCCGACGTAGCTGTTGCACCAGCAGTTGGGTGGCGAAGCGGGGCCGAGCCAGGAGAAACCAGATGCCCCTGACCAAACGCTCGACCTCGAACAGCTTCCAGGCCAACCGATCCCCCCAGAGACTCGGTGGGTCGGGGATCAACGCCCCTGCCAGGGACCGTCTCGCCAGGGTGCGGCCGGCATCCGGGAGGGTCAAAGGGACCAGACCCCCTTCTTCGAGCTCACCGCCGAGAAGGCGGGCGACGGTGGTCTTGCCCGATCCGGGCACGCCTATCAACTCGACTACACCGGGACGTGACATCAGAGGCGGTACGCAGTGAGAAACTCGTGATTGTGGATGGTGTCCTCGACTATGTCGACTGCCGCCTGAGTCCAGGACACCCGAGTGGACTCAGGTACGAGGTCGTGGTCAACGAGGTCGGAGCAAGCTGCCAGGTAGTCGGGGTCTGCATCCACCTGAAGGAACTCCAACACACCCCGCAGGGTTGCGGCGCAATCGGCGACGAGCTCCTCGTAGCTTATCGGGAACACGGCGTCCCCCAGTCGGTCGCGTAGCCAGTCGAGACGCTCGCATTGTCTGGCGTGATCTGTCGCTGCGTCGACGATAGGGCGCCCGCTCCGGAGGACCATCGCCGCGATGGAGTCCTCCGGACGCCGGATGACCTGGAGAAACGCAACCCTGCGCCCGCTGAAGGCTTCGAATACGCGCGTGAGAGTCTCGGGACTGTCCGCGAGGTATCTGGTGGTCGGGCCAGGTCGGGAGCTGCCGACCACACGCGGCNNCGACGGGCAGTTACGCGACCCTTAAGGGCCTCACGCCGAGCTGACCGGGCAAACTCGGCGAGCATGGCATCGCCACTGATCCTCGCCCCGATAAGCCTGGCTAGATCCACCTCATCGCCCATGACAATGTCAGGATGCGCATCGAGCATCGCTCCCACCAGGCTGCCACCACTCTTCACGTGGCCGATGAAGAGACATGTGGTAGCCACCTCCCTCAGCCATGCTCGCTGCTCTGCGGACGTGGTCCCGGCGCGCCGTCGCAGAAGCCAGGTGTCGACATATCGGCCCAGCCTGGTCCGACGGAGACGTTTCGCGGTCGGGCTTTTCATCACACGCCGCACAGCCGAAGTGTCCCTCAGCCGGACACCCACCCCCTCCCCCGAGGACCGGGTCATGGCGGAGACCCGGCCGCGGAGAGCTCGTTCGACTGGGGATCGGTGCGCGAAGAGGCATCGGTGATGATGTTGCCGATCAAAGCGAGACTGAGCCACCAGACAGCCAGACCAAAAGCCACCTTCATGTTCGAGAAGTTGCTGACCACGATGTGCCCTGCCACGACCGCCCAGAGGAGGATTAACAGACGTCTGCCGAACATGCCCTCCGGTCTCAACCTCGACATCGCTCGCGGCGTCCGCAAGAGCCAGTAGACGGCGGGCGCCAGATACGCACCCAGGACGATCAACCCTTGCTCGGCACCGATCGTGAGGAAGAGGTTGTGGGNNCCGGTCAGGGGCCTCTCCTCGATCATGCGGAGCGAGGCGTACACCACGGGGAGACGGCTCAAAGCGGAGCGCTCCGACTCGGCCGAGTAGAGCCGGTCTTCGAGATAATCCCCCACCCAGGTGTTGGCGAACGTGAACAGGAAGACGCCTGCCGAGAGCACAGCCACGATCGACGCCTTCGCCACCAGACGTGGGTAGGCGAATGCGGCCCCGATGACGACCACCAGTGCCGCCAACCAGGACGCTCTGGAGAAGGACAGTATCGCCATCGCCACCGTGAGCATGAAGACGGGGAGTCCAGCCTTCCTCCTCCAATCGTCCACGTGTCGGGACACGTGAAGGAAAAGGGCACCCGCAGCAAGTGACACGATCCCGAAGACATTGGCATGATCGAGTGTCCCGGTGGTCCGTTCCCCGATCCGTGTGAGGAATCGGTCAGGAACGATCCCAGGAGCGACCCACGAGGCCAATCCGATACCCGCTTGGGTCACGATGATGAAGAGCAGGATGTACGACAAGACTTTCATCGCCTCCGCACGGGGGCGGATCAGCCTGACCAGCACATAGAGGATCATCGGCACGGCGACGCGGTCGTAGAGATGACGCAGTTCGACGTCCGGAGTGGGTGAGGTGTACAGAACCGACAGCATGGAGGCGACCAGGTACCCGAGCATGAACACCTCCGCCCAACCAAGGCGGCCCAGGCGCCGGTATCCCGTCCCGGTCGAGTGCGAGATCAGGAGGACCACCAGAGCCGCCAGCGGCAACATTCGGTGCACCGCCCAATAGAGGAGCTTCAAGCGGCCCCCGTCGTCGATATCGGTCATGAACGGCAAGATCAAGAACCACACGGTCATGACTGCCAGAGGAAACCGCTGCACCAGGAGGAACACGGGAACCGCGACCAGAAAGAGCAGGACGAACATCCAGCGGCCCCGGGCGATCAAGAACGCCGAGATGGCCGAGCCGGCCACCGTGAGAGCTACCCACATGAGCTTTCCGGGCCAGCGCAGCAACCACGGCGTCTCTCGTGAGGTTGCGACGGTCATGACGAGGCCCGGTCTACGAACCGATGTGACGGTATGCGCCGTCCAAAAGCATCCAATACTCGGTCACGCCACTGCCACAGCCGGGCTCGTGTGGTCTCCAACGGGTAGGTAAATGTCCAGAAGCGCAGATTGGACATCCCTCCTTCGCCCGATGCCGGCGGATAGCCGAACTGTGACATCGGCTCACCCACAGAAGTCTCGATGAAGTGGATCTGTTGGCTCGATAGAACCTGAGGGTATTTGCCCACGGAGTCTGATGAGATGACTCCCACTGCGCGCGGCCCATAGGAGCTGTTGCTGCCCTGGCCCCTGAAGTCCTCATCTCCGGAGAGGGTGAGCATCTCGGGGATGAAATCCTCGCCGATGAAGGCACACACTTCCCTAGTGATCTCGACGGGGTCGGCCACCAAGTCCTCATACCTCACCACGAGATAATACGACTCCGGATGGGCGATGCGGTTTCGTTCGGCCATGGTGGCAGAGAACCGCCACTCGGCTGTTCCCATGCCAACGCCACCACGTCGTCGTCCCCACCGCTTCTGTACCGAGGCGTAACGGTCACGTGGGTCGCGAATCATGTGGATCATCCGCGCTCCCGAATAGGCGGCGAAGATCTCGTCTGCATGGCGCTCGGTGAGCAGGGACTTGTCACCCCAACGGGGCCTTCCCATGCGGTCTGCATACTGCCGCTCGATGAGATCGAACAGACGCGGATACGTGCGCGGGCCCGCGATGAACTGGCTTCTGATTGCCTCCCAGTCGGCGTCCAACTTGACCAGGCGTTTGTAGCGTTTGGCCACATCGAGGCACTTGTCGAGGTTGTGGTCGTCGTCCAGGTCGCCGAATTGCCCGTAGAAGTAGCGCCACAAGTTCGTCCTGCGGGTCATGGCGATGTTGGGGTGGGTCGCCAGCAGGGCGTACATGAGACTGGTGCCGGATCGCTCTGCCCCGGCGACGAAGATCGGCCCACCGGTCACGTCAAAGCTCCCAGACGCAGCCCAATACGGCTCCGCAGGTGATACATGCCTGCATCCAGGGCACCGCTCGACCGCGATGTGCCGCCAACCATGTCGTCGACTGGATATCCCAACGCCTCCAACTGACGACCGACAAGTCTCTCGACGATCGAGGCCCTGCGTTTGGGAAGGGCACGACCCTTGGCCGCCAAAGAGCCGCTTGCGCCATCGAAACGCACTTGCCCTCCGAGTCGGCTCGAGATTGAGACGGCTACGCGTTCTGGAGCCTCGATCAGGTCCTCACCGCGGACGACCAGATAGCGCTCCGGGATCGCGGTCGAGTTGCGGAGAGCCGCGGCTGCGGACGAGCTCCATGAGGCCAACCTCCAACCAAGGCGCCCTGCCGTGCCTGAGAACTCCCCGAAGTACCCCCTTGGATCACGGATCGTGTGGATGAAATGTGCATCCGGGAGATCTCTCGACACAGCGGTCGCCATCCTCTCGAGGCCCCCGATCTGAATGACCAGGCGGTGAGGATCTCCCTGCGAGTCGGCAGACCTCCTGGCCGCCTCGGCGGTTGCCTGCGCGAACAGGTGGCCATAGGTGTGATCTCCAGACTCGGCGAAGCGGGCGAGATCGTCGCGACCGATGCCCGTCGACCTCAGGAAATCGTCTCCCTCGAGACGATCGAGGCACCTGGCGAGACTCTCCTCGTTACTCAATGGGCCCGACCGGGCGTACTCGTCGCGCCAGAAATAGGCGCGACGCACCACCACCGTGTCACCTTCATCGCGGAGTGCGATCGCCACCTCGGTCTTGCCGGTGTGCGCCGGTCCTACCACGAAGACAACGGAGGCTTCCCCCGTTCCGTGGCTCATTCCGAGCCCTCGAGAATCATGCGTTTCCCCGGGTTGCGCGGAACCATGCGGGGGAATCGCTGCTGGAGCTCCTCGACCGTTCTCCATGCCATCATCCGGAGCATCTGATTGGGCCACTCCGTGAGTGCGACGCGCGCCGAGTCCAATCGGGTCTCTCCGTCGGGGTTGTATCCGCGACGAAGCATCGCCTTCCGTGCGTGCAATTCGATGAAGGCAGCCTCCGCGGGATCGACGCGATCCTTGTACATCCCGATGAATCTCGAGCTGACGAATTCGCCCTCGGCGCTCGCGTCTGCCATGCGATCCCGATGGCGCGGGGACGCCTCCATCGNNTCACAGACTTCGTGAACAGTCTCCTCGGGGTGGCTCACCAGATCCTCGAAGCGCACCACGAGATACCGACCGGGCCAACGCTTCTCGCCCCTGCGCGCCAACCGCTCGGAGTAGACCCAGCGGGCGGCGGCTCCACCTGCTCGACCCTTGCCGTCAGGCCATAGGGCCAAGGAAGCTTCGTAACGGTCTCGAGGATCGCGCACCATGTGCACCACTTGCAGGCCGGGATAGGAGTCGAACAACTCCGTGGCGTGGCGCTCGATCAGCCCGGTCTGAGCTCCCCACCTGGGCTTGCCCATCCTCTCTGCGAACTGACGCAGGAACAAGGAGAAGAGCTCTGCATATGTGTGCTGAGAACCTGCCAGGAACCGATTCTTGATCTCTCCTATGTCGGGATCCAGGAAGCGAACGTGCTTGTAGTTCCACAGGGCATCGAGGCACGCGTCGAGGTTCTGCTCATCGTCGAGGTCTCCGAAGCGGCGATAGAAGTAAGTCCACATGTTTGAGCCGACCGCGGGGATTGCGATCCTCGGATGAGAACCGAGAAACCCGGCCATCGTGGTCTTGCCGCTGCGATCGAGGCCGCCGACGTAGACGGGTCCCGCTTTGCGCGGCTCGTCGGCTGGTGGGACCCCTTCCGACTGGACGACCTGGCGTTCAGCCTCCAACGACATTGATCGACGGCTCCTCGGCCTGGATGTCCCGAGCGCTCATGAGCGTGTACTCCTGGACTTCGTAGTCCACGCGGATGGGCCGGGTCTCGAACATCCCCTCGATGGTCGTCTTCCAATCCTTCAACACCGGCAGGCAGTCNNGATGGTCGTCTTCCAATCCTTGAGCACCGGCACACACTCGGCCTCAGTCAGTCCCGGGAAGATGACGGCAAGGGTGCCTGGCTCGGTGGCGCACAGCACGTCGTAGACGCGGATGGCCTCTGATATGAGTGACACGACCTCGCGAAGACGCGCCGGCGGCGCCCACCGTCGATCGTTGTCCCGCTCGCGAAGATGCAGGGTTCCCACGACGAAGACCTCGCCGGTCTCCTCCATTCGCGCTATCTCCTGTTTCAGCCTGAGATTGAAATACTCGCCGTTGTAGGCGCCTGTCTGTGTGTCGAGTGCCT
>JABAOG010019556.1_pt2 | contig 12303 bp, 12 predicted proteins | sample 7062131 | NCBI WGS metagenome assembly JABAOG01 (sample SAMN14538629, study PRJNA623070) | marine sediment metagenome | biome: marine biome [ENVO:00000428]; feature: marine pelagic biome [ENVO:01000023]; material: deep marine sediment [ENVO:00002113] | place: India: Arabian Sea | collected... | reverse complement strand
GCAAGAACTGGAGCAATTTAAATGAGGGGTCGCATTAATTGATGTCGGATAATCAGGGATATCCAGATATTTCTTATTTAGCTATTTGCTCGCACCAACAGTTGTTCGATTTCTGGTAATCGAATGAGGCGGGCTCCTATTTCGTTAGCAGCAGCTTGGGTGGCTTCGCTGAATTTCTCCCGCGCAAAAAGCGCGTATTCAACAGACCACCCCTTTTCTACTTGGGGCATCCTTTGACTGCGACTCACTAAATCTGTTAGTATCTGCNNCGCAACCACATCCAATTGAACTCCTTGACCGCGACGCCCTCCCCAATACGCACCGACAGCTTCTGGCTGGAAATCTAGTTCTCCCATTGCAGCCGCAGCCCAGACCCACTCCCGGCAAAGCTCCTCAAACACATATAATCCGATGAAAGAGCGCAGGTCCTCATTGATCCGTTTCACTGCCAAATCCAGATAACCGCGCTCGATCGCTGTCCTATGGGGCACAATAAAGCGATAATAAAATCGCAGGAAATGGTCTCGCACGTGGTACAATCCGCGTCGCCCACCTGGCCTAGACAGGATTGGATCGCGCCGATCAATTAATTCCAATTCTTGCAAGATATTCAGGTAATGGCCCAGACTGCTTTCGGACACACCCGCCATACGCGCAATTTCTCNNCAATCGCGCTAAGTATCGAGGCATAAGTTTGCGGTTCCTTTAATTGTTCATGGAGAATCAAGGACGGATCAGTCAGAACGATGCTGTCTGGAACCAGACAATACTGATGAAGGGCAGAAGCAAAATCGCCGGTGCGAGTGAACAATTCCAGATAAGCAGGCACACCCCCGCTCACAGCGTAAATAGCCACCCGTTCCGCTGGCGTACGCTTTTCAAACAATTCAACCAGCGCGGCATAAGGAAGGGGCCTGAGCCGCAACATGGCAGTTGCGCGACCATACAGAGGCGCTTGATAAGAGAGAACTTCGCGCTCCATCATACCCACCAGGGAGCCAGTCAGAATAAGTTTTAGATTGGGCTGCTGTGAGAGCTTATGATCCCATAATTTCTGAAAAACACTGGTTAGAGCTGGTNNCTGGTTCGTTTCGAATTAGATAGGTAAATTCATCCAGGACGATAACCTGTGGTTTTGCAGATAATGCCACAACCTCAATCAGATGTGTGAGGGCCGCTTCCCAATCTGGAAATGAGAAATCCGATGTTGGTGGTGAGTTAAAACGAGGATCATATTGAAACAGTGCATGGGAAAAATCGCGCAACTGGAAAGCTGTACTGTGCGTTGTTGCCGTCCAATAGAAACCACCTTCTATACCTTGTTTCTCCAAAAAGTGGGTTAATAACCGCGTCTTGCCTACACGCCGACGACCCAGCATGATAAGCAAGCCGGCACCAGGGGCGCGATAAAAGCGTTCTAGAGACTCCAGCTCTTGTTTTCGATCTACAAATCTCAACACAGCAACCTCTAATCAATTAACATTGTCTACACAATGATTGTGTAGACAATGTTATCGTTATTCCNNCTGATGGAAAACCGAGACCTATTTAACAGCGTTGCTCTGCCAACGCTTTGAAACAGCCCCTGTATCAAAGGCCTTTCCGCCTGGCTCAATATAGAACTGCGCTCCCAATCGCTCGTGCCGCCATTCAAACTCGCTCGGTCCGCGACGGTTCTTCTCTAGGGAAAGTCTGATCTTAGCCCCGTCGCCCTCAAAACTATCCGGATTGAGGATGATAACCCGGTCCGGCGTATACTGCGCCTGGATCGGCCCAAAGATATCTTCAATGTGCACTGGTCGCTGCGCCTTCAAAGCAGCATCTTCGATCGCCGCCACAGCAATCACCGGCACATGATGGCGCATACCAAGGTCTTTTATCAGCCCAATGTTTCGGGCGTGGACGATATCCGGATTGCCGATCGCCTGCTGTACCAGGCTGATCGGCGGCGGAATCGTCTGCAAATAATCAATTACCGGGAGAATATATATCCCCAAGTGTTTCTTGTAATGCACAATCACTTCTTCGATCGCCTGCACAGTTGTGTGTGTCCGGTCACCGAGCGAGAGCATCAGATTGGGCATATACCGGCTGATTGCCATCAACGCTTGCATAGCGACCGCTGGCAGCCTGGCAAATAATAGATCCAGAAGCCGATCCAGCCTCTCACCTTTTCCTTCCAATTCTCTCTTTATCTCACGGACTGCTCGATTGATTTCCCAATACGACAACGGCTTCTGTTGCGCGCTGCCCACTTCTCGCATCTGGATCAGGCTTTCCATGCACAGCAGTCGGGAAAGCAAGTCCCAATCGTCATGCTCGTAGCTAAGAACCCAGGGCATCAAGGGGTGCCCGTTTTCCTGCGCCCATGAGGCGATATTACGTGCGATCTGCAGCGCGATGATCGTCTTACCCACATTCTGCCTCCCAGCAATCAGCATCAGGTCCTGAGCCGCGATCCCGCCGCCAAAGGCCTCGTCGAGTGCCGNNCCGTGGGAATGTTGAAAAACAGCGCAGCTGGCAGTTCAGCCAACCGGTGATCGATTTGATCGATCTGGTCTGCAAGCGGTCGCGGCAGAGATTGCCCCCCGGTAAGTCGGTGATTGGAGAAAGAAGAGTTAGAGCTCATCCGCCTTCCTATCGCAAAAACGGGCCAAATCCTGCGGGGAAAGCCCTGATTCTCCAAGAATTAGTGACAGTTCATTCAACCCCGGATAGACGCGCTTATCTAACCTTGCTACCGCCGCTAAAACGCGCTCACTCCAGCTTAGCGTCCCAGGATAGGCCGCTTCAATCGGATCCTCTTTATGCTCCAAGCAGATGAAAGCCGCCGAGCATTTCCGGCAGCGCCCGAGATCACCTGAGAGGAACTGCGGCAAATATAGTTCCGCCTGGATTCCGCGAACTGCATGCAGCAGGCTGAGCGAGAGCCTGGATGTGCGCAGCTGCTTGCGCGTGACCGCCTGACCGCTCATCAGATGTCGGATCATCACCTGCGAAACAGGTAAATCATCGGCTGATTCTCCCTCATAAAGAGATAGAGCAATCGCCTCAAGATTACGTCCGGCCCAGGTTGGGTCGAAATAAAAGGCCGGCTCGGGGAGATGCGCCACCACAACCGTGCCTGCTTCTGCGCGCAAAAGCAGCCTGGCTTTAACCGTAATCTCAATCCCGTTACCGCTCCTGACCACCACATCTGTATTCGCAGCTATCACAGATTCTCTCGCCGGCAGCTGGTAGCGCTCAGCCATTAGAAGTGAATCTGCGTAGGCATCCGCCATCCGGTAGGGACCAAGCAGCTCAAGCTCTGCCGGCTTCACGCCAAACGGCTCAATCAAATATTCTTCGATCCGCTCGGCTGCCGCTAGCAGGCCGGCATGCTCGATCATCTGCCGGTAGCGGGAGGAAAGCCTGGGCTCAACATAATGCTTTCCGCCTTTCCGCCTGATCTTGCCGGATAAAAACTCATCCAGGATCTGGCTGCGCAAAGCTTCATATCCAAGCAGCATGGTGACCACATCTGCTCGGATCCCCTTTTGTCTCATCCAGGTAGTCCACACAGCCCGGACAAGTTCCCGAAAAGACATCTCTGGATGATTGCCGGCTGCATATACACCCAGGGCCTGGGCAACCGCTTCACCAGGCAGATCAGCGGTTGTCAGTGCTGTCTTGCTCAGTCCTGAAATGCCTGCATGGTATTTGAGATAATACAACAGCGAGCAGTATAGATAATCCCGAATCTCTTCAAATGCAAAGCACTCCTTCATATTGCTGCTTTCTCCTCAACCAGCCCTTCTTCTAAAGAAACCAACTCACGATCCAATCTTCCCCCAGAAAAGCGACGCCAGATCCGCACCACGCCAGGATCCTTGTGTGCAAACCGGTCAATCAAATCCCCGGTGGTGAAAAGCACTTCCAGCCCGCTGCCCGGGTAGCGAAGCCTGCCAAGATCCACAAGGCGGCGGGCAGCCGAGCGCAGCCGACCCTCATCACTTCCCTTTCCTGTGTCTGTGATATAAAGCAGTGGGGGAATATTCACCACCTGCGTTCTGGCGTAACGGATCAGGTAATACTTTTCCAGCTGAGCAGAATAACGCCGGCCGGTACGCGTACCTCGATCAACTTCCAGCCAGAACCGGACTTTTCTTCCTTCCTCGAACACAAAATCACCTTCACCATCAGGGTGAATGGTCACAACCCGCCGCTGGATAGGTCCAACCGAGACATCCCGGAAACGGTAGCGGCATTTCATCGTGCTCCAATCAGCCACCCGCCCGGCCCGGTGCAGCCAGAGCAGGAAACCGGTGATGCGTTGATAGTGATAGGGCTGGCCGGCGTAAGTCCGTGGGCGGTTGGGCCAGCCCAGTAATTCATCGGCCATCTCAGGAGAAACCCCGGCCAGGGCACCCATCAGCGAGATGCCAGATTGCGTGATCGTGATCGTAGCATGCGCATCATTACGAGTACAGACCAATCCCTGATTCTCAAGCCGGCGCACTTTGGCGCGCATCTGGTTTCGGTCACGTACGCTGCCGCTTGCCGCCCTCAACCGCGGGATTGTAGCCGGTGGGTGCAGGGCGATCCGCTCGAGTGCGGCAAGCTCAGGCACGCCAAGACTAAGCAAGGCCAGCACATCGCCCGCAAGCTCTTCTTCTTCTCGATTGGCCTCTGCCCAATTTTGGAGACTAGTTGCCTTCGGATACGGATTTTTTGCCACGCCCACCCGGACAAACCCTTTGGGTGAGAGCAGCAGCTCAGGTACTGCCGAGATGGGATTCCGAGTGATCGAGCGCCAGCGGGCTTGGCCCTTGAGTTTCTCCCCCGACCCAAAGACCACAATATTGCCGTGCTGCTCCTCAACCTTCCGCGTTAGATATGCTGATACCGTCTGATTCTCAAGCGTGGGACGGTATAGATACAGATTGGCCGGCTGCACGCTGCCGCCTTTGTTGCGCCATTTGATCCAATCGGTGATCAGCGCCTCATACCACAGTAGAGAAGCAAATGCCGGTGGACAGGAAAATACGCCCAAAATCGCGCTGCCCGGAGAGGCCGAAAGTGAAGCGATCGCATCAAACAGCATTCCTTTTCTACGCGCAATCCAGGGCGAGGCAACCCAATTCAACCTGCCGGCTTTTTTTATTTCCAGCAGCATCTCCCGCATGAAAGCCAGGCGGCGGTAATACATGAGCAGCGCCGAGGCCAGCAGCCTCGGTGACCTGAAGCGCCCTACCCAGCGGCGCTGACCGCGCGCAGTGAGGGCATACAGGCAGTCATGCACCCGTCCATCATCCGCGTCTCTCGGGACGTTAATCTGCTCAAAGGCCTCTGGGAAATCCACAGCCGTCTCCTGCACGCGCCAGCGCGGCAGGCTTGCAAAACCAGCTATCTCAGCCGTTGTACTCCACGGGTTGTAGAACAGGTATGAAGCGATCCGCTCCATAGCTTTCTCTGGGGCTGTTTTTTTCCTCATGAGTTGTTTTCCGATCTCTCTGCCGGAGGCGTGATGTTCAGTTCCCCCAAAGTATCAAGCATAAAATCGAGCCCAACCCCATCCAAATCAGGGATATTGTTGGCCATCTCCTCTGCCGCTGCAGCGGCATCAAAGCGCGCGACTGCCTCACCACCATCGTGAATCCGGGCTCCGATCGCCTTCTCACTGTGGAAGTGCTTGAAGATCCGCGCGAGCGAACGTTCAGCCGAGTCCATCNNATCTGCGCTTTTACATCGGCATCTTTCTCGAGTGGGCTGGCCAGGTGAACTTTGAAAGGGCCCACAACCCGTTCTCCCTTACTGTAGCGGACAAAGGCCTGGTATTTATCGAGATTGATCAAGTCTGCCGGCGAGAGTTCGTGCCAGAACTCGGTCTCGGAAAGTGCCCGGGCATTTTCGCCTGAGAGACGGAAGACAAAGACCGTATCGACGTTGTCCATGATCTTGGAGAACGCATGCGGGTCATCCGTCTGGTCGCTTGAAGTTGAACGGCCGATCGTCTTTGCGCCCTGGGTCGATAGCACCAGATTGCCGCCGAACTTGGCAATTTCAGCCAAAGCCTCGCCGTAGTCAATCCCGGAAAAGGACTGGCTCTCGTCAACAAAGATCGTGACCGGGCGCCTTTCCTCTGCCGCCTGCACTGACTGCATGAAAATCGACTTGCGGATCATGTTCAGCAATAGACTTCCCAGGAAGTCCGAATACTCCTTTGTCACCCTGGCCGCACCGGTACGCACCAGGATGATCTTGCCCGTCTGGACCGCTTCGATCAGGTTGAAACTTGAGCGAGGCTGGCCGAAGATCGACAGCAGATACGAGTTGGACTCAAATGGACGCAGCTTGGATAGCACCGGCATCACGACCTGCTCGCGGAAAGCTTTCTGCAAACTGCCGAACTCGTAGTTGAAGTAGCTGATGATCGTCTTCTTCAGGACAGATTCATCGGGCAAGACAGCTTCAAGAAATGCCACCCGCTCTTCGGCTCCAAATTGAAGCAATGCGAGCACATCCAGGACAGTGAACTGCGACTCCGGCTCGCGCACGCTGTTGGCCAGGGTGAGAGCCATCACCGCCCGGTGGAACGGCACCTCCATGCGCGGCCCCCAGTAGCGCTTATACAATGCGTGGGCAATTTCCTGGAAAGCGCCTGCGGCTGCTTCCGGATCGCCGCCATATTGGGTCACATCGAGCGGATTGAAAGCAGGGCGGAGCTGCTCGTCGCCGAAGTTGAGATACAGTACGTCCCCAACCCGTTCTGGTGGAACCAGTCCGAGCAGGTTCTCGACCATATCATCATGTGGATCGATCACCACCACCGTCCGGCCAGGATCTCTTGCCGCTTCACGGACCATATGTTCAAGTGTATTAGACTTGCCCATACGGGTACGTCCTATCAGGAGTGCATGCGTACGGGTGATCGTGTCGCTCGGCAGCCAGACCTCCACGGGCACCCCGGCAGACTTTCTGGACTGTCCGACATACCAGCCGTCCTCCATCTCAGAGACAGAAGAGATATCGGGCACCACGTGGCGCACCCGGCGGCTGTCAAGCATGTCTGGCAGATCCTCAACCGGCAGATGCCAGAGCGAGGCGATCTCAGCATCCCCCAGCAGACAGATGGCATCAGAATCGCGTTGTCCAATTGAAGCCAGTTGGCCCCCTTGAGAATACTTGATCAGACCAGCCTCTAAAAAATTACCCGACTCAAGCCCAAAAACCTTGAAAGCGCCTACAAGTGACTCCAGGCGGCGGCGAGCGCTCACCCGGTCTGTGCTTCCCGAACTCAATCGGATCTCCACATGGTATGCTGGCATCTGGATCTTGCGAGAGACCATCTCTTCCTGCACTTCAGACCACGCCAGGTCGGATCCCCGGAAAAAACGAAGCCCGATGGCCGTCAGGCCAGAACCAGCGGCAAAAAGTATTATCCCAGGCAGCCAGGAACCTAACAGCCCAAAAGCAACGGCAAGCGCTACACAGCCGAAACCGAGAATCAGGGCAAACAGCTTGCTAAACTGTGGGGTAGAGAGCAGTCCTTGCTGGCGGCGTTTGATCGCCAGCAGTTCCTGTTTATACGGCGCGGCCCAGTCCTCAGGTGCCTCACCGTGAATCACAACCTGGATGCAGGCTGCCTCACCTTGACTCAGATCATATAGGGCTGAGAGCAGCGGCATGATCGTATCGTTTGTTCCCAGTTCCCGGTATGTGCGCAGCGGCAGTCCGGCCGGCTTTAGCAAGCGCATTTTGGTCACACAGATATGGTCAATGAGTGAAAAGACGGACAGCGGGTCTTTCTGCGGCGAAAGTTCGATCACTTCCGGATTGCCGTATATCACAGTAAGGCGCGCTTTGACCATCTCGGCGTGTTCAGCCCGGCAGCGAACGAGCAAGAAACGGCGCCGGTCGGTTCCAGCAATCTCAAAGCTGATCGGCGCCCCTACCCTACCCAGCGAGTTAAGCAGCTGGGTGATCGCCTCCACCTCACGCACATCTCCCTTGACTGGCACAACCTGGAGAGCGGCCCATCGGTGTGATTCTTCCGGATTGTCAATTGGTTCTTCCAGGTTGGCTTGTGAATCCATTGTTAATCTATGCGCATTAAATTCGGAAACAGCGGGCATGCAATGGGGCGCCGCAGTGCAGGCAGCAGCCACCCGCCGAGAGCACCTGGCGGGGCGTGTACACAAAGTCGCGGCAGTCCGGGCAGTAGAATCTACGCTCGCTCATCTCCCCTGCCCTCACTGACACCACGGCATGGTGCGCTGGACCCCAGAATCGCACACGTAGTCGATAAAAAACTGACCGCTCTCATCGACCCCGCAGGTGAACTCGATCTGCTCCGCCCCACCCCAGAAGACGTGCGTCGAAGCGCCGAAATAGAAATCGCAGGTTCTTTCCGCTCCAGGAAGCACAACAGCATTTGGGTTTACCGGCCGGCACCTACCCGACTCTGGATCACACTTGCGCACCTCGAAGTGGATATGCGAGCCGGTTGAGTNNGCACCTCGAAGTGGATATGTGAGCCGGTAGAGTTGCCGGTCGATCCGGCCAACGCAATCGCCTCGCCAGCGGTCACGATCTCTCCAACCTCAACCAGCAGGGTGCTGTTGTGCGCAAAGTAGGTCTGGTAGCTGTCGCTTTCGATCACCACCAGGTTGCCGTATGCGCCTTTCCGACCGGCATACGAAACGACCCCGCCCATCGGGGCAAAGACAGGCGCACCCTCGCTGATCCCATAATTCGATCCCGCTGTGGTCATTCCACTCTGTGCCGCGGGCAGTCCCAAAACAGTCTGTGAGCCGGGTGCTGGCCATCTCACAGACCATCGTTGGGTTCGGGTTCAAGTACCCCAGATACGCCACCACCCCGCCAGCATACACCGTGCCAGTCGAGTAGAGCGGGTAGCTCGCATCTATAAAGGTGAGATCATCCTGCCCATACAGGTGCTGTTCGGAAACGCCATCCGTCACCCACTGCTCTAAAAGCGGCCGGGCAGCAGGAGCGCGGCGAGCAAAGTCCTCAACCATCAAACCAGGCAGGATGTTGATGAACAAGCTGGTAGCTGCAAACATCAAAAGCATCCCGGACAGCGTGATGCAGCCGAATTTTTTCAAGCCGCCGCCCCCCGTTCCATCGCCTGGTCGAGCATTCGGCGCATATCCTCAGCGTCAGTCTTGTAACGATTGAGGAAGGCCTCTGGTACATTGACCATCAGCGGCAGGCGCATGCCAACCGATGGGAAGACTACCAGGCAGCTGCCCGGCGTCTGGCTGGAGATCAACGCCTGCTCCCGAGCCGGTAGTTTGAGGATCTGCGCGGCCTTGGCGGCTGATTCTGGCTCCTGGCCAAACAGCCAGTATGCCGGGATTGTCCCCAGAAGTGTATTCATTGATCCGGCTCCCTCTCTCACTCCCAGACTATCAGCTCGTTCAAGGGCGAACATATCCTGGAAAGCAAGGTGGACGGAGATGCTATAGGCCGGCAGCAGCGACAGCATCCGGACCACACTCGAGACCAATGCTGATGAGGTCAGCATCTGGCTGGCCTCGTCGATCACGATATGATAGGGCGTTACCTGCTCGCTGAATATGAAATTCCGGATGGCGTGCTGGGCAGCAATCCGCAGGGCAAAATGATAGCCCAGGGACTTGACCCGCTCATCAGCCGAAAACTGAGACAGGCCAAAGGTGATCACGACCAGATCATGATCGAGATCAAGCCTGGATGGCGTGTTATACAGCGGGTAGTACTGCCCATCAGGATCACCATACTGCATCAAGTTGCTGGTGATCAATCCAACCGTGTCAGGGTCCTCATGCAGCAGATCTCTGGCCAGGACCTGGTACACGTCTGAAAGAAAGATCCCATCCGACGACCAGGTAGTCGGATCATCAGGGCTCATTCCATTTCGTTTCATCGCCAGCTGCAGGGCACGGATCAGCAGATTGCGCTCGCGGCCAGAGACATATGCGGCGCGACCGCCCTTGACCGCCAGATAAAGCGCTTCGATCGCTGCAAGGTTGTCATCAAAGCTCATCTGCGTAAGCGCCCTTCCCAACGGTGAGGCTGGCTCGACCGGAAATTCGTCAAAGTGCAGCAGGTTGAAGCCCTTCGTGCCAACCGCATCGACCGAAGAGCCGCCCAGGACATCTACCAGCGGGCCGAACTCGAGCTTTGGGTCGATCACCATTACCCGCTGCTTTCGTACCAGCCAATCGGTCACCCACCATTTGAGCGTCATTGACTTGCCCGACCCCGGCGCACCGATGAGCGCATCCGAAGGCACGATCGATGAGCCGCGCTTACGAACAACCGCGACTGGCCTGGACTGATCATCCGGGCTGGCGGTAAAGCCCAGGAGTTCGCCTGCCGGGTCAAACAGCGTCTGCCCCGTAATCGGGTTCATCTCCGCTAAGTTGGCCGAGAACACATTGCGGTCTTCAAATAAATGATAGCGCTGGCCAAGCGGAATCATCGAGCGCCACACCGAGAGCGCCGTCCATTTAGCCGGGNNCGGCAGACTGGAGCACAGATTCAAACTCGGCTTTTTCGCGCAAAAGCCTGTCAGGTTCAACCAGCACGCCGATATACAGGCCCAGGAGCCGCGGCAGCTGATCCTCGGTTTCGGCACCGTATCGGGTCTCTTCGATCGCCAGCACATCCTNNGCGCCGAGCTTGTCCCCGATCACCTGTTTGGCCTGGATGGCGGTCGAGGCCTTGCGGGCCTGCAGGGCGATCGCGTCCGGTGAAGGCATGGTGAGGTAGTAGCTGAGAAACAAGCTGTTGTGGTAGTGCAATTCTGGCCCAAGCAGTTTGGATATCCTGGGCAGCGAGGTCTTGAAGTCGGGCACGTAATACAGCAGCATGGCTTTCTGTCGAAAGCCTACCCAGGCATCGCCCTCCTCCACCAGTGCTGGTGCTAGCACCCGCTTGAGATGAGTGCTCGGATCTTCAAGCGCCATATTGAGCTGCTCGGCGGACAGAGAAGCCATTTCCGCCGGAGGTGCATCGCCATGGATCGAAATGTGTACAAAACGGTCCTCGGCCTGGTCGACAACAGCTTGAGGGCCAGCGTCAGGGTTGTACGCATACCACAAATAATGCAGTGCTATCTCTGGCGCAAGCATGTCCGTCTGGATATTGAAGTTTGCAAACACGCCCTGGACCTGCTGGATCGTGCTGGCAAAAGCGCGCCTGGCCTCCTGCGATGCCTGTCTGGCAGGTGCGGTCAGCACAACCAATGAGGCGCGGTAGCAAGCCTGCCCGCCGTACTGCAGGATAGTCGCTCCAATCTGGTTGGCAGCAAAATAGCGGTTCTGCAGCTGGCGTGCCGCGGCTTGCGATTCTCCACTTGCCTGAGCCTGGATATACGCCTCACGCCAGTGATGGCCGAAGCGCGCATACCGGTCGGTAAGCTCATCTACCTGATTAGGGATTGGCAGCTGGACAAACTGCAGGGTGGTTTTTTCAGGCATGCGCNNAGAGTTGGACGTCAGAAGTACAGGGTTGATCTCCAGGATCGCAACTAGATCGCCGCCCGGCGTAACCAGATATTCACCTGCTATATCCTCAACATCCACCAGCTGCTCAGTAGGCAAGGAAGCAACCTTCTCCCCTTTTCCGGGAACATGCTGTTTGGGCCCTCCAGTCTGCTTTCTGGCATAGATCACCAGGCCAATCAGCAGGCCTATGAGAACCACCAGCCCAAGAATATAGAGAAGCGTCGAGGTCTGCACTGTTAAAGCCCTCTTTCAAACAGCATCCGCATCTGTATCTGGGCATCTACAACTCCGCCAGTGCCGACCCAGGCAAGGAAGACCGCCAGGATCACCAAACCAGTCACCGAGGAGAGCAGCTGGCGGTTGGAGAATCCGGGAAGCTCAAGGATTACCCCACCGGCAGGCGAATACACCTTTGGTTCTTTTTTGGCTTGCGATTGCGAACTCACCTGCTGGCCAGAGACAGTCCGCTGTCCGCCGCGCACAAATGCCCTGGCGCGAGCCTGATACTTCAGGCGGTTCAGCAGGTATACCTCGATTGGCCACTGCCCATCTATTCGCCAGAAGGTATAAACGGCCATACCACCCATGAAAAGAAAGCTGATGATTACGCGGGCGAAAATGGTTGTATAAGGAACAGCCAACAGCGCAAGGCCTATGAACACAGCCGAACCCAGCAGGAAGATTTCTCTCCTGGAGATGCCAAACGAGGTTGTGGATAAACTTGCTTTGCTTGGAATATTTTTATGCATACGCTAGCCTCAATTTTTGAATCGGTCGATCACACCCCGGATATATGTCTGGATGCTGC
>JABAOG010004614.1_pt1 | contig 12309 bp, 10 predicted proteins | sample 7062131 | NCBI WGS metagenome assembly JABAOG01 (sample SAMN14538629, study PRJNA623070) | marine sediment metagenome | biome: marine biome [ENVO:00000428]; feature: marine pelagic biome [ENVO:01000023]; material: deep marine sediment [ENVO:00002113] | place: India: Arabian Sea | collected... | reverse complement strand
CGAGACGATCCTCGCGGCGTTCGAGATGGACGAGATCCTGTGGGAGCTGAAGGACCACTCCGCCGGCCTCAACTGCGGGCGCTGGGACTACATCTTCTCCTTCATCAAGCGCTTCCGCGCGCGCCCCGACATGATCCTGCCGGACCGCTCCAAGGTCACCATGACCGTGCCGTTCATGCGCGCCTACTCGCGGCTGGTGATCGAGCGCTGCCACACCCGCGGCGGCCACGCCATGGGCGGCATGTCGGCCTTCATCCCGGTCAAGGGCGACGACGCGGCCAACGAGAAGGCGTTCGAGCAGCTGCGCGCCGACAAGACGCGCGAGGCGGGCGACGGCCACGACGGAACCTGGGTCGCCCACCCCGGCATGATCGCTGAAGCGAAAGCCGTGTTCGACGAGCTCATGCCCGGGCCCAACCAGCTCGGCAAGCTCGCGGGCTTCACCGCGAGCGCGGCCGAGCTCATCGCGCCCTGCGGCGGCGACATCACGATGGAGGGCGCCAAAGGGAACGCCTCGGTGGCGATCCAGTACGTCGCGTCGTGGCTCCAGGGCCGCGGCGCGGCGCCGATCAACAACCTCATGGAGGACGCTGCGACGGCCGAGATCGCCCGCGCCCAGCTCTGGCAGTGGCGCACCCACGGCGCGACGACGGCCGACGGCCTGCGCCTCGGCGACGAGACGGTCGCGCAGATCATCGACGGCGAGGCGGCCGCGCTCGAGAAGGCGCTCGGGGCGGAGGCGTTCGAGGCCGGGCGCTTCGGGGAGGCCGCGGCCATCGTGCGCGACCTCGTGCTCGCGGAAGCGTTTGAAGAGTTCCTGACCCTGCCGGCGTATCAGCGGATCCTGGAGCTCGAGTGAAGCATCCGCGACGGACGGCTTTCCCAGATCCCCCATCCGGCGCCGACCCGGAGCCGGGGACGCGCCCGCCGCGCGCAAAAGCGTCCTCAAACGACGATCGGGCGGACCGCTCTGAGCTTCTCGAACTGGCTCACGTGGACCTCCCCGACGATCTCGGCGACCGTCGCCCGATCTTCCTCCTTGTCCATGTCGTAGCGGGTGACCGAGCCGATCTCCTCCTGCCGCCTCTGGACATACGTGTCCCGATCCCAAAGCTCGCTCCCCTCGATGAAGGAAGCCCACACGTAGCTCGCCACGTGGTCGCGTCTCGCGTTGGGGATGAGCGAAAGGCCCACGGCGTGGGTCGCGTGGCCTCGCCGCGCCTCTCGGACGGGCCAGACCATGCTGACCAGATGCGGATTGAAGCTGGAGAGCCGCTGGCCCAGGAAGTTCACCCGCTCCGCCATGGGAAACAGCAGGCCGACGGCCTTCCCCACTTCGTCGACGCCGTGGCCGAGCTCTTCCCGAAAGTAGTATGAGAACGTCGGGGCGGCCTGCTGGGTCCGATCCAGCACAGACTTCAACCTGATGTTGAGGAAGCCGCGGTTGACCGCCTTGGCGCCATCCGCCGCAGAGGAAGGCCTCAGTATCCGCCAGCACCCTTCATATCGGCTCATGAACCGATCGAAGGAATCGCGGCCCTGATTGAGGTTGTCGCGGATCGAGAACGGATCGAGAAAGAATGGGGTGCGGTCGTCCCGGTGATGATCCGACAGCCACGCGAAGATCGTCAGGACCTCGCGCGGCCACGGAGCGCTCGCCCGATCGAGGTACCGCCGAACGCCGGTGAGCAGCCCTTCGTAGGAGTGGCGCAGCGCCTTCTCGCCCGCGTTCAGCCGCATGAACGCTCGCAGATCGTCCTCCGTCACGCCCCCTAGACGCGTGATCTCGCCCAACGCCCTCGGGCTCAGCCCTCCGAGGAGCGTGAGCAGGCTCTTGAGGATGAGCGCCTTGTTCATCTAATCCAAGCGGCCGACTTGCCGGCTCGCCCCCTCTTTCGGACATGTCCGAAGCTCGTAGCGCTCTGGGATCATTACTAAATTGATTCGCGACAGATCGTCAACACGGTTCGGCCTTCTTGGCCTCTTCCTTACGATTTATGGCGTCCGATCACAAAGATTCGAACACTTTGCCAAATCGCTTGACGGTTATCGTTAACACCATCACTCTTTGCATCGAAAATGCGATTAAGATAGCCGGACTTGCAGACGTCGGCTTTGGAGACGCGGAGGAAGCGCGAGGAGACTCCACGAGGATTCAGCTGCGGGGCGTGTCATGAGCGCGAGCACGTGCCTAGTCGACCGGTGGAGCCAGTTCCACCACCGCGACAAGAAGCAGGCGAGAGCCCTTCTCATCGCGGTGGGACATCGCAGGGTCGCCGACCGGCTCCGCAGACGCGAGATCGAAGCATGCGGGCTGCAGCCGACCGGCGTGTTCTGCCCTCACGGCCTGACGTTGCTGGCGATCGGGGCGCCGGTTCGCCAAGCCAGCCGAAGAGCCGGCATCGTGTTCGCGTTCGCCGAGGCCGACCGCAAGCTCGAGTTGATGCCCTTCATCCTACACGATCAGGTCGCGCAGCTCGGGCAGGCCTATGAGGCGGGCGGCGCGCTCGGCGTGGACGCGCTCGTGGTCGCGGTCCGCGTGGCGGAGTACCCCTTCGGGGGGCCTCGCCCCGTCGCGGGGGCGGAAGAGATGCTGGCCCTGGTCGAGCGGGACTTCGGCATGCAGCTCGTCGACAGGCCGAAGACCCGCGCCCGGCGCCGTGAGGCGCGCCGCTTCCGGTTCACCTATCGGGGCCTGTCGGCCGCTCGCGCCGCCGAGATCTATGCGAACCTCCCTCCGCCGTCTCAGCGCTCGCCCCAGCCTCCTTCGCGGCGGCCGCCGCTCACCGCGCTCGCGGCGAGCGTCGCGCCCGCCCGTCCGGGAGCCTCCCCCGCGGCCCCGGACGGGCGGATGGCGGAGACGAAGCTCGAGATACGGGCTGGCCTCGGCGGCGGATTTCTCGGATACAACGTCTCGGGCGAGATCAAGCACACTCGCAGGCTTTATCTGTCGGAGGCGCCGGAAGCGCCGTCGGCGGACGAGAAGGCCAAAGAGTAGCAGCGCGCTCTCGGACCCGGCGGTCCCGCCGCAGCCGGCCCAATCATCGTCTATTCCAGAGGGGTCCTTGAGCNNGCCGATGGCTCGAGTCCCGCCCTGGGGCGCGCTCGCGCCCAACGCCGTCGAGCGCGCCGTGCTCGCCGCCACGCGCGCCGCGCCGCGCCGCGGCGTGCGGCGCACGCTCGCCTCCGCCGCGCGCGGCGTGATGAAGGCGTGGCGGCGCGCGCCGGTCGACGTCGAGGTCTACGGGTTCAAGGCGCGGCTGCATCATCGCGAGAACCTCGCCGACAAGCGGGCGCTGTTCTATCCGCGCTATTGGGACGCGACCGAGCGCGACATCCTCGCGTCGCTGATCGGCCCCGGCTTCCGCTTCATCGACATCGGCGCCAACACCGGCCTTTACTCGCTCTTCGTCGCCGCCCGGGCGGGCCCGGACGCCCTGATCGTCGCGGTCGAGCCCCAGCCCGAGGTGAGGGACTGGCTCGCCTTCAACGTCGCCGCGAACGGGTTCGCGACCATCCGCTGTGTCGGCGCGGCGATCGCGGCGGGGCCGGGGACGGCGCGGCTCGCTCTGCCCACGCGCAACCGCGGGGCCGCCTCCATCACGCGCGCCGCCGAGCCCAAGCGCAGGGTGGAATCGCCGACGATCGAGGTCGCCACGCTCGGCGTGCTCGACCTCATGGACCAATTCGGCATCGAGCGCGCCGACGCCCTCAAGATCGACATCGAGGGCGCCGAGGACCTCGCTCTGGAGCCCTTCTTCACGGCCTGCCCGCCGGAGCGCCTGCCGGCCCACATCTTCATGGAGGCGAACGCCAGGCTCTGGCGCGTCGATTGCGTTGAGCTGGCGCGGCGGGCGGGGTACGTCGAGCGCGCGCGCACGTCGATGAACACGGTGCTCGCGCGCGCGCCCTGAGCGCGGGAGGCGGAACGATGAGCACGCGGATCTTCGAGCGGCACGACGCCTCCTACGGCGCCTGGTACGAGGCCACCGCGGTGCTCGAGACCGCGAGGTCCGAGTGGCAGGAGATCCAGGTCATCGAGACCGAGGTGCACGGCCGGATCATGCTCATCGACGGCCTCGCGATGCTCACCGACCGGACCCACTTCGTCTACCACGAGCACATGACGCACCTGCCGGCCGCGTGCGTGGAGAGCCTCCGCGACGTGCTGGTGATCGGCGGCGGCGACGGCGGAGCGGTCACGGAGCTCGTGAAGTATCCCGGGATCGAGTCCATCGTGCTCGCCGAGATCGATCCGGTCGTCATCGACGTGGCGCGCCGCTGGTTCCCCGCGGTCGCCGCCGGGCTCGACGATCCGCGCGTGACGATCGAGATCGGCGACGGCGCGGCTTACGTCGCGGGCGGGGAGAGCGCGTTCGACCTCGTCGTCATCGACTCCACCGACATCGCCGAGGAGGTCACCCACGTCACCGACACGGCCTTTCCCTTGGCGACGGACGCCTTCTACGAGAGCCTCAAGCGGGCCATGCGCCCGGGCGCGGCGGCGATCCAGGTGCTGGGCAACGCCCACTTCCACCCCGAGAGCTTCGCCAAGATCCTGCCCCGGCTTCAGCGGCTCTGGCCGCGCCTCGAGGTGGTCTCCATGCCCACGCCGTTCTACATCTCCGGCGACTGGACGGCGGGGCTCTATGCGGTGGACGGCCGGCTCGAGCCGCGCACCTTCCGCCTGCCGCCCGAGCAGCTCGACTACATCAACGAGGACACCGCGCGCGGCGCGCTGGCGCAGCCGAACTTCGTGCGCCGGATGCTTGCCGGGGACAGCCGGTGACCCCGGCTCCACCGGGGACCTTTGCCCCGCCTCGTAAAGCGAGCCGGTGCGGCTCGACGAATGATCCGGCACGCGGCATCGCTTCCCGATCGGCCACGTGCGGGCAGGAAAGCCTAGAGCGTCGCGCTCGAGATAGGAATCTGGCGGTCGGAGGCCAATCGCGGAGATGAAGCGCCAAGAATCGGTGACCGTCCTCCAGAGACGCTGTGATTGCACCTGCCCGGCTCCCTTCACCCGGGACCGGCTTCAGAACGCGCCCGCGATGCTCTAGGGTCGCGCCGATCCCATTCTTGCACCCATGGAGCCGGCATGAAACCGCTCGTCCCCGCCCTCGCCCTTCTCCTCGCCGGCGCATCGAGCAGCTCTCCTCGGACACCTTCGAGGGCCGTGCTCCGGCGTCGCCGGGCGGCCAAGCTGCGAGCGCGTGGATCGCCGGCGAGATGGCGCGCATCGGGCTCGAGCCGGCCGGCGAGGACGGGACCTACTTCCAGACCGTGCCGCTCGTGCGGTCGACGCTCGAGGCGGAGGATTCCTATTTCGAGATCGCCGACGGCGCGGGCGAGACCGAGCGGCTCGCGTACGGTCCGGAGGTGATGTTCTGGACCAAGAAGGTCGAGCGGGAGGTCGCCTTCGAGGACTCCGGCCTCGTCTTCGTGGGCTACGGCGCCGTGGCGCCCGAGTACGGCTGGGACGACTACGCGGGCGTCGACGTGGCCGGCAAGACCGTGGTCATGCTCGTCAACGATCCGGGCTTCGCCACGGGCGATCCCGATCTCTTCACCGGCAACNNGCCGCTGGACCTACAAGTACGAGGAGGCGGCCCGGCAGGGCGCGGCCGGCGCGATCATCGTGCACGAGACCGAGCCGGCGAGCTACGGCTGGGACGTGGTCGAGAGCAGCTGGACGGGCGATCAGTTCGACCTCGTGCGCCCCGACGGCGGCGCGAGCCGCACGATGCTCGAGGGCTGGATCACGCGCGACGTCGCCGAGCAGGTGTTCGCGGACGCGGGGCTCGACTTCGAGAGGATGAAGGCGGCAGCCAGGGAGCGCGGCTTTCGTCCCGCGCCGATGGGCGACCTCACGGCCTCCGCGCGGATCGTGTCCGACATCGAACAGCTGGAGTCGCGCAACGTCGCCGGCGTGCTGCCCGGCGCCGAGCGCCCGGACGAATACGTCCTGCTGACCGCGCACTGGGATCACCTGGGCGTGCGCGACGTCGCAGAGGACGAGGATGCGATCTACAACGGCGCGGTCGACAACGCCACGGGCGTGGCGGCCATCCTCGCCATCGCGGAGAGCCTCGCGGCGCGCGATGAGCCGCTCGACCGCTCGGTCATGACGCTCGCGGTCACGGCCGAGGAAAGCGGTCTTCTGGGCTCGGATTATTTCGGGGAGCAGCCGCTCGTGCCGCTCGCGAGCATCGTGGGCGGGCTGAACCTCGACGCCATCCTGCCGGCCGGCCCCGCCCACGACATCGTGGTGATCGGCTACGGCGCGTCGGAGCTCGAAGACGTTCTCGCCCGGCACGCCGCGGAGGCGGGCAAGCGCCTCACGCCCGATCCGAGCCCCGAGGCGGGCTACTTCTATCGCTCCGACCACGTCAACCTCGCCAAGCGCGGCGTGCCGATGCTCTACGCTGACGGCGGAGAGGACCTCGTCGACGGCGGACCGGCCGCGGGCGCAGCGGCGGCCGCGGACTATCGCGACAATCGCTATCATGCGCCGACGGACGAGTTCGATCCCGCGACGTGGGATCTCTCCGGGATGGTCGAGGACGTGACGATCTACCGCGATCTCGTGGCCGAGCTGGCGAGCTCGGAGGCCTGGCCGAACTGGTACGAGGGCAACGAGTTCCGCGCGCTCCGCGACGCCCAGCTCGCAGGCGCGAGCGACTGATGCCGGCGAGCCGATGGACGGACCCGCGCTGGGCTGCGCCCCCAGCCTGCCGGCAGCTCCCCCCGCAAGCGAAGGGAGCGCGATGTCCCACACGGTCGGCGACCGAGCCTGCTCCCTCCGTTTACGGGGGAGCTGCGGCGGCCTGAGGGGGGAACGCCGCCACGTGGATCGATCGATTGAGTCGTTCGGCGCTTCAAAGCACCTTGCGATCGTATGGACGCGCGCCGCATGTCCGCCCCGGCGTGCGCGGGAAGCGACCAAGGCCGGCTCAGCCCGCCGAGGTCGGAGGGGGGGGCGTGACGGCCCCCCTCAGTCTCGCGGCGCTCGACAGCTCCCCCGCTTGCGCGGGAGCAAAGAGATTTCACGTGAGCAGCCTCAGCTAGCGCGGCGCGCGGCGGCGCTACTCCTGCGCGACCGCATACACCTCGACCGCGCCTATGACGGCGTCGGGGCGATAGTCCTCGGTCTCGTTGAAGTCGCCGCCGGCGTCGTCGTAGAGCCCGGCGAAGCCGTCCGGGCTCGACGGCGAGAGCGGCCGGAAGGCGATCGAGCCCGCGGGTCCCCGGTCGAACTCCACGTATTCCCGGCTCCCGTTGTCGGCGCTGTAGACCAGGAAAGCCTCGCCGTAGACCACCTCGGCGTCCTCGAGCGCCACGCCCGGCCCCACGCCCTCGCGGGTGCGGAACCTCGGATGGCGCGTCGCGATCATGACGATCTCGGTCGCCGGGGCGGGCTGCAGGTCCGCGTCGTAGGCGGCGCAGAAGAGCTCCGCGCCATCCGGCCCGTCGACGCACACCGCCGAGAGATCGACCATGAAGTCCCGTTCGATGCGGATCCGCGCGTCGCCGAACGCCTCGCGCAACGCGCCCAGGGTGTCGCCCGGCCGCACGAGACCGACGCTCTCGGCGGTGATCAGCTCATCCGCGGGCACCGCGAACGAGACGAGCTCCTCGTTCCCCGGCTCCTCGCCCTCGAGCGCATAAAGCGTCTCGTCGCTGACGCCCGGCGCCGCCGTCTCCTCGCTCTCGCCTGGCGAGGGCATGCAACTCGCCAAGCACAAAGCTGCGGCGAAGGCCGTCAGGCCCTGCCTGTTCCGACGTCTCATCACTCGCCCCCATACGGCGATGCGCCGTCGCGCTCGCGCTGACGCCTCGTGCGTCAGACGGCTCGAGCCGCCGGCGGCGCCACGACCGCACGCACCGTCACTGAACGAGGACTGCCGAGACGTCAATGGGAGCATGACTGAATCCGCTGGGAAACGCGGTCCCCCGTGATCCCCGATCAACTCTGTCGCCAAATCGCGGCGCGATCGAGGCCGAAGCGCAGAGCCACCGCCGCCGCGCCGCCCGGCGGCGCGCGCCGCTAGCGGAAGAGCTGGGACGCGTTGACGAGCGTCTGGACGACGCCGTAAGCGAGCGGAACGCCGACGACGAGCCACGCGACGAAGAGGCGGAGCTTCACGAGGACCTCCTATTCCGCCGGCGCCGGCTCGGCGGGCGCCGGCGCCGCGGCATGATGGCGCCGCGCGTCCACGGGACGCACGAGCAGGTTGCACACGAAGCCCGCCGCGAGCAGCCCGGCCATCAGGTACATCGTCACGGTGTAGGCGTCGGCGGGCGCCACGCCGCGATCGATCTGGAGCTCGCGGATGTAGTTGACGAGCACGGGGCCGGCCACGCCCGCGACGGACCAGGCGGTCAGCAGGAAGCCGTGGATCGCCCCGACGTGCATCGTGCCGAACATGTCCTTGAGGTAGGCCGGAATGGTGGCGAAGCCGCCGCCGTACATGCTCATGATCAGGCCGTAGCACCCCACGAACAGCACGATGTTGCCGAGCCCGCTCGCCCCCGTCTGCGGGACGAGCGCGTAGAGCACGAGGCCGAGCCCGAAGTAGATCGCATAGGTGGGCTTGCGCCCGATCACGTCGGAAAGCGAGGACCACGCGATGCGCCCGACCATGTTGGAGAGGCTCAGGACGCTGACGAACCCGGCCGCCGCGGTCACGGAGATCGCGCCGGGAAACATCTCCTGGCTCATGGCGGACGCCTGGCCGAGCACGCCGATGCCCGCGGTGACGTTGAGGCAGAGCACCGCCCAAAGCATCCAGAAGGCCCGCGTGCGCAGCGCCGTCAGCGCGCGCACGTTGGCGGTGGTGATCATCCGGTTGGCGCGCGCGGGCGGCGTCCAGCCGGCCGGCCGCCACCCCTCCGGCGGCACGCGCACGAGCCAGGCGCCGAACATCATGAGCAGAAAGTAGAGCGCCCCCATGACCACCATGGTCGGCGCGACCCCGACCGAGGCGTCGCCCGCGAAGCGCTCCATCAGCGAGACGGCGAGCGGCGAGCCGATCATGGCGCCGCCGCCGAAGCCCATGATGGCCATGCCCGTCGCCATGCCGGGGCGGTCGGGAAACCACTTGATGAGGGTGGACACCGGGGAGATGTAGCCCAGCCCCAGCCCGATCCCGCCGAGCACGCCGTAGCCCAGGTAGACGATCCAGAGCCGGTGGAGCTCCACGCCGAGCGCGGCGACCACGAAGCCGCCGGCGAAGCAGCAGCCGGCGGCGAGCATGGCGCGGCGCGGCCCGCCCTCCTCGACCCAGCGCCCGAACGCCGCGGCCGAGAGGCCCAGAAAGATGATGGCGATCGAGAAGATCCACCCCAGCTGCGTGAGCCGCCAGTCCGCGGGCGCGGACTCGGTGATCCCGATCAGCCGCGTCATCGGCTCGTTGAAGACGCTGAACGCGTAGACTTGGCCGATGCAGAGATGGATCGACAGCGCCGCGGGCGGGACGAGCCAGCGGCTGTAGCCCGGCTCGGCGATGATGCGCTGCCTGTCGAGGAACCTCACGGCCTCCGCCTCCCCGCCCCGCCGCCGCCGCGGCCTGTTCCGATAGCCGACTATGCGCCGACACGAGGGTCAAGCGTCGAACAGCCCCTCGCCAGGCCCACGGAAGAAGCGGGGGCCGACCCTGGCCGGCCCCCGCCCGATCGCCCGGCCGGCGCGCGCCCTCAGGCGCTCGCCTTGCTCCGCCAGCCTTCCTGGTAGTGCTCGCGCACGTCCTTCGAGTAGGGCACGGGGCTGACGACGGCGCGGATGTCGATCTGCCTGTGCGGCTCGACGGTGGTCTTCTTGGTGCCCCCGTCGGGCTCGCCCCAGGTGAGCGTCACCTCGGTGCCGACCGGGATGTCGGCGTCGATGGTGCCCAGCGAGAGCATCGAGCGCTCGTTGTAGCTGTAGCCCGCGAACATCGAGAAGCCCACGACCTTCCCGTCGTGCGTGATCTTGTCGTAGGACGAGGACGCGTAGTTCGACAGCGGCAGGTCGATGTACTTGTACATCTCCTCGCCGGGCTTGAACATCGAGGCGAAGACCTTCGCCACGTCGTCGCCGTTCCAGGCGAAGGTGACCTTCCGGCGCTGGCTCGCCTTGTCCATCTTCTCGAGCGCCTCGCGGCCGATGAAGTCGTGGTCGAACTTCACGAACGGGCCGTAGCCGAGCTCGTAGGGCGTGACGTAGTAGTCCTCGATGTCGTCGGAGACGAAGCTGCCGCCGATGGCGCCGGCCGCCTCGTAGGAGGTGGCCGGAAGCCACTCGCGATACGCCTTCATCGGCTCGCCGGTGTAGACGGCGGGCAGCGGCGAGGGGATCCAGCCCGACTCGAGCGTGTTGGTCGCGTAGGCGCGCGAGCCGACCTGCCTGAGGCCGAAGTCCTTGCCCGCCTCGACGATCGCCTCGCGGATCTCGTCGTATTCCTCGTAAGGGCCCCAGATCTCGAGACCGGGCGCGCCGGCCATGCCGTGGCGCAGGGCGCGCACGTCGCGGCCGGCGATCTTGATCTTGTCCATGTTGAAGAACTTGATGTCCGGGAACGGACCGCCGTTGAGCTTCTCGATCACCTTCTCGGCGTTCGGGCCCTGGATCTGGAACCGGTAGAACTTGCGCTTGACGCCTTTGCCGAAGGTCCGCGACGGCGAGCGGTCGTCCTCGACGATGTCGACGTTGTAGCCGCCGGTCTCGCCGTGGAACTTCAGCCAGTTCGCCGCCGGCGCGCGGCCGACGTACACGAAGCTCTCCTCGGCGAGATAGAACAGGATCCCGTCGCCGATGACATAGCCGTCGTAGCTGCACGGCACGTATTGCTTGGCCTTGTTGACCGCGAAGCCCTTCATCGAGTTGATCGCGGTGTCCGACATCAGCTTGAGGGCGTCCTTGCCCGAGATGAACAGGTCCACCATGTGGTGGCTCTGATCGAACAGCACGGCGGCGTTGCGCCAGGCCCACTGCTCGTCGCGCCAGTTCGTGAACTCGGGGGCGACCACGGGATAGACGTACGCGCCGATCTGGGAGTTGCGCAGCAACGTGACCGGATTGCCGGCCGCCTTGATCACTTCTTCCAGGTTCCTTGCGGTCATCTCAGCTCGTTTCCTCCACCGACGGACAGGAAGCCGTGGGCTCGCCCCGCACGAAACACGCTCGGAGGTTGGCGCGATGCAACCAGAAGAGCTCGGAAGGCCGCCATGGCTGACTTGGGATCCCAAGTCGGCCCCCTAGTAGTCAAGAGGGTTAACGGGATCAAGGGGCTGCGCGGCGCCCCGCTGCGCGCGATCGTCGCGGGCGTCGGTCCGCGCGCGGCGGCGAGCCGCTGCTACATCCACCCCTCGTGCCGCATGGCCTCCACGACCACCTCGGCGAGCAGCGCGGCGCCCAGCGAGTTCAGGTGGTCGTCGTCGTAGTAGAGCGGCCTGCCGTCCATCTCCGCCACGCACCGGCCGGCCAGCGGGCGGTCGCACAGCATCTCGGCGGGACGCACGCGGATGAGATTGGGATGCTCGCCCAACCCGTCGAGCTGCTCGAGGGCGTGCCGATTGCGCTCGAGAAACACTGCGTGGCTCGTCGACAAGGGCGCGTCCCGCTTCACGCCGAATTGATGCGTGCGCAGGAGATACTCGGGCACGTTCCAGCCCACCTCGGGGACGGGATAGACGAGCACCACGCGGCGGCCGGCCTCGAGCAGCCGATGGACGGTCTCGCGCAGGAGCCCGCCGACGACGTGCGGATCGTCGTGCGGCACGATCCGCCTCGCGCCGCGCTCCACGCCGCCCTCGCCGTTGTCGAACCGCTCCTCCTCGAACAGGATCGACCACCGCGCAGAGAGGATCACCGGGAGGTCGGCGGCTCCCTCCTCGGTGAGCAGCCTCAGAGCGGCGAGGTTGAATCGCGCGCAGGTGACATCGTCGTTCGGCCGGAAGGCCTCCGAGGCGATGGGCGCGCAGTCGGTGTGCGTCAGCTGACGGACCGGGCGCTGCGGCGCGGCGGGATGCTCGGCGAGCTGCCACGCCAGCTCCACGCCGTGGCTGTCGCCCCAGAGGTCGAGAGGCGTACGGCTCTCGGCCGCCTCGCCCAGCACGCAGGCGGTCGCTGGATCGCGCGGGCTGACGGGATCGGAGTGGCAGTCGCGATAAGGGCTGTAGTCGTCCCGCCAGCGCACCAGCTCGAGGGCCTGCGGGCCGACGCGGTGCGGCAGCCCGTCGTTGAGATCCACGAGCACGCCCACGGCGATCAGCGCCGAGCCCGCGGCGCCCCCGGCGCCGAACGCCTGTGCCCGCGTGAGCGCCCCGCGC
>JABAOG010005709.1_pt1 | contig 12312 bp, 14 predicted proteins | sample 7062131 | NCBI WGS metagenome assembly JABAOG01 (sample SAMN14538629, study PRJNA623070) | marine sediment metagenome | biome: marine biome [ENVO:00000428]; feature: marine pelagic biome [ENVO:01000023]; material: deep marine sediment [ENVO:00002113] | place: India: Arabian Sea | collected... | reverse complement strand
CGACCGCTTCCTGCCCGACAAGGCCATCGACCTGGTCGACGAGGCGGCCAGCCGGCTGCGGATGGAGATCGACTCCATGCCGGCCGAGATCGACCAGGTCGAGCGCAAGACGATGCAGCTCGAGATCGAGAAGCAGGCGCTGAAGAAGGAGCGCGACTCGGCGTCGATGAGGCGCCTCGAGGACCTCGACAAGGAGCTCAGCGAGCTCAACGAGAAGAAGAGCCGCATGCGCGCTCAGTGGCTCCGGGAGAAGGAGCTCATCGAGGGCATCCGCAGCTCCAAGAAGCGGGTCGACGAGCTCCGCCACGAGCTCGAGCGTGCCCAGCGCGTGAGCGACTTCGAGCTCGCCTCGAAGATCCAGTACGGCGACATCCCCGCCGCCGAGGAGGCGGTGAAGGACGCCCAGGCGAAGCTCGACGAGCTCCAGACCGAGGAGACCTTCCTCAAGGAGGAGGTCACCGAGGAGGACATCGCCGAGGTCGTCTCGCGCTGGACCGGCATCCCGGTCAGCAAGATGCTCGAGAGCGAGCAGGAGAAGCTCCTGCACATGGAGGAGCGCCTCGGTGAGCGCGTCATCGGGCAGAAGGCCGCGGTCACCGCCGTCGCCAACGCCGTGCGCCGCTCCCGCGCGGGGCTCGGCGAGCCGAACCGGCCGATCGGCTCCTTCCTCTTCCTCGGGCCGACCGGTGTCGGCAAGACCGAGCTNNACGAGATCGAGAAGGCGCACCCGGACGTGTTCAACGTGCTGCTGCAGGTGCTCGACGACGGCCGCCTGACCGACGGCCAGGGCCGCACGGTCGACTTCCGCAACACGGTCATCATCATGACCTCGAACGTCGGCTCCCAGTACATCCACACCGAGGACGACCGGGACAAGCGCCGCGACCTGGTGATGGGCGTGGTGCGCGACCACTTCCGGCCCGAGTTCCTGAACCGGCTGGACGAGATCATCATCTTCGACCGCCTCGAGCGGGAGGACGTCCGCAAGATCGTCGACGTGCAGCTCGAGCGCTTCCACGCACGGCTCGCCGAGAAGGGTCTGAGGATGGAGGTCAGCGACGAGGCGAAGGACTACCTCGCCAACGTCGGCTACGACCCGGCCTACGGCGCCCGCCCGCTGAAGCGCGCCATCCAGCAGCACCTCGAGAACACCCTCGCCCAGGAGCTGCTCGCCGGTCGCTACGCGCCCGGAGACATCATCGAGGTCGGCGTCGTCGGCAGCGAGCTCGGCTTCGGCAAGCGCAGCGGCACGCCGGGCGAGCAGCCCGCCGTCGAGGCCTGAGCGCTAGCCGCCGCCGGGGAGGAGATCGAAGAGCTCGCGGCCGAGGCGCTCCATGGAGAGCGTCAATCGGTCGCCGCCTTCGAAGTCGAGCACCAGCAGGCCCCGGCCACCGGGGCCGCCGAGCTCGATGTACTCGCACTTCTCGGTGAGCGGCGGCAGCCCCTCGCCGTCGTGGCTGACCTTCGCGTGGCCGCGGCGGCGAAGGCTCAGCCGGAATCCGCCGATGGGTAGCTCGGCGGGGACCCGGCCATCGGGCACCTCGTCGGTGTGCTTGGCGAGCGCCAGGTCGCGGGCGTGCTCGTCGAGCTGAACGACCCACTCCGCGCGCGCGCCGCCGCCCGGGGTGTGGAAGAGGCGGAGGACGAAGCCCTCCTCGTCGAGCTCCACCTTCGACGCGAGCCAGAGCTCGACGTCCGCGTAGAGGAGCACGTCGCCGATCTTGAGCCCCCGCGGACCCTTCGGCTCGGGCTTGCTCGGCTCGCCCTCGGTGGCCTCCGGCGGGTCCCCGGCCTCCATCCGGCTGCGGATCTTCCGCAGCGCGATCGCGGTGAGCGCGACCGCGCCCAGCCCGATGCCCAGCTCGACGATCACGGGGCGCCTCCCGCTCGGTGCATCGCCTCGGCCGCCGAGCGGACGTCGTCGGCCAGGCTCACGGCCCCGATCGCCGCGACCAAGGGCGCCCCGGCCGCCCGGGCCTGCGCCGCGCGCTCCGGGGTCAGACCCCCGATGGCCACCACCGGCAAGGGCAGCTCGGCGCAGACGGCCTCGAGCCCCTCGAGGCCGACCACCGGGTCCGGCCTATCCTTCGAGCGGGTGGCGAAGACGGGCCCGAAACCGATGAGATCCGCCCCTTCGCGGTGGGCCGCCCGGGCCTGTTCGAGGTCGTGCGTGGAGAGGCCGATGGGCCCCTCGAAGAGCTTCCGCGCTTCGGATACCGGCAGGTCGTCCTGCCCGAGGTGGAGCCCGTCCGCCTCGGCGAGCACGGCGATGTCCACGCGGTCGTTGACCACGAAGGGCACGCCGGCTTCCGAAGCGAGCGCCTTGAGCGCTCGCGCGAGGCGCAGGTGCTCGGCGTCGTCGCTGCCCTTGAAGCGCAGCTGGAGCACCGCGCAGCCCCCCGCGAGGATCGCGCGTGCGGTCTCGAGCACGCCGCCGGGCGCATGCTCCGGGTCCACGATCGCGTAGTGGCCCCGCCAGGTTCGTGCGTTCGTCACCCCGCGACCATAGGCGATCGACCCTGCTCGTCCAGCCACGGCCGTGCTATCGACCGCCCGTGGCCATGGAGCCCTCCACACCGGCGCGCGCGCGGTCCCGCTTCGAGTGGGCGGGCTGGGCGTTCACCCTGGTGGCCGCGGCGGTCCTGCTCTGGATGGCCGGCGCCCGCTTCCACCACGTCCACCAGCGCACCTTCGATCTCGGCTTCTACGGGCGCCTGGCCTGGGGGCTGGCGGTCTTCGACGGCTGGGACCCCATCCAGCACGCCCACGTGCTCGGGCTGCACGTCTCGCCGGTGCTCATCCCCCTGGGTTGGCTCGGCCGGCTCTTCGGCACGATCCCCGTGCTGCTGACGGCGCAGGTGGTCGCGGTCGCCGGGGCGGCGCTGGTCCTCGGGCGCCTGGCGGCGCGGCGCCTCGGTCCGGTCGGTCACCTCATCGGTCCCGTCGCCTTCCTCGCCTACCCGAACCTGAGCCACGTCACGACCTACGAGTTCCACCCGGGCACGCTGGCCGTGCTGCCGCTCGCGTGGGCGATGGAGCGGCTGGACGCGGACGATCCCCGCGGCGTGGCCTGGGGCGCGATCGGCCTCTTGCTCTGTCGCGAGGATCTGGCGCTCGTGGCCCTGATGCTCGCGCTCGTGCTGGGCTGGCCCCACCGCCCCTGGCGGAAGACGGGCGATCCGCAGCACGCTCGGTGGCGTCTCGCCCTGCACCTGGCGGCCGGTTCGCTGGCCTACCTGGCCCTCTTCGCCTTCGTTCTCCACCCGATCTTCGCTCCGGCGGACGGGCCCTTCCAGGCGCACTTCGGCCACCTCGGGGCCACGCCCGACGAGGCGGTGGCCAACCTGCTCGGCGACCCGCTTCGGGTCTTCGCCCACGTCGACCGGGACAAGCTGACCTGGCTGCCNNCTGCCCCGGGTGCTCGCGCCCCTGGCCTTCCTGCCCCTGCTCTCGCCGCGGATGGCGTTGCCGGCGCTGCCGGTGCTGGCCATCGCCTTCTTCAGCGCGTTCCCGACGACGGTCGAGCTCTACAGCCACTACCTGACCCTGGCGATTCCGCCGCTCGTCGCCGCGGCCATCGTGGGCGCCGCGAAGGTCGCCGAGCGGCTCCCCGAGCGGTGGGCGCCGGTCGCCGCGGTGGCGCTCGCGGCGGCCACCACGGTCGGTTGGGCGATTGCCGGCGAGAGCCCCACCGCCAAGGCCTTCCGGGCCGACTCGGAGACCACCGCGCGACGTATCATTCTAGACGCCATTCCGGACGGCGCCTCGGTCCAGGCCCCGGGACCCTTCCTTCCCCACCTGGTCGAGCGGCCCCGGATCCACCACGGATGGAAGAACGACGACGGCGCCGACTTCGTCGTCCTGGATCTTTGGCATCGCGAACGATACGGGGGGCGCGAGGTCCTGTTGCGGACCAGCGAGGAGCCGGTGATGCGCGGTTGGCTCGCCAAGAACGACATGGCGGTGGTCGCCCACGCCGGCGACTATGTGCTCCTCGAGCGCGGCCGTGACCCTCGTGGCTCGGGGAGTATCGCTCGCGATTACATCGTTGGGACCGACGCTGCCGCCGAGGGGCAGCGGCTCACGGGCTGCCTACGGGTGGTCGGCGCCGAGCGGGTCGATGCCGCGCATGTATCGCTCGAGCTGCACGCCGAGGGCCGGTGTCCGGCGGATCTGGCGCTGCGGATCGATGGCCGGGTGGATCTGCTCTTCGATGGGCTCCTCTCGCCGGCCCATCTCCGCGGGGGCGATCGACTCCGCTCGGAGCATCGATTCGCCGGTGAGGTCCTGAGTCTCTCGATGCTCCGTTCGAGCGGCGCCCGACCCGACCCGGCGGATCCCGCGGCGGTCTCGGTGCTCGTCGATCAGTCGACGAGCGGCCCGTAGAGCTCCGGGCGCCGGTCGCGGAAGAAGCCCCAACCGGCACGCGTCCGGCGCAGCTCGTCGAGGTCGAAGGTCGCGGTCAGGATGCCCTCGTCGTCGCGGCCGAGCTCGGCGACCTTGTCCCCCCGCGCGTCGGCGATGAAGCTCGAGCCGTAGAAGGTCAGCTCGCCCTCTCGCCCGATGCGATTGGCCGCCATCACGGGCATGGCGTTGGCCACCGCGTGGCCGATCATCGCCCGCTGCCAGGGATCCTTGGTGTCCATCTCCGGCGCTTGCGGCTCGTTCCCGATCGCCGTCGGATAGAGCAGGATCTCCGCACCCTTCAGCGCCATCGCGCGGGCGGCCTCGGGGAACCACTGGTCCCAGCAGATGCCGACGCCGATCGCGCCGAAGCGGGTCCGCCACACGCGGAAGCCCGTGTCGCCGGGGCGGAAGTAGAACTTCTCCTCGTATCCTGGACCATCCGGGATGTGGCTCTTGCGATACACCCCGAGGAGCTCGCCGGCCTCGAAGAAGGCGAGGCTGTTGTAGTGGCACTGACCGTCGCGCTCGAAGAAGGAGACCGGGATCGCCACGTCGAGCTCGGCGGAGAGCTTCCCGAAGCGCTCGAGGGTCGGGTGCCCTTCCACGGGGTGGGCCCAGTCGAAGAAGCGCTCCTCCTCCGCGCGGCAGAAGTAGGGTCCCTCGAAGAGCTCGGGGGGCAGGATGACCTGGGCGCCCGCGGCGGCCGCTTCGCGCACCAGGTGCTCGACCCGCTCGACGTTCGCGCTCCGGTCCTCGTCGCCCAGCGCGCACTGGAGGAGGCCGACGTGTAGCTCGCTCATGACTCCCTCATGCGGGTCGTTGTTGGGTGACGCAATGGAAGGCGCCCCCGCCTTCGATGATCGCCCGGGCGCTCAGCCCCCGCACCCGGCGCTCGGGGAAGAGCGTGGCCAGCACCGCGACGGCTGCCTCGTCGGCGGCCACGCCATAGGTGGGCACCAGCACCTGGTCGTTCGCCAGGTAGTAGTTCGCGTAGCTCGCCGGGAGCAGCTCACCGCTCGCGTCGGTCAGCAGCCCGGGCGCGGGGATGGTGTGCACCTGCAGCGGCCGGTCGGCCGCGTCGGTGAGCTGCGCGAGCTGCTCCTGCAGCGCGAGGAGCATGGCGCCGTTCGGATCGCCCGGCGTGAGCCCCATCGTCACCACGACCCCCGGCCGCACGAAGCGGACCAGCGTATCGACGTGGCCATCGGTGTGGTCGTTCGCGAGCATCGCCTCGACCACGAGGAGCTTCTTCGCGCCCAGCGCGTCGCGGATCGTCGCCTCGGTCGCCTCGACCGTCGTGCCGCGCCGCTCGGCCAGGCGGCGGAGCCAGGGCCCGGTGGTGAGGACCGTGCCCTCGCCGTCGACTTCGATGCCGCCCCCCTCGAAGACGAAATCGAAGCGTCGCGTCTCCAGATCGAACGCCCGGGCGACCCGCGGCGCCAGGTCCAGGTCCCCCTCCATGGGGTACTTCCCGCCCCAGCCATCGAAGTCGAAGACCAGCGCGAGCTCCCTCCCGTCGAGTCTGGCCATCACCGGCAGGCTGTCCCGGGTCCAAGCATCGCCGTAGCGGATCCGGTGGATCCGCACGTTCGGCCCCACCGATGGGACCTCGTGATTCGGGTGCACCAGCAGATCGACCGGCTCGGTCTCCGCGATGGCGTGTACGAGCGCCAGATGCTCGGCTCGCGCGGCCTCGAGATCGGGCCATTCCTCGGCCCGATAGGGCCACGCCATCCAGCAGCCGGCGTGGGGCGCCTGCTCCGCAGGCAGCTGAAGGGCCGAGGGCGCGCTCATCTGATCCTTCTGCCACGCATCAGGACGAAATTCCAAAGGAAATAGCCAATCCGGACTATGTCACCCGTTCATGAAATGCTCCCATTTCAGGTCTGAATGGTCGCCGAGCTCCAGTGTGAAGCCAGCTCACACCCATGGTCCGAAATTCGTAGTCATTTCGTGAACCGCTGGGTCGAGCAAGTGTTGGCACGGGGCTCGCATACTCATAATGGTGAAGCGGCGACTAACTGAGCGTCGTTCCCCCCCCCCACGCCTCAGAGCGCCGCTTCACTTCACGCAGCCGCGACGAATCCCCCCTCGTCGCGGCTGCTTTTTATTCCGTCCGGCTCTCCGGACCGCGGAGCCGTTGACTGGGCCGTCGCCATCGCGCATGCTGAAGGCCTAGACCGATCGGTCTAGCTTCCCTTCGATGGCCGCCCACGAAACCAAGGAGCGCCTGCTCGAGGCAGGGCTCGCGATGCTTCTCGAGCGCGGCTACGCCGATCTCGGGATCCAGGCCGTGCTCGCCGCCACCGGAACGCCGAAGGGCTCGTTCTACCACCACTTCCGAAGCAAAGAGGACTTCGCGCTGCAGGCGGTGACCCGGTACATGGACGAAGTCCACCAGGGACTCGACCAGTGCCTCGGCGATCCGACCAAGCCGCCCCTCGAGCGCGTGCGCGCCTTCTTTCTCGCCACCCGCGACAAGTATGGCTCCGAAGGCTACCTGGGCTGCTTCCTCGGTGGCCTCGGTCAGGAGCTCTCGGGCACGAGCGACGTCTTCCGAGACACGATCCAGGCCTGCTTCGGTGAGATCGCGGCGCGGATCGCCGTCTGTCTCGAGGAGGCCAAGGCGGCGGGCGATCTCCCTGCGGAGACCGATCCGCGCGCGATGGCCGATCTCCTGATCGACTGCTGGGAAGGGGCCGCGCTCCGCTGTCGCCTGCGGCGGGACCCGGCGCCGCTCGAGGCGATGCTCGACTTCTATTTCCGCGCCGCGCCGCAGGCCGTCGTCACGGCCGAGACCTGAGGCTTTTTTTTCCCCAGAGTCTAGACCGACCGGTCTATTCCTGGGCCAAAACACCCAAGACAAGGAGGGACTCATGAACACCAACCCGCAACCCACCACCACCGCCGCCACTCCGCCCTCGCTCTATGAGCGACTCGGCAGCACCAGCGGCATTCGGGCGCTCGTCGACGACATTCTCCAGGCGCACATGGAGAACGAGGTGATCAAGGCGCGCTTTCTACCCTACGCCGCGACGCCCGAGCGCCTGGCCGAGCTCAAGGGGCTCCTCGCGACGTTCCTCGAGGCCGGCAGCGGCGGTCCGGCCGAGTACACCGGAAAGTCGATGGTGGAAGCGCACACGGGCCTGAACATCAGCCCCGCGGAGTACATGGCGGCCATCGACGACATCATGGCGGTGCTCACCAAGCACGGCGTCGACGAGAGCGCCAAGAAGGACGTGCTCTTCATCTCCTATTCGCTGATGCGTGAGATCGTCTTGCTCTGACGCGCGAACGAGCTCGTGGACGGCCGCGTCGAGCATGCTCGGCGCGGCCGTCCTCGTTCCGCGGCCCGGTCACTGGGGCTCGTCGGGGTGCTCGGGACCGTCGAGCTCGGGATCGTCGTGCATACCGCCCGCGAGCTCGGGGCCGATGCAGCAGTCGTCGCAGTCGACGGGGACGCACTCGCCGGTCAGCGCACAGCACTGCTCGCCCTTCTCGCAGATCTCCCGCGAGCAGCCGTCGATCGCCCCCTCCGAGGCGCGCACACGCCAGTCGGGCGCCGCGGCCTCATCGAGCCCTTCGGGGGGCTCGATGTCCGCGACGGGCACCGCCGCGTCGGCGCCGAGCGCGCGCGTGGCTTCGCCGGTCTCCGCCGCACAACCGCCCAAGAGAAGGCCGCACGCACCGAGGGTGGCAGCGGCCATGGCTCTGAAATCATTACCAAACATGCCCATACACGGAGCAGGCACCATGCCAGGCGGTCGTTGCCGGGTCGTGGGGCGCGAAATCGTGCAGATCTGCCTCACCGGACCCCACGATCGAGGCGTCTTCGAGGTCGACCCCGGGCCCGAAGCGCTCGAAACGTTTGAGCTTTTGGCTCAGCGGACGCGCGTTTGGGCGCCGGCCAGCTTCAGGATCGCCTTGAAGTGCTTCTTGTCGACCGGGGTCACGCTGAGCCGGTTGCCCTTGCGGAGGATGAGCATCCCGTCGAGGGCGTCGGCGTCCTTGAGGGTCGCCAGCGAGACGGTCTCGTCGAAGGTCTCGACGTGCTCGACGTCGACCACGTCCCAGCGCGGCTCGCCCTTCTTCACCCGCTCGTCGTAGTAGGGGCTCTTCTCGTCGAATTGGGTGTCGTCCGGCCGGGCCTCACCGGCGACCTTCACCACACCCACGACGCCGGGGGGCTTGGTGTTCGAGTGATAGAAGAGGACCAGGTCGCCCTCCTTCATCTCGCGCATGAAGTTCCGCGCCTGGTAGTTGCGGACCCCTTCCCACTCCTCGGTGCCGTCCTTCGCCATGTCCTCGATGGAGTAGACGTCCGGCTCCGACTTCATGAGCCAGTACTTGCGGGCCTGGCTCAAGAGAAGTGCTTCTTCAGGAACGTGTTCGTGAACTCGGCGCTGTCCTCGTAGCGGGCCTGGACCTCCTTGGAGACGAACTTCTCGAAGAGGCCACCGATGCCGAAGATGGAGCAGCCGACCTCGAACTCGACCACCCGGTAGCACTTGCCGTTCTCGCTCGGCGGACAGGTCATGGTGCCGCCGATCTTGATCTTCGACGCCATCACGCCGGGGATGATGTCGAAGGTGTAGGCGGTCTCCCCTTCGCGAGAGAACTGCCCGTTCTCATCGAAGGCCACCGAGTCGCCCAGCGCCTTGCGAAGCGCGAGTGGTGCGTTGACCTTCGGCACGATGTGCGCGCGGCGCTTGCCGGTGGCTTGGTCGTCCTCGAGCAGCTCGTACTGGTACTCGAGCTTCTCGACGTAGAGCTCCTGGTTGAAGGCCGGGTTGTGGTGGATGCGCTCCCAGAATTGCTCCGGGGTGCAGTCGATCTCGTGGCGAACGGTGAACTTGCGGCTCATAAGACGGCGCTCGCCCTAGCACGATCGCCAGCGCTGACCAACGGTCGAGGGCCGCCGCTCAGGGCGTGAAGAGCATCGTGACCACGGTGATGTTGTCCTCACCGCCGTGCTCGTTCGCCGCCTTGATGAGCTCGGCGGAGGCCAGCTCCATGTCGTCACCGGCCTTGGAGACGATGTCGAAGATCTGCTCGTCGGTGATCATCCCGCTCAGCCCATCGGAGCAGAGGATGTAGACGTCACCGGGCCGCGGATCGTCGGGGACCATGTCGACCGCCACCGAGTCCTGCATGCCCAGGGCGCGGGTGATCACGTTCTTCGGAAGCTCGTCCCGCTGCTCGGCGCTCATGTCCGGCATCACCAGCAGGTAATCGTTGAGCAGCGAGTGGTCGCGGGTCAGCTGGACGATCTCACCGTCGCGAATGCGGTACGCTCGGCTGTCTCCGACGTGCGCGACGTAGAGCTTCGACCGATCCTTCGAGTAGAGGGCCCCCACGACCGTGGTGCCCATCCCGTGGACTTCACGGTGCTTGACCGAGGCCTCGAAGATCTTCCGGTTGGCCAGCTTGATGCCCGTGACCAGCCGGTTCTCCTCGAAGGAGAGGTGCGGATCGAAGGAGAAGGGCCAGGTGGCGTCTGCGGTGGCCGTCTGCTCGAAGAACGCCGCGATGGCGTGGGTCGCCATCTGGGAGGCGACGTCACCTGCTCGGTGACCTCCCATACCGTCGGCCACGACGAAGAGCCGATGCTCCGGCAGGATGCAGAAGCTGTCCTCGTTGTGCTCGCGTTGGAGCCCGACGTCCGATAGACCTGCCGCGACGAAATTCATGGACTGGCTTGGCCACAGCAACGCTCCAACGTCCAGCGCCTCAAGTCAAGCGCTCAGGTACGTTGTTCTTTTCTCCCTCGTGTGGATCACCGCCCTCTCGGGCTGCGACACACGTCCCGATCCCAACGAGGTCGCGGGGGCTTTGGCCTTTGCGGCAAGGGCAATCGAGGATGGTGACTCCCGCGAGCTCTACCAGGTGATCGACGAAAGAGCGCGTCATGCGCTGCACTCGATCGTTCACGATCGAAACGCCGCCGCGGCCCTCGTTCGGGAGACATATCCCGATTCGGAGCAGCGAAGGGCGCTCGCGGAGCTCGGCGACGCGGTGACGGTCGACTCCGCCGCGGGGCTCTTCGCGGCCCGCTGCGACGCCGATTGTCGCGAAGAGCTCGGGGCCGCCATCGGCGGGGTCGAGCGCACCGAGGAGGACGGGGACGAGCTCGTGGTCCACACCACCCGGGGAGAGCCGCTGCGCCTCTATCGGCGCGGCGAGGGGCACTGGTGGGGCATCGTCTGGCGCACCGACGAGCTCGACCGGGAGCGCTCTCGGGCCAACCAGGACCTGCGGCGAGTGGANNCCGGGTAGACCCGCCGCCATGACGAAGAAGATCGCCGTGATCGGTGGCGATGGCATCGGCCCCGAGGTCGTCGCCGTCGGGGTTCGGGTGCTCGAGGCCCTGGCAGAGCGCGAAGGCTGGGATTTGAGCCTCACCCACTACGATTTCGGCGCCGAGCGCTACCTGGAGGACGGCACGACCTTCCCGGAGGAGGCCAAGGCGGCGATCCGGGGCGAGCACGACGCCGTGCTCCTCGGGGCGCTGGGCGATCCGCGGGTGCCCGACATGAGCCACGCGCGGGACATCCTCTTCGGGCTGCGCTTCGGTTTCGACCTCTACTGCAACCTGCGCCCGGTGCGCTGCCTGCACGATCGGCTGATGCCGCTGGTGGGCCGGAGCGCGGGCGACTGCGACATCACCGTCTTCCGGGAGAACACGGAGGGCATCTACGTGGGCATGGGCGGCCACTTCAAGAAGGGCACGCCCGACGAGGTGGCGATCCAGGAGGACCTGAACACCCGCAAGGGGGTCGAGCGGATCATTCGCGCGGCCTTCGAGTGGGCGAAGGACCATGGCAAGCGCACGGTGCACATGGCGGACAAGCACAACGCCATGAAGCACGCCCACGAGCTCTGGCTGCGCGTCTTCAACGAGGTCGCCACCGAATACCCGGAGATCGAGGCGAAGCACGTCTTCGTCGACGCCCTCTGCCTCTTCCTGATCCAGGACCCGAGCCAGTTCGAGGTCATCGTCACCTGCAACCTGTTCGGCGACATCGTCACCGACCTCGGCGCCGCGCTGCAGGGCGGCATGGGGATGGCCGCGAGCGCCAACGTGCATCCGGGTGGCCTCGGCATGTTCGAGCCGGTCCACGGCTCGGCGCCGCCGCTCACCGGCAAGGACGTCGCCAACCCCCTCGCGACGGTGCTCACCGTCGGGATGATGCTCGAGCACCTCGGCTTCGCGGGCGCGGAGAAGGAGCTCGAGGCGGTCGTGCGCGAGGCCATCGAGACCAAGCACTGCACCACCGATGTCGGCGGCGAGCTGGGCACCGAGGCCACCGGCGAGTGGGTCTGCGCCAAACTTTCTGACGGCTGAGCCGTCACGATCGGCATGAAGCACGCGATCGTCCTGCTCGCGCTCCTCGGCTGCGCGCCGAAGGCCGCCGACTGCCCATCCACCGCCCCGGCGCCCGTCGCATCGACGGCCGAGCTCACCGCGGAGTCGCCGCCGCTCGAGTCTGCCCACCAGGTCGGCGACCGCGTGTGGATCGCCTTCGGCGAGAGCTGGTACCCGGGCAAGGTCGTCGCCGTGCTCCAACCCTCGGTCTACGAGGTCGCCTACGACGGCTACTCGACCGACTGGAATCGGGTCGCCCGCCCGGGCCAGCTGCGGCCCTTCGACTCACCGCCGACCGCCGAGGGTCCGCCCACCGCGCCGAGCTTCGAGCCCGACCCGGGGATTCCGGTGCAGGACATCACTCAGCTGCACGCCGGGATGCAGGTGCTGATCCTCTGGAACGACACCCTCTGGCCGGGAACGGTCGTGCGTTTCGAGGGCGACGAGGTCCACGTGCACTACGACGGCTACGCGGAGAGCTGGGACGAGACCGTCCCGATCGAGCGGCTCTCGATCCCCCAGCAGTGATCAGCCGGCGG
>JABAOG010002689.1_pt1 | contig 12353 bp, 8 predicted proteins | sample 7062131 | NCBI WGS metagenome assembly JABAOG01 (sample SAMN14538629, study PRJNA623070) | marine sediment metagenome | biome: marine biome [ENVO:00000428]; feature: marine pelagic biome [ENVO:01000023]; material: deep marine sediment [ENVO:00002113] | place: India: Arabian Sea | collected... | reverse complement strand
TCTCGCGTGGATCGGTGAGCAGATGATGGCGATCGCCTGCGGACTGCAGGCCGGTTTCCCGATCAGCTTCCCGGAAGAGGCGGCGACCGTTCAGGCGGACATGCGGGAGATCGGTCCGGATGTGATGTTCAGCCCGCCCCGGATCTGGGAGTCGATGCTGTCGAGTGTCCAGGTCCGCATCTCGGAGGCCGGTTGGTTGAAGCGCCGCACGTTTGCCTGGGGGTTCGACGTGGGGGAGAAGGCTGCCGAACTCATCGTTCGAGGAGAGAAGCCGCCGGCACTCCTTCGGGCGCAGCGCCGCGTCGCCGAATGGGTGGCGCTCCGTCCGGTGCGGGATCAGCTCGGTCTGACCCGGATCCAGCGGGCATACACCGGTGGAGCACCGTTGGGCCCCGACGTTTTCCGGTTCTTCCATTCGATCGGGGTCAACCTCAAGCAGATCTACGGCCAGACCGAGATCTGCGGCATCGCGGTGACGCATCGCGACGGCGACATCGCTTTCCACACGGTCGGGACGCCGATCCCCGGGGCAGAGATGAAGCTCGCCGATGACGGCGAGATCCTCCTTCGATCGCCGGCCGTGTTCAAGGGTTACTACCGGAACCCGGGTGCGACCGCGGAGAGCCTCGATTCCGGCGGATGGTTGCACACCGGGGACGCGGGTCTCATCGAGGACAACGGCCACCTGGTGGTCATCGACCGTGCCAAGGACGTCATGCACCTCCCGGACGGCACCGCCTTCTCGCCGGCGTTCATCGAGAACAAGCTCAAGTTCAGCCAGTTCGTTGAGGAAGCCGTGACCTTCGGAGGCGAGGAACCGTTCGTTGCCGCCATCCTCACGATCGACGGTCAGACGGTGGGGGCCTGGGCGGAGACCGAACATCTCGGGTACACCACGTACACGGACCTGGCCCAGATGCCCGAGGTCTACTCGCTCGTTGCCGAAGACGTTCATCAAGCCAATCGCGATCTACCCGAATCTGCCCGGGTGCGGAGGTTCCTGTTGCTGCACAAGCAGTTCGATCCGGACGACGAGGAGATCACCCGCACCAGGAAGGTGCGCCGGCGCACTATCCGGGAACGGTACGGCACCCTGATCGATGCCCTCTACACCGATGGACAGGACGACGTCACGATCACCACGACGATCACGTATCAGGATGGCTCGACCGTCGACCGGGAAGTGAGGCTTCACATCCTTTCGATGGACGACTTCGTGCCGAGCGGCAAGCGACGGCGGTACGCATGGAGCAAGCGATGAGTACGTTCATCCAGCTGACGCTGACCGGCCTTGCGAACGGGGCCATTCTGGCCGTAGCCGCTCTCGGGTTCGTGCTGATCTACAAGGCCACCGGCGTGATCAACTTCGCTCAGGGCGAGTTCCTGTTGATCGGTGCCTATGTGATCTGGGCGTTCACCGTGGCCGGTTTGCATTGGAGTATCGCGATCGTGCTGGCGCTCATCGTCGCCGTAGCGATGGGATCCCTGATCGAACGGCTGGTTCTCAGACCGCTCGTCGGCGAGAGCGCAATCTCGGTCATCATGGTGACCGTTGGTCTCGCAGCCGTTCTCGGCGCCGTCGTTCAGGGCATCTGGGGCACGACGCAGGAGGCGCTCGACATACTGCCCACGACCTCACTCGAACTGCCGGGCGGTGGTGCCCTGCCGGTCAATCGCCTGTGGGCCATCGGGGTGGCGGCAGTGGCCCTGACGGCGTTCACGCTGTTCTTCCGCAAGTCGCACTACGGGGTGGCTATGCGTGCCGTGGCAGACGACCAGCAAGCCGCAATGGTCATGGGCATCAGTGTGCGCCGGGTCTTCGCCATGTCGTGGGCTCTCGCCGCGGTGAGTGCCGTCATCGGCGGGTTGCTCATCGCCAGTCTGATCGGCCGGTCCAGCGAGGTCGCCGTATTCGGCCTCATCGTGTTCCCGGTGGTCATCGTCGGAGGCCTCGACTCGATTCTCGGAGCCCTGGTCGGGGGTCTCATCGTCGGCCTGTTGAGCCAGTACACCGCCGGCTACTTCGATCCGGCCCTCCGGACGGTGGTTCCCTACGTCATCCTGGTCCTCGTACTGCTGGTGAAGCCGTACGGCTTGTTCGGCGAAGAGCGGATCGAGAGGGTGTGACGATGGCGAGCGCAACCGGGATCTACCACAGCAGCTACCGCCAGGAGATGCGGCTTCGGCACACGAAGGCCGAGTTCGTGCGCCTCGGCCTGCTGGCCGTTGTTCTCGCCGCCGCTCCCTTCGTTCTGTCACCGTTCTGGTTGACTACCGTCAATACGATCGGAATCGCCGCCATCGGCGCCATTGGAATCAACATCCTGACCGGGTTCACCGGCCTGATCAGCTTGGCCCAGGGAGCATTCCTTGCGGTCGGGGCCTACACGACGGCGATCCTCGTCGAGCGTCTGGGATGGCCGGCACCGCTCGGCATCCTTTCCGCCATCATCGTCACCGCGGGGGTTGGTGCCGTCACCGGGCTACCGGCCGCACGGCTCAAGGGCCTGTACCTCGCGATTGCCACCCTCGCCGCGCAGCAGATCATCTCCTACCTCATTCGAACCTGGGACGTGCTCACCGGAGGAGTGGACTCGTTGGTTGTTCCCCGTCCCAGGATCGGCGACTACGTCGTCAAAGGTGACTTCGCCTGGTACTGGATCATCCTGGTGTTTGCCATCATTGCCACGCTTGCGGCAACCAACCTCTTCCGGCTCGGGCTCGGCCGGGCGTTCGTCGCCATCCGCGACCAGGACATTGCAGCCGAGGTGATCGGTGTTTCGGTCACGAAATACAAGCTGGCCGCCTTTGCGATCTCTTCGGGGTTCGTCGGTCTTGCCGGAGCGCTGCTCGCCCATTACCGCGGCATCGTCACGTGGGAGCGGTTCACGCTTGATGTATCGATCCTGTACCTGGCGATGGTGATCGTCGGGGGCCTCGGGAGCATCTCCGGTTCGATCTACGGTGCGGCGTTCATGATCGGTCTTCGCGCGGGGATCTCCCAACTCGGCCAGGCGATGCGAGATGTCGTGCCGTCTTTGGCGACACAAGTTCCCGCGATTCAGAAAGGAGTTTTCGGTCTGGTGATCATCCTGTTCCTGATCTTCGAGCCACGCGGCCTGGCTCGGATCTGGGAACGAATGCGCGACTACTTCCGGCTCTGGCCGTTCAGGTATTGATGTCGAACGATGCAGCAAACACGAGGAGGATGCACATGACGAGACACAAGGGAATGCTGGCGCTGTTCGTGGCGCTCATCCTGGTAGTCGCCGCCTGCGGAGGCAGCGATGACGGCGATGCGAGTGGCGAACCGATCACCATCGGCGCGGTCTTCGATCTGTCGGGGCCAACGGCCGACGTTGGAACGCCCTATTCCGAGGGTGTCCTCGGCTACGTGGCCTGGATCAACGATTCCGGAGGAATCGACGGCAGACCCATCGAGGTGCTGCACCAGGACTATCAGTACGACGTTGCACAGGCGGAAACCCTCTACTCCCAGTACGTGTCTGAAGGTGCGGTGGCGTTCATGGGTTGGGGCACCGGCGACACGGAAGCTCTCCGGACGCGAGTCACGGAAGACGAGATCCCGTTCATGTCGGCTTCCTACTCGGAGGCGCTCACCGACCCGGGTGAGACTCCGTACAACTTCGTCGTTGGTACGAGCTACAGCGACCAGATGCGGGTGGCGTTGAAGTGGATCGATGAGAATTTCGACGGCCATGCAGAGATCTCGGTGTTCCACCACGACAGTCCGTTCGGGACGTCCCCGGTGGCCGATGGTGAGTCGTACGTCGCCGATGAAGGGTTCGACATGGGATACGCCTCATACCCCATGCCCGGCGGAGTCACGGACTACATCGCAGAGCTGACCCAGGCCCAGAGTCAGGGTGTCACGCACATCATCGTTCAGAACGTGTCCAGTCCGGCGGCAACGCTGGCGAAGAACATCGACGAACAGGGTCTCGATGTGACCATGATCTGCCTCAACTGGTGTGCAGACGAGGGGTTCGTCAATCTCGCCGGGGCAGCGGCCGAGGGCGTCCACGGTGTGTTGCCCTTCGGCTCGCCGACATCGGGTGGATCCGGATTCGATGTGGCCGACGAATGGCTCGTTTCGCAGGGCAGCAGCCTCGACGAGAAGGGTCTCCACTACACGCAGGGATGGTGGTCGATGGCTGCGATGGCCGAAGCCATCAAGAAGGTCGTCGACGATGGCGACGATGTCACCGGTCCAAACATCAAGGCAGCTCTCGAGACGCTGAGCGACTTCGACACCGGCGGGGTCACGGTGGACATCGGATTCACGAGCAACAGCCACAAGGGCATGCCCGGCGCCAGCGTGTTCGAGGTCTCGGACGGCGTGTGGACCGTGGTTGCCGAGAACATGATGCCGTAGGAGCTCNNTGAACAACGTCGAAGTCATCTACAACGAGGTGATTCTGGTCCTTCGCGGGTTCTCTCTGACTGTGCGAGAGGGCCAGATCGTGGCACTGCTGGGCTCGAACGGCGCAGGCAAGACCACCACACTCAAGGCCATCAGCGGCTTGCTTCCGTCCGAGGATGGGGAGATCTCAGACGGGGACATCGAGTTCGAGGGCCAAGGCATCAAGGATCTCGATCCGGCGAAGGTCGTGCGTCTGGGCATTTCCATGGTCATGGAGGGCCGGCGCGTCTTCGAGCACCTCACGGTTCACGAAAACCTGGTCGCCGGTGCGTACTCACGCTGGGGCGACGGGAAGGTCGACGAGGACATGAGGCTCGTGTATTCGTACTTCCCGAGGCTGGCTGAGCGAACCAACCAGGTGGCCGGGTACTTGTCCGGCGGGGAGCAGCAGATGCTGGCGATGGGTCGTGCCCTGATGCAGCGCCCGAAGCTGCTGATGCTCGATGAACCTTCCCTCGGCCTCGCTCCGCTGCTGGTGGAGGAGATCTTCGGTATCGTGCAGAGACTGAACAGGGAACTCGGAACGACCGTGCTCCTGGTGGAACAGAATGCGAGGCGAGCCCTGGAGATCGCCGATCATGGGTACATCATGGAGAACGGCCGAATCGTGCTGGAGGGGCCGGCGAGGGATCTCGCCGAGAACCCGGACGTGCAGGAGTTCTACCTCGGTATCGGCGAGAGCGGCGAGCGGAAGTCGTACCGGGACGTCAAACACTACAAACGCCGGAAGCGCTGGTTGTAGGGGAGCGGAATGACACCTGAGGAGTACGGCAGTAGTTTCGATGACCTGGTCGTCGCCTCAGTCGCAGCTGCAGCGGCACAGGTGCCGGCGTTCGCAACCCGATTGGAGGCGGCCGGGGTCCGTGTCGAAGAGGTGGCATCGGTAACGAGCCTGAATCGACTTCCGGTTCTCTCAAAGGACGACCTCATGGAGATGCAGGCAGCCGTACCTCCGTTTGGCGGTCTTCTCGCCAACCACGTCCGGCTGCGACGGGTGTTTCAATCGCCGGGTCCCCTCTACGAACCCGAGTTCGACGTGGTCGACCACTGGCGCTGGGCGCCTGCGCTGCAGCAGGCCGGCTTCGAACCGGGTGACATGGTGATGGTCGGCTTCGGCTACCACCTCTCACCTGCCGGTGCGATGTTCGAAGAGGGAGCCAGAGCCCTGGGTTGCACCGTCGTTCCCGGTGGTATCGGGTCGATGGATCTTCAGGCGCGGGCGATGTCCGATCTCGAGGTGACCGGATTCATCGGATTGCCGAGCTACCTCAACGCCCTCTTCGACAAGGCGGACGACCTGGGCCTGACGCTGGGAGTCGAAAAGGCGTTCGTGACGGCAGAACCCCTTCCCCCATCGTTGCGCGACCGGCTCGAGTCTCGCGTCCGCACCGTTCGGCAAGGCTACGGAACGGCGGAAGCGGGCAATCTGGGATTCGAGTGTTCGGAGACCGACGGGTTCCACGTGCCCGAGGATGCGCTCGTCCAGATCGTCGATCTGTCGACGGGGAAGGCGCTGTGGGACGGCTCCGAGGGTGAAGTGGTGGTGACCCTGCTCCAATCGGGGTATCCGCTGATCAGGTTTGGCACCGGCGACCTCTCGGCCTTCGTCACGGACGACTGTCCGTGTGGCCTCACGACTCCGCGCCTGAAGGGCTGGCTTGGGCGGGTCGGCGATGCGGTGAAGGTCAGGGGAATGTTCCTGCACCCGCGCCAGGCCTCGCGGGCGCTCCAGGATCTCGATGGCGTGNNACCCCCGCCCGACGGACTGGCGGAAGAGGTTGCCGAACGAGTACGTTCTGCGTTGCGATTCAACGTCGCCGTCGATCTGATCGACGGTCTCGACCCGGACTCCCCGGTGATCGTCGACGCACGGAAGTGGGACTAGACGCCGGCGGAACTCTCGACCGTCGATCGGCGTTGTCCCTTTCATGATGAGGCGCGATATCTCTATACTTCGGTCGCCCCACCTCCCATCGAGGTTTCATTGGTATCTAGCGCATCCACATCAGAGCTGCGGCTGCGCGTCCCCAGCAACCACCTGATGCTGGATCTCCTTGGAGAGCAGGACCGGTTCCTGCGACGCGTCGAGAAGGCCTTTCCCGAGGTCTCGATCGTCGCGCGCGGCAACGAGTTCCTGGTAATCGGTCCCGACCGACAGGCAACCGACGTCCACACGGTCCTGGCCGAACTCCTGCTCGTCGTGCAGGAGGATCAACGGCTCGACATCGACCAGGTCGACCGGGTGGTGCAGATGGTGCGCGACGAGGTACCCAGCCCATCCGGCGTCTTCTCGTCTGGCATCCCGGTGGGAGGCGGACGCGTGATTCGCCCCAAGACGCTCGGCCAGCGTCAGTACATCGACGCCATCAGGGACAATACGGTGGTATTCGGCATCGGGCCGGCCGGTACCGGCAAGACCTACCTCGCCATGGCGACCGCCGTGGAGGCGCTCCGCTCCGGCGCAACCCGTCGGATTCTGCTGACCCGCCCGGCAGTGGAGGCGGGCGAGCGACTGGGGTTCCTGCCCGGCGATCTCACCGCCAAGGTCGACCCGTACCTGCGCCCGCTCTACGACGCGCTGTACGACATGCTCGGCGCCGACGAGACGGCCCGCCTGATGGAGCACGGAACGATCGAGATTGCTCCGCTCGCCTACATGCGCGGGCGGACGCTCAACGATGCCTACGTCATACTGGACGAGGCGCAGAACACTTCGCCGGAACAGATGAAGATGTTCCTCACCCGACTGGGGTTCAACTCGAAGATGGTCATCACCGGTGATGTCACACAGGTCGATCTCCCGACCGGCAAGGGATCGGGGCTCCGACTCGTGCGCGGCATTCTCGTCGGCATCCCCGGGATCGCCTTCGTGGAGTTGACCGCCCGCGACGTGGTGCGCGCCAAGATCGTCGCCGACATCGTCGAAGCGTACGACCGGCACGACGCCCGAGGTGAAGGCGCATGAGTTTCTTCAAGCAATCGGTCGGCGTGACCCGGGCCCTCGTGCTCGTGCTCACGATCGGGGTTGCCTTCGGGTTGCTGGCGTTGAACCAGGAGACACGCAAGCTGACCCTCACGATCAACGGGGTGTCGCCGGAGCGCTTCCAGATCCCCCAGGAAGCAGCAGCGATCGAAGTCGAGGATCCCGACCTCACCGATGCAGCCCGCCGGGAGGCGGCTGCCGCCGTTGAGATCGTCACAAGCGTCAATCCGGAAACCAATCAGCGCGTCCTATCGGATATCCAGGAGCAGGTATTCGATACCATTCGCGAAGGGGTGTTCCTTCCGGCATCGGAGGTGACGACGCCGACGACTGTTCCGGTTCCGGCGATCACGACGACGACCACCTCGACGACGGCGCCGCCCGACACTACAGGATCCACGGTCGGCTCGACGACCACCACTTTGCCGCCCGAACCGGCGACGACCAGCGTATCCGGGTTCGTGTTCTTCGATGCCGACAACATCGGCGTCGATGCCAATGCCCTCTACGACGTGGAGGAGGGGGACCTTCCTCTCGAGGGAGCGACTGTCGCGGTGACCGACTTCGAGGGCGAGGTGCACGAGACCGAGACCGATGAACTGGGCCTGTTCGAACTCAGCGACGTTCCGGTCGGGCCGATCTACGTGCGCATCGACGAGTCCGACATACCCGATGGCTTCGGATTCTCCACGGAGCCGTGGCCGGATGATGCCCTCACCGCAACCGAGAGTGCCGTCGTCGAGTTACCCGACCTTGGCTTCAAACCACTCCTGACCACGCTCGAAACGCAGCGGGCGGTTGCCGGCGAGTCGACGCTGCTCGATGCCGAGACGATCGAGACGCTCATCCGCCTCGCTACCGACGATGTGATGCGGACCCTGGCCGGCGGGGCCTCGCACCTCGACGCCGTGGAAGCCGCCGCCGTCGATCGTGCCAATGAGTTGCTGGCGTCCGGCCTCGACGCCGAACAGGTCACGACCGCCAAGCGCCAGCTTCGCGACGCTCCTCCGCTGGTCCGACTCGACGGCGAGATCAATGACGATGCCGGTGCTGCCGCCGGAGCCGTGGTGAGTGAGTACCTCACGGCCAACGTCCAGTTCGACGAGGCGGCAACGGAAGCCGCCAGGCAGGCGGCGCGCGATGCCGTCGAACCGCAGATGGTCACCTACATTCCCGGAGAGGTGATCGTCGAAGACGGCGAGATTCTCACGGCCGCTGCGTTCAATGCCATCGAGAAGGCGGGTCTGAACGACGCGTCGACCTATGAGTACTACCAGCTGGCGGCGGTGGTCGCCCTCATGGTGGTCGTCGTGTCGATCTACTTGGCCAGATTCCGCCCGGCGTTCTGGGGGTCTTCCCGCCGGTTTGCCCTGTTCGGCATCCTGATCGTCCTGGCGGCGGCCGGCGCTCGGGGCGCGGTGGCCATGGAGTCGGTGCTCGGAGCCCTCGACGGACTCGCCGGATATGCGGTCCCGGCCGCCGCGCTCGGGTTCATGGCGGCGATCCTCTTCGATCCTCGCATCGGCGTGCTCATCGCCCTCGTGACATCGGTGTTGACGGGCCTGGCGACCGGCGACAGTGGCTTCACCATCTTTGCACTGATATCCGCGATGGCTCCGATTCTCTTCGTGTCGTCGATCTCGACCAGGGGTGACCTGCGCAGAGCGATTCTGTATTCGTCGGTGGCTGTGGCGATAACGGCCGGTCTGGTCGCATGGTTCTTCCAAAGCCCGGGCGCCGAGGACCAACTCGGCACGGTGGTGCGTGCAACGTCGATTGCGCTCATCACGACGATCGGCACCAGCCTGGTGGCGCTGGCTGCGCTGTCGTTCTTCGAGGCGATGTTCGACATCACCACCACGTTGCGCCTCCTCGACGTCATCGACCGGAATCACCCGGCGTTGCGGCTCCTGCAGGAAGAAGCGTGGGGATCGTTCAATCACTCTCTGATGGTGGGAACGCTGGTCGACAAGGCGGCGCGCTCCATCGGCGCCAACAACCTCCTCGCCCTGGCGGCCGCCTACTACCACGATCTGGGGAAGACCGAGGTACCCACCTACTTCATCGAGAACCAGTTCGGTATCACCAACCCGCACGATGCGCTCCCTCCGGAAGAATCGGCGGAAGTGATTCGCCAACATGTGCTCAAGGGCGTCGAACTGGCCAAGCAGTACCGGATCCCGAGCGATGTGGCCGAGGGGATCGTCTCCCACCACGGCGACGGCATCATGCAGTACTTCTATCAGAAGGCCCGGGAGCTCTACGGCGACGAGAACGTGGATGTGGAGGACTACCGCCACGCCGGCCACAAGCCTCGCTCCAAGGAGATGGCGATCCTGATGATGGCCGATGCTCTCGAGGGTGCCTGCCGTGCGGTGTTCCAGGAGGAGGATCCATCGCCGGAGAGCATCCGAAATGTCTGCGAGCGGGTGGTCGGCGAGAAGGTGGCCGACGGTCAGCTCAGTGAGTGCGACCTCACGATGGGAGATCTCACCGCCGTGAAGGATGCATTCGTCGATGCGTTGATCGGCCACTACCACCAGCGGATTCCCTATCCGAACTTCCCCGGCGCGGCACCGCCCGCCCCGGTCCCGGCGGTCGAGGGCTCGGCCGGCGACCCACCAGGCGACGATGACGCTCCTGCAGGGGGATCTTCGTGAATGTGTTCTTCGCCGACGAGCAGGACGAACCTCTGCCTACGGACGAACTCCTTCGGCTCGCCGAGGTGGTTCTCCAGGCTGAAGGCCTCACGGCCGGCACCGAGGTGACGCTGCTGGCCGTCGACGATGACCAGATGGCCGAGTACAACCGGCGGTTCATGTCCCGTACGGGTCCGACCGACGTTCTGGCGTTTCCGCTCGAGGAACTCGAGCCGGGTCGAGTTCCTGCCCCGTCCGTCAACGGTCCGCCGCTGAATCTCGGCGACGTCGTGATCGCTCCCTCCTACATACGCCGTCAGGCAGAGGAGCGGCGCATCGCCTATGAGGACGAGCTATCGCTGATGATCGCCCACGGCATCCTGCACCTGCTCGGGTACGACCACGGAGAGGATGCCGATGCGGAAGCGATGGAGCGCAGGGAGAGCGAGCTCCTGCGCATGGTGGGGAGACAACGGCCATGATCGTCGCCGCGCTCTCACTTGCCCTCGCGCTGCTGATCGTTGCGGCCGCATTGCGGGCCGGAGGTGCCTCGCTCGTCGTTACGCCCCGCGCCGATGCACTTCACGACGCCGCCGACGGCAACCTCCGGGCCGGCACCGTCGCCGAACTCCTCGAGGATCGGGTCAGGATCCAACCGGCCATCGGCATGGTCCATTCGGCGACACTGGTGGCAGCGGTGCTACCCGCCGCCTGGGCAGTCGGGGAGTCGACGTCGGGGTGGTCACTCGGATTGGCGTTGTCCGGCGTCGGCCTGGCGGTCTTCCTGGTCGGTGACGTCATACCGCGGTCGCTGGGCAGGAGCAGGCCGCGTTCGCTCGCCTACCGATTGGCGCCGCTCCTGCGGCGCGCATTTGCGGTCGGCAATCGGGCTTCGGAGATCCTCCTCGAAGAAGAAGATATCGCCGAGGAAGAGGTCGAGCAGGACGCCCAGGATCGCAAGGAGATAGAGCTGATCTCGAGTGTCCTGGATTTCTCCGACACCATTGTCAGGGAGGTCATGGTCCCGCGTACCGACATGGTGACGATTCGCGAGAACGACGTAAGCGACCTCGCCGTCGATCTCGTTGTCGAGCACGGCTACTCGCGACTGCCGGTCACCGGTGAGGGGTTCGACGACATTCGCGGCATCGTGTACGCCAAGGATCTCCTTCGGTTCCTCGACGAGGGCGCCGACCCTGCAGCCGTATCGCAACTCATGCGACCCGCCTACTTCGTGCCCGAGACGAAGCGGGTTTCGGATCTTCTCCGTGACATGCAATCGGGCAAGGTGCACATCGCCGTCGTCGTCGACGAGTTCGGCGGAACGGCGGGCATCGTGACGATCGAAGATCTCATCGAGGAACTCGTCGGGGAGATCGTTGACGAACACGACACCGAGGAGGCGCTCGTCGAAGTGGCGGACGACGGCAATCTCCTCGTGGATGGACGTCTCTCCGTCGAGGAGCTCAGCGAACTGGTCGGCGTCGACCTGCCCGACGAAGAGTGGGACACGGTCGGGGGCCTGGTACTCGGCCTTGCCGGACGGGTACCGCGAGAGTCGGAATCGTTCGACGTCGAAGGTGTCACCCTCACGGCGACCAGAGTGCAGGGCCGCCGGGTGGCACGGGTGACCGTCGTCCCGCCTGCATCATGATTCGGTCCGGATTCGTCGCCGTCGTCGGCCGGCCGAACGTCGGCAAATCCACACTGGTGAATGTGCTGGTCGGCAGCAAGGTTTCGATAACCTCGAAGCGTCCGCAGACGACGCGCAACACCATCCGTGGTGTTGTGACGCGACGGAGCGAAACGGGCGAACCCGTCGCGCAGATGGTCCTGGTGGACACCCCCGGATTGCACAAGCCGAAGACGGCGCTGGGCGAGCGGCTCAACTCGCTGGTCTACGGCACGCTGGCAGAGGCCGATGTCAACCTCTTCCTCCTCGACGCCACGCAACCGGTCGGCCCGGGTGATCGGCTGATCGCCGAGCGGTTGCGCCGGGCGGGGACCCCGGTCGTCGTGGCGGTGAACAAGACCGACATCGCCGCCCGGCCCACCGTCGCCGAGCGCCTGCTCGAAGCGGCCGCCTGGGACTTCGATGCGTATGTGCCTGTCAGTGCACTCGAGGGTGAGGCGCTCGAGCCGTTGCTCGAGGAACTGGTCGCCCGGCTACCCGACGGTCCTCTCTACTTCCCGGAGGATGCCGTCTCCGATCAGCCGGAGCAGCAGTTGATAGGCGAGATCATCCGTGAGAAGTTCTTGGATCGGCTGCGCGATGAGTTGCCCCACA
>JABAOG010001577.1_pt1 | contig 12363 bp, 10 predicted proteins | sample 7062131 | NCBI WGS metagenome assembly JABAOG01 (sample SAMN14538629, study PRJNA623070) | marine sediment metagenome | biome: marine biome [ENVO:00000428]; feature: marine pelagic biome [ENVO:01000023]; material: deep marine sediment [ENVO:00002113] | place: India: Arabian Sea | collected... | reverse complement strand
CCGGCGTCCCGTGCCGTACGCTCCGGCCCCTGCCGTGCGCGCCCGCCACTCCTCCTCGCCGAGCCGGAAGCCGTGCTCGACGCCCTCCCACCGGGGCTCCCCTTCCGCCTCCGGCTCGGGCGTCATCCGCTTCATCAGGTCCCGGACCGGGACCGGTCCGGACTCGCGTTCGCGCTCGTCGGTCACGGCGGGCTCCCGGTCTCGCCCCCGAAGTAATCCACGTGGAGCGCCTCGTCCTCGTGCAGCCGCAGCCGATGGAGCCGGACGCCCTCGGGCAGCTCCCCGGCGATCCGGGGCCATGCCCACGCCAGCAGGTTCTCCGTCGTCGGCACCAGGCCGCCGGGGCCGAACTCCGGGACCGCGTGGTTGATGTGCCGGTGGTCCAGCGAATCCACGACCGCCCGGCGCAGGACCCGGTCCAGGACTCCGAGGTCCACGGAGAACCCCGTCTCCGGATCGATGGCGCCTTCGACCGTCGCCTCCAGGGCGTAGTTGTGACCGTGGCCGTGCGGGTTGGCGCAGGCTCCGAAGACCCGGCGGTTGCGGTCGTCGGACCAGTCGTCGCGCCAGTATCGGTGCCCGGCCGCGAAGGTCACGCGGCGGGTGAGGTAGGCCAGGGTCATGCGGTGCAAAGCTAGAGCGCGACGTCGGAGCCGTAAAGCCCGCGCCGAACGGCTCGGCCCGGTCGGCGCGGATTTTGCCCATCCGAAGATCGTCCCCGACCGGTCGCGTTCGTCCCACGATCCGCGACCGCCTGGAACCCGATACCCGGCAATCGATGGCGCGCAGCAGTCCCAAGGTCTCGAAGGCGAAAGGGCCCGGCACGATCCTCATTGCCGAGGACCACGGGGACAGCCGGGAGGCCCTCGGAGCGCTCCTCGAGGCCTTCGGCTTCCACGTGCTGCCCGCCGTCAATGGAGAGGAGGCGGTGACGCTCGCCCGGGAGAACCGCCCCGACCTGATCCTCATGGACATCATGATGCCGCGCCTGGACGGGTTCGAGGCCACGCGCCTCATCCGGGGCTTTCCCGAAACGCGCGACATCCCCATCATCACCCTGACGGCGATGGATGGGGCGCGCCACCGGGCCCTCACGGCCGGCGCCGACGACTTCCTCGCCAAGCCCGTCAACTCGGGCATGCTCCTGAAGAAGGTCCGGAACTGGCTCGGCGAGTGACGCCATGAGCGATACCTGGCAGTACGGCGACGTGGCCGCGACCGGCGGCTTCCCCTGGCCACCACCGGAGGACGGCGCCATCCTGGCTGCCCTCGGCCAGACCTGGAAATCCGCAACGTTCGACCCGGGCGCGTTCTTCCGGCAGACCCCGCGGGATCGCGGGACGGGCGCCGCCATCCTCTACTANNTCCTCTACTACCTCGTCATCGGCCTGCTCCTGGCCGGAGGGACGCTGTTCTGGCGGACGCTCTCCCTCTACTCCGGCCAGGGGGACACGCTGGCCACGACGCTGGGACTCGGGGTCGTCAACCCCGCGGTCGGCTTCCTCCTCTCCCCCGCGATCCTGCTGGCGGGCCTCGCGATCTCCGCCGGCGTGATCCACGTCCTGCTGCTGCTATTCGGGGGGGCGCGCCACGGATTCGGTGCCACCGTCCGCGTCTTCTGCTACGCCTACAGCCCCGCCCTCTTCGGCCTCGTCCCGATCCTGGGCACAATGGTGGGCGGGCTCTGGATGCTGGTCCTCCTGGTCGTGGGCCTGCGCGAGGCCCACGAGACCGACGGATGGAAGGCGGCGCTGGCCGTCCTGCTCCCCTTCTTCCTGCTGCTCCTGCTGGTCGTCGTGGCGGCCGTGGCCTTCATCGCCGCCGCAGGCGCCCTGCTGAACGCGGCCTGACCGGGCGCGTCGTCCGATCAGGCCGCCGGGGTCTCCGACTCGTCGAGCTGTCGCAACAGTTGCGGCTTGAGCGCCCGCAGCACGTCGTCCCCGTAGAACATGCGGATGTACTTCGCCTGCACCGCGGTGATCCGGCGGACCGCCCAGACCAGCTCCACGTGGTTCGGCTCGGACGGGACCGTCTGCAGCTTCATCCCCACCTCCCGCGGGAGACGGTTCCCCTTCCGGTTGTTGCAGGGCGAGCACGCGGCCACGACGTTGCCCCAGTCGTTCCCGCCGCCCCGGGAGATGGGGACCACGTGGTCCCGCGTCAGGAACTCCCGGCCCCGGAGGTCGCCGCGGTGACGCCCGCAGTACTGGCACCGGTAGCCATCCCGGGCGAACAGGAACGTGTTGGTCACCTGGCGGCGGAACTTCCGGGGGACGTGGACGTAGCGGACCAGCCGGATCACGGCGGGGCACGGCAGCTCCCGCCGCTCCGACCGGAATACGCGGGTCTCGTCCACCTCCAGGATCTCCGCCTTGCGGTCGATGACCAGTCGCAGGGCGCGACGGACGGAGAGAATGGTGAGGGGCTCGAACGAAGCGTTCAATGCCAGACAACCCATGGTCCTGGAATCCGTCTCCTGTCCAGAGGACCGATGCACCGGCGCCGGTGCCTCCACCCGGGACGTCGCACGATGGGGGCCGCGGCCGCGGATGACCGCTCTACAGTCTAGCGAATCGATCAGAGAAGCGCTACGGGGTCCCGATCGATGGTGATCCGGACGGGTCCACTCCCCGAACCGTGCTCTGCGTACAGCGCCCTGCACACCGTGCCCAGGCGCCGGGCGCTGCGGCTGCGGAGGATGAAGTGCCAGCGCCAGCGGTCGCGGATCCGGTCGATCGCGCAGGGCGCCGGTCCCAGGAGCCCGACGGAGCCCGCCCCGAGCTCCGCGACGGCTTGCGCGGTCCACGAGGCGAGGTGCTCGGCGGCTTCCTGCACGCGGAGCTCGTCGGTCCCGCTGACCACGATGTTGGCGAGGCGGGTGTGAGGCGGATAGGCGGGCTCGCGGCGCTCCTCGATCTCCCGCTCGGCGAAGCCGGTGTAGTCGTGGTCGAGGGCGCAGCGAATGGCGTAGTGGGATGGCAGCGCGGTCTGGATGAGGACCTCGCCGGCCCGGGCGCCGCGCCCGGCACGGCCGGCCACCTGGGTCAGGAGCTGGAAGGTGCGCTCGCCGGCCCGGAAGTCGGGCAGGTTCATCCCCACGTCGGCGTTGATGACCCCGACCAGGGTGACGTTGGGGAAGTCCAGGCCCTTGGCGATCATCTGGGTGCCCAGCAGGATGTCCACCTCCCGGCGCTCGACGCGGCCGAGGATCTCGTGGTGAGCCCACTTCCCGGAGGTGGTGTCCACGTCCATGCGGGCGACCCGGGCCTCGGGGAACGTCTCGGTCACGATGCGCTCCACCTGCTCGGTGCCGAGCCCGCGGAACGAGAGCGACTCGGCGCCGCACTCGGCGCACCGTCGCGGCGGCGCCTCCTCGTGGAAGCAGTAATGGCAGATCAGGCGACGGCGGGTGCGGTGGTAGGTGAGGGACACGTTGCAGCGGTCGCACTGCCACACGTGACCGCACGACCGGCACTGGACGAAGCTGGCGTAGCCCCGGCGGTTCAGGAGGAGGATCGTCTGCTCCCCCCGGGCCAGCCGGTCCTCGACGCCGGCTCGCAGGGGCTCCGACAGGACCAGCGGTCCGGGCACGGGTCCCCGGGGGGCGACCCGCTCCTTCCGGAGGTCGACCACCTCCACCTCCGGCAGGGGCCGGCCTTCCACGCGCTCCGGCAGCTCGAGAAGGGTGAACTTCCCCCGCGCCACGTTGGCCCAGCTCTCGAGAGCCGGCGTGGCGCTCCCGAGCAGGCAGACGGCTCCGCTCATGCGGGCCCGGACGATGGCCACCTCCCGGGCGTGGTAGCGGGGCGCCTCGCCCTGCTTGTAGCTGGACTCGTGCTCCTCGTCCACCACGATGGCGCCCAGGTCCCGGACGGGCGCGAACACGGCGGAGCGGGCGCCGACGGCGATCCGGCGCTCCCCCGACCGGAGCATCCGCCAGGCGTCGTAGCGCTCGCCCTCGGAGAGCGCGGAGTGGAGCACCGCGACGTCCTCGCCGAAGCGGGAGCGGAACCGGTCCACGGTCTGGGGGGTGAGGGCGATCTCGGGGACCAGCACGATGGCGCCCCGTCCCTGCCCCGACACGACTTCCCGGAGCAGCTCGATGTAGACGCGGGTCTTCCCGGACCCGGTCACGCCCCGGAGCAGGAACGTCCCGCCGTCGCCTCGCGCGGCCTCCTGGAGCGGCGTGAGCGCCGCCTGCTGGGCCGGTGTCAGTTGCGGCAGGGGCCCGGACGTCGTGGGGAAGGCGGCGAACGGGTCGCGCTCGACCTCCTCGTCCTCGAGGGCGGCGACGTCCCGCCCGACCATGCCGTTGAGGACCGAGTAGGAGAAACCCTGGTCCGTGAGCTGGTTCACGGGGGCGGCGCCGCCGGCGGCCTCGACGAACTCGTAGCACTCCCGCTGGCGGTGGGCGCGGCCGAAGACCTCGTCCCGGAGCGTGAGGCTGGGAAGCTCCCGGGTGAGACGGAGGACGCGCCGGGTCTTGATGGGGTCGGCCCCGGCGTCGGCCATGGGGTTCGGGAGGGCGGTGCGGAGCACGAGCCCCTGGGACGAGAGGTAGTAGTCGGCCACCCACCGGGAGAGGCGCAGGAGGTGCCGGTCGGCGCTGGGCCGCTCCTCCAGCACCCGATGCACCCGCCGGATCCGGGCCCCCGCCGGGCCTCCGTCCGTCGGGCCAGTGACCCACCCCACCATGCGCCGGGGGCCGAACGGCACCTCGACCCGGGTCCCCGGCTCGATCTCCCGGTCCGAGCGGTAGGTGAAGGCCCGCGGCATGGGCAGCGGGAGAGCGACCTCGACCAGCACGACGCTCAGGTCTGGAGGGTGACGAAATCGTAGGGCGGCCACGGACCGGTCACGTCCAGCGCCAGCTCCGGGTGGGCCGCGCCCAGGTCATCGCTCCGCTCGATGAACTCGATCCAGGCGCCCCGCTCGACCAGGAACGCCGCACTGATGATGCGGCCGCCGCCGCCGGGGAGCGGGATGGCGGCCCGGGCGAACCGTCGGAGCTCGGAATAGAGGGTGGTGGCGAGGTCGCGGAGTCCGTCGTCGTCCTCGTCGCCCACGATATGCAGCCGCAGCTCCCAGTGCCCGTCGAGGAAGGCGAGGCCCTCGTCCAGGACGATGTACTGGTCTTCGAGGAAGCGAATCACCGCCCGCCGGCCCCGGAACACGAGGCCGTAGGGCGTGGGCAGCACGGTGCCCCGCCGCATGGAGGCCTCCACGAGCCGTTGATGTTCCTTGACCCGGTCGTCGGTCAGATCCGGCAGGCGGTAGGGGACCGGCCGGACCAGCGCCTCCAGGTCCCGGTACCGGACCTTGATGACATCGCCGCCCTCCCGGCTCGCCGATCGCCAGCTCCGGGACCGCACGACGCCGTACAGGTAGAGCCCCTCCAGCGAGGCCCGGTCGTGCTCGCCGCGCGACCGCTCCCTGACCGCCGTGTCGGGTCCCGTCGATTCGCTGGCCATCGCTCCTAGGGCAGCAGCGTGAAGATCTCCGTCTGTGGGTCCGGCGTCGTCACCTCCGGCCCCCTCTCGGACATGAACACGTCGATCTCGGTCCGGAGACCGACCTCCCCGGGCAGGTAGAGCCCCGGCTCGATGCTGAACCCTACCCCGGGGATCAGCTTNNGAGTGCCCGGTGCGGTGGATGAAATACGAGTCCAGCCCCCGCTCCCGGATCACGGCGCGGGTGACATCATCCACCTGCCAGCCCTGGACGATGCGGCCCGCGCTCCATTCCCCATGCAGGAAATCGACCGCCGCGTCCCGGGCGTCCCGGATCGCTTCCCAGTAGCGCTGCACGTCCTCGGGCACGGCGGAGCCCAGGTACCCCATCCACGTCTGATCGGCGTACACCGCCGATTCGGACTCCCGGGACCACAGATCGATCAGCAGGAGGTCCCCCTTCTCCAGCGTGGCCCCGTCGGGGCCGTTCTCGTAGTGGGGGTTCGCCGCGTTCACGCCGTTCGCCACGATGGCATCGGGACCCGTGCCGATCCCGCGGTCGGCCAACCGGGCCAGCAGCCAGCCGTGCAGCTCACCCTCCGTCACCGGGCGACCGGCTCCCACGGCCTCGGCGGCCCGCTGGAACGTCTCCCGGGCCACCTCCTCGAGCACCGCAGCGGCCCGCCGGTGTGACGCCGCCTGCTCGTCGGTCCAGCGGGCGTAGAAGCGCGTGATCAGGTCGGCCGAGGCCGTCAGCTCGGCGCCGGCCTTGCGCAGCAGCTCCGCCACGCCCGCGGGGATCATGTCCACCGCGGGGACCGCGTCGTTCGTGGAGATCTCGGTCGCCACCTTCTTCCCGCCCAGCAGCTCCGCGAGCCGCGCGTCGAGCGTCTTCCAGGCCACGTACGTCTGCTTCCGCCACGGCCACCCCGCCCACGGCGTCGTCTCGATGCCGTGCATCAGGACCGTGGGCTCCCCCTCCGCGGGGACCAGCACGAAATACCGCCGCGTCAGCTCGCCCACTCCGAGGAGCTGGGTCGCCACGGGGTTGCGGGCATGCAGGTCGTACAGCAGCCAACCGTCCAGGTCGTGCTCCTTCAGCCCCGCCTGGATCTCCGCCAGGCGCGACCGCAATGTGCTGAAATCACTCGCCGTGCTCTTCACTCTATTCCTCCAGTGGCTATTCCATCCGGGCGCGTTCCCCTGATCAGGGCCACGCCGAGCACACGTTCGCTCTCCAGGGAATGGCGGAGCTCCCGCTCCCGGGCGACGGCGGCCCGAACGCCGCGCCATCCCCACCGCTTCCAGGCCCGGGGCAGGACGATGAGCCGGCCCCGCAGCGTGAACAGGCCCATCAACCCGCCCAGGACGGGGGGGCGATCCCCTCCCGCCTCGGCGTCGGACCAGTCCTCGACACACAGATCGTGCACGCCGGCGTCCTGGAGCATCCCCTTCCACTCCACGGGCATGCGCGGACGCACGCCCAGCCGCCCCACCAGCGCCGCCCGGGCATCCGGCTCCTCACCCAGCGCCAGCTCTCCCACCGTCAGGTCGAACACGGCGCTCTGGTACGGCAGGTCCCCCGGCGGGGCCTGCTCGAAATGGAGCCGCCCCGCCCAGCCGGCGCTCCGGGCCCGCTGGCTCGCCGCCGACACCATGCCGGGATCGGGATCCGCGCCGGCGCCGCCCGCCCCGGTGGACCTGGCGACGAACAGCGCGCTCCCGCCCCGCCCGCACGGGGCCACCAGAAACTCGGACGCCTCCGTCAGCCCCACCTGCCGGAGCAGGGGCCGGTACATCGCCTCGGCACCGGGCGGGAACGACAGGCGCGTGCTGAGACGGGTCAGCCCCACGGCCGTCGGGCCGCCCCGGGTCGGGGCGCCCTGGCTCATCTCGGGCATGGCGCAATGTGCCCGTAGCGGCCCATGGGGTCAATCGTCCGCCGCGGCCGGCAGATCGGCGAGGGCGCGCACGACCTGGACGGCGCCGTCCGCGACCCGCGCAGGCGCGTAGCCGCCCTCCAGCATGGCGATGAGGCGGCCGTCCGCGGTGGCGAAGGTCCCCTCGAGGAGCGTCCGGGTCATGGCGTGGAGGTCCGGGGGCTCGAGGGTCAGCCCGCCCAGGGGATCGCCGGCAAGGCAGTCGAACCCCGCGGAGACCAGGACCAGCTCCGGCTCGAACTGCGCCGCGATCTCGCCGACCGTCTCATGGAAGACCTCGAGATAGTGCTCCCGCTCGACGCCCCGCGGGACCGGGACGTTGAGGGTCGTTCCTTCTCCGGAGCCGCTCCCGCGCTGGTCGGCGTGGCCGGTGCCCGGGTAGTGGGGGCTCTGGTGGAGGGACAGGTAGTAGACGTCCGCGTCCGCGTAGAAGATGTCCTGGGTCCCGTTGCCGTGATGGACGTCCCAGTCCACGATGAGGATGCGGCGGATCCCGGCGTGATCCTGGGCCCACCGGGCCGCGATGGCGACGTTGTTGAGGAGGCAGAAGCCCATGGCCCGATCCGCGCTCGCGTGGTGGCCGGGGGGCCGCGTCAGGGCGAAGGCGGTGGCGGCCTCGCCGCTCGTGACCAGCCGCGTGGCGTGGATCGCCACCCCGGCCGCCGCACGGGCGGCCTCCCAGGACGCGTCGGAGACCACCGTGTCCGGCGTCAGGTGGACGGGCCGACCCGCCGACTCCGCCCGGGCGACCGCGCCTCGGAGGCGTTCGACGTGGTCCTGGGTGTGGACCCGCAGGACGTCCTCCATCGCCGCCGGCGGCGCCTCGGCCTGGAGCCAGCGGTCCAGAAGCGCGGGGGTCTGGCCGTAGATCCCCTTCACCACCGCCGGCAGCCGGCCCTGGTGCTCCGGGTGGTTCCAACCGGTGTCGTGGAGGGCGCAGGCCGGGTGCGAGACGAGAGCGGTGGCCGGCGGGCTCATGCCCGCGGCGGCGCGCAGCGGGTCGTCACGATGACTCGCCCCCGGTCGCCACCCCGGCGTCCCGCTTCGCCGCCTCGACCATCCGGCGTACGTCCTCCAGCAGCGCCGGCGCGTCGTAAACGATCCCGTCCTTGATCGTCCAGCGCACGCCGCCCACCCGTCTCACCTCGCCGCTCTCGTCGAGGCGCAGCGTGCCGGTGCCGTAGAGCACCTTGAAGTCCTGGACCGGGTTGAGCGGCACGATCACCAGGTCCGCGAGGGTGCCTTCCCGCACGACGCCGAAGCCCGGCTCCAGGCCCTTCGGCTCCATGAGGGTGCGCGCGCCCCACAGCGTCGCGCTGCGGATCACCTCGAGGGGATGGAACCCGGCCTCCTGGAGCAGCTCCAGCTCCCGGATGTAGCCGAAGCCGTAGAGCTTGTAGATGAAGCCCGAGTCGCTCCCGGTCGTCACCCTGCCGCCCCGGTTCTTGTACTCGTTCAGGAACGCCATCCACGCGCGGAAGTTGTTCTTCCACTCGATCTCGTCCGCGGTGGTCCAGTGGAACCAGTAGCTCCCGTGGCTGGTCCGGCTCGGCTTGTAGAACTCCGCCAGGCTGGGGAGCGTGTAGTGGTCGTGCCACTCGGCCTCCCGGGCTCGCATGACGTCGCGGCTGGCCTCGTAGATCGTCATCGTCGGATCGATCACGAAGTCGAGCTCCAGGAGCTCCTCCATCACGGCGTTCCATCGCTCGCTGCCGGGCTCCGCCGCCTGCTTCCACAGGCGTCCCGCCTGACCGAACCGGTGGTACTCGTCGTTGTAGTTGTAGTCGTAGGGATAGTCCTGGATGGTCCGATCGTCGAACAGCGCCTCCGGCAGGCCGTACCAGTGCTCCATGGAGCCCAGCCCCAGCCGCGCGGCGTCCAGCACGTCCATCTGGGCCACGCCCATCTGGCCCAGGTGCGCCTGCGTCCCCAGCCCCTGGGCACGCGCCTCGTCGATGAGCGCCGCCATGATCGCCGGCTCGTGGCTCCCGAGCTTCAGTCCGTCCACCCCCCGGGCCGCCACGTGCCGTACCCATTCCCGAGCCTTCGCCGGCGAATCCACGTCCCCGTCCTCCCAGCCCATCCCGGGCCGCACGTAGACGAAGATCCGGGGTGCGGCGATCTCGTTCCGCTCGCTCCGGGACGCCTCGTCCAGCGTCCACTCGACGCCGTTCCCCGACCCCGGGTCCCGGATCGTCGTCACGCCGTGGGCCAGCCACAGCTTGTGCACGTATTCCGCGGGGGTCCCCTGGTCGGACCCCCCCTGGTGGGCGTGGAGGTCCACGAACCCGGGGAGCACGTACATCCCCGCCGCATCCAGCTCCCGGGTCGCACCCGTGGGTCGTCGCTCGGGATCGATGGGCAGCCCGGGCGCCCCCACGCTCCGGACCTCTACGATACGATCGCCCTCGATCACGATATCCATGGGCCCGATCGGCGGCGCGCCCGTGCCGTCCACCACCGTCGCGCCCCGGATGATCAAGCGCTCGTAGGGGCCCTCGCCCCCCGTCCGGTCCGGGGAGTGCTCCACCTCGCCGCGCTGGGCGGCGGCGTCACCGGCCCAGACCGGCGCGCACGCCAGCACGACGAGCGCGGGGAACCACCGCTTCCTCTCCATGGTCAATGCTCCTGCACGGGGACCCGGGGGGCGGGATGAGAGTAGTGGCCGGGTCCGCTCCGCTGCAACCCCGGAGGGAACCGGCGGCACCCAGGCCGGCCGTCGGGCCGACCGGCTCAGAACCGCCGGAACAGGGCGAGGACCGCTGCGGGATCGTCGGTCGCCGCCAGCCCCAGCATGAGGAGGATCCTCGCCTTCTGGGGCGTCAGGTCGCCCGCGCCGAAGCGGACGCCGGTTCCCGGCCGCCAGTCCTCGAGCCGTCGCTCGTCGCTGCCCACCGGGACCCGGCCCGTCATGGTCCGGGAGCTCACGGCCACGTATACGCCCCGCTCCAGCGCCCGGTCCACCGCCTCCGCCTGGCCGGGAGTCATCCCGCCACGGCCCACGGCGGCCACGACCACGCCGGCCGCCCCGGCCTCCACCGCCGCGTCCACGAGCGATCCGTCGGCCCCGGCGTAGCTGTACACGATATCGACGCGGGGCAGCGCATCCGTCGTCTCGGGATCCAGCAGCGGCGGATCCCTCGGGCGCGCCGGCTCGAGGAGCACGACGGTGTCCGGGTCCAGGACCGCCACCGGTCCCCTCTTCCCCGCGTGGAACGCCTCCACCCGGCTCGTGTTCAGCTTCGTCGCCTCGCGGGCCGGGAGCGCCACGTCGTTCATCACCACCATGACGCCCCGGCCCCGGGCCTCGGGGTGCACCAGCAGCCGGACGGCGTTGTAGAGGTTCGCCGGCCCGTCGCTGGACAGCATGGAGTTGTTGCGCATCGCGCCCGTGAGCGCGACCGGCCGATCCTCGCCCAGGGCCAGCTCCAGGAAGTATGCCGTCTCCTCCATGGTGTCGGTCCCGTGGGTGACGACCACGCCCGCCGGCCGGGGGTCGCTCCTGAGCGCCGCAACCACCCGCCGGGCGAGTCCGAGCCAGAGGTCCGGAGTCATGGAGCCGGAGGCGATGTTGGTGTACTGCTCCACGGTGATCGCGGCGACCCCGTCCAGCCCCGGCACCCGGGCCACGATCTCCTCTCCCGTCAACCGCCCGTCGTCCTCCGTGTTGGAGATCGTGCCGCCCGTGGCGATCAGATGGACGCGAGGTCGCGTCGTGTCCGCGAGTGTCCGGGCCGGGGCGTCGGCGGCATCGGGTACGGCAGGGGTCCCCGTCCGGGGAGCGGGACCGCCGGCGGCGCACGCGCCGACGAGGGCGAGCGCCCCGAGGGTGAGTGCCGCCGGGAGGACTCGCGCCGAATGGCCCCCGCCGGGCTTTGTCATGTCGGGACCGGGGCGGCCGCCTCGACGCCGAACCGCTCCTGGAGCGACATGACCTCCCGGCGGCGTCGGGTCAGGGCGATGACGGCGTCGGCGGCCGCGGACGCCGCCGACATGGTGGTGCAGTAGGGCACGTTGTAGGCGATGGCGGCCCGGCGCATGGCGTAGTCGTCGTACTGGGACTTCTTGCCCAGCGGCGTGTTGATCAGCAGCTGGACGTCGCCGCTGATGATGCCGTCGGCGATGTTCGGCCGTCCCTCCCCGACCTTGAAGATGGGCTCGGCCGGGATCCCGCGGGCCCGCAGGTAGCGGGAGGTACCGCCCGTCGCCCGGATGCCGAACCCCAGCTCGTGGAAGCGGCGTACGATCGGGGTGACCGTCGGCTTGTCCCGGTCGTTCACCGTCACCACCACCGTCCCGGACGTGGGGAGGGCCGCGCCCGCCGAGATCTGGGCCTTCGCGAACGCCATCCCGAACGAGGCGTCGAAGCCCATGACCTCGCCCGTCGACCGCATCTCCGGGCCCAGGATCACGTCCACGTTGAACTTGTCGAACGGGAAGACCGCCTCCTTCACGGCGACGGCCGCGGGTACGGGCTCGGTCTCCGGATCGAGCCCGGCCTCCGCCAGCGACCGCCCCCCCATCACCCGGGACGCGACCCGGGCGAACGCGACGCCCGTCGCCTTGGCCACGAACGGCACCGTCCGGGACGCCCGCGGATTGACCTCCAGCACGTAGACGGTCCCGTCCATGACCGCGAACTGGACGTTGATGAGGCCCACCACGCCCAGCTCGCGGGCGAACCGGCGGGTCAGGCGCTTCATCTCCGCCACCTCCTCGTCCTTCAGGAGGTACGGCGGGAGCACGCAGGCGGAGTCGCCGGAGTGGACGCCGGCGTCCTCGATGTGCTGCATGACCCCGGCGATCACGGCGTCCCGTCCGTCGCAGACCGCGTCGACGTCCGCCTCGAAGGCGTCCTCGAGGAACCGGTCGATCAGCACCGGCCGGTCCGGGCTCGCCCGTACGGCCCGCTCGAAGTAGTCCCGCAGCGACGGCTCGTCGTAGACGATCTCCATGGCCCGGCCGCCGAGCAC
>JABAOG010008567.1_pt1 | contig 12369 bp, 33 predicted proteins | sample 7062131 | NCBI WGS metagenome assembly JABAOG01 (sample SAMN14538629, study PRJNA623070) | marine sediment metagenome | biome: marine biome [ENVO:00000428]; feature: marine pelagic biome [ENVO:01000023]; material: deep marine sediment [ENVO:00002113] | place: India: Arabian Sea | collected... | reverse complement strand
GGCTATGTTGCTCGCGTTCCCGAACTCGTCGGATGCTTCGCCAACGGTGAGTCGCCAGCCGAAGCGCTTCGCCGTCTTGACGACGTGCTGCGCGATTGGCTCGCCATCGCCCTTGAGGAGGGGCGGCGAGTTCCCGAGCCTAGATCGCGCAACGTGGCCGAGGTAGATGTGCACACCGACCCACCGAGCGCATAATCCCAAGTACACCCGCAGGCGGGGATGAGGTAGGCGACCCCCCGCCTGCGGTGACCTAAACCCAACCGATTTGGAAGGAATCCCCTGCTTTGCCGCATATCAGCCTAGCCAGATACGCACAGGCGCAGTTGCTCGCCACCAAACAAGTCGAAGCGTTGCTCGAAGCCGAGCGCCAGAAGGTCGGGGCCGGTGCGTACCGGCGCGCACTCGACGACACGCTGCGGCATGTGCGTCTGCGCATCGGGGCGTTTGAGACATTTGTCGAGGCCCGTGAGAGCGCCGAGAAGACGCAGGCGCAACTCAAAGCGTTCGGGCTCGAACGACAACAGACGCCGTAGGCCCCCGGGTTTTGCATGACCCTACAACCCCCAAGGGATATGCAAACCCCCCAACGCCCGGGGGCCTGCGGTCCATGTCACCCGGTCACCAAACTCGCTCACGCCCACCGGCGGGTGGCCGGGTGGCACCTGGGTCGCTAGTTCAACTGGCAGAACACTGGTCTCCAAAGCCAGCAGATCGGGGTTCAAATCCTCGGCGGCCCGCACCGTAATTACGGGACCCGTAACTCCAACCGGAAAGGGAACGAATCATGATGCATGTCAACCTCACCCGCACCAGCATCGACGGGGCAGTCAGCAGGATCATCGAAGAGGTAGGCGGAGACTTCGTCTACCACGCCCCCGAGCAGAACAGCGACGAGCCCGAGGGGCACAACGACGACTGTGTCTACGTCTACAAGGGCAAGCCGTCGTGCCTGATCGCGCGCGTCCTGCACGAGCACTTCGGCGTGCCGCTCGGGGCGTTCGTTGAGAACTCCTCGGCTTCCGAACTTCTCGGCATCCTCGCCGAGAAGGGCCGCAGGAGGGTCGTCGGCTTCACGATCGAGTGGGGGGCGGGCGTCCCCGGGTACCTGAACACCTTGCAGGCAAGCCAGGACGAAGAGATCCCATACAAGTACCTGCCGCGCATCGGTGACGCCTACTGGCGGGGGTGGCGCGACGCATGGACCCAACCATGAGCCGAGAAACCGAAGCCAAGCGGGCGCGTGAGTCCTGATGGAAGCCCTCAAGATCACAGCCCTGATTGCGCTGCTGATCCTCGGGTTCTACGTAGCCGGGCTCGTCGTCGGCGGGCTCGAATACCTGATCCAGTGCGGAGTGTACGACTCCGCACGCTGTGAGTGAGGAGAGTTAGATGGATACAACCACGGCAATCATTCTGATTCTGGCGGCGCTGCTCTGCGGTGGCGTCATCGGTGCCCGTGGCGATGCGATGGCGTACCGCCGCATGGGCAAAGTGGTCAAAGCGAACACCCGTTCGCAAGACAAGCTGGCCGAACTGTTCGACGCCGTGAAGGGTGCGGCTGACGTGAAGGACGGGCTGATCGAGAAACGCGACGAACTTCACCACCAGATGATGCGGGAGAAGTTCGAGCAGGCCAACACGCAGCGCGGGGCCGTCGCCAAGTCTCTCGCCGATATCAACACCACGCTCACCCTGCTGTGCGAGACGCTCGCATCCGAGGCCGCACACCGAGCCGAGCGCGACCCATTCGAGCAGGCGCTCGCGATCCAGCGCGCCAACGACTCGCGTCCGGGCTGGACCGCCGTCGTGGGCGGCGAGCCAGATGAGGTTCCAGGTTCCGCGCACGCCGTCGAGCCGGAGCCTGAGCCGGAGAAAGTTACGGGACCCGTAACTCCGAATCCAACGCTCGCGAAAGGGCGGAAGTACGTGCAGAACAAGGCCACCGGGGTTCTTCATCGCACCGGGAGATTCCGGCAGGCCAACGGGTCGGTGGTGGGCACCTGCTACCAGGCCCCATACAAGTCGTCCAAGAACTATCGGGAAGTCACCCTCACCGACCAGGAAATGCTCGACATGGCGGACGACCCGAGAGCGCGCATGTGCCGTAACTGCAAACCGATGGAGGCCGTGACCAAGTGACCAAGAACTTCGGCAAGATCAAGGATGATGTGCTGCGGTACATCACCCGCCGCCCCGGCGAGATCGTCTTCGCATCAGACATATCCAAGGACACCAAGTGGTCGGTGTTCCAGGTGCAGCAGAGCGTCTACGGAATGCGCGACCGGAACCCGGACCTGAAACGCCAGATTCAGGTGGTGCAGCAGGGGCGGTCGTGGCGTTGGGTGCCGGACAAGGTGGAGGGACAGGGTGCGGCACCCGTCCCTCCACCGCCGGAGCCCGAGCCCGAGCCTGAGCCCCAGCCCAAGACGAACGCCCGTGAGCTTTTCGAGCAGATCGGGAAAACCAAGAAGGGGACTGTCCTCGTGCAGGGCGAGTCCGGCCAAATCTTCAAGCTCGTCGAGCTTGAGTGGTAAGAAAACCGCACAACCGGAAAGGGAACAAACGAAGTGACTGTCACTTTCAACGAGACCACCAACACCACCGCCCCGGTCGGTGTCCCCGAACAGGCTGCGGAGCCTCCACCGGCCCCCCAGGCCGAGTGGGTGCGCGTGGCCGACGAGAAGTACCGACACCTCCACGTGATCCCGGACTGGCCGCTTGAGGTCAAATCCCGGGACACCGTGTACCAGACCATCAAGGTGTGGCTTCCGCCCGGCTGGGGGTTCCACGACCAGGTGCGCAGGGGTAAGCGTGACGACGGCACCCAGCAGGACTACTTGGAGATCCAGACGCGCCGGACGACACCTGCGGACCCGCCTGAGACGGTGATCCCGCAGGTCCCGTTGCCGGAGGAGTACCAGGGCCTGGACGAGATCGGGATTCGCGCGGCGCTGGCGGCGCTGCTCGAACGCAACGAGCGGACGATTAGCGCCCTTCACGCCGAAGCGATCCAGCGTCGCATGTGCGAGACGTTCGACAACATCATGCAGCAGGCGGGGTGGCCGCCGCGCCCGAAGAACTGGGTGATCACGGTCGCCGTCGAAGCGGTCGAGCACGAGTACACCGCGTCGGAGTTCCAGAAGAAGTTCCTCCCGTCTGCGACCGGGACGTTGGAACTCAAGCGCGGGGAGCGGTTCGTGTTCCGCGAGAAGCTCCAAGTGCAGGTCCGGGCGATGAGGCAAGGCAAGCCGAAGAAAACCGACAACATTCTGGACATGGTGTCGTTGGAGACGCTGTTGGATGCGTTCCGCATGTCCCACGGCAAGCTCGCTGACCAACTGAATGCGGACAGCGAGTTCAAGATCGTCGAGGCGTACACGTAGCGCCTCGCCGGGGGAGGGTGCCCCGGGTTCGGTTCCCTTCCGGTGACTCGGGGCACCCGCCCTAAATGTTCAAGTAACACCAACCCAAGAAAGGGGAAGTTCGTGCAGAACTTCAACCATGACCAGTTCATCCGCGACAACGTGCCGCACGGGGTGCGCAACCAGGCCGGTGCGGACGGCGCGATCCGGGCGCTAGCCCAGGCGTACGCCGACCGGGAGCAGGGCATCGTCCGCACGCTCCGTGACGAGGCCCGCCGGGCGGGCCTGCACGACCAGGCTCGGGTGGACGCCATCCTGGTCCGGGCCGGGCTGCTCGTTGAGGAGCCGCTGGTGGCCCCGAACGACCTGCGGGTGCAGGCGCAGGGCACGGTGACGCCCCCCGATGGTGACCTCGGAGCACGGCTGGACGCCCTGACCGAGACGGTGAACCGTCTCGTCCGGGCTGCTGAGCGGCGCGGCATCACGGTGTAGCCAGACCCCACCGGGGGCGGGGGTATTCGTGGCCGGGCCCCCGCCCCCGGTGGTTCCGGTTCGGTACACTAGAGTAAGCCAGAGTTACGGGTCCCGTAACCCCTATCGAAAGGCACCAAATGGGGTACTACGAGGCGTCCATCGCGCCCACCGGAGAGTTCTCGTTGCAGTTGTACCAATCCGTTGAAGATGCCGTTGAAGCCGTCGTGGGGGTTCTCAAGGCGCTTCGTGCCTCGGCGTTACCCGAGGACGCGGACGAGATCAACGGTGTCTTGGACGAATTGGAGGCCGCGCCGGGACCGAAGGTGACGTTCTTTAACCACGAGGACGCCGAGTGGACGCTTTGCATCATGCCGCTAGAGATCGAGGAAGCCGAATATGAATGAGCTTGAAGTCCGATTTGTGAAGGACCTTCCACCGGAGGAGCGCCCGAAGAACAAGCGTCGCAACTGGCGTGAGGTGGCCGATGCGTTGCGTGCCGAGCCGCACGAGCAGGCGGTGATCGGAGTCGTGGCCAGGAACACCATCACGAGGCTGCGGAACGGCGAGTTCAGGGACTTCCGGCCAACCTCGGATTGGGAGTGGACGATCAAGTCGGTCGAAGGCGACCCGCAAGGGACCAAGGTGTGGCTGCTCGGCACGTTCGTGGGAGCACCACCGAAACGGAGGGCGGAGTGAAAGCAGACCAGATAGCGCACGGGACGGTGAGAGGGCACGCAGCGCACCTGGAACTGAGGATTCCGATCTGCGACGCCTGCCGGACAGCGCTCAACGAGTACCGGCGGAGTATGCCGGGCATCGTGGCGTACAAGCGCAGGTACGGGCGCGCAACCAGTCGCGCGCTTTCCAGGTTGAAGGTCGCACACCGGGAGGAGTTCGCCCGGTTCTTCCACGAGGAACTGGCCAAGGTCATGACCGAGGCTGACGAGGACGGCCTCCTCCCGGAATACATGAAGGGGACGCCATGAAGCAGCCGAACCTGTCGATCCAGTGCGCGAATGACCGTTGCGAACTCTGCTTCGATCGAGCGTGCGAGTGCCCACATCACATCCAAGAGAAAGAGGCCCCCGTTGCTGCCTAGCATCTTCGTCGAAGGAAACCTGACTGACGAGCCGGAGCTTCGCTTCACCCCGTCAGGTAAGGCGATGGCCACGTTCACCGTCGTGTCCTCGGACCGTCGCCGCAACGACGCCGGGGAGTGGGAGGACGTGGACACCTCGTTCTTCAACTGTGTCGCCTGGGGGGCGGTGGCCGAAAACGTCGCCGACTCCTTCCACAAGGGGTCTCGGGCGATCGTGTGGGGCAAGATCCACCAGCGCACCTGGCAGAACGACGAGGGCGAGAACCGGCGGTCGTGGCAGGTGAAGGTCAACGAGGTGGGGCCGTCGCTTCGCTACGCCCAGGCCGAAGTGAAGAAGATCAAACGCGAGACCGGCCAGCAGCCGGATCAATGGGCTGGCGGCCCCAAGGTTCCAGCGAACGCTGGCAACCAAGATCCGTGGGCGGCGTTCGGGGGGCAGGGTGATGATCCGCCGTTTTGAGAGGACCGTTTTCCTGACCATGCAGCACGCTACGTTCGCCCTGACAGTGGTCAGCGGGGTGGTGACCGAAGCCCCGCCGATCGCCCGGTGGGCTGTGGGCGAACCGCTGACGAAGGTTATCGGGTACTACCGAAACAAGTATCCGGAAATGGAGTGGAGGACGATCTTCCGATGAAGAACCAGATCACGGGGCTTCGGTCAGAACTCAAGGTCCTGCTGGGCAAGCGAAACAAGGTCCAGATTCGCGACCCCGGGCTGAAACTGCCGTGGCCCCCAGGCCCGTTAGACGGGTTCACCGGACCAGTGCTGGTGGACCTTAGCAAGATCAAATAGTGCGGATAATTCCGCACTAAACGATCAAGGAACTAGTTACGGGACCCGTAACTCCAACCGGAAAGGGAACAAAAGTGACCATCAAACTGACCGTACAGAAGGCCCGCGAAACCGCATTCCAGGTCGTCATGGAGAAGGGCGCGGACTACCACTACACACGCCCCCAGGGGCCCCACGGCGGGTGCAAGAACGTCCACGAGGGCAAGCCGTCGTGCCTGATCGGAACCATCTTCGTCAAGCTCGGCATCCCGGTGTCCTGGTTCGGCAGATCGAGGGCCGTGTTCGGCGGCGACCTTGTTGGGGCCTCCGCCGACTCGGTGCTGGACGCCGCCATCGGGGAAGGCCTCATCGAATGCGACACGAACGAGGCCGTCGTCCGCAACTACCTGGGCCAGATGCAAGCCCATCAGGACCGCCTCGGCATGGACACGGACGTAGTGACCTCCATGCACTCGTGGGGGTCCTGCCTCGAAGCCGGTGACACCTACCTCCGGGCGCGAGGGCGGCTGTAGCTTCACACCAAAGGGGTCGGGCAGCCAGGTAAGAACGCGGGGCAGCGCAGCGGGCTGGTTGGCTGCGACCCAGGTAACTGCCCCGCGTCGCCCCGAATTGAAGGGAGAATGACACCATGACCACACAGACGATTGAGGTTCCACGACGCAAGACCGCACTCGAAGCGCCGACGGTCGCCGATCTGGAGAAGCTCCTGTTCCCGGACATGACCGACGGTTTCAGCCCGGACATGCCGCAGTTCGAGATCCTCGAAGACGCCGGGGTCGAGCTTTACGACGAAGTGATCGACGAACGGAAGGAAGCGGAGCAGAACCCGTTCCCCGACCTGGCCGAGCATCGGTCGGAAATGGCCCGAATCGAGGCCATGATCGCCGCACCGTACGAGGCGGAGGCCACGTTCGTCACCAAGCCCGGTGACCTCCGGGCGTTGGCACCGACCCCGCTGCTGGATATGCGGGCCGACGACACACTGCCACGGATCGAGTACAACACCGAGCCGGTGGAGTTGCGGTTCCCGCAGGGGTTCGATCTGCCGTGGCGGCCCGAGCCGGTTGAGGACCCGCTGATGGCCAAACTGCTCGGGGTCGCCTACGCGAAGGCGGCGTGGGCGGTGGCCGAACAGGAGTTCGCCGCCGGGCCGCCGCACCGTATCCCTCCGCCACCGCCGGAGCCGGAGACCCTGTGGGGACGGGTCAAGCGGGCGTGGCGCGCGTTTTGGGAGGCCCCGGCGGGCCCGGTGATCGCATGAACGACGACGAGAAGATCGAACTGCCCGAGTGGACCCGTCTGGCCGCTTTCGGTGTGGGACTGGTCGCTGCTTCGGCCCCCTGGACTCAGGGGTGGAGTGAGACCGGTGCCAAGGTGTGGTTCTCGATCACGGTTTTCTTCCTCGTAGTCACCATGTGGTCAATGCTGTGGGTGTTGGTCGGATGGGCGAACGATCGGGAGAAGCTGCGCCGGTACAACCTGGACGGGGACGATGAGTAGCGGACCAATCATGGTGTCCATGCCCGCCCAGGCGCTGATCGACCAGGTCCAGCGGGCCGCTGCCGAAGCCTGGGAGGAGGGGTACTTCCAAGGCAGGAACGACGAGTCCGACCATGAGTACGGGCACGACCACGACCACGGGCGCGGATGCGCCCCGCTGGAGAAAGACGAAAACGGGGCGCTCCTGATGCTCCGGCCCTGCTCGCCGAATCCGTACAAGAAAGAGGAGGAAAATGGCACTGTCTGAGCAGCGGGCTAAAGACGCCCGCATGGCCTCTTCGTTGAAGGAAGCCGGGATTCTTCACGGGATGCGCCGCACGTCACCGGCACCGAACTCCGGCGGCACCACAATGGTGTTCCAGCAGGGTTCGTCCCGAAACCAGCGGCGACTCAAGCTCGGCCCCTACCGAAACCGCCGATAGTGAAAGGATTGCGTCGTGGTTGACAAGTACGCCCACTTACGGCCACGACGTGATCGGCAGTGCTACCGGGCGGACGGGATGCCGAAGTTCCGCCACCCGAACAAGGTCCTGGCCGACGAGGTGGCCGAACGTTACGAGGACTACCACTCGTATCAATGCACCAGATGTGGATTCTGGCATGTCGGAAGCTGGGTTACGGGGCCCGTAACCCAGGACGAAAAGGATGAATATGGCGAAACAGCAGTACACGAGGCGGACGGCGAACAACCTGGCGACGAAGCGGCTGGTTGAGGAGCACTACGACCGCTACCGGGAGCTTCAACGGGAGGAGTACGAGAAGGCGGGCCTGGAACTGCCCGAGACCGAGCGTGAGAAGGCGCAGCGGCAGCTTGAGGAGCTTGTCACCAAGTTCCCGGACCTGGTGACCGGGTTGAGGCTGGAAGTCCCGGACCAGCCCGCACAGGCCGCCGCAGGGGACGCGCCGCCGCCTGACCCGGCGGATGAGGACGTGGCCGACGACGGAGAGCTTCCAGAGGGTCACAACTTCTTCGGCGATCAGAACCTGTAGCCAGATTGGCCCCGGGGGAGGGAAACCCCCGGGGCCACCAACCGGAAAGGGAGCAATGAGCGTGACTGACCACGAATCGGCCCCTCCTGCGGTAGATGCTACCGGCACCAGGGCGGGGTTGTGCTATTCGCCCCGGTGGTGTCAGGAGCGTGCTGGACACGACGGGCCGCACCGCAAGTATTTGCTGAGACACAAGACCAAGGTTCACGGGATGAACCTGGCCAACGGACAGCCCGCACTTGTGGGTTTGGTCCGACAGGGGGAGTCGTCGCGCCTGTCCGGGATCGTTCTGATCTTGGAGGGGGTCGAGGTGGCTGTGCCCTGGGCGCTGGCGCGAAGGATCGCCAACGCGATCTTGGACGAGGCCAGCACTATCGACGAAAACACCGGAATATTGGAGGAAACATGAGCGCAGCAACCATCGCCCGCGTCGGTGAGGTCTCGGACGAGTGATGGTCACGTACGAGTTCACGTTCGCCCACCGCCAGTTCGCCACCCCGACTGCGGTGTCGGTCCCGGTAGTGGACGACTACGGGGAGGGGCCTGCCAAGGTCGCTGCCGTGGCGATGGCTGAGGCTCTGGACGGTGAAGGGTTCATCGTGTCACCGGTCCAGCGTCACGAGGTTCGCCACGTGTGGGAGACGGTCACGCCATGAAGGTCAAGGGTTTCTTGATCCACTGCTGTCTGCTCGACCCGTGGTGCTGGAAGGGGTACTTCCAGTTCGCGACCCCGATGCAACTTTACGTGGGTAAGCGATGCTGGACGATCCTGAACAACACCAAGCGGTTCAGGCGGATGTGGGGCGACCCGTCGCAGTGGAGGCGGTTGGAGTAAAAACCTACGCCCCCCGCTAGACGGAGGTGTAGCGGGGGGCGTAAGGTCACGGTTGTGCATCCGTTCTTCCAACCTATCAGAGCCCCCTGACAATCGTTGTGGGTGGCATAGGGCCTGCGCCCCGGATCAGCAAGTTGAGCCCGCCCGCTGGCGTCAATGGCGGAGGCAGTAGCAGTCGCCCGGGTATGTCCGTTTTGGACCACTTTCCTTGGGTAGCGTATGCCCATTTGGGCGGGCTGGGTGGGGGCTACCCTCCGAACACACACTGCGGTACGTTTGTAAACCTGGCAACGGCGCTTCGCGCCGGGCATGGAGGAAAGATGAAGCGCGGGAGCGGGATCGTCCACGAAACTCCAACCGGAAAGGGAAGAAAGTGACAACAGCACACGCGGCGGCTTCGATGCCAGAGGAGATTCGCGACAATGACTGACCAGCAGGAACCGATGACGCCGGAGGAGGCGGCCATCGCACGCGAGTCGCTGCTCGTTACGATCGAGCAACTGCTCGGCAACATGTTCGGGCAGCAGGCGATCCAGGTCGTGGACTTCGACCACAGCCAGTGCCCCGAGAATCACATTCACGAGCACCCGATCAAGCCGGTGTTCAACAACGAGACGATGCAGATCCTCTCCATCGCGGGGCATTTGGTGAAGCGGCTCGTGGAATCCACCGCACTGATGGCGGAGGAGCAGGCGGTCAGCGACTTTTGGGATCGCTTGCACAACGCTCGGGGAGACCACGCGCACGACATGCTGGAGGTTGCGGCGGCGGCGGCGAGGAAGTCGGCAGTCACCAGGGCCGTTTTTAAGGCAGCCAGGGATGCCACAAACCCCAACTGACTCGGATGACCCGGTGCCGCTGCGGGACGTTCTTCTCGGCCTTCTGCGCTCCGATGTGATCCACGTGTGGCCAGCGGAGCAGGTGGTGGACTACTACCTGCTCCCGCTGGTCCACGATGCCGTCGAACATCATGCCCGAATCAGGGCGCAAGAGTTCGTTGCTGATCTTACCGACGGGCTCCGACAGGACCGCCGCAAGCGCGGCGATCGACCGTCACATGCAGAACTGGAACGGAGACGTAATGAGTAGACCGACCACCCGGGAGATCCTTCTCGAAGCCCTCGGTGACGAGGTTGTCGCCGTGCTGAAAGAGCAGGGCATCGTCAGCCCCTCCGGCAGCTTCCCGGACAAGCTGGACAGAATCATCGGGAGCTTGGACGCAATGTTCGCCAAGCGGGTTTCCGACCAGGTGGCCGAGGTGAAGGACGACTGGTACGTCACGCACCTCGGGGTTTTCACCGGCGACACGATTCCCGAGTACGCCCGGGGCGTGTTCGTCGGCCTCGGGATGGCGCTGGAAGAAGCGCTGGAGGGGAAATGACTCAATACCACCCGGAGCCGCTGCCTCCGTTCGACGAGGAGCAGGCCCGCGCCTGGCTCGAATGGGCGCACCAAGCCCAGGACGAACTCGTGCAGCGCGTCTACGAGGCGTACAACCGGCAGGCGCACCTGGCCCTCGGGTACGGCTCGTGGGCCGAAATGTGCGAACAGGAAGGGCTGGGCTTCTATCGGTTGCCCCGGGATAAGCGCGCTCCGACGGTGGTGCAACTGAAAGGCCGTGGGATGTCCAACCGAGCGATCGCCTCGGCGGTCGGGGTGGACGAGCGGACCGTCCGCAATGACATCCGCGACACGCACGGCCACAGGTCGGTGCCGGACGAACCAAGATCGAATAGTGCGGATAATTCCGCACCAAACGATCAAGAACTGACCGACCGCCAGCGCCAGAAGCTGCAAGACATCATCCGGGCGCTGCGTAAGGTCGGAATATGGCTCAACGGCATCGGTCTTTCCGATGCGCGCGACGAAGTGAATGCGATACGTCGAGAGTTGGAGAGCATGTGAGCGAGGAGTTCCGACGCCGGTACAAGTCGGCGCAGTCCCAGCACAACGCGGCCAAACGGCGCAACCGGTGGAAGAAACGAGACAAGTGGACCGACTACGCCCCCGGCGGCGTGGTCAAGTATCCGAAGCGAAGGAAGGGCGATGGCGAACAGGGGCGGCACTCCGAGCGGGAAGCTCCCGGTGACGAGCCATAAGACCAGGCAGGAGCAGCGCATCGAGGCGGCAGGCAAGCGTGAGACCGCCCGCAGGGAAGGGAACCAGGGCAGCAGTGGGAAGAAGCGGTGAACTCGATATTCGGCTCAGTCTGACCGTCCGGAGCGACAACAACTACAAGACGATCGCCGAACTGATGGCGGTGCTGGAGAACCACTTCGGCGGCGGTGATTCGGTGATCACGAATCTGAGCGCTTACCAGGACACAAGCAAGTGAGTTACGGGACCCGTAACTCCAACCGGAAAGGGGAGTGGGAAATGAGGATAATCGTTTGCGGCCCCCGTAGGGGGGTTCGTGGAGACGACGTGTGGGATGCGCTAGACCGCATCCAAGAAAACCTTTACGTCGGTGAGGAAATGGTCGTCGTCACCGGGGGGAACTTCGAGGACGTGACCAGCGCCGACGCCCTCGCCCATGCGTGGGCGTACCACCGAGGGCTCGAACCGGTCACATTCGAGGCCGATTGGGACCGGTACGGCGCTGCCGCCGGGCCGAAGCGCAACCGCAAGATGGCCGAAGCCGGGGCCGACCTGTGCCTGGCGTTCGGGCGCATCTGCAAGTGCGGCCAGCGTCCCGGGGCGCACATGACTCACGGGACAGCCTCGATGGTGAACGAGGCGATCGCGGAATTGATCGAAGTGAGGATCGTGCCGCTATGAATAACGGACGCTGGCACGTCGCCAAAGACCAACCGATAAACGTCCATCGCGGCAAAGACGGGGGCGTCTACATGGTTGTCGGAGCCGGAATCGGTCAAGCAATGGTCGATGACGAGCAGGCGGTGTGGGTGGTGACCCTCGCCGCCGTAAACGCCCAAGGCGACGAGATCACCGTGATGCTGGGTGACTCCGACCTGGAGATGATTCGGCACGCCGACCAGATGAGATCGGAGGGCTTCTCGTGAGGTGCGAGGAGTGCGGCTACTCGGCATGGGTCGTCGGCGACGGGGTGCCGATGCGATGCAGAATCTGCGGCAGCCCTCCGCCCACAGTCCAGAACGAAGACCGGCCCCGCCACTAGGATCATTCTCACTGAGGTACCCGACTCCACTTACGGGCCGTGTCCAAGTGCGATTCTCTCGTGTCGCCGGGAAGCAAGGTAGGTGAGAAAGTGGCGGGGTCTATCCCCAAGACCGCCAGATCGGCGGTCAAACGACGGTCCCTCGGGCGTTGCGAACGATGCTTCGCCCGGGGGACC
>JABAOG010004258.1_pt1 | contig 12372 bp, 12 predicted proteins | sample 7062131 | NCBI WGS metagenome assembly JABAOG01 (sample SAMN14538629, study PRJNA623070) | marine sediment metagenome | biome: marine biome [ENVO:00000428]; feature: marine pelagic biome [ENVO:01000023]; material: deep marine sediment [ENVO:00002113] | place: India: Arabian Sea | collected... | reverse complement strand
CGCGAGCTGACCGTCCGCGTCGCGTCGCCCGGGGCGGGGGAGAAGGGCGGTGCGTCGGCGTGGGCTGCGGGCGAGTACCGCGTCCGCGCCGGCATCGTCGTCGCGGCCGGCGGCTCGATCGGCTCCACGGCGCTGCTGCTCCGCTCCGGCTTCGGCCGCCGGCTGCCGTGGCTCGGCTCCGGCTTCACCTGCCATCCCGCGCTCATCCTGGTGGCCGAGCACCCGCATGAGATCACGAACGACGTCGGCCACCCGAAGAGCTACTTCCTGGACCGCGCCGAACGGGACCGCTTCATCCTCGAGACCTGCATGTACTTCCCGTTCACCACGGCCAAGAACCTGACCGGCTTCGGCGCCGAGCACAGCGCGCTGATGCGCGCGTTCCCGCGCCTCCAGATGATCCTGGTCCTGGCCTGCGACCGCGCGGTGCCCGGCAACCGCATCGCCGTCGACGCCGACGGCACGCCCGTGGTCCACTACCGCTTCACCGACGAAGTCGTAACGGCGCTGGTCCGGGCGACGCGCGCCTCGGCGAGGATCTTCTTCGCCGCCGGCGCGCTGCGCGTCCACGCGCCCTCCGCCGACCCGCCGCTCATCGAGCGCCGGGACATGGACCACGTCGACGCGCTGATCGCCGCCCGGCACTTCCAGCCCGGGCGGATCTCCGTCTCCGCCGCGCACCTCATGGGCGGCTGCGGGATGGGCCGCGAGGCCTCCGACTCGGTGACCGACGCCCACGGCCGCGTCCACGGCGTGCCCTGGCTGCGCGTCGCGGACTCGAGCCTGTTCCCGGACGCGCTCGAGATCAACCCGTACCTGACGGTCATGGCGCTGGCCGACCGCGCGGCCGAGGCCATCCGCCAGGACGCGCCGGCGCTGCTGGCGCGGGAGGGCGTGCCCGCGTGAGCCCGCGCGACCGGACCCTCGATTCGCCGCGCGCCGCGACGACCCCGCCGCGGCCGGCCGCCGCCGCCGCGCCGGCCCGCGGCGTGATCATACGCGACCTGCTGATCTTCCAGTTCAAGCTCTGGCTCGACGGGGTCAAGGACGTCGTCCTCTCGCCGCTCTCCGTCGTCGCCGGCGGGCTGGACCTGCTCTTCGGACCGCGACCGACCGGCTACCGTTTCTACCGCGTGCTCCGCTTCGGCGAACGCTTCGACCTCTGGCTCAACCTCTACGGCGCCGCCGAAGGCGCGGAGCGCAGCGCCGAGGGGCTCTTCGGCGCCAGCCGCGCCGGAAAGGACACGCTGCTCGGCGCGATCGAGCAGGTCACCGGCGGCGAGCGCGAGACGCGCCGGCCGTAGCGCTCACGCCGGCCCGCGCAGCCGACGCAGCTCGGCTCCAGCGCCCGCACCGGCGGCGCCGGAGCCCACCAGGAGGAGGACCCGGATGAAGCTCACCNNTATCTGACGGTGATGGCGCTGGCCGACCGGGCGGCGGAGGCGGTTCTCTCGGAGGCCGGTGACCTCCTGTCCGTCGCACCCGGGCGGGGTACGTGAGTCCCGTCCGGGGATCGGGCGGCCCGGTGGGGGCCGATGCGGTCGTCCGCGCGCTGGAGGACGAGGGGATCCCGTTCACCTTCGGCATCCCGGGCACGCACAACATCGAGCTCTACGACGCGCTCGCGGCGTCGGAGACGGTGACGCCGATCCTGGTCACCGACGAGCAGAGCGCCTCCTTCATGGCGGACGGCGTCTGGCGCGCCTCCGGCCGGCTCGGCTGCGCCAACGTCGTCCCCGGCGCCGGCCTGACCCACGCGCTCAGCGGCATCGCCGAGGCCTTCATGGACAACGTCCCGATGCTCGTCCTCGGCTGCGGCATCCGCCGCGACACGGGGCTGGCGTACCAGCTCCACGACGTCGACCAGTTCGCGATCGTGCGCGCGGTCAGCAAGGCCCAGCTCCGGCCCGAGACCGGCGCGGAGATCTACCCGGCCATCCGCAGCGCCTGCCGCATCGCCCGCGAGGGCGCGCCCGGCCCGGTCTTCGTCGAGATCCCCGCGAACCTCTACCTCTTCCCGCACGACGCCCCCGCCCCCGCCTCCGAGCCCGACGACGACGCCCACGCCGTCACCCCCCGATTCGACGATGTCGACCGTGCCGCCGAGATCCTGCTCGAGGCGAAACGGCCGCTCCTCTACCTCGGGCTCGGCGCCGCCGCCGCGGGCGACGACCTGGTCCGGCTCGCCGAACGCCTGGGCGCGCCCGTCGCCACCACGTTCCAGGGCAAGGGCGTCTTCCCCGAGTCGCACCCGCTCTTCCTCTGGCCCGGCTTCGGCGATGCCGCGCCGCGCTTCGCGCGTGAGATCGCCGCCTCCTGCGACGCGACGCTCGCCGTCGGGTGCAGGTTCGGCGAGGTCGGGACCGGGAGCTACGGCGTGGAGCCGCCCGCGCCGCTGATCCACCTGGACGTCGACCCCGCCGTGCTCGGGCGCAACTACCCGGCCGGGCCGAGCTGAAGATCGCCTGCGACGCCGCCGTCTTCGTCCGTCGCCTCCTCGAGCGGCTCGGCGAGCGGCCCTCCGATCGCGGGCTGATCGACGCCGACCTGCGCATCCGCATCCGCCAGGCGCACGACCTGATCTGGAAGGACTGGCTCGCCGACGTCGGCGGGTGCGGCGTCACGCCCGCGCACCTGCTCCGCTCGCTCCAGCGGCGCCTCGGGCCGGAGACGGTCTTCACCGCCGACAGCGGCAACGGCACCTTCCTGGCCATGGAGTGCCTGCGGCTGGAGGGGCCCGGCCGGTTCCTGGCCCCCGTCGACTACTCCTGCATGGGCTACTCCGTCCCCGCCGCGATCGGCGCCAGGCTCGCGCGCCCCGACGCGCCCGTCGTCGCCCTCGCCGGCGACGGCGCGTTCCTCATGACCGGCCTCGAGCTGATGACCGCCGCCCACTACGGCATCGCCGCCGCCGTCATCGTGCTGCGCGACCGCGAGCTCGCCCAGATCGCGCAGTTCCAGAGCGTCGCGCTCAACCGCAGGGTCGCCAGCGAGGTCCACGACTACGACCTGGCCCGCCTCTGCGAGGGCATCGGCGTCGAATGCCTCGCGCTCGACTCCGACGACCAGGTCGACGCCGTGCTCGACCGACCACGTCGCCGCCGCCACCGCCGACGGCCGGCCGATCGTCGTCGACTGCGCGATCGACTACTCCCGCAAGACGTACTTCACGCGGGGCGTCGTCCGCACCAACCTGCGGCGGCTCCCCTGGCCCGACCGGCTGCGCTTCATCGCCCGCGCGATCGGACGGAAGGTCTTCGCGGAGGCGTAGGCCCCGGCGCATGCGCGGCGGCGCGCGCCGGATCGGAACGGAACGGCGCTCCCGGCCCGGCGGCACCGCCGACCGCGCCGGCCCCGCGCCCGTGAGCCGGCAACCGCCGCGGCGCGGCACGTACCGAACCCCCTCACCGAGGAGCCGACCATGCGACGCTTCGACACCACGGCACTGGCCGTCGCGGCCATCGCCGCCGCAGCCCTCGCGCTCGCGCCCGTGCCCGCGCGCGCGCAGGAGACCCCGTCCGACACCCTCCTGAGCGTCGACCACTACCTCGACTGGGAGGGCGTCGCAGACCCGCAGGTGTCACCCGACGGCCGGCAGGTCATCTACACCCGCCGCTGGGTGAACAAGCTCGAGGACCGCTGGGAGTCCTCGCTCTGGATCGTGAACGTCGACGGCACGAAGAACCGCTTCCTCGTGGACGGCTCCTCCGCCCGCTGGTCGCCCGACGGCACGCGCATCCTCTACCTCGCGCCCGGCGAGCCGAAGGGGACCCAGATCCACGTGCGCTGGATGGACGCCGAGGGCGCGACCACGCAGGTGACCCGCCTGACGGAGTCGCCCTCGAGCGTGAAGTGGTCGCCCGACGGACGCTCCGTCTCCTTCGTCATGCGCGTGCCGCCGCAGTCGAAGGGCGGCGACTGGCGCATCGACCTCCCCGCCGCGCCCGAGGGCGCCAAGTGGACCGCGTCGCCCCGCATCGTCGAGCGCATGCACTTCCGGCAGGACCGCGTCGGGTTCCAGGACGAGGGGTGGGACCACCTCTTCATCGTCCCCGCCGACGGCGGCACGCCGCGCCCGATCACCTCGGGCGAGTGGCACGTCGGCGCCCGCTTCAGCGGCATCGGCTTCGGCGCCGGCTACGACTGGACGCCCGAGGGCCGAACGATCGTCTTCGACGGCCTCACCGCCGACCCCGACACGCGCTTCGCCGAGTCCGCCATCTACGCGGTGGACGTCCGGACCCGCGAGGTCCGGCAGCTCACCGACCGCAAGGGCAACTGGACCCGCCCCGTCGTCTCGCCCGACGGCCGCACCGTGCTCTTCACCGGCACCGACCGGACCGAGCAGACCTACCACGTGGCCGAGATCCACGCGGTCGGCATCGACGGCCGGGGCATGCGCAAGGTGACCCCCGAGCTGGACCGCGACGTCTCCGGCATCACCTGGGCGCCCGACGGCCGCGGCTTCTACTTCAGCGCGGACGACCGCGGCACCCGCAACGTGCGCCACGCCACGCTCGACGGCCGCGTGCGCACCGTGACCGAGGGCACCCACATGCTCTCCCTCGGCTCGATCGCGGAGAACGGCACCGCGGTGGGCGTGCGCAGCGCGCCGCACGAGCCCGGCGACGTCGTCGCCTTCGATGTCCGCCGCCCCGCCGAGCTCCGCGAGCTGACGCACGTCAACGACGACGTGCTGGCCGGCATCCGGCTGGGCGAGCTCGAGGAGATGTGGTACGAGTCGACCGGCGGGACCCGCGTCCAGGGCTGGATCGTCAAGCCGCCCTCGTTCGACCCCGCGCGGCGCTATCCGCTCATCATGGAGATCCACGGCGGCCCGCACGGGATGTACAACGTCGGCTTCAGCTACTCGTACCAGAACTTCGCCGCCAACGGCTACGTGGTGCTCTACACCAACCCGCGCGGCAGCACCGGCTACGGCACCGACTTCGGCAACGCCATCGACAACGCCTACCCCAGCGTCGACTACGACGACCTCATGGCCGGCGTCGACGCGGTGCTGGCCAGGGGCTTCGTCGACGCCGACCGCATGTACGTCGGCGGGTGCAGCGGCGGCGGCGTGCTCTCGAGCTGGGTCATCGGCCACACCGACCGCTTCGCCGCGGCCGCCGTCCGCTGCCCGGTCACCAACTGGATCAGCTTCGCCGGCACCGCCGACATCGTGCAGTGGAGCTACAAGCGCTTCCGCTCCCTGCCCTGGGAGGACCCCGACAAGTGGCTGCGCCACTCCTCGGTCATGTACGCGAAGAACGTGAAGACGCCGACCATGCTCATGACCGGCGTCCTCGACCTGCGCACCCCCATGAGCCAGACCGAGGAGTACTACGAGGCGCTCAAGGTCCTCGGCGTCCCCACCGCCATGCTCCGCTTCGAGGGCGAGTACCACGGCACCGGCTCGAAGCCCTCCAACTTCATGCGCACCCAGCTCTACATGCTGAAGTGGTACGGGCGCTGGACGAAGGGTGGGGCGGTGACGGCGGTGCGGGAGGGGGGGAGGTAGCGAAATCGGAAGCCCGGCTCCTCGCGAGAGGGCCGGGCTCCTCCGTTGCAGGGGTCCCGGTCTACGGGCTCGGCAGCGGCACGTCTTCGTCGGCGACGAACCATTCGTCTGAGTATGCGTATGTGGTTCTCACCGCGCTGAATACGGCCGCAAGTGCGCCCGCCCAATTGGTCCCGATTCGCCGCGGCCTTCATCCGTAGTGGCTGGCCTGTCGTGAGGTCACCCGAAAGGCCCGGATGCAAGGTCTGGTCCCGGTGACAGGCCGGCTCCGCTTCAACCGCATACGATCGCGACGCCGCTATCGCACCGGCCACTGCCGCGCATACTCCATCGCGCCGAGGATGTCGTTCCACGACCGCCTCCGTGCACGCTCGGTTCCGCTCGCCCGGCGCTCGCCGAATGCGACGAGGTCCAGTGCCAGGGCGGCGCCGCCTCGGCGCCGGCGTGCGCCCGGCCGGGCCGCCCGCGGCACCGGCGTGAGCCCGGCCGCAAGGCCCTCCTCGGCCGCCGACGCAGAGGGGGGAAGCCCGTGCAGAGGGGAAGCCCCTATCGGAAGGGTACGACCCCGCACGCGTGGCCGCCTGAATCCGTCCGTGCGGACTTCCCTACCGTATGGGTGGTCAACTCCGCACGCGTCCCGCGCCCGGCCCGACCCGTGCGACATTGGCTACCATATGGGTGGGAAAGTCAGCACGCGTGCTTCCCAGGGGTGATGCGTGCGGAGTTGACCCCCATGCCCGAGCGGATTCAGGCGCGCGGTGCGCCGGGCGCATGCAGCTCGGGCACTCGCACGGACGTGGACCCATTCGACGACGCGTTCAGGCGAAGCTGGTATCCGGAAGCCGTAATGTGATCGGCAACGATACCACCGTCCGGATCGGTCGTCCATCCGAGGTCGCCGGGTGGAAGGCCGCCCGCTCGCCCACCGCGAGCGCGATCCGGTCGACCTCCGGGTGGCCGCTCGTGCGTGCGATTTCGAACTTCATCGGCCGTCCGACCTCGTCGACCCAGATCAGGAGGACCGGGGTGTGGGGTCCCGATCGGTGTCGAGGACGCCGATCCACTCGGGGGTGCCCGTCGAGTCGACATCGATCGTGAGCAGCGCCGTGCCCCGGATCCGCCCCGATGCCTCCCGGTGGCGCCCGAGTGCCTCGAGGACCGCCGTGGAATCGGTCAGCTCGCCGAACGCTGGCGGCGCGCCGAGCCCGACGGTGCATACGTCCCCGCGCTGCCGGTCCGCGGGAGTCAGCAGCATGCGAGTCCGCTCGTCGGGCGTGAGCTCGCTCGGGGTCTTCCGGGACGGCGAGGCGCACGCGGCGAGCGCCGCCAGCGCACCCGCCGCGAGCAGGAAGCGGACCATGGAACGTCTCCGGCCGGCAGGTTCAATCGCTCGTTCGACGCACGAGGACGAATTCGCGTCGGCCGGTGGTGTCCTCGCGAACCATGCACCGGCCGTCGCCGAGTTCGCGCAGGCAGCGTTGCATCTCGAACGACCGGGGCGCCGGTGCCGTGACGGCCGCGGTGGCCGCACCGGGCGCGTAGACGACGGTGAGCGTGTCCACCGACACGTTCCACGCGTAATCCCGCGCCCGCACGATGATCCGGTTCTCGCCCTCCTGGAAGGGCATGCCGTCCGGCGTCGGCATCTCCAGTCGAACGGACGCGAAGCGTTCCATCGGGCTGAGACTGCCGCCCTGTCCGACCGGGCCCATGAGCAGCCCCTGCTCGACCAGCACCTGCCAGTCGAACGTGACCCCGTAATCCCATATTCCGCCGGGATCCTCCAACTCGATCACCAGCACCATGCTGTCGACGGTCACGGTCTGGCCATCGGTCGGCTCGACGAACCGGATCGCCGGCGACGCGGCGTCCGCGTTCGTCACGGAGACGGAGACCGAATCCCCGACGATGAAATCGCCGCTCGGCTCGGGGAGGATCGCCGGGAGGAGGAAGTAGGACCCCGCGGGCGCGTTGTAGCCGACGAAGGTCGTGTCCACCGTCCTGCCGGAGAGCGGCGTCTCGAAGACGAGCACCGCGGCGATGCTCCGGCCCCAGGCGCTGTCCGCCGCGCCGACCACCCATACGGCCCTGGCCGTCACGCCGGTATCCGGAACGCTCAGCCGGATCGTGACCACGAAGCTGTCGGCCGCCTCGAGCGTACGTCCCGGTTCGACCGCCGTGCCGTTCAGTGCGAGTATGCGCACCGACGGCGCCGCGCTCACCACCATGACCTCGAGCGAGCCCTCGACGCCATCGACCGCCGCCGTAACGGTCGCGAACCCCGGCGCCAGCGCGAAGCCGACCCCGGCGCTCGAAACCGCGAGCACCGCGGGGTCCGAGCTCGACCACGAGACGCTCGGCGCCGCCAGCGCCTGGCCCCCGGCGTTCCGTACGCTCACGACGAACTCCACGCTGTCGCCGGTCGTGACGCTCTGCGTCGGGGCGATGACCTCGACCGCCGCGACCGCGTCATCGCTCGGTTCGACGACGTCGCGCCCGCACGCGGCGAGCAGGGCTGCGATGAGCAGCAAGTGAGAGACGCGCATGGTCGATTCCTCCGAAAGTGCCGGACGGGCGCTTCGCGCCCCACTGATGGCGATGCCGAACCACCCGCTCAGGCGTATGAGAAGCTCGATACGTTGCCGTCGGTACATCGCCCGAGAATCCCTGTCGAGTCAACGCCGAGCTTCTTGAGCAAGAACGGCTCTGCCCGGTCGAAGCAGCCGCGTGCCGCCCGGTTCACGTGCGGTCCAACATCTCGTGCTCCCCTCTCGCCCTCGGGGGTCAGTATTTCTCCGAAGATAACCGTCTCACTCAACATAGGCAGAGAGGGCGATGCGGTCCTACTGCATGCGGCGCCGCAAAGGCCTGTCGATTCTTCCTTTCGCCGCTCGCTTGTCCTTCAGTTTCGCCGTACCTCGCCGAAATCGCCCCGATGCGAGTTTTCAGCGCTGCCGAGTCGCCCGACGACCGGGAGCGGACGCGCTGCGCCGGCGGGAAGTCACCCGCGTATGACCGTGGCGCGCCGAGCGTGGCTTGGGCCGCACCACGATCTCCACGTCCTGACCGAGAGCGTTCAGGAAGCGCGAGAGGCGTTCGACCGAAAACCCACGCAGGCGCCCGCGCAGCAGCGCACTCACCTTCGGCTGGTCGACGCCGAGCAGCTCCGCCGCTTCGACCTGCGTGAGTCCGCGCTCCTCGATGATGCGGCTAATCTGAAGCACCAGCTCGGCCTTGACCAGCATTTCGTCCGAGTCGGGTAGCCCCAGGTCCTCGAAGACGTTCCCGCTGCTGACGGTATGCTCGGGCAGCTTACCCATCGTGTTCCTCCTTTCGGCGCGCGGCATGGAGCGCTTCTGCCTCCCCCAGCCGTGCGCGAATCGGCTCCAGTTCGTGCTTCGGTGTGGCGATTCCCCGTTTGCTCTTCTTCTGGAAGGCATGCAGCACGTACACCGCATCGGAGGGGCGCACGGTGTAGACGGCCCGGTAGGTGTCGCCGCCGTGATCTTCGATGATCTCCATCACACCCGCGCCGCCAAAGCCTTTGAGCGGCTTCGCGCTCGAGTGTTTCGCTCCGGCCTGGACCACGAAGAGCGCATAGCCCAGCGCGTCCTGTACCTCCTCGGGGAAGGCGCGCAGGTCGCGAAGCGACGATCCGACCCAGACCAGCGGCTTGAGGTTCGACGGCATCATCACTGCAATATGCTCATGTTGGCATACGCTGTCCAGGGGTGGCGGCTCGCTGAACACAGGGGTATCCACCAGACCCAGATCCACCGCTACGAGAGCGGCAGCTACGANNGCGCTGGGCACGAGCACCGATGCGCTGGTGTTTGAAGAGAGTGAGCGGGGGCCCGACGAGGAGCTGCGGCTGCAGTTCGAGGCCATCAGCCGCTTCGATCCCGAGGAGAAGAAGATCGTCCGCGCACTGCTCGACAGCCTTATCCTCAAGCACGAGGCCAAACGCTGGGCCGCGGCAAGCTGACCGAACGGGTGGGCGGCAGCATGACAAAGCAGCTAAACGAAGAGCCCGGCACCTTTGAAGATGCCGGGCTTATTGGTTTCGCTGCCGCGGCCGTTGTCCGCGGAAGCGGTGAGTGTCAGGGGATTACCAGTCTTTCACAACGTATTTCTTACCGTCTTCGCATTTGCTCTTCCCTGCCGCGGCGGATCAGGTAATGAATCCATGCTTCGCTACCTGTTCCGCTTAGGACCAGAGTATCAGCTGACAACCGAATAATTGCCAGTTCATTTGAAGCCAGTACAACATCCGCAAAAACAAGCGTTGTAAACATTGAATCGCCACGATTGTACACCCTTCCTTTTTGTAACGAGAAGGTTGTGGCGACTTCTAACTGGTCATCCCGGTACTCACGTATCTTGTGATCCTGTGTGATTTCAAGCCGGGCCACTGCCTCAGCCGCGAGAATGGTATCACCGCTATATCCACCCTCCGACCTTATCCGCTCCCAGGACCCATACAGCTCACTCACCGCAGCACCATCATCCGATGTCCCATAGCAGGCGGCCAGCACCATTAGCAAAGGCGCTCCAAAGCTTCTAAAGGTACGTAGCATAGTAGGCTCTCGGAAGGTCGTCAGTGAATAGGCGGCGGCGGTTTCCACATGGGGATGCTGTACCGTCTGTCACGTAGTCTCCAAAAGTGATTCCAAGCTGAGCCGCGAAGGTCATTCCCCATTCGTATATAAGCGGCAGCTTCAGTATCGAAGAAACCCTTCCACGCAGCACGATCACCGCTAGGGTGGCTGTGGCCTTGGAGGTGCCGGGCCTCATGTACTGCCGAGATGATCTGGTCACCCGCACCAAAGGACGAGTTCAGCCAAACGTTCCCATCAGCGTCGACCTCGCCACCCTTCCACTCCCCGATAGTCTGCATCTTCGGGTGATCTTCAGGCACGAGATAGACGTAACCTCCAGTGTACTGTCGAAAAACCTCCGCCGCCTCTTTCTGGTTTGCGTCCTCCAACCGATCGACGAGCTCCCAGCAGGTAAGGTCATCCTCCTTGCATGCACTCAGCCCAAACGGATCACTGAAGTTGACCGGATCTCCCGCCGCGTACCCATACAGATTCAGCCCGCCCGCGATCCCGATCGGGTCTTCCTGCGTGTACTGACCGGTCCGATGCGGTGCTACGTGCAGCGACGCCGCAAAGGCGTGCCACGTCTTTCTTTAGCCGCTCGCTTTCCCTGGAGTTTCGCCGTAGTTGGGCAAAAACGCCCGGATGCGAGTTTTCGCCTGCTCGCCCCATTCTACGCCCGGCCGCGCGCGACCGGTAGCCTCTTCTCGGCGGTGGCGGCGGGGCGGGGCAAACGGGGAGCCCCCTTCAGGGGGCGGACGGGAGCGGCCCGCGCCGGCCCGCTTGCCGGCGCCCCAGGTTTACGTAACGGGTTACGTAAAGGGCCGGAGCGGAGCGCAGGCCCCAAGCAGAGGCGCTCCGAGGGCGAGGGCGCATAATCCCGGGATTATGCGCAAGCGAGCGCGAGCGAGCGGCTCGACCGGTCCCGGAGCGGAGCGCAGCAGAGGGCGGAGCGCCGGAGCGCCGCCTGGGGCGCCCGCGCCGAGCTGCCTGCCTGCGGGCCGCGGGGCGGGCGGGGGTCTGTCCCGATCGACCGGCCGACCCGTCGCCTGCCCCGTCTCTTGTCGCCCCTCTTCCTCAGCGGCTACCAGCGGCTAAAGAGCGAGGGCGGCGGGGTGGGCGGAGCCGGCGCGGAGCGGAGCAGCCTTCCTGACTGCGGAGCGGAGCGCGGGCGGAGCCCGGGGCGGGGCGGCCGCTACGCCGCGTCCGAGCGCTCCTCGATGATCCGGACCAGCGCCCGCAGCGCCCGGTTCACCGACTCGCTGTCGGGGAAGACCTTGGCCACGTCCGGATCGAGCCGCACCAGGTTCGTGCCCTCGGCGTAGCGCGCGGCGTATTTGCCCCGCACGCCGCCCGTCAGGTCGTACTCGGGCAGGATCTCCTCCTCGTCCGCCGCCACGGGATCGGAAGTCTCCTTGCGCATACTGCCTCCGTTCCTTGGGAGTGGCCAGGCGGGCGCTGATCGGGCGGATCCGCTGGCCTCGGTCCGTCTGCATCACCGCGAGCAGCCGGCCGGCCTCGGAGAGGCCGAAGAGCACGAAGCGCTGCTGGTGCCCGGAGTGCCGCGGATCGGCGACGACCACATGGAGCGGATCCGCAAAGGCGCTCGTCGCTTCCTCGAACGAGACGCCGTGCTTCCTCCGGTTGGCCTCCGCCTTCTCGGGATACCACTCGAAGTCCAGCGCCATGAGATCAATCCACCTCTCTCGGAGAAGCACTTCCAGCGCTCTCTCTTCTTGGATGCCCGCATCCAGCCGGGTGCGTCTTGGCGTGCACGTCCTCGAGCCGCTGGATCGAGACGTGGTGGTCAGCGCGATCGTCACGTCCGTCGGCGCATCCGCGGAGACGACCGGGGTGGCGGGGCGCTCGATGACCGGCGGCGTCGGCGGCAGCGGCACATGGTCCGGAACGTCGACGACCACCGTCGGCTCCGGGCGGTCCATGTCGACGGCCGCGCTCATGCGCGGCCCGAACGCGAACATCGCGAAGTGCACCGCCGCCGCGAGGATCATGGACTTCCAGATCCAGGTGTCCGCCCGCCGCTTGAAGCGGTCGTTCGCGGTGATCGGCCAGCCCGTGGCTGCGCTCATGGGACCTCCCTCCGGTTGGATGGGACCCCCACCCCACATCCCCTCCCCTCTACCGATGCAACGACGACGCCCCACCCCGTGTGACACGCGCCCCGTCTCCCCCCCCCCCCCCCCCCGCCCCCCCCCGCCCCCCCCCCCCCCCCCCCCCCCCCCCCCGCCCCCC
>JABAOG010002258.1_pt4 | contig 12375 bp, 14 predicted proteins | sample 7062131 | NCBI WGS metagenome assembly JABAOG01 (sample SAMN14538629, study PRJNA623070) | marine sediment metagenome | biome: marine biome [ENVO:00000428]; feature: marine pelagic biome [ENVO:01000023]; material: deep marine sediment [ENVO:00002113] | place: India: Arabian Sea | collected... | reverse complement strand
GGCGACATCCCGCTCGGCTTCCCGGCTCCGCACCTGCCGGCGCTGTCGTGGGACCTGCTCACCGACATGGTCAGTTCGGCGCTGGTGCTGGCGCTGCTGGGCTCGATCGACAGCCTGCTGACCTCGCTGGTCGCCGACTCCATCACGCGCACCCGCCACGACTCGGACCGCGAGCTGATCGGTCAGGGGATCGGCAACATCGTGGCGGGGCTGATCGGCGGCCTGCCGGGGGCGGGCGCGACCATGCGCACGGTGATCAACGTGCGCGCCGGGGGCCGGTCCGGGGCCTCCGGCGCGGTCCACGCTTTCGCTCTGCTCGCCGTGGCGCTCGGCCTCGGCCCGCTCGCCAGCCAGATCCCGCACGCCGCGCTGGCGGGCATCCTGATGAAGGTCGGCTGGGACATCATCGACTGGGGCTATCTGCGCCGCCTTCACCGCGCCCCGCGCGAGAAGGCGGTCGTCATGCTGGCGACGCTGATCCTGACCGTGGGAGTGGACCTCGTCACGGCCGTGGCGGTCGGGCTGATCATGGCCGGCTTCGTCAACGCGCGGGCGCGCGCGACCGAAGAGCTCGAGGGCGTCCGCGAGGGCGCCGCGGGGGAGCTTTCGGACCTGAGCGAGGACGAGCGCGCCCTGCTCGCGAGCGCGGGGGGCGCGGTGCGGGTCATCAGCCTGACGGGGACCTTCTCGTTCGCCTCGGCGCGCGAGCTGTCGCGGCGCATCGCGCCCCTGCCGGGCGAGATCGTCGTGCTCGACTTGAGCGGCCTCAAGCGCGCCGACCTCACCGCGGCCCTGGCGATCGAGGAGATCGTCAACAACTCGCTCAGGTTCGCTCGCGCGCTGTTCGTGGTTGTGAACGGCGCGGCGGCGGCGAGCCTCGATCGCCTCGCCGTGCTCGCCGCCCTGCCGCCCGAGCGGCGCTGCGCCGGTCGCCGCGAAGCGCTCGAGGCGGCGGCAGCCTTGGCCTGAGGCCGTCGAGGAAGAACGGTCGGCGGTGCTCTCGGCGGCGTCATCGCCTATATTGTCGCGGTGGAGCCATCGCGTCGCGCCCGCGTCCCGACGGCGCGCGCCATCGAGAAGCACACGGTGAGGACCGACGCCACCTCCGACACGACCGCGCTCGTCGACGCGCAGTTCATGGGCCGGGCCTTGCGCCTGGCGCACGCGAAGCTGGGCAGGACGGCGCCGAATCCCGCGGTGGGATGCGTGGTCGTTCGCGAGGGCGTCGTGGTCGGGGAGGGCGCCACCGGGGAGGGCGGCCGACCGCACGCCGAGGAAGCGGCGCTCGCCGCCGCCGGCGCCGCGGCGAGCGGAGCGACCGCATACGTGTCGCTCGAGCCCTGCGCGGTTCGCACCTCGGGCTCGGATTCGTGCGCCGATCTGCTCGTCGAGGCCGGCGTCGCCCGCGTGGTCGCGGCGTGCTCCGACCCCCATCCATTCTCCGACGGCGACGGACTGGCGCGGCTGCGCTCGGCGGGGATCGCGGTGAGCCTCGGAGTCGGGCGCTGGGAGGCCGAGGCCCTGAACGCGGGCTTCTTTCTGGTGGTGCGCGAGGGGCGGCCGCTCGTGGCCATCGATCCCGACCCGACACGCTACGACGCGCAGCTGCGGCTCGATCCGAATGCGTGCTTGCTCGTCGAGCTGCGCAAGCTCGCCGTCGAGGGCGTCACGCGCGTATGCGCCCCGCCGGACACGTTCCTCGCGGCGGCGCTGCGGGCTGCGGGCCTCGTCGACGTCGAGCCGACGGAATGAGGACCATGCGATGAAGGAGGGCGCCGCGTCGCGACGCCCTCCCGTCCTTCAGCGCAAGCTCTTATTGACCTTTAGGCGGCTTCGGCCCTCGCGTGGCCCTCGAGCTCGGTGCGCCCGCGCTCGGTGGCGATCTCGATCTTGCGAGGCTTGAGCCGCTCGGGCACCTGCCGCTCGAGGTCGATCACGAGCAGCCCGTTCTCGAGCTTGGCGCCGGTCACCACCACGTAGTCGGCCAGCTGGAAGCGACGCTCGAAGGCGCGCTCTGCGATGCCGCGATGGAGGAAGGCTCGATTGTCCTCGCCGCTCTTGCGGCCGGTGATGAGGAGCGTGGAGTCCCGAACTTCGACGTCGATGTCGCTTTCGCCGAAGCCCGCCACCGCGAGCTCGATGCGATACGCGTTCTCGCCCACTTCCTCGACGTTGAAGGGCGGATACGTCGGGGAGCCGTTGTCGGCGCGGGCGGCGGCGTTGATCAGCTCCGACACGCGGTCGATGCCGACGAGCGAGCGGTAGAGAGGGGAAAGGTCGATGGTCCGCATGGGGTCACATCCTCCATTAGAAGCGACGTGTCTGTCGTCCCGGGTCTCCAACGCGCCGGGACATCGCGCGCCGACGCGCCCCGCGCCGGGGCCGCGCCGTACAGAGGAGCCCGCCAGAGCGGCGCTCCCGCGAGGGAGGTAGGTGCTCGATCCGCATACGCAAGAGGGCGGAGATTGTCCGGCGGCGCGGCTTCCGCTAAAGGCCGCCGCATGACGCACCTTCGCCGCCCCGAGACCGCGCGCGGGCTCCTGGCCGCGGCCTGCGCGCTCGCCGCGATCGCGAGCTGCGGCGACGCGGAGACCGCGCCGGCTCCGCCTCCCGAGCCCGCCCCGACGGCGCCCGTCGAGCCGCCCGCGCCGGAGACGCGCGCCCTGCCGGGGTCGCTCGCCTGGGCGGCGGAAGGGCCGTGGCGGCTCGAGTCCGAGCGGGCGCGCGACGAGGCGATGCGCCGCGTCGAGGCGTCCGAGCTGTTCGGGCTGGACACGGCCGCCAGCGTGCTCGAGCTGGGGCCGGGGGCGGGCGCCTGGACGTCGCTGCTCGCGCCCACCGTGGCCTTGCGGGAAGGGCGCTACGTCGCGGCGGTCATGCCGGCGGGCGCGAGCGAGGCGGCGCGCGCTCTCGCCGAGCGGTTCAAGGAGCGCTTCGCCGACGAGAGCCTGTTCGGCCGCATCGAGACGGTCGAGCTCGGGGCCGGGTCGCCGCCGCTCGCGGCGCCCGGCTCGATCGAGGCTGCGCTCACCGTCGACGACGTGGCGACCTGGATGGCGCTCGGCTATGCGGAGAAGGCGTTCGCCGACATCGCGGACGCGCTCGCGCCGGGCGGACGCCTCGGGGTCATCGCGCCGCGCGCGGCCGCCCGGGGCGCCCAGGATCCCGGCGCGCCGACGGGCTATGTCCAGCAGGCCTATGTCGTGCGGCTGGCGGAGGAAGCCGGGCTCGAGCTCGAGGGCGCGTGGGAGCTGCTTGCGAACCCGGCGGACGATCGCGAGCATCCGTTCGGCGTCTGGACGCTCGCGCCCTATCGCCTTACCGCTCCGCTGGGCGAGCCGGCCAATCCGGCGTTCGATCGCTCCGCCTTCGACCGGATCGGCGAGCCGGACCGCATGACGCTGCTGTTCCGCAGGCCGCGGCCGGAGGGCTGATCTCAGCGCGCCGCGCGCCTGAGCGCGATCAGCGCGTCGGCGTGCGCGCGCGGGTCGCCGGCCGCGATCACCTGGCCGCCGTCCCAGGCGGGCTCGCCGCGCCAGTCCGTGAGCAGCCCGCCCGCGCCTTCGACCACGGGCACGAGCGCGCGCACGTCGTAGGGCTGAAGCCCCGACTCGATCACGAGGTCCATGTGGCCGGCGGCGACCATCGCGTAGGCGTAGGCGTCGCAGCCGTAACGCGCCAGGCGGGCGGCGCGGCGCACCTGCTCGAAGCCCCCCATCTCGGCCCCGTCGAACAAAAACGCGTCCGTGGTCGAGATCGTGGCGTCGGCGAGCCGCGCGCACGGCCGCACCCTCAGCGGCCGCTGGATCGAGCCACGGCGGAACGTCGCTCCTCGGGGACCGCCCGCATAGCGCTCGTCCAGGTAGGGCTGGTCGATGATCCCCAGGATCGGGCGGCCCTCGACGGACAGCGCGATCAGCGTGGTCCACAGCGGCACCCCGGAGATGAAGGCGCGCGTGCCGTCGATCGGGTCGAGCGTCCACTCGTAGGGGCTGCGGGCGGGCTTCGCGCCCAGCTCCTCGCCCAGGATGCCGTGGCTGGGATAGGCCTCCTCGATCAGCGCGCGCAGCGCCGTCTCCACCGCCCGGTCGGCGTCGGTCACCGGGTCGAACGCGTGGCCGGTCCGCTTGTTGTCGATCGTCAGCGCGGCGCGGAAGCGGGGAAGCGTCTCGCGCCGCGCCGCCGCGCAGAGCCGGTCGGCGAAGCTCTCGAGCGCGGAGAGCTCTTCAGGGGAGGGCTGGGCGGCGCTCATGGCGCGCCTCTAGCATGCGGGGCGGGTGGAAACGAGTGGCCGCGAGCCGGGCGCGCGCGATGCGCCTCAGGCGAGATCCGTGTTGAGAGACTTGGCCAGGTCGAGCAGCCGGCGGCGCGGCCCCTCGCTCAACCGGTAGTAGGCGCGAATGAGATCGATCGTCTCCTTCTGGGAGAGCACGTCGGGATTGAGGTCGGTGGCGGGCTCGCGCTCGAGCTCGTGGGCCGCGAGGCCGTCGTAGAAGTACTGCACCGAGACGTGCAGCGCTTCGGAGAGCTCGAACAGCCGGCTGGCGCTGATGCGGTTGGCTCCGCACTCGTACTTCTGGATCTGCTGAAAGCGGATGCCCACGGCCTCCGCGAGCTGCTGCTGGGTCAGGCCCAACAGGCGCCGCCGCCGCCGCAGACGCTTGCCGACGTATAGATCAATGTCATTCGCCATGACCGAACTCCACTCGCCAAGCGTCCGCCGTTTTGGGACGCCTCGACGCAGCTGCGGCAAGCTCCGTGCCGCGTGGGCCGAAGCGGGAAGGCGCCGCCAGCGTGCCCCGGTCTGAGGAAAAGTGCGTCAAACTTCTTCTATGCGGGCGAAATTGTGCGGCGCAGCGCACGCGTCAGGCGTACTGGGCTCAGCCCTCTGTGACTCCGCCGCTCCAAGCGCGATGATTCTCTGGATCTCGAGGTGAAAACAAAGCGTTACCGCGCCGCACAGCTTCCCTCTTGCGCGATGCTGCACTGCAAAGTAGTCTGATCTCGTTGCGGCGCTGCGCCGCTGCCCTTTCGAGGGCGTTTCCTCCCCAATCAGACTCGGCCGCGCTTCGCGCGGCCGTTCTTTTTTGCGACGCCGCGCCGCCGGGGCGGGCCCGGGCTCAGCGCACGGCCGGGATCACCGGACGCCCGCCTCCCGCGCCGAGGCGGTCCGCGGGAACGCGGCCGGGGCGTCGGTCTCGATCAGGCCGAGGATGAGCGCCTCGAGCTGAGCGCGCAGGCGCTCGAAGCCGGCCGTGGGCCTCACCTGGCGCTCGTCGAGGTACAGGTTGCGGTTGATCTCGACTTGCAGGGCGTGCAGCCCGAGCTCGGGACGGCCGTAGCGCTCCGTCGACCAGCCTCCCGCATAGGGCGCGTTGCGCGCCACCACGAGCCCCATGTCGACCAGGCGCCGCTCCACCGCCGCCACGAGCTCGGGGGAGCAGGACGAGCCGAAGCGATCGCCCAGCACGACGTCCACCCGCCCGCGTCCGCGGTCCTTGTCTCGCGGCCCGCCGACGGACGGCATGGAGTGGCAATCGATCAGCACGCCGACGCCCCAGCGCGCGCGCGATTCCGTCAGCAGACGGTCGACCGCCGCGTGATAGGGGCGGTGGAGGCGCTCGATCCGCCGATGCGCTTCGCCGACGGGCAGCCGGCGGCGGTAAATCTCCGCGCCGTCCGCGACCACGCGCGGGATCGCCCCCAACCCCGCGGCGACGCGCGGCGTGGAGGTCTTGGCCCACACCGGCAGGGGCCCGTCGAACATCGACGGGTCGAGCTCCCAGGGATCGCGGTTGGCGTCGAGCAGGGCGCGCGGAAACCGCGCCGCGACGAGCGGCGCGCCGCTGCGCGGCGCGGAGTTCACGAGCTGGTCGACGTAGGCGTCCTCGGAGGCGCGCAGCATGGTCGCGCCCAACCGCGATTCCGCGATGAAGCTCGCGGGATAGCGCCGGCCGCTGTGGGGCGAGGCGAAGACGAGCGGGGCGCGGGGCCGGGCGGGAGTGAGAATCTCCACAGGGGAATCAAAAAGATCCTCCCCGGAGAAGCGCTCTTCGGGCGCATGAGTCTTGATCAGGCCGTACATCCCAGCCACTCTTCCCAACGCCGCTCAGGCGGTCAACCACACAGCGCCTGCTAGGCGCGCGAATCGCGGCATGTTCAAGACGCATGTGTCGTCGGCGACGCGGCCGACCTGAGGATGAGGGAAAAGGCCCCGAGCCATGGCTAAGATCCTGTTGGCCGAAGACGACGATTCGATGCGCAGCTTCCTCGCCAAGGCGCTCGAGCGCGCCGGCCACGAGGTCACCGCGTGCCAGGACGGCGAGGAAGGTCTCGAATCGCTCGAGAAGGCCGGCGACGACGTCTTCGATCTGCTGCTGACCGACATCGTCATGCCCGGGCTCGACGGCATCGAGCTGGCGCGCCGCGCCGCCGAGATCGATCCCGATCTCAAGATCATGTTCATCACGGGCTTCGCCGCGGTGGCGCTGACCGCCGGAGCGTCGGCGCCGCAGGACGCGAAGGTGCTGTCGAAGCCCTTCCACCTGCGCCAGCTCGTGGACGAGGTGAACCGCGTGATGGCGGCCTAGGGTCGGGTCCGGGGCTTGGGTTCTGGAGCTCGGGGGAAAGGCGGCCGCGCGCCGATCCCCGACGCCCGGTTCCCGGCGCCGGGTCCCTAGTTCCCGACGCCGAACCGATAGCTCAAGCGCAGGCCCAGCTCGTCGAGGCCCTGATTGCGGTCCCCGCCCAGGATCTCGCCGTGCGAGAGGTGCTCGAACGCGATCTGCACGCCCCACCTGGGGGTGAGATCGTGCGTGAGGGCGAGCGACGTGCGGAACAGGTCTCCCGATCCCAGCAGGAGCTCCTCTTCCTGAAACGGCCCGCGGCGGGGATCCTCGGGCGGATAGGGATTGTCGAGATTGCTCGTGTTGTTGTGCAGCACGTAGCCGACGCCCGGCTCGAGCCGCCAGCGCTCCGCGAAGCGCCACGTCCACACGAGGCCGCCGCCGGCGTAGCTCGTCTCTCCCGCCGTGTTGAGCGACAGGACCAGATAGGGGCGGGGCGCGCCCGCCCGGCTCATGAACGAGGGCGACGCGAACGCCAGCTCGGCGTTGAGGTCGACCCCGTGCTCCTTGTCGGCGTTGTCGCAGTCGGTGACGCAGATGTTGTGGGCCATCACCCCGACGCGGAGCTCGTCGACCGGCCCCGCCCGACAGGGCGTCGTCCAGACTGCGCCCAGCGCGCCCGCAAGCGCGATCGAGCTCACAGCACGCACGCGGCGTCCCCCTCCGTGTCGTCAGTCTTAACAGCGCGGCGAATGGCGTCGGTGTCAAGCGGCGCCCGCGGTGCCCTGTGGGCGCATTGACACCCGCTCGCGCGGCGACGTAGGTACGACCTCCCTCCGCCGCGGATGCTCGCGCGGGCGCGTGTGGACGCGTAGCTCAGTGGGAGAGCACTACGTTGACATCGTAGGGGTCGCTGGTTCAATCCCAGCCGCGTCCACCATCTTCTTGTTTCTTGCGCCGGCGCCTCCAGCGCTGGCCGGTCCCCGCGCGCGGCCGCCCGCGCCTGAGCGCTATTCCGGAACGCGCAGGGCGGCGCGCAGGCCGCCGGCGTCCAAATTCTCGAGCGTGAGATCACCTCCATGATCGTGGGCGACGGCCTGCGCGATGCTCAAGCCGAGCCCGACGCCGCCCGTGTTCTTGCTGCGCGACGGCTCGCCGCGGTGGAACGGCATCAGGACGGCCTCGAGCGCGTCCGCAGGAATCCCCGGCCCCCGGTCGTCCACGATGATGTCCACATGGCCCTCGTTCCGGCGGACGCGAACGCTGGCGCCGCCGCCATACTTGACTGCGTTGTCCACGAGGTTGCTCACGGCGCGGCGCACCGCGGTGCGCTTGCAGTCGAGGTAAATCGGCGCGCCGTCCTCCCACGCGACGTTCGCGCCCGTGTCGGAATAGTCGCTGCAGACGCTTTCCACGAGCGACGTCAGCTCGGTCCGCGAGCGCTCCTCGTTGCCGAAGGACGAGCGCGCGTAATCGAGAAAGGTCGCGGTGACGGCCTCCATCTCCTCCAGAGCGGTCAAGAAGCGCTCCCGATCTTCGCCGTCTCCCAGGGTCTCGGCGCGCAGCTTGAGACGCGTGATCGGCGTGCGCAGGTCGTGAGAGATCGCCGCCAGCAGCTCCACCCGGTTCTCCACCAGGCGGGCGATGCGCTGCTGCATGCGATTGAACGCGCGGGCCGCGACGGCCACCTCCGTCGGCCCCTCGATGCCCAGCGGCGACGCGCGCAGGTTCTTTCCCAGCCGGTTCGCGGCTTGCGTGAAGTCCTCAAGCGGCTGCGTCACCCGTCGCACGAGCCAGAAGCCCAACACTCCGGCGCCGAACACGAGAGTGAGGATGTAGGCGCTGAAGAGCCCGGGCCACGCGGACGCGGGACGCGGCACCGCTCCAACCACGTTCAGCCAATACCCGTCGGGGTGATGGATCGAGATCGTGACCACTTCCGCGGCCGTGTCGAACGCGCTGTCGGTCGGCGCCCCCGGGGGCTCGACGCGCGGGGGAGGCTCGGCGCCCGGCGGCGAGGACGCCGTGACCGACACCCGCATCTCACGGTCGGCGAGGCGGGGCAGCAGCGCGCGGAGGTGGTCGAGCACGCGCTCGTCCTCGTCGCTCGCCGCGGGAACCCTCAGGATCGCCTCGGATGTCCGCCAAACGCGGAACAATCGGCTGTCGGACGCGCGCAGCACGTCCTCGCGCCAACCCTCGGGAAGGTTCCGCAGGAGTATGACGATCCCCGTGGCGCGCTCGGCGATGTCGAGCGCCTCGGTCGCCGCCACCGCGTCGCGGCGATCCATCGTGTAGATGAACAGGCCGGCCAGGTGGGAGACGGCGAGGCCGGCGAGCAAGATGAAGATCGTTTGTAGCCGCAGGCTCCTGAGCTTGAAGAGGCTCATCGATGCTCGATGTCCGGCGTGAAGATGTAGCCGCCTCCCCAGACCGTCTTGATGATCCGGGGATCCTTCGCGTCATCGCCGAGCTTGCGCCGCAGCCGGCTGACCTGGATGTCGATGCTGCGGTCGAACACGATCGCCGACCGGCCTTTGGCGAGNNGCCGACCGGCCTTTGGCCAGATCGAGCAGCTGCTCGCGCGACAGGACCACCTGCGGGTGCGTGACGAACACGTTGAGGAGGTCGAACTCGCCGGTGCTCAGGCTGACGATGGAGCCGTCGTCCGCCAGCAGCTCGCGCGCGGCGGTGTCGAGCCGCCAAGCATCGAAGCTCACGTAGCGGAAACGGCGCGCGCCCTCGTCGGGTCGCGACGAGGTCGTGCGCCGGAGAATGGCCTTGATCCGAGCGATGAGCTCGCGGCTGTTGAAGGGCTTCGCGACATAGTCGTCCGCCCCCATCTCCAGGCCGATGATGCGATCGATGTCCTCGCCTTTCGCCGTCAGCAGAATGATGGGCGTGGACACGTTGCGGGCGCGCAGATCGCGGCAGAGCGCGAGCCCGTCCCTGCCCGGCAGCATGACGTCGAGGACGATGAGGTCGAACGCTCCCGTGTCGAGATGCCTGAGCATCTCCATGCCGTCGCTCGCAGCCGTCGCCCGAAACCCGTCGCGCTCGAGCGCGCGTCCGACCAGCGTGCGGATCTCCTTGTCATCGTCGACAACGAGGATGTGAGGCGATCTCTTCATGCCTTCGCCGTCGCGCTGAGGCTCGTCCGCGCCTTTCGGGCGCGCGGCGCCCGCGCCATCGCGCGTCTCTGCGGGTCCCAGCTTCCTACAACGGCGCGCCGAGGCGCTTCGCAACCGAAAACTGCGCAGACGCTGTAACGGATCGTAACAGGCGGGGCGGCTGACACATCGCCATACACTTTCCCAACACTTCGCGCCTATCCGCCGGCGGCGCCCGCAGCTAGTTCTTCCGAAGAAGACCTGGAAGGAGTGTCCGATGCCCACGAGCGCAGCCGCGCGCATGCTCCCGGCCGTCAGCGGCGTCTCCGACGGCGTGTCCTCGTCGGCGGAGCGCTCGTGGGCGCCTCCTGGCCTGCGCCGTCTCGTCCTCGAGGCGCTCGAGCATGCCGAGGCGGCGCTCGCCTGCGAGCGCCCGCAAGCGGCGCTTCAATTGCGCCTGGCTCGGGCGAGGGATCGTCTCGGCCGATCCCACGTCCATCGCGCCTCCGCGGCGCGTGCGCCCGTCGGGAGCCTCGACGACGCCGAGACGCTTGTCGCGACGCTCGCCGCCGCCAACGCCGTCGAGGCGCTAGCGCACCACCTTCTCCAGGTGAGCTTGCAGATATCGAAGCATCGACGCCGGCCCGCTTCCGAGCAGGCGCAAGCTCACCCTCCGAGCGCGCAGGCTTAGGCCCGCCGCGTCGAACAGCCCGCCGCGAGTAAAGGGAACGCCGCCCGACAATCGTCCCGCACGGTCAGGCGCATCCCGCATGCGGCGGGCCTGACGCCAGCACCTCTTCCCCCCAGGTCTGGCGCCGACTGGGCGGCGCCGAGCACAATCGGCGCCGCCCGCATATTCCCACATCATCCCCCGCGGTCGCACAAAGCGGCTGGCCGCGCCTCGGACCCGGGCAAACCGATCGCGATGCCCGTGGGGCGTAATCTGTCGCTGTACACGTGAGCGCGGACCGATCGTATCACAGCTGTTACAGCAAGTTACTCTTTTATTCTATATTTGCCGTCCGGGCGCCGCAATTCTATTTAATACTTCAGCATCGACAACTTTGAGCTGAGGATGCTCACATGCACATGTTCAAGTGTTGCAGCGTTCTTTCCACGGCCGCCGTCATCGTCGGGCTGTCCGCCGGTGCGGCGCTGGCTGAGTCTCCGTTCGAGGGGCCGTATGTGGGCGCGTTCGCCGGCTACGGCCAGACGGGGGGGGACGTGGACGCAAGCTGGGCGACGGTCTCGGGCCTGAGCGGCAACGGCGCGACGGGCGGCGTCTTCGCGGGCGTCGCCTCGCGGGTCGGGGCGGCGGAGTCCTTGCTGCTCGGCATGGAGGCGGACTATGGATATGCTGACGGCTCGGCGCGGCTCGCCGCTGGCGCTCAAGCCGTGGGGAGATCGATCCGGGACAGACCGTCGGCGTGAGCGGCGTGCTGGGCTTCACGCCCGCCGATCGCCTCCACGTCTTCGGCAAGCTCGGGTACGCTCACACGCGTTTCGGGGGCATTGCGGACGAGGGGAGGGTCGGCGTCGACGGCTTCCGATACGGCGGCGGCGGGGAGTACGCGATCAACAGGAGCTGGGCGCTTCGCGGCGAGCTCGCCCGGGTGGAGTACGACTCGATCGATGCGGCCTCCGCACGCTTCGATCCTGCGCAAACCAGCGTGACGGCGGGCCTCCGCCGCAGCTTCTGACGGGCGCGCGCGTGATCGGATGCAGCGGAGACCGTTCGCCGCGTCGATCACGCCACCAGAGCAGCGCAAGGTGAGAGCCTTGGCGCGCAGCCGCGACGAGCCGCATCGTCGCGGCTGCCGCCCCCCGCGACGACCGGGCGCGCTCGATGAAGCCCGGAGGGCGAAGGCGGACGGGCCGAGGTCATTCTGCGCAGCCTGCGACCTGCCGCGGTCGGCCATCAACGCTCGAACGTGCCGACCAGCTCGGCTTCGCCGATGACGTGGGGGCGCGCCGCCTCGAGGACGTCAGCGACCGAGGCGTCGTTGGCGAGGCTCAGGTGGTCGGCGTCGAGGGCGAGAAGGCGGAAATGGTAGTGGTGGACGCCGTGGCCCTTGGGCGGCTGCGGGCCGTCATACCCCACCGCGCCGAAATCGTTGACCGCCTCGAGGTAGCTCGGCCGTCCGTCCCGTCCGCTCTCGACCAGCTTGGTCCGCTCGGGCCGGATGTCGTACGCGCCCCAGTGCCGGAAAACGCCCGAGGGCGCGTCCGGATCCTCCACGATCAGGGCGAAGCTCCTGGTCTCCTTGGGCGCGCCGCTCCACTTGAGCGGCGGAGGCTCGTTGCCGCCGTCGCGCGCGTGCTTGTCGGGAATGCGACGTCCACTGTCGAACGCGCTGCTGCTCAGCCGGAAGGTCATCGACGAGCTCCTTCGCCCCAGCGTCTCCTGNNGGCGGGCGCGAGCAGCGAAGAGCGCCGCGCTCGCCGCCCCGAGCCGCGTCACCGCCAACGCGCTTCACCGCCCTTTGTTCCGCCGCCGGGGCGGCGGTCATTCGTTCACCGGCCTCCTCGGCAGCAGCTCGGTGGGGACCGGGAAGACGATGGTCGACGAGCGCTCGCCCGCGACGTCGTGGAGCGCGCCGAAGTAGCGCAGCTGCATCGCGTTCGGCGGCCGCGCGAGGATCTCGCCGGCCTCGACCAGCTTCTCCGCCGCCTGCTGCTCGCCCTCGGCGTTGATGATC
>JABAOG010009041.1_pt1 | contig 12388 bp, 9 predicted proteins | sample 7062131 | NCBI WGS metagenome assembly JABAOG01 (sample SAMN14538629, study PRJNA623070) | marine sediment metagenome | biome: marine biome [ENVO:00000428]; feature: marine pelagic biome [ENVO:01000023]; material: deep marine sediment [ENVO:00002113] | place: India: Arabian Sea | collected... | reverse complement strand
GTCGGCTGGGGTCGTGTCCTAGGCTGGTTGTTGGCCCTCGCTTTGGCCTTTCTACTACCTGGTGTCTTACTATCCCCTAGAGGTCATGAGGAACCAGCTACCAACCGGCCGTCCTCCCAACCCAATTTAGCAAGGATAACCGCTCTCAGCCTTGGCATCACGGCCGTCTTTATCCTGCTCTACTTCGCCTTTACCAGCCCCACCGTCGTCGCCCGTTGGACAGAGGCCAATTACCCCCTGGTTGTTACCCTATCAATAGGGCTCCCGGCGCTGTTTGCCTGGCTGCTCACCGATGGTCAACGGTTCCTGTCCCGGCTGCCGGTCAAGGCTATACTGGCGATAACGGCCGTCTTCACCCTGTCACTGACCATCACCCTCCTCTTTGGACAGCCCGCCTTCCCAGCCACAGCCACAGCCTACCCGCTGCCCGCCCCGGAAACCACTACCTGGAGCCAGTTGTCGCTGCTGCTAACCTTGCTTCTCCTGCCCATCGTCCTGCTCGATTTCGCTCTCCTGGTACAGGAAATTGTGGCAATTCGGCCGTCGCTGCGAACTTTAGGTCTGGCCTTCGGCCTCGCCTCCCTGTTCCTGCTCCTCATGATTTTCGCCCATGTCTTCACCACTACCTACGACTACATCCCCGTCATCGGCCCCTTCTTCAGGAACAAATACTGGCTCGTTTACTTCATCGCCGGTCTGGTTTTGACCCTTTCAACCCTTTTGTTTAGTGAGGAAATGTACGGCCGAATGGTCAAAACGGCCGAAACCAGCCTACACAACATTTTCCCGGCGACAATGCTCCTCCTGGGACTCCTCTCCATCATCGGGGTGCTGGCAACCAGCCCGCGCCCATCCACCCCAGGCTCAACAAACAGCCTGCGCGTCCTCAACTACAACATTCAACAGGGATACGGCGCAGACGGCCAATTTCGCCTCGACGACCAGCTTGCCCTGATGAAAGAGTTGGACCCGGACATCATCGGCCTCCAGGAAACCGACGCTGCCCGCATTGCCGGCGGCAACACCGACATCATCCGTTATCTCGCCATCCGCCTCAATATGCACGCCTACTACGGGCCAACCCCCATCACCGGCACCTTCGGCGATGTCCTCCTTTCAAAATATCCGATCCTGAACCCCAAGACCTACTTCCTGTACAGCGAAGGCGAACAGGTCGCCGTCGTCGAAGCCCAAATTACGGTCGGCGACCGCACCTTCACCATCTGCGTCAACCACTTCGGCAACACCGACGACCCCATCCTCCCGACCCAGGCCGGCCAGTTTCTCCAACTTTGCGGCGGCCAGCCTAATCTAATCGCCCCCGGCGACTACAACTTCTCAAGGGAAGAACCCGACTCCGACGTCTACTTAGCCGTCTCCGAAATACTCGATAACACCTGGCAGCAAGGCGGCAAGCCTTGGCCCGACCGAAAAATCGAGCACATCTTCATCTCCCCCGGCCTGGCAGTGTGCGACACCGGCTATATTGACAGCCCCGCCTCCGACCATCCCGCCGAATGGGCCGAAATCTGCTGGAACAACTAAGAAAACAATTCTGTTTTACTTACCGCTAGCCACAATTTGGAGAGGGTTTTAACATGTAAAAAACTTCCCAATCTCCATCCTGTTCGTAGGCAATATAGTAAAAAGTTTCAGGAATTGNNNNACCTCGACCGAAACACACAATAACCGCCTTTCCCCATCAGGGTTAAAGCCAACACCTTCAAGGTCAATAGGAACAGCCTCGACTATCTCAAACGAGTAAGGCTCCGAGTTTGTCTGAAATAACTGTGCGAATATCCCTGTATTAGAATGGGTATAGATACGTGTAATCCGCAAACGGGTGGACAGGTCTTCGTCAATTTGCCTTAAAACGGACAGCGGTACCGGCATCAACAGCTGATAAAGAATAAAGGAACCAACCAGGCATAACAATATTAAAAATACCGACAAAACCACTATCCTTTTCCGTTTCATTTTTACAATGTATCCGTTCAGTCCCTCTATAGACTTTTGTTTTTTCAGCAACTCTTAGTCAACACCCTCAACTCGATTCCCAACAACCCATTAAAAATTCACCAGTTCAACAGTTCACCAATTTATCAATCAACCTTTTTCTGCAAAGTATTCTTGCAACAACCTGTGTATGAAGATATAGCCGCCGCCCACCTTATGCAGAAAAACCAGCCCTGCCGCATGGTCCAGGAACGCAATAAACCCACTCGGAATATCTCCCCGCCATTGGAGCAGCAGCCGCAAAATCGCATGATTCAACACATTCAGCCCGCCATACCCCATCCAGGCTCCCAACCCAAACTGCACCAGACGCCGCAGCCCAAACTCCGGCCCCGACAACAGCGTCAACAACAGCCCCATCACTACCCCAAATAATACCGCCGCCACGACCGCANNATCGGCTGCCACTTAAGCCACCGAACAGGGCAAAGGCCAGCCCAATCTCCGCCGCCAGCGACCACTGCTGCCCGCCTGTAAAACTAAATGCCTGCTCCCCAAGCAAGCCCAGCGGCACCGCCAGCACCAACGCCAACACGGCCGCTTTCGCCCCATTCCGCCAATCCCATTCCAACGCTTCCACGGTCCGAATATCATCGCTAAAGGAACGGCCGAACACCAACCCATTCGCCAACCCCAATCCAATCCCATTCAACAGCCCCCAATAGAGCGATGTCACCCAGGTGGCCGCCGGGTCCGTCAGTTGGAAAAAGACGGCCGTCAAGCCCGCTCCCAACAACCCAACCCCAACATTCTGGACACTTTTCGGTACCTCTCGCCGCCGGCCATACAAAATTCCATGAACCAGCGCCAGCACCACCCCAAAGACCGCATCCACCACCACAAAGCGGAAATCAAAGCGGTAAAGCGAGACAAACAGCCCCACGCCCACTCCAGCCAGCAGACGCGACAGCAGCAGATACCCCCATTGCCAGGCTCCAGCCGGCAGCCAGCCGGGCTGCATCTGCTCAATCAGAAACACCGTCTGATGGTGGGCCGTCATCTTGCGGGCCAGCCAGGCCAGCCAGCCCCTCGTCTCCCCGGCCGAATAACGGGCGTCTGCCACCCGGCGCTGAAACATGCGGGTCACGTAGGCCTCGAACACCTCCTGCCGCTGCGATTCGGCCGAATCCAATCCCGGCTCGTGAATGGTAATCGCCATCTCACCTGGACCACTCCCCGCTTCCTCATAGGCCAGGCACATCACACTCAACATCAGCGGCGACCGGGACATCTCCGCCAGCGCCTCATCCCGCGCCAATGCCCGGCGCAGTCCGGCATACGAGTCCCCGGCCTGTTCCAGATAATCATTTACCTGTTCGGCCGTCAACGGATTCAACCTCACCGCCCCATTAAATTTAAGCCGGGCCGGTTGGGCCTCATAATCCTCCAATCGGCTGCACACCACAATGCCGGTCAGCCCATGTTCCTGCCGAAACGTGTTAATCGCCCCGATACAGGCCAACTGGTTGGCCAATGGCACCTCATCCAGGCCATCCAATAGCAACGCCAGGTCATTACCCTCAAGCCACTTCTGTCCCAAGGCGCGGGGAATCTGGTACTTGGCTTGCAGTTCCGCCACCGCCCATTCAGCAATTGAAGACCGTTTTTCAGCCCAGGATGCCAGATTCAAAATGACCGGCAGGGGTTGTTCTTTATCCTGTTCGGCAGCTTCCAGTAGTTGTTCCGCCAGGGCAATCAGCGTCGTCGTCTTGCCCGCTCCCGCATCCCCCAAAATAAGCAATGCCCGATCAGCCGCCCGAAATACGACTTCAAGTGTTGCCGCCTGCGCGTCCGACTGGCTCTGATAATAGTCCTGACCAATTGCATCCTGCCAGGGATGGTCAACCGCCTGGTTATAAGGCTGCCGGGTTAGCTGGATCAATCCCGCCTGTTCCGCGGCCCGCGCCAGCACGCCCTGCACCCAAAAACGGCCGACTTTTTCCAACAAAATCAACTGGTCACTGCTTCGCCGGGCAACCTGTCGCCGGTTGCCATCACTTATTATTGGCAGCGGCAATGTTCGCATCTGGGTCTCGGTTTGCAAGGTGATTTCACGGCCGTCTTTTTTCAACTCCGCTGCAACCATCTCTAGCGTTGCTCCCACCTGCCGGGCGCTGGCCAGCCGCAGGTCAGCATCCTTCTCCAACATCCAATTAATCAACTGGCTCAACTCATCCGGCACATCCGAGCGAACCACCTGCAAATCGGGTGTCCGGTACGTCAAAATCGCGTTCAACGTCGCCCCCATATTGTCGCCAATAAAAGGCGCCCAACCGGCCAACATCTCAAACAACACCACTCCTAAGGCCCAAATATCGGACCGATGGTCAACTGTTTTACCGCTGCACGCCTCCGGACTGAGATATTTGACCGTCCCAACCACCACATCACTGGCTGTCAGCCGGGAACGGTCCAGCATCCGAGCCATCCCGAAGTCCGTCAGGCGCACCGTCCCATCCTCAGCAAAATATTAGCCGGTTTCAAGTCCCGGTGAATGATGCCGATATGGTGCGCCCGGGCCAGGGCATCCGCCAGCTCCACCCCAATTTCCAACACCCTCGACAAGGGCAATCGCGTCTCCCGGTCCAATAAATTTTGGAGCGAGCCCCCGGCCGCATAACCCATCACAATGTAATAACGGCCGTCTTTTTCCTCCGCCGCCAGCAGTTTAACGATGTTGGGATGGTCAAGCTGGCGCAACGCTTCTCCTTCTCGCAAAAAACGCTCCACCACCCCTGGATTGCGCTGGATCGTATCCCCCTTCAACACCTTAATCGCTACCCGCTCATCCCGCTCCAGGTCAATACCCAGATAGACATCACCCATCCCTCCCTGACCAATTAAGGCTTTGTTTACAATTTCAGTGGCATAACGGTCGAGAATGACAAGCTGCGACGACATGCCTCCTAGTCTAAAATGGCAAGATGCAAATGGCAAATAGAGAATCCGTGAATTTTGATAAACAAACAGTGAAAAACGAATTTCAATCTACCAACAACCTAACCCCTGAACTTTGCCTTTCGCCTATGCCATTCGCACCTGACCGCCTTACATCCCGCTAACAACCCGCAGTTCCTCTATCACCCCCGCAATCCGATCCAGATAGGCCTGGGAATTCATCTGGTCTGCTAGGGCCTGTTCATAGAGCGTCTCGTAATCCTGGAGAGCCAGGGCCGGCCGGCCCATCTTCACATAAACCTTTGCCCGATTTTCATACATCCAGTAGTTGGCCGGATTGGTTAATATCAGGTAATCATAGTCCGCCAGGCTCTGTTCAAACTGGCCTAGATTGGCATAAACGGCCGCCCGGCTGCTGCGACAACTATCAATCTGATAGGTCTCAATCAAGGACGTATAAGCCAGCACCGCAATGACGCCTAACCTACAATTTACCTATGCCCATTAAATCAAAAAAAGAGCGGGCCTAAGACCCGCTCAATAATCAAAGTAGGGCTGCTATTCTCGGGGCGCAGTCAGTTCCAACTGAATATTATCCGGGTCGCGGAAAGCCATCACACAAATGCCAAAGGCCTCACCCAAATCTTTTACCTCCCCATGTGAAACACCGTGTTCATCAAATAACCGGCCGGCAGCATCCAACTCATTACGGGTACCGACATTCAAGCTAACATGGTCCAGGCCGACCCGATTTTCATTAAATACGTCATCTTCAATAGCGCGAGACGGATCCGGGGGCAGACCCAGGGCTAACATTGTGCCGAAATCCTTATTAGCCATAATTATTCTGGTGGGTCCCAAATCGGCTACTTTCTGAAAGCCAAGCAACTCACTATAAAATTTAGCCGACCGCTCCAAATCAGTCACAGTCAAGGTCATATGATGAACCGGACCAGTTGCAATATGATTAGACATGAAAACTTTCTCCTTTTGGTTTTCAAAAACAATTGTAAAAATGTTTCGTAACGCTTAAGTATCGAAACGAATGACCGTAGAATAAACTACGAACGTTCCCAAACCGTCACCAAGCAACAGCATTAATTACATTCTAGCAGAAAAAAGGGGGAAAACTCAATTCACAACGGCGCTAACTTTACTTCAAATTCACCCTTCGCCTGCATTTTTTCTCCAAAGTAATAATAACTTTTATTGGGTCAGAGGAAGCAATATGTTGAAAATTGCTCCTTTTCTGGGCGCGTTCTCGGCCCAGGTCCGGCCGTTATGGGCCTCAACAATTTGTTTAACAATAGCCAAGCCAAGACCGGCGCCTCCAGATTTGCGGTTGCGGGAGGGATCAACCCGATAGAACCTTTCAAATACATCAGCCAACGCTTCTTGCGGCAATCCCTCCCCCGAATCTTGAACCCGAATCAAAACCATATCATCATCCGCTTCAGCTGTAACAACAATCTTACCCCCAGGCGGAGTGTATCTAATTGAATTGTCCAACAAATTACGTAATACTTGCTGAATACGTTCATTGTCCATCTCAACAACAGGTAATACATTGTCGATTTCCACGTTCAGTTCCACCATTTCGGCCAAACTTTGAGGCTTTGTAGCCTGAACCACTGAATAGATTAGCTCCTTAACATTCACCGGCTCGATAGCAAGCGTCATACGGCCCGCCTCCGCCAACGCCAGCTCTTGCAAATCATCTGTCAGCCTTTTCAGCAGCATAATCTCTTCATACAATGAGTTTATCATCTCCCCATCCGGCTCAACTAACCCATCTTGAATCGCTTCTAACTGGCATTGGATATTCGTCAACGGACTTCGTAACTCATGGGCCACATCATTGACCATGTTTCGGCGAAGCTGGTCGGTATGGGCTAACCTAGACGCAATCGTCCGGAATGACTGGGATAAAGACTGAATATCATCCTTTAGAAATTTTGATTCCAAATTTTCACCAACAGGCATTGCCAGGGATTCGGCTTCTTTTGCAAGATGATGAACCGGACTCACCGCTCGCACTATCAGAGGTACAATCACAATTAATGACGGTATTGCCAGTGCGACCAACAGGAGGGGCCAGGAATCTCCAATTAATTGGCCCAGTGGCATGACCTCTTCCCTAATATTTGTGCCATTGCCACCAGTTGTTACCGTCGTAATTGTATTGGTATCAACCCACCATACTAAATACAAAGTGAAGCCAATAGTTATAATGAGTACGGCCGCAACCATTATTATTAAGCGTACTTCTAATCTACGAAACATTGTCCGAAAATTTATATCCCACCCCAAAAACCGTCAAGATATAGGCCGGATGCCGGGGATCAGGTTCAATTTTTTTTCGAAGATTCATTACATGGGCGTCAATTGTCCGGTTTAATCCCTGATAATCACTCCCTAAAACGGCCGCAACCAAGGCATCACGAGAAAATACCTGGCCAGGCGAACCGCTCAGAACATCCAATAATTTAAATTCAGTCGCCGTCATAGAGATTGGAATACCATCCACTGTTACCTCATGACGGTTCACTTCAATTCTAAGACGGCCGTGTTCCCGGGGAGATTCTGCGTGAACATTGCTTTCCGCCGAGCGTCTTAAGATTGCCTGAACCCGCTTAACCAATTCTCGTGGGCTAAAAGGTTTGCAAACGTAATCATCGGCCCCCAGATCAAAACCAAGAATTCGATCCTCCTCCAATGTCCGGGCTGTCAACATTAAAATCGGGACCATTGATTCAGCCCGCAGTAGACGACAGACATCCAGGCCGCTTAATTGGGGCAGCATAATATCCAAAATGACCAGGTCAGGCGTTGATTGCCGGGCAAGCGCCAACGCTACTGGACCTGTTTCGGCCGTTTTCACCCGAAAGCCTGCGTTTTCCAGGTACAGCCGGATCGACGCCCTCGTTTTAGAATTATCCTCAGCAACCAGGATTGTTTGAGCCATGTCTCCCACTTTACCACAGTTTCAACTTCACCTTCAATTTAGATAAGCGTTCAGACTTTTGTTTTTTTTGCACAATATAGACTTGGGTTGAAAGATACCAAAAAAACAAAANNTCCGCCGCGCCGCCAATTTCGAATCCCTAACCAGACAGTCAAAATCAACAAACAACAAACCAGGAGAAATTCAGGCAAGGAAATAAAAAAACCTTTTGGCAGTGTCAAATCCGGCTGCAAACTAAAATCATCGTTCAAGACATTACGGGCCAACACTTTTCCGATTTCGTTGGCATAAATTACCTCATGGAATGTCTCATAAAGCCGGCCGATTCCCAGGTAAGCATCATCAATCCGGTTGCTGCCTAAAATGATAACCGTATCTCTCTCAGGATAATACCGGAACTCGGCATTATGGGAGCGTCCCGCCCCAACATGCCAGATAAGTTTGCCGCCATAATCAGTCTGGCTGATTTGCCAGCCGTAACCATAGGATGTGCCTTCATAAATTGTCACATATGGTGTCCAAAGTTTATCCACCGCTTCAGGTGACAAAAGATGACCTTGTTGCAAAGCCTGCTGCCAGAGATACAGGTCGTTTACGGTTGAAACAATTCCCCCGGCGCCCAACAAACTCCAATAAGGACCGGGCCATTCATCCGGCTTCCCCTGATCCCGGCCATTATAATAACCATTCGCTATCGGTTCTGAACGCCAGCGAGCATCATTATAAAATGCGGTCTGATCCAACCCAGCTGCTTCAAACAAATGCTCAGCCAGATAATCAGCAAACTGCTCGCCTGATACAACTTCGACGATTGCAGCAAGCAGTACATAACCTGAATCAGAGTAAGCATACTGCTCCCCAGGTTGAAAAAGCAACGGACTATCAATGATTAATCTCAGCGCTTCTTCACGATTCAGGGGGTCAAAATCTGACTGAGCATGGAATTGCTTCAGACCTGAGGTATGGGTCAGCAGGTTGTGGAGCGTAATTTTTGCTTTATCTGGCGGTACATTAGCCAAAAAATTGGTGATCGGGTCATCAACATGAAGCTTTCCTTGCAGCTCCAGATGAAGGATTGCAGCCGCTGTGAATTGTTTGCTGATAGAGCCAATAACAAAGGGGGTGTCGGCCGTAAAAGGTCGTTGGTTCTCATCCTCGGCCAGCCCATAGCCTTTTTCGAGAATTACTTCACCCCCCTGAGAAATTAAAACCGCTCCTGAAAATCCCTGAGAACCCAGCCCGGCCAAAAATCGGTCGCTTTTTGTCGCCAATGATTCTAATTCGGCCGTTTGACTTTCAGGCCCAATGGCTAATAAAAGAAACAGCAGGCAAGGTAATACAAATCTTTTCCTAAACTTGAACACAAATGAACGATGCATAACACTCTCCTGGATAACCCATTTGTGTTCACCATATCAGGTAGTTATGCGGTTTTTATGAAGATACTATCAGGTTCTTGTCAAAGCTCTCGGTTTTTTCAGACTTTTATTTTTTTGTATCCTATAGACTTGGGTTGAAAGATACCGAAATAACAAAAGTTTATAGAGGGACTGAACGGTTATACCCTTAAGATTTACCAGATACTAAATTGTCTTGCTTTTACTCAATATAGGCCGCGAACGTCTTTACCATTATTTTTCCATTCCGGACAATATACGTATCAGTCCCAAGTGGCACCCCGGCCGACTCCCACAGCGTATAACCCACCTCGCCATCGAAAACAGCCCGCAGCGTCTTGGCGTTTTTCCAGAAACCTTCGGGGACTGAATTCAAAAAATGCTCAACCGAGACCTGAATCTCTGCCAACCCTTTCGAGGACCCCTCTGACCAGTATACCACCGACTCCTCTGTAAAATCACTCAATATCGCTTCCATATTTCCCCGGGCCATCGACTGAATATGATGACCAACAACCGCTTTCGTTTCCTCTGTAGACATGCTAAATACCTCCAAAATGTAAGCATCAGAAATAATTGCAGACCGCAGGCGATCCACAAAACCCAATCAACGAGTTCAATTATATCAGGAATATTTTTTTGTCAGTTTTTCGGGCCAAGCAAGTCCAATAATCGAGGAACCTCAGATTCAAGGATAAGTTCTTTTCCCAGGGCCAACTGCGCCTCAACCTGCTCGTCCTTCGGGTCAATATTTAAAAAACTGAACAAGCCATTCGCAGTTCGATGCAAATCTGCCAAAGACGCCGGATGGTGAATGCTTAATCCAACCAACGCCAGCCCCTGCTCCCTGTCCCCTTCCTGGTAAAAGAGCAAACCTGCGGCCTGAATCAAGATCAATATAAGAGGAGCCGCCCCAACGCCTCGAGCCAGTTGCAAACCCTCATGCAGCAATGGTCGGGCAAAAGACAGCTCGCCTAAACGAATATGACCCTCTGAAATATTGGCTAACAATAAGGCAATCCCATGGTGCCGTTCCAGATCCCTAGAAATAACCAATGCCCGCTTATAATAGATAAGGGCTTTGGACAAGTCGGTCGGTTTTGTGAACTCGCCCAGATTATTCAGGGCCGAGGCCTCACGTTCCCGGTTGCCCACCTCTTGCGCTCGCTTCAATGTCTCCTCCATAAATCGCTGGGTATTCGGCAAGTCATTCAGGTCATAATAAACCGTTCCCAGGCGATTAAGGGCATTCAATTCAAGGGTTGTATCCCCAATCTTGCGGGCTATCTTTAAACACTCAAGCAGGGTGTCACAAGCGGTTTTTGGGTCGCCCTGCCGCCACTGTAAATCACCCAGTCCGTATAAGACCCTGGCCAATGTCCCCAAATCCTGGCCAGATTTTGAAAGGGATTGACTTTTTTCTAAAAATTCCTGGGCCTGAACATAATCACCTTCAATGACGTAGACCTGACTCAACCAGTAGAGGGCATCGGCCGTTCGCATTTCATCGCCCCCGGTTAACAAACGGGCCTTCAGGAGCGTCTCCCGGGCCTTGGGATAATCCCCCATATAATACAGCGTTTCCCCTAAGCGAAGCAGCAAGACGCACCGAGAATCGGCCGAATTTGTCAACAACGCCAGACTTCGTTCAAACAACATTCTAGCCTGCTGGTAGGCGCTGATAATCAATGCCTGTTCGCCCGCCCGCTGCAAATAATAGGCCGCCAATTCATCTTCACCCGCCTTTTCGTAATAGTCCGCAATCAACCCGTTATATTCATCGACTCGATTGCCGCTGGCCCCAATTAACCACTCCGCCGCCGCCCGATTATAGGTTTTCTGCTGGCGTTTCAACAAGGTACTTAGCAGCACCTCCCGCAGCATATCACCATGGAAAATATATTCCTTCGCCCCGGCAAAAGTCGTCGTCTCGCGCACAAAAATAAATTCCCGTTCCGTCAGACGATTCAACACGGTAGGAATATCCTCCACTTGCACGTCATCGGCCGCATCCAAAGCGGCAACAGCATCATCATAAAAGACACGACCAATAACGGCCGCTCGCTGCAAAGTCAACCGCTCCGGATAAAGCAAGCTGTCCAACCGGGCCTGAAGCAGTCCGACCAGGGTCACCGGCACATTCAGATAGCCCAGCCGGGCCTCCTCAACCCGCCAGCGCTCCGGATTCTCTTTCAAAATGACCCGGTCATCAATTAACATCTTGACCAGCTCTTCTACATAATAAGGATTGCCCTCCGAGCGTTCCACCAGCAGGTCTCGGAGTGCTTTGGGGACATTATCAACTTTTTGGAGCACTTCCCGCACTAACGCCCGGCTGTCACGACGGTCCAACGGCCGTAAATCCAGCCGGGTATGAAATCGTTGGCCGCTGCCCCAGGTCGGCCGATGGTCATAAAGCGTCGGCCGGGCCAGGCAAATCATCAATAGCGGCAGCTCCGGCAGCTCGCTGACCAGATCATTCACCAGATCCAGGGAAGCGCTGTCGGCCAGGTGAATATCTTCCAATTCAATGGTTACCGGGCTGTCATCTGCGAGAGCCACAAACCAACGCTTAAACAACTGCCTGGCCCGGTTGGACAGCTGCAAAGGGTCGCCTTGTAAGGCCCGCACATGGCCGCAGTCGCTCATATCATAGCCTGCCAGATGGCCGATGAGATGGGCCATCTCTTCATTCTCTCCGATTTGCTGGGCAATGCCCTCTTCTAACTTCCGGCGAACGTCAACCGGGCTGTCATTATCAAGAATGCCAAAACGATAAGACAGCAAATCCCGCAGCAGAGCATAGGGCCGGTTCGTTATCTCAGAGGTGGCCCGCCCTCGAAATACCCAATATTTTTCCGGCCGAAGCTCCGCCCAATTTGTAAACTCATACAAAAGCCGCGACTTTCCCAGACCGGCCTCGCTGACAATCGTCACCACCTGTGTTTCATGTTCTTCAACCGCATCCAAAAAGGCGTTTTGGAGCGTCTTCAGTTCCGCTTCCCGGCCAATCATCTGGGTCTCCACTCCCTCAACCCCGCGGGTATTGAGTCTCAGCGACAACGGTTTGGCGGCCAACACGCGATAGACCTGAATAGCGTCCCGGCTGCGG
>JABAOG010002597.1_pt1 | contig 12389 bp, 9 predicted proteins | sample 7062131 | NCBI WGS metagenome assembly JABAOG01 (sample SAMN14538629, study PRJNA623070) | marine sediment metagenome | biome: marine biome [ENVO:00000428]; feature: marine pelagic biome [ENVO:01000023]; material: deep marine sediment [ENVO:00002113] | place: India: Arabian Sea | collected... | reverse complement strand
CCGCCGACCTGCACCAGCACGCACCCCTTCCACCTTCCCCGGAACCCGACTCACACCCGGTCCGTAATTTCATGATAGACTTTATCCACAATCAGTGGATGGCACCCTCGGCAGGTAAGTGAGTTAAGGACACACAGCGGATGGAAACCCGCACGCAGCCGCACGAGATTTCGCTCGACCCGGAGGATTGGGAGGCCCTGCGCGAGCTCGGCTACCGGATGGTGGACGCGATGCTGGACGACCAGCGCACCGTGCGCGACCGCCCGATCTGGCACCCGATCCCCGACGACACGCTCGAACGCCTGAACGAGCCGCCGCCCGAAGACCCTATCGGCGAGGAAGCGGCGTTCGAGGACTTCCTGCGGGACGTGCAGCCCAACCCGATGGGTAACACCCACCCCCGCTTCTGGGGCTGGGTGATCGGCACCGGAATCCCGTTCGGCGCGCTGGCCGAGATGCTGGCAGCGGGCATGAACCCCAACACCGGCGGCGGCGACCACGGCGCGATGCACGTCGAGAAGCAGGTGCTCGACTGGGCGAAAACGCTGCTCGGCTTCCCCGCCGAGAGCAGCGGCCTGCTGACCAGCGGCGGCTCGATGGCGAACCTGGTCGGGCTGACCGTCGCACGCAACACGCTGGCGGGCTACGACATCCGCGCCGAGGGCGTCGGCGCGGCCCCGCAGCCGCTGACGATGTACGCGTCGGAGGAAACCCACAGCTCGAACATCAAAGCCGCCGACCTGCTTGGCTTAGGGCAGGATGCGCTGCGGCTGATCCCGGTGGACGAAGACTACGCGATCCGGCTCGACGCATTGGAGGAGGCCATCGCCGCCGACCGGGCGGCAGGCCGCAAGCCGATCGCGATCATCGGGCACGCCGGAACGGTCAAGACCGGCGCGTTCGACGACCTGACCGCGCTGGCCAACATCTGCCAGCGCGAAGGCATGTGGTTCCACGTCGACGGCGCGTTCGGGGCGCTGGCGGCGCTCGCGCCGGAGGTCGAGCATTTGACCGAAGGGATGGCGCGCGCGGACTCGGTCGCCTTCGACATGCACAAGTGGCTGTACATGCCTATCGAGGTCGGCTGCACGCTGGTGCGCCACCCGCGCCCGCACCTCGAAGCCTTCACCCTCACACCCGACTACCTGACGCACGGCACGCGCGGGCTGACCGGGGGCAGCCTGTGGTACAGCGACTACGGCGTGCAGCTCTCGCGCGGGTTCCGCGCGCTGAAGGTGTGGATGGCGCTGAAGGCGTACGGCGTGAGCACCTTCCGGCGGCTGATCGCGCAGAACGTCGAGCAGGCGCAGTACCTCGCCGCGCTGGTGGACGCGCATCCGGCGCTGGAACGGCTCGCCCCGGCACCGCTGAACATCGTGTGCTTCCGCTACGCGGATGGCGGCCTGAGCGACGAGGCGCTCGACGCGATCAACGCCGAGATCGTGCTGCGGCTGCACGAACAGGGGCTGGCGGTGCCGTCGTACGCGACCATCGACGGGCGCTACGCCATCCGCACGGCGATCACCAACCACCGCAGCCGCCGTGAGGATTTCGACGCGCTGGTGGAAGACGTGGTGCGGCTGGGCGGCGAGATCGCCCGCGAGCAGGCCGCCTGAACGAACGCGAAGCCCACAGGGGGCGAGACGTGATGGAACAACGGATGGCACGGTTTATCGCAGGGCTGCGCGCGTCGGGCGTGCGGGTGAGCATGGCGGAGAGCCAGGAGGCGTGGCAGGCCACGCAGTTGATGGGCATTACCGACCGCGAGGCGTTCAAGCTGGCGCTGCGCGCGACGCTGATCAAAGACGCGGCGGACCTCCTCACCTTCGAGGAGCTGTTCCCGCAGTACTTCGGCACCGGCGCGCCGCCGCTGCTCGACCCGCAGGCCGAGCTTAGCCCGGAGGAGCAGCAGATGCTGCAGGACGCCGCCCGCGACCTCGCGCAGGAGCTTGCCGAGCTGCTGTCGTGGCTGCTCAGCGGGCAGGGGCCGACTCAGGAGGAGCTGGGTGACCTCGCCGAGCAGGCCGGGATGCAGCACGCGGACTCGCCGCACCAGGCGCGGTGGTACGCCCGCCGCATGCAGCGGCTGCTGGGCTGGGACCGCCTCAAGGAGATACTGGAGGCGCTGTGGGAGATGCTCGCCGAGATGGGCATGGACCCGCAGACCATCGCGCAGATCCGCCAGCAGGTCGAGGAGAACCGGGAGGCGCTCGGCGAGCAGCTCGAAGCGTTCGCCGGGGAGCAGATCCGCGAGAACATGGTGGATCAGTGGCACGAGCGGCGCGACAACGCGCACGAGCTGATGCAGCAGCCGTTCAACCAGCTCGACCCGCACGAGATGGACGTGCTGCGCGATCAGGTGCGGCGGCTGGCCGCCCGCCTGCGCAGCCGCGCTGCGCTGCGGCAGAAGCGGGGCAAGCAGGGCAAGCTCGACGTGAAGGCGACCATTCGCGCCAACCAGCGCTACGGCGGCGTGCCGCTGGAGCTGAAGCTCAAGCGCAAGCGGCGCAAGCCGAAGCTGGTGGTGTTCCTCGACGTGAGCACGTCGATGCGCCCGGTGGCGGAGTTCTTCCTGCGGCTGCTGTACGAGGTGCAGGATCAGGTGCAGAAGACGCAGAGCTTTACGTTCATCGACCATCTGGAGGACGTGACCGCCGACCTCAAGACCAACTCCCGCGAGGAGGCGGTGATCACCGTGCTCACCAAGATGCCCTCCGGCTACTACAACACCGACCTCGGGGCCAGCCTGCGGCAGTTCGCGCGGGATTACATCGGCGGGGTGGATCACCGCACCAGCGTGATCGTGCTGGGCGACGGGCGCAACAACTACAACGACCCGGCGCTGGACGTGGTCGCGGACATCGAGAAGCGGGCGCGGCGGTTGATCTGGATGACGCCGGAGTACCCGGCACAGTGGGGCACCGGCGACAGCGACATGCTGGAGTACGCGCCGCTGTGCACCGACGTGTATCAGGTGCGCAACCTCGCGCAGCTCACCGACGCCATCGATCACATGCTGGGCTGACCCGCGCCTGCGGCACGTCACAATGCAGGCATACGGTTCTGTAACATCCAGCGTGTGTCTGCGTTGTATTTNNCGTGCTGCTTGTGGCGTTGAGCCTGCTGCTGCCGCTGTTGATCACGAGCGCGGCGCTGGCGCAGGGTGGCGACGATGACGACGACGGCGATGGCGACCGCATGCACCCGGTCGTCAAGGTGCTGGCGCATTACTTCGACGAGGACGAGGAAGACATCGAGGGCTACCGCGCTGAAGGCATCGGCCTCGGCGTACTGGTGAAGCTGTACGCGATGGCTGCCGAGAACGACGAGGACCCCGAGGACCTGATCGAGGCATACCTCGACGGCACCACGCTCCGTGAGCTGTACGACGAGTACGGCAAGCCCGGGCTGCGCGGTGTGGGGCACGTGCGGCGACTGCCGGTAGACCCTGACGACGGCGACGACGAACCGCCGACCTTCCTGCCGCCCGGCCTCGGCGGGACCCCGCCGGGCCACGGAGGCACGCCGCCGGGGCAGGCGAAGAAATGGGCCGACCCGCCGCGTGGCGGCAGCCCGGTGATCCCGTTGCCGATCGTGCCGCGAGACGACGACTGACGACATTTGCTAAACGAAAAGGAGGCCGGGGCGTAACGCTCCGGCCTTTTTGATTCGACCTAACCCCTGCCGTAAACGCACCTGAGCCGAGGGGTGAGGGGCTTCAAGAAAGCTCAGCAAAACGGGCGCATCGTGCTGATGCGCCCGCGGTGCGTCGAGTGACAGCGGTTCAGCCGCCCGCGAAGATCCCGAAGTGCANNCCGTGATCAGCGTCGCGGGGAGGCCGACTTTGAGGAACTCCATATACGTGATGCGGTAGCCTGCCCGGTCGGCGATGCCTGCCGTCACCATGTTGGCCGAGGCCCCGATCAGCGAGCTGTTGCCGCCCATCGCGGAGCCGACGGAGAGCGCATAGAACAGCACGTTCGAGGTCGCGCCCGGCACGGTGCGGCTCAGGAAGCCGACCACCGGGAGCATCGCGGCGGTGAACGGGATGTTCGCCACCACGCCTGAGAGCAGCGCCGCCGACCACACCAGCACCGCGATGGCCACCCCCACCTGCTCGCCGACCACCTTGCGGATGCCGGACGCGATCACGCTCAACAGCCCGACCTCTTGGATCGCGCCGACGAGGATGAACAGCGCGATGAAGAACATCAGCGTCGTCCAGTCCACCGACTGCATCATGGTCTCGATGTCGGGCGAAACCCACAGCAGCATGATCACCGCGCCGACCAGCGCGGTCACCGCCGGGGCCATGTGAATCTGCTCACCGAGCACGAAGCCGAGGATCATCGCGCCGAACACGATGCCCGCCTTGCGCAGCTTCACCGGCTCGCGGATCTGNNTCAGACAGCCCACCCACCCCGGCCTTCTTCCAGCCGGGCCGGTAGCGCATGATCACAAATGCGATCAGCGCGAGCTGGGCCAGCAGCACGCCGGGGGTCAAGTTGGTGAGAAAGTCGTTGAAGCCCAGCCCGGCGTACGAGCCGATCAGGATGTTGGTCGGCGTGCCGATCAGCGTGGTGATGCCGCCGACGTTCGATGCCAGCACCTCGGGGATCAGCAGGGATAGCGGGTTGACGCCGAGCGCGAGCGCGATCTGGATCGTGAGCGGGGCCATCAGCAGCATCGTGGTCACGTTGTCGAGCAGCGCCGAGGCAATCGCCGTGATGAACATCAGGATGGTGACCAGCAGCCACACCCGCCCGCCGGAGAGCCGGTACGCTTGATACGTGACCCACTGAAAGATGCCGGTTTCCTCGATGGCGGCGATCACGATCATCATGCCCATCACGAGGAAGATCACTTCGAAGTCGACGTACGAGAGCGCATCCTCGAACTCGAAGATGAACGCCGACGGCACGAACCGCCCGATGGCGCTGGAGATCAGCACCACGCCGACGCCTGCCAGCGCGGCGAGCGTGCTGTGCAGCCGGTCGAACGCGATCAGCAGCAGCGCGGCAAAGAATGTGATGCTCGCCACCCAGAACGACGCGTTGATCTCGCGCTCCATCTCCAGCTCGCCGGTGCTGACGGCCTGCCCGTTGTTCAGGCGCGCCACCTCGGCTTCGTCGGCTTCCCACTCCAGCGGGGCGTAATGCGGGCGCTCTATCGCCAGCCGCAGCGAACCGACCGGCACGCCGGTCTGCGAGAGGTCGAACAGGAAGCTGCCATCATCACAGTGGGACTCGACTTCGGCGGCGGGCTCCGGGGCCCCGTTCAGGTAGGCCAGCACGTGCGCGTCGCACACCGGGGTGCCCTGCGGGTCGAGCACGACCCCGGTCAGGCTTCCGGTATCCTCCTGCGCGCGGGCGGGGGTCAGCCCGTGGGCCGCCATGCCGACTGCCGCCAGCAGCGACACGACCAGCACCAGCGCAAACAGCCCAACGCGTAACGAGCGCGGCACCACACGCCGCAGGTGTTCGGTGGCTCGCCTCATGACAATCATTCCCACTCTCTCTTGTGTCCGCGTACCAATACAGCGCCCCGGCAGGGGCGGCTATCGTATTGTATGCGATCCCGCCTCTGCGACAAGGCAGGCGGAGAGAGACCCCTATGGATTAGGAGGCGCAGCCAGCGTCAAACGGCGGCTGGCAGCAGGTCAGTTGGCCATGTTGGAGGGCAGCGTGGCCCACGCCGGGGACCACACCAGTTCGTAGACGCCCGCCTGCCCGCCAGCTGACAGCTCGACACGGTACACCGCGCCGTCCGCGCCGCTGAGGTAGCATGCAGGCTCCGGCGAGTCAGAGGAGTCACACTGCCGCCACGCGTCGTAGGCCACGGCGGGCGCGGCAGCCCAGCCCAGCGGCTCGCGCAGGCCGCCGACCCACGCCTCGCCGAACGCCTCAGCAGGCGCGTGCAGGCCCTCGGGCGGCACCACGGATGGCCCGGCGTTGGGCAGCGCAAGCGGCGCGTCGATCTGCTGGTACGGGCGGCCTTCGGCGGTCAGGAAGACGTGCAGGTGCGCGCCGTCGTGCAGCAGCCAGCCGTGCTCGAAGTGCTGGGCGCTGGCACGGAAGGTGTGCGCGGGCGCGTCCGGGCAGCCGCCGCGCGGGTTCTCGAACGCCCACGCGAACGTGCAGGCAGGCGCATCGGCGGCGGGTTCAACGGCGGGGGCGTCAGCGGCAGGCGCGTCGGCGGCTGGAGCCAGCGCGGCAGCGCCGCCCGGCGCGCACGCCGCCAGCGAGAGCAGAATCGACCATCCAATCAGAACGGAGAACCAGCGCATTCGCATCCCCCAACACTCACCCGGCGCACAGTGGCGTGCGCCCTGCCCGCACCCCTATACCGTACTGTACGGATGTTTCAGCCGTACGGTCGCACGGTTTCAATCTGGTAACACGGTGTGCCAACCCTGAAACGCCTGCCGGGGCGCGCGGGTTCCACGCGGGGGCGGATTGTGCACCGCCGAGCAATCTTGACCACAACTGTCGGATTTATTATTGTGGGGGCAACGAATTCCCCCACCACCAGCCGACGCCCCTGTCTGTAGTGACAGGACCGAGGCCGCGCCCCGCCGAGCCTGCGAGTCGGCTGCCCTCGCTCCGGCGGCCCGGAACCGTCACACGAATGGAGGAACCCTGTGAACCCGCTGGACGATCGATTCCCCGGGCCCGGCTCCGGCAAGGACCGGGAGATCGACAAACAGATCGACAGGCAGATCAAGCCCGGCAAGCTCGACAAGGCCATCGACCGGGCGCTGAAAGACCGGGCAAGCACCAGCAGGCCCGGCGGAGTCGTGGACGATAAGGTCGCGCCGGTCGAGACCGGCCCGCTGCGCCTCCCGGAGCAGATCCCGCTGACGACCGACGACCCGAACTTCGACCCGGACTGGGACTGGACGGTGGATGAGCCGCACGACCTGTTCGCGCTGACGCAGAGCGGGCTGCAAACCTTCGAGAACGTCCGGCTGCCGTACTTCGCCGACAGCGGCCCGGCAGCGGACGACTTCAACAGCGACGCGGACGGCGTGCGCGACATCCTGCCGGAGGACGGCTGGGTGCTGCTGACCCGCGACTTCGGCACGCCCGACCGCGGCGCGACGTTCCCCCGGTTCATCCTGTACAACCGCTTCCGCGGGCTGCTGCGCCTGTTCTACTTCAACCCGCACTTCCCGGAGGCGTTCACCTACGGCGTGGTGTCGCTGCAAAAGCAGGCGGCGAGCAGCCCATTCGCGCTGCTGACGTTCGCCGACGAAGCCCGCACCAGCCTGAGCGACTTCGACCCCGAGCGGACGGAGGTGTTCATCGGGCGGCTGGAGCCGGTCACCTGGAACTACGCCGATTTCATGGTGGTCGGCTACGACCCCGACCTGCCCGACGACGCCCGGTTCCAGTTCGAGATCACCGGCGTGCGCGAGAGCGCAGTCACGCTCGAAGGCGACATCACGCTGGACGGCACGCTCAAACAGGCCAACCTCGCGGCATCCAAATCCGGCGGAACGGGCAGCGCGCTCAAGCTCGGCGAGAAGGCCGCCGGGTTCTTCAAGGGTGTCGGCGGGCTGAAAGACGCGATCGAGAAGCTCGAAGGCAAGATCGGCGACGAAGAGAAAGACGTGTCGCTGGGGGACATGACCAACGTGGTCTCCGCCGGGATCGCGCTGTTCAAGCTGTTTCTCGGCGGGAACAAGCCAAAGCAGAGCCAGGTGATCAAGCTCAAGGGGAAGCTGACCCTCGACGGCACGATCAAGCTCGAAGGCGGCGTCGGCTCGTTCCTGCTGCGCGTGCCGGGCGCCCGGCACCTCGGCAGCAGCGACCTGCCGTTCTACGACGAGCCGCTGGGGGTGTTCAACCTGCGCGAGAAGCCGACCATCGACGTGAAGAGCATCATGGAGATGCAGGANNTAGAAGCCGACCATCGACGTGAAGAGCATCATGGAGATTCAGTACTGCCGCAACACCGACCCCGCCGGGCCGAAGATCCTGCAACTGCCGTTCCCCAAACGCCACCAGCACCGGCTGCGCAAGCCGCAGGTGGTGATCAACCCCGACGCCGGGCTGAGCGCCGAGGTCGAAGCGGCCTACGTGCAGAAAGGCGGGAGGATCGACTTCGCAGGCGCCAGCTCGGATGGGTACTTCTCGCTGTCGCGCATCCCCACCGTGGTGGACGCGCTGCGCGGCCCGGCCAACTGCAACGACCCGGCCCCGGAGCTGCACAAGCGGCGAGTCGCCATCCGCCTGACCGTGACGCCTGACGAGCCCGCAGCGGACTTCACCCCGGTAAGCCTGATCAAGCTCTACCCGGTGGACTACTCGGAGACGGAAGTCGTGTTCTGACGGTTTACGCGGGCTTCCGACCAGTGGAATCGCGAACCGCCGACGAAATGCCGGCGGTTCGTGGGTTCTCTGCGGCGGTTACTTCTTCCGCTTTGCGGCGGCCTGTGCCTCGTTCTCTTCCGCGCGGAACGCGGTGATCCGTGCGATCAGGTCGTAGGGAACCGGCTCATCGAGCGGGAGGCGCAGCGTGCCTTTGCCGTCCCGGTAGACCGCGATCTCGTCCTCGAACGCGTCGATGCCGGACGGCGTCGGGTAAAAGCCGATGTGCCGCTGGTACGCCGCGAAGTGGACGAGGTTCTTGCCGTTCAGCTTGAAGGTCGGCATGCCGTAGCTGATCGTCTCGACGGCACCGGGCGCGGCTTCCCGTATGACCTGACGGATGCGTTCGAGCCGCGCCTGAATGTCCTCCGGGAACCCTGCAATATACGTATCGATGGTCGGCGATGTGCTTTCGGTGGGGCTCATTGGGCAACCTCCCAGATCATCTCACGTTGTCGAGCAAACGCCACTCGGGCGCTACGGCGCGACCTCCCAGCGGAGCGTGTACCCGCCCCCGGTCAGGATGCCGCGCACCTGCATCTCGAACGGCCCGCCCTCGGGCAGCGTGACGCTGTCGGTACCAGCCGCGTCCTCGGTAGAGATCTGCTGCCAGAGGATGGTATCGGCGGCGGTGTCGCGCAGCGTGAAGGCGAGCGTGCCCTTGGTGACCTCCACCTCGTAGCTGATCGACAGCGTGTCACCCGCCTCAGCTTCGACCGGCCAGCTCTCCAGCCCGCTGAACTCGCGGTAGGTGAAGCTGGCTTCGCCATCCCCGCCCTCGCCTTCGTAGTCGATGTAGCGGTCGGTAAACGGGATCGACACGCCCTCGCACCCGGCCAGCAGCATGGCAGAGAGGATGATCACGGCAAACAGTCCCCGGCGCATCATGCGATAGTCTCCTCACAAGATCGGTTGCGCTGAGTATAACGCTCAGCGGGCGGGAAGGGTTAGCGCCAGCGCGACCGCGCAGCCCGGCGCGCAGACGGCGGCAGGCGCGTCGAGCGAGAGAGTCGCGCTGTACGCGCNNAGTCGCGCTGTACGTGCCGGGGGGCGCGCCTTCGGGCAGCGGGAGCCTCACGCGGTGGAAGCGGTAGGGCATCCACGCCGAGGGCGCTGCGCCGTCGAGGGAATCCACCAGCGGCGCGCTGATGGTGTATTCGGTACCTTCCGGGCCAACCAGCGTGAGCATTACGACGGGGTCGGCGGCGAGCGGGGCGCGCGTCACCCACAGGGTGTGCAGGGTGTCACCCTCGACGCGGTGCCCGGCCATCTGAAGGGGCGCGCCGTTCCCCGGCTCGAACAGCCACCCGCGCGGCACCAGCCACAGATAATCGGCGGGGTGCGCAGCCCCGACCGCGGCGAGGTACGATCCGGCCAGCGTGGTCGAATCCGGGGCAACCAGCGCAGGCAGGTAATCGGAGTCGATGGCCGCCAGCGGCGGGCTCGCCAGCATCTGTTCGAGCCAGTACGCGTCGTGCGGCACCCCGGCCAGCGCCGGGGCCAGCGTCGAGTCGAAGTGCCCGCCGGGCGTCAGCAGCAGGTCGGCGGCGGGCAGGTAGGGCGCGGTGGTCTCCACCGTCATGATCGCGCCGCCGGGGCCAGCGTGCGCGGCGGCCTGTTCGGCCAGCGGGCGGCGCAGCGACTCGGCGCGGGCGGCGTTCTGCCCCTCGGCGCGGGCCAGTGCCAGCGAGAAAGCCGCCAGCACGATCACCGCCAGCACCGACGCTGCCTGCCGCCAGTAGGGTGACGCCTCCCCCGACGCGCGCCGGAAGCCGCGCACGATCAGCGGGCCGGTGCCCACGTACAGGAGCGGCAGCGCGAAGCTGGTGTAATGGTTGCTGACCACGTTCACCGGGTTGAACAGGAAGTACCCCACCTCGCCTGCCAGCAGCAGAGCCAGCCAGCGGCGGTCGGCCTCCGCACCGCGCCACCACGCCGCGGCGGCTGACAGCCCGACCAGCGCCACTCCGGCGGGCGACGCCGCCCACCACAACCGGTAGCGCGTCAGCGCCGCACCCAGCCGCGCCGCCAGCGCCGGGCCGATGCCCGGCTGGAGCCCGAATGTGCGCAGATACTCCACATACCCCGCCGGGTCGGGCAGCGTGGCGAGGCGCAGCGCGGCGTACAGCGCCGCCCCGGCCAGCAGCCCGCCGAGGTATGCGCCCAGCGGCGCAGCAGCCCGCCAGCCCTCGCGGCGCGCGCGGATCGCCTCGCGCAGATAGGCGACCCCCAGCGCGAAAGCCAGCATCAGCAGCAGCAGGTGTGCTTCGAGGCTCAGGGCCGCAGCCAGCCCGACCCACGCGTGCCGCCACCACGCGCCGGGCCGGGTCGTCGTGCGCGCGTACAGGGTCAGCGTCAGTGCGGCACCGAGCATCGGCAGGGCGTTGTTGCGCCCGGCGGCGCTCAGCAGGCCGAGCGGGCTGACGGCAGCCAGCGCGACCGCCGCCAGCGCCGCCCGCGTGCCGTACCACGTTCGCACCGCGGCCCCCAGCGTCCCCAGCGCCGCGACACCGAGCAGCCAGCCGAGCAGGCGCATCTGCACCACGCCCGCGCCGAAGACGCGCACCCACAGCCCGTACAGCCACAGCGCGCGCCCCCAGTCGGGCCGGGCCGGGGCCGCGGCGGGGAGGCGCATCATGGCCGGGGCCAGCCGACCGCCAGTCGCCACGTTGACCGCGGCATTGAGCGTCATCCCCTCGTCGTCGAACGCGGCGTGGTTCACCAGCCACAGCCGCAGCCCAACGCCCGCCAGCACCACCAGCAGCGCGGCGGCAGCCTGCCCCACACGCCCGACCGCCAGCGGCCGCCCGACGAGGTACACCAGCAGCGCCAGCAGCATCGCCTGCGCGGCCAGCAGCGGGTAGCCCAGCCAGCGCCCCGGCAGGTAGCGCACCGCGATAGCCAGCAGCGGGAGCACGATCAAGAGCGAGGCAGGGCGGCGGCGGAAGCGGCTCAACGCACGGTACGGCACCGCGGCCAGCCGGGGGTCGATCTGCTCCGCGGCCAGCGGCGGCAGGGTCAGCGCCAGCAGCGCCGCCGACGCACCGCCGAGCGCCAGCCCCGGCGGCAGCCCGAACGGGCGCGCACCTGCCTGCACTGCCGCCCAGATCGCGGCGAGCAGCGCGGCCTGCACCACCGCCATCCACGCCAGCAGCGCGCGCAGCGGGCGCGGCAGCGTGTACGGCAGGCCGGTTGTGAGCGTCGTCATGCGGGTCGTCCCGATCCTGACACGGAGAGGTACAGCACAAGCGCGCCGGATGGGCGGCCTGCTCAGTGATCTCTACGCGGCGAACGGCGGGCGGGTTGCGCGCAGGGTCAGGGCAGCGTCAGCGTCCCGAGGTCGGCGGTGCAGCCTGGCGCGCACACATCCGCAGGCGCGTCGAGCGTGAGCGACGCGCTGTACGCGCCGGGGGGCGCGTCCGCGGGCAGGGGGAGCGTCACGCCGTGGAAGCGGTTGGGGGCCCACGCGCGGGGGGCCGCGCCGTCACGGTCGCGCAGCAGCGGCGCGGTGATGGTGTACTCGGCGCCATCCGCCGCGCTGAGCGTGAGCGTCGCCGCCGGGTCGGCGTCGAGCGGGGCGCGCGTCACCCACAGCGTGCGGAGCACGCCATCGGTAACGCCGTGCGCCACGATCTGGAGCGGCGCGTCGTTCGGGGCCGCGTACGCGCCCGCGCTCAGGTCGTCGGGCACCAACCACAGGTACGGGGCGGCGTTCTCCGCACGGCGGGCGACGAGGTACGAACCGAGCAGCGTGTCTGGGTCGGGCGCAGCGGCGGGTGCGTCGTAGTACGCCTCGATCTCGGCGCGGGGCAGCTCCTCGACGTAGATGTCGAGCCAGTACGCGTCGGCGGGCTGCTCGGCGAGCTTGGCCGCGAGCTGCGAGGGCGTCCAGCCGGTGGGGAACAGGTAGTCGGTGCCCATGAGGTACGGGTAGTAGAAGTACGGACCGACCACCGCCGCGCCGGGTTCGATCTCGGCGGCGATCACGTCCTGCACCGGCAGGATCACGGCTTCGAG
>JABAOG010007358.1_pt1 | contig 12403 bp, 15 predicted proteins | sample 7062131 | NCBI WGS metagenome assembly JABAOG01 (sample SAMN14538629, study PRJNA623070) | marine sediment metagenome | biome: marine biome [ENVO:00000428]; feature: marine pelagic biome [ENVO:01000023]; material: deep marine sediment [ENVO:00002113] | place: India: Arabian Sea | collected... | reverse complement strand
GCAGGGGACGGTGGCCGAGATCTTCGAGGAGCGCCTCGGCGATCTGGATCGCATCCATCGCCTCGTCATGGATGGATTCATGACCGACGACGAGGCGCGGCGGAATGTGGTGACGACGATGGTTCACGGATTTTCAGGGCTGGGCATCGAAGGAGCGATACCTGCGGCGACGTCGGCATCAGCGGCCTCGATGTCCAGCACGCTTCTGATGAGCGGCATGATGAAGCCGCTATAGGACTATTCGACATATGGTGAAGGTGCGTGGAAACAGACCCCTTGCCGCTCCGNNGCGGCCGTGACGATGTCCGCAACGCTTCTGATGAATGGCATGATGAAGCCGATATAACATCGATATCCGATTGCTTTTCTTGCCCTTTTTCAACCATTTATGATATCGTTCCCCCTATGCGACGACGGGGGATCCTTGCACAATTTACCGAGCGGCCGGCCCAGCTCCTCGTAACCAGCTTCATCGTGGCCATAGCGGTGGGTGCGCTCCTGCTCAAGCTGCCGCTTGCCGTGCGCGGCGATAGCGCGGCGTCCCTCGTCGACGCCGTATTTACGGCGACGTCGGCCGTGTGCGTCACCGGACTGATCGTCAAGGACACCCCGGTATATTTTTCCAACTTCGGCCTCGGCGTCATCCTCGTCCTCATCCAGATGGGGGGATTGGGAATCATGACCATATCCAGCGCCGTGGCGCTGGCGATCAGACGCGGCATGGGGATCAAGCAGCGCATGGTCATGCAGCAGATGATGGATCAGACCTATTACGAAGAGCTCAGGGGCANNCATTGTGCTGACGGCGGCGTGGTATGAATCGCACACCGGGTTTTCGCATGCGCTGTGGCTCGGCGTTTTTCACGCCGTCTCGGCATTCTGTAACGCCGGATTCGCGCTCTTCTCTGACAGCTTGATGCGCTTCGCGGATAATCCCGTGGTCCTCGTCACGCATATGGTGCTCATCGTCATGGGCGGATTGGGGTTCACGATCATCGGGCCGTTGCTGGGTTTCAGGCTGCCGCGGGGCATACATGTGCGGCTGACGGTCATCGTGACGGTAGTGCTGCTTTTCGGCGGCTTCGTGTTCTTTCTCGTGGTTGAAAACAACCGAGGCATGTTCGGTCAGCCGCTTCAGCTGAAATTATGGGGTGCGCTGTTCCNNGGCGTGAAGACCACGACGCTGGGCGTTCTGATCCTCGCCATGATTTCGATGATCAGGGGTCGCGATGAAGTCGAGTTTCACGGCCGGCGCATTCCGCAGGAGATCGTCATCAAGGCGATAACGATCCTGCTGTTGGCTCTTGCGCTGGTCTATCTCTTCATCATACTGCTTTCGATCACCGAGGACGCGCCGTTTCGCAGCGTACTCTTCGAGGTAGCGTCCGCGTTCGGAACGGTAGGGCTGTCGCTGGGAATCACGCCCGAACTCTCGGGCCTGGGCAAAGTCTTCATCACCATTCTCATGTTTCTGGGACGCGTCGGTCCGCTCACCGCCGCCATGATCGTCGGAGAGCGCATGGTCCGGGTGAGCTACAGCTATCCGACCGAGCGCGTGATGGTGGGATAGCGAGGAGGTTCGTATGCAGGTTGTGGTGTGTGGTTTGGGCCATTTTGGATTCAGCGTCGCGGTTACGCTGGCGGAGCTCGGCGGCGAGGTCATCGCCATCGACAAAGATGGCGCGCTTATCGAGGCCATCAAGGATCAGGTGGGACAGGCGGTGTGCGCTGACGCCACCGATGAAAAGGTGTTGCGCGCGCTGGGCGTTCCTGAGGCTGATGCGGCGGTAGTGGCTATCGGTAGTATGGATCAGAGTGCGATTACGACCATTTTGCTTCGTCGCATAGGTGTTGCGCGCATCATCGCGCGGGCCATCTCCGAGGCGCATGCCCATGTGCTCGACGAGGTGGGCGCCAGCCGCGTTATCAAGATCGAGGAACAGATGGGCGTGCAGGTTGCGCACATCCTGATTGCGCCGCACATATTGGAGAGGACGACGTTTTCGCCGGGGCACAGCCTGGTCGAGATACGCGCGCCGCGCAAGCTGATAGGAAAGAGCATTCGCGAGGCACGCCTGCGTGAGGAACACCATCTCAACCTCGTAGCCATTCAGCGCCGCCGCCCCACGGTGGACGACCAGGGGCGCAGCATCCTGAGCCTTACGACCAACGCGGTTCCCGGCGCCGATGAGGTGATCGAGGAGGGAAATGTGCTCATCCTCGCGGGCTCCGATGCGGCGATTGAACACTTTCTGGGGGGAGGGGAATAATGTTGACCTTACAGAAGCGCCTTCACGTCTCGTTTGCGATTGCGCTTGCGCTCGTGCTCATCACCGGCGCGACGTCGCTCTATTATTTGCGCCAATTCGATCGCGAGGTCCGTGAGACGTTGATCAAGGATATCGAGCTCGCCGCGTCGGGCGAATCGCTCAGGGAAATGCTGACCAATCTCGAGTCATCGTTCAAGATGTTCACCGCGTCGCCTGAAGACGAGGCTGTTCACGGCGTCATGGCACAGGGGTTCGAGGATTTTATGTCAGGGGTGCAGCAATCGCAGGCGATCTCGCTGCTTCAGGACAATATCACGCTTCATGAGGAGATCCTCGGCGAGGGCAATGACCTGCGCGTCGATATCCAGCGTTCCTATGAGGAGCCGGCCCGGCTCAGGAAGCTCGTGCCTGCCGCGCGGCGCTTTTTCAAGGACGCGCGGGAAAAACTCCAGACCATCCAGCGGCAGCGCAAGGAAGAGATGGCTTCACATCGGGCCTCGATCGATCGGCTGTTCGCGCGCGCCCAGCAAAATCAGATCCTCATCATCGTGGTCGTCCTGGTGGGCGGGATCTTCCTCGCTTTCTTCATGCCGCGCCGCGCTGTCTGGCCGTTCAGGAGAATCATCCAGGCCTTCGCGGAGGCCTGGGAGTGCAATCTGAGTGTGCGCCTCCCCTCGCAGGGCGCCGACGAGCTGGGCGAGCTGTCGCGCAGCTTCAATCAGATGATGGCGCAGCTGGAGGAGCTCGACGAGATGAAGGTGAAGCGCATCGCGTTCGAGCGGCGGCGCTTTGAGGTTCTCGCCAACTCGCTCGACCAAGGCGTCATCCTCGTCTCCGTCGAGGGCAAAGTCATCTTTATCAACGCGCCGGCATTCCGGGTGTTCGACGTCACGTCCACGCAGGTCATCAATAAGGATCTGGAGGCGGTGCCGCTTCCGCCAGAGATCGTGGCTATGCTCAAGGAAGGGCTGGCGACCAAGCAGCGCATCGAGAACAGGACGTGGGAGATGACGTTCAAGACGAGCGTCGGCAAGGAAATTTCGCGCACCGTGTCGATCGATATGATGCCGGTGCGGACTCACGCGGGCGACTTGGTGAATCTGCTCATGTTCCTCGAGGAGCGCGACACGCCGCGCGGGAAGCGCCTCTTCCAACGGGAAGCGCATGCCGCGCAGGCTGATGACAGCGGCGGCGACTAAGCGCGCTTAGTCCGGCGATCCTCGAGATATTGCAGCAACGCGGGGAAGAAGAGAAGCGTGGTGAGCAAGCACGCCGACATGCCCAGGACAGCAAGGTTGCCGATGGATTTGAGCCCCATGTGATTCACGAAGGCCAGCCCCAAAAATCCGCAGATGTTCGTCGCCGATGACAGGAGCGCGGCGCCGCCGGTCGAGCGTACGGCTGCCATGAGATTGGTGCGCCCGAGTTCCTTGTACCGGTGGTAGAGGTGCACCGAGTTGTCGATGCTCGTCCCCACCACCGTGGGTGCGATGACCATGTTATAGAAGTTGAACTTGATTTTGAAGACGTACATGAACAGCGCCATGAAGACTACGCCGAGCGCGATGGGCGAGACTACCATGATCGTCTCGCGCAGCGTTCGGAAATCGAGATAGACGATGATGAAGACGCACAGGAATGCAAGTGCGATGGCGCGCTTGCCGTCGCTCATCATTGTGCGCAGGACGTCCGCGAAGACGAGCGCATCGCTCGAAGGGTAGAAGGTTCCCGCGGGGGACTCCACGATGCCTATTTCGTCCGAGAAGCGCATCGCGTTGCGTCCGTCGTCCATCTCGAGGTGGGTGAGAGGGTTGATGTACGCGACCTGTTCGTGCTCGTTCATGTCGTCGCCCCAGAAGAGCTTGCGAACGCTGTCGGGAATATCCTTCTCGTGGACCTCCTCGGTCTTGTCGAGCTGTTCCCTGAAGCGATCCAGGTCGCGCTTGTGCTCGCCCTTGACGAGGCGGATGGTGTCGTCCTCGAGGCGGCTCTTCATGCGGTGGATGATCTTGAGTTTATCTTCTTGATCGTCCGGCACGAGGTCGAAGTACGATTTGTAGGCATTGACGACGGTCGTATCCTTGAAGTCGTTTATGCGCTTCTTCATGAATGCCTTGACCGCATCCGCCTCCTTCTTGTTGTGCACGATGACGACCGCTGGGCTGTTNNTGTGCCGGAATGACCGCCTTCAGCCGCTTGAATTTCCATTCGAACTGGAGCTGGGGGATATCGACGGCGGAGATGAGGAGCAGCACCGCTATCCCCGCGAGGGTAAAGCGCGGCAGGGGGAAGCGCGTCCTTGAGGATGCAGTCGCCGAGACGCCGAACACGAACCCCACGCTGCGTTTGATCGCGAGCAGCTTGAGCTTCTCCGCGAGGACGAGCAGGGACGGAAGGATGAACATGTACGATAGGTAATTGATGATGAGGCCGGCGCCGGCGATGAAGCCGAATTCCGAGAATCCCTTGAAGTCGTTGATCATCAGGATGAGGAAACTCGCTGCAACGGTGAGCGCCGATGTGAAGGCTGGCCCGCCCGTATGATACAGCACGGTGTACAGCGCCGCCTCCACGTCCTTGCCGCTGCGGCGCTCCTCGAGATAGCGCGATACCAGATGGATACCTATTTCAACGCCCAAGCCTCCCAATATCATAAAGAGGAACGACGTGACGAGGTTGAGGGAGTGCAGGAAGAACGAGGCGAATGCGAAGGTCGTGAGTATGCCGAACGCGAGCGGGAGGAGCATCACGCCGACCGCGAAGACGCGCCGGAAGAACAGCAACAGTACGAGGGCAATGCCTATACCTGATATGATGCCCGCCGTTGCCAGATCGTGCAGCAGGGCGCCGTACTCGTCGACGCGCGTTCGCACGGAGCCCGTATAATAGACGGTGAAGCGATCGTCGTTCAGGTTCTTCATGAACGCGTCCACGTGTTTGCGCACGTGCTCGTAGAACTTCCGCTGCCCCGAGATGCCCTCGGTCTCCGAGGTGGGCTTGATGTAGATGGTGTAGATCAGGCCGTCGTCGGAGGCGTAATAGCGGTTGGTAGCCCCCTCGGAATANNTCGTCCTTGCTGTCGTCCTCCTCGAAATCTATGTAGAGGCCTCCGAGCTTTTCCTTCTGTATGCGGCGATCGATGCGAAAGTCTATTTCCTCGAGGTCGTCGAGGTCGATATAGAGGAGGGCGTACTTTTCGAAGAAGTCGTACCCCGGTTTTTCATAGGTCACATCCGTGATGAGGGGGTCGCGTTCCATGGAGTCGGAAAGTTCGACGAGGACATCCTGCGTTTCCTCGACCGTTGGACCCTCCAGGACGATGATCATGCCCGCCAGCGCCTTGAACTTGTCGCGGATCTTCCAGATCGTCTTGACGCTTTCGTAATCGCCCGGCAGGAGGTTTGCCAGGTCGGTGTCGATATTGGAATAGAGTTGCTTCATCCGGGGAAATGCCGCTACCGCAGCGACCCCGGCGATGATGATCACGATGAGATACCACCGCATGACGAACCGAACGATGTGCCTGACGATATTCTGAATGTGAGTGTTCATAAGGTTGCGGGTTCTAGCGTGGGGGATATGAGAAGACAAGCTAAATTACGGGTAAATATATGATAAGCTTTTGAAAACGTTGGGCAAACTGGTTGGCACGATGGCTAGAAGGTTATCTTAGCCTTAACGCCTACGCCACCTTTCCCAAAGGTCAACCCTGCGGCATTGCCGAGATTTGAGACGCCCCTCCATGGGTTCGTCATGCCCGCAAACAGTTCTTTGTGTCGGGCTTGAGAACGCGTTGAAAACGTCCTGAAGGGGATCTTTTCGGATTTCTTGCTCATTTTATTCTTATCCATAGAAACCTCCACCACGTGATATCTCCTGCATATAGTATACCATATCGTGGTGGAGGCGTGCAAATATGCTTATGATACGGTTATTTGCGGGGCGCTCCCGCGAACGCTGCGGCGCGGCTTCTTCCCGGGAAGCCCTTCCCGCGCTGTGCCCCGCGCGCTTTGGATGCCTTCCGCTTCTTGTCACGCTGTCCCTTGAGTTCCTTGAGTTTGCTGAATTGCTCCGAGGTCAGGACCTCGCGCGTGTCGAGCAGNNCGCGGCCATCTTTGCGCGCACGGCCTCCATCTTGCCGATGACCTTCTCCGCTGCGCCGCGATCGAAATTCTTCGCGTCGATGATCGGCTCCAGGTCGACATTGAGCAGCTCGATCTCCGCGTGCAGCTTGATCATGTTCTTGCGTCCGCTGCGCGCTATCTCGTTGAGCTTGGCGATCTGTTCCTTCGAGAGATTCAGCTTCTTCTGGATGTTCGAACGCTGCCACCACTTGCCATGGGGGATGCCCAGCTCATCGCCCGGGCCGCCGGGCGGATGCCCCTTCATGCCGCCTCGCGGGGGTTGCTGCATGTCTCCCTGCATCGGCGGCGGCCCCTTCATCTCGGGCTCGGCCTGTGCCGATGAGACCGCGGATGCCATGCCCATGAGTACGACGGCTGCAATCAGTATGTGAATGGTTTTCTTCATAATGCCTCCTCCTCCCCCTCGTTCATGTTGCTATTGTCATCATTCAACGGACTCAGCGCGGCGGGAATGTAGACGTCATCGTCGAAATCGACCTCGGTCCATCCGTTGAGCGCGACGAGCGACCTCGGCAGGCTGCCCGCGATGACCTCGTCGACCTCCGCTTCGAGCTGTGCGTAACTCTGTGCGTTCTCTGGCGCGAGATTCAGTTGGTGGGCGCCAAACCACGCCGCGAGTGCGATCGCCGCTGTCGTCGCTGCTATCGCTGCCCAGCGCCAGGCGGGCAGGGGCCGCCGCGCGTCGATGCGCTCATTGATGCGCATGCGCTGGCGTTCCCAGTCGACGTCGAAGTGCTCATCCGCGAGCGCATATGTTGCCATATCATTCTGTTTCATCGTGCGTATCCTCCGATGCGAAGCGCTTCCTGCATTTGTTCGTTGCACGGTACAGATGCGTCTTTACCGTATTCTCATTCATCGAGAGCGCATCGCCGATCTCCGCTATCGTCATCTCCTCTCCATAGCGCAGCTGAAAGATCGTGCGCTCCTTGGGGCTTAAATGCGCAGCCGACCACGCGCCTATGATGCGGGTGCGTTCGTTTGCGGCGGCGAGGCGTTCGGGCGACGCGGTAGGCGTGCCGACGTCATCCGCATCACGGCTTGAATGCGTGAACCAGCTCCTGACTTTGAGCCAGCGGAGGCGATCGCGGGCGGTTGAGAGAGCGGTGCGCGCGAGCCAGGCCTTGATAGCCTCGGGCTTTTCGATGCGATCGATGTGTTTGTAGAGTTTCACGAACACCTCCTGCGTTACCTCGTCAGCCTCTTCCATCGAGCGCACGACCGTAAACGCCAGGCGATAGACAAATCGCTGATGCTGCATCATGATCCTGTTGAATTCCTGGCGGCCCAGCTTTTCGCTCATCACACCCTCGTAGACGCATGCGGAAGGCAGTGAGTTTACACGATGGCCGGCAAAAAGAAAGGGGACAGGCTGCGTGGCCTGTCCCCTCAATACATTCTGTAATCTCAGCTACTTCTTCGCGAACAAGAGGCTGGAAGGCAGCTGACGCTTATATGAGCTGTAGAACTTCAGCACCTTCGCGACGTACTTGCGGGTCTCCTTGTAGGGAGGAACTCCCCGGAACTTGCGAACCGCGCCCGGCCCGGCATTGTACGACGCTATGGCAAGGCGCATGCTGCCGCGGTTCATGTTGAGCAGTTCGCGGAGGTATTTGGCGCCTGCCTGGATGTTCTCCTTCGGGTTGAACACGTTTCTCACGCCCAAGTGGCGCTGGGTGATGCCGTTGATCTGCATAAGTCCGCGGGCGCCGACCGGCGAGACCGCGCGCGGGTTGAAGTTCGACTCGGCGTGCATGATGGCGGCTACGAGTGCCGGCGGAACATGGTGTTTGCTGGCAGCGGCGAGAATGAGGTGGCGGTACCTGTCCAAACCGCTCTGCTTCTTGCCCGCCTGGCTGAGCTTGAGCGTAGGAAGCGGTACGTTGCCGATTGTTGCCTGGTCCCCATAGAAGAAGACCGCGCCGTAGATCGAGAACAGCGCCAGCAAACCCATGATTACCTTGAACCCCTTTTTTTGTGTGTTTTTCATACCTGAGGTATACTGCAGGATCGATGCCAACCTCCTCATTTCTAACATGCTGTATTTATTTGTTAATTTAGATGTGCGCGTGAGGGCTGTCGTATAACAGGGGNNACAGGGGTATCTATTCCCCAATCGGGTGAACCAAAGGCGCCATTCTAAGTGGTTGATATTCCATAACTTGCTAATATTATTGCATGTTTTTTTGCAGCGTCACACGCCGAGGAAATCCTTAGAATACATAGCCACCTGTGTCAAGCCCGGGAGGTGATTGAGCGCTGCGCCTTCCGAGATGTTTCTGATGACGGTCTCCACATCGTCGACGATGGTTCCCAGGAGAGCGTGGACGCCGTAACGGAAGAAGATGGGCGAGAGGATGGTCGAAACGCCGTGGATGGCGACGAAACTGCAATTCTTGGTTAGGCCGAGCAGATTGTCCATCGTCTGATTCACGATGGTGTTGGCACTGATGATGGCGACGTCCGCCGCGGGCAATATAGTGGGCGCCTCGGAGAAGGGTGCGTCGCCAATGCCGTGCTCGATTCCGATTTCCGTGAATTGTTTCGCTTCCTTCCGCAGTCGTTCATTGAAGGGGAAGTGCCCCACGACGACGGCGTGCTTGCCACGTGCCTGTTCGAGCAGGATGTCCGCTGCGCGCTGGGTGCGGATCTTTGTCCAGTCGATATCAAGGATGGAATTGATTGCCGCGATGCCGACGGATGCCTCGATGGCGAGCGAGGAGAGGGCGTAGGCCGCTAAATTCTTGGCGGAAAATTGACGCAGCATGCCGTGGTTAGCCACGACATCCTGTCGCTTGATGGCTTCATAGGCGACGTCTGCGCGCGTATGTCCACAGAGCCCAATGTGCAAGCTCTCCACGGCCGTGGCATGAAGGCAGACACGTACATCGCGAATGGGCGCGTCGTCTTCGATGGAGTCGATGATCTTCTGTACTATCATATGTGCCCGCTGACTGTTCCTCCTATGTTACGGGAAGTTAGCGCAATCCGCAATATCACAAATTCCTTTTCTCATCGGCCGAGTTTCCGTATAAGAACTCACTATGGCGGGCGCCTCGAAAAAACACCGCTTCATATATGTTCAGATCGCCGTCGTCGCAGCGGCTGCGGTCGTGCTTATGGTCCTCGTAGAGTTTGGTCCTCTCGAGCGTGCCGAGCGATGGATCCTCCAGGCTTTCTATGACGTGCGCGGGCCGGCGCCGATTTCGTCGCATGTCGTCATTGCTGCCATCGACGAGGAGAGCATCGATGCCCTCGGGCCGTGGCCATGGCCTGCGAAGGTATTTGCAAATATTTTCGGTCGCTTGCGCGATGGGGGGGTGAAGACCATCGGGGTGGATACGACCTTTGCCGACGATGACTTCGCCAACGATCGGCATCTCTTGGAGCTGATCGAGCAGGAACGCGACGTCGTGATTGGTTTCAGCATGTATCGCACGAAGGAGGAGATCCCGCTCAAAGAGCGCGCGTGGGCGACCGGCGAGGATAGCTTCGATATCCTCACTTCCCAGATGGTCGCCTCCACGGTGATACCCGACAGCTCGCTTCCCTCGATGGGGGGCGTGAAGACGCTCCCGCGCGCGCTGCGCCTCATGAGCGGTACGCTGGGCTTCGCCAACCTGTTTCCGCCGGAGGAAGGTCCGCTCCTTCGGGTCCCCGTGGTCGTGCGCTACCGCAATCTGCTCCTGCCGTCGTTCGCCCTTGCCGTGGCGAGCCGCGCGGTTGACTTCACGCCGCTCTTGAGAAAGGACGCGCACGGCCGGCTCGTCGGCGTGAGCATCGGCGAGCGCCAGATCCCGCTCGATCCTTCGGGCGAGATGCTCATGAACTTCGCCGGCCCGTCCGGCGCCTATGAACGCATCAGCGTTGCGCGTATTCTGGGGGACGATGATCTGGGGGATGTCCTGAAGGATACGATCGTGTTGCTGGGTCCCACGTTCGAAGGGCCCACCAATTTCGTGGACACGCCGTTCGGCAAGCACGTACCCAGCATCGAGGTGTGGGCGAATGCCGTCGATACGCTGCTCAACGGCAGACCGCTCACCAGCGTGGTAACATCGCAAGTCGCCACGGTCGGCATTATCATTATATTGACGCTCATGCTGGGCTATGTGCTTCCGCGCGTGAGCATCCTATTCTCAATGTTGATTGCGCTGGGCTTGGGCGCCGCGGTCGGAATCGACGGCTATCTGTTTTTTTCACGCGCGGGCTTATGGTTTGCTGTCGCCGCGCCGCTCATAGCTGTCGCGCTCATATGGATGGCGATCACGCTGTATCGGTTTGTCACGGAGGAGCGCGTGAAACGCCGGATCGCGATTCGCTATGGCGGCTCGCTGGGGCGCCGCGCGCTTCGGGAACTCGCTGAGGGCTCCTCCTCGATGGCGCGCAGGGACGAGAGGCATCAACTCACCGTGCTTCGCATAGGTATCAGGAGTTTCCCTCGGCTGTGCGACGAGCTCAAGACTGACCAGCTTATCGAATTCATGCGATCGTATTTCAAGGCGGTCGCCCAGCCGCTCGCCGAGGAGGATGCGTATATTTGGAGGGCGGGCAACGACGGCATGATCGCGATCTTCGGCGCGCCTGCGGCGCGGGCCGATCATGCGAGCCGGGCGTGCCGGGCGGCGCTCGCCGCGCGAGCTGTCGTGGCAGCCAAGCGGGCGGGCTGGCAGCAGCGCTACGGCATGGGGCAGCTGCGTCTGAGTATCGGCATGCACACAGCGCCCACCGCCGTGGGGGAGATCGTGATGCTGGGGCGGCGCGAGTTCGCCGCTGTCGGCGATGCGCTGCCGATGAGCGAGATGCTCGCGAAGCTCGGGCGCACCTACAAGACCTCCGTCATCGCCAGCGCCGAGACGGTGCAGGCGACGCGCGAGTGGTTCGTCTATCGGCCGCTCGACTTCGTGCGGATGCCCGACATGAAGCGGTCGGTCGAGATCTATGAGCTGATGGGCAAGCGTGGCTTGGTCACGCCGTATATCGAGATCTACCTGCGCGCCTACGACGCCTTCCGCGATGGGCGCTATGACGACGCGTTGCGCCTCGCCGAGGAGGTGCTCGCCAAACTTCCGCACGACGGACCCTCAAAGCTCATGCGCAACCGCGCGAAGAAGTTCAAGGAACGCCCGCCGAAGGATTCATGGGACGGCGTCTGGGTGATTCATTAAAGGATTTCCAGCCTCTTGGGATAGCCGGAGAGGACCTTGTAGCCGGTCTTGGTGACGACGACCAGATCCTCGATGCGCACGCCGCCGATGGCTTTGTAGTACAGGCCCGGCTCGACGCTGATGACGTGGCCGGCCTTGAGCTTGTAGTCGAGCGGCCCCACGCGCGTGGGATTTTCGTGGAGTTCAAGGCCGATGCCGTGGCCGGTGGAGTGGAAGAAACCCTGCATCCGGCCGCCCTTCNNCCGGCTCGACGCTGATGACATGTCCGGCCTCGAGCGTATAGTCGAGCGGCCCCACGCGCGTGGGATTCTCGTGGAGCTCGAGGCCTATGCCGTGGCCGGTGGAGTGGAAGAAGCCCTGCATCCGGCCGCCCTTCTCGCCGGTGACATAGCCGTGTTCGGTAAAATAATCCACGATAGCCTTGTGAACGACCCTGCCGTTGACGCCCGCCTTGACGTGCTTCATGCCGATCGCCTGTCCCGCCTTGACCGTGGCATAGAGTTTCTTGAGCGCATCGGGTGCGCGCCCCTTGCAGAACGTGCGCGTGGCATCGCCGAAGTACATGGTCTTCATCGAGCGGGGATAGATATCCACGATGATCGCCGAATGCGCCTTGAGCGGCCCCGATCCCTGATCGTGCGGATCGATGGCGTGGCGCCCGCATGCCACGATCGTGTCGGCGGCGATGAATCCCTGTTCGAGCAGATGGGCGTTGATCATCGTGCGCAGCCCGTCGGACGTGAGAACCCTCTTACGATAGATGAGCTTGCCTGCGCGTATCGTTGACGTGCGCAGCGTATCCTCGGCGACCTTCATGGCG
>JABAOG010001819.1_pt1 | contig 12407 bp, 9 predicted proteins | sample 7062131 | NCBI WGS metagenome assembly JABAOG01 (sample SAMN14538629, study PRJNA623070) | marine sediment metagenome | biome: marine biome [ENVO:00000428]; feature: marine pelagic biome [ENVO:01000023]; material: deep marine sediment [ENVO:00002113] | place: India: Arabian Sea | collected... | reverse complement strand
CGCTGGCGCTGGCCGCCGGAAAGCTCGTCGGCGCGCTTGTCGACCATGTCGTCGAGGCCGACCCGTTCGAGCAGCCGAAAGGCCTCGTCGATGGCGCTCTGGGGAAAGCGCCGCAACCAGCTTTTCCAGAATCCGACGTAGCCGAGCCGGCCCGAGAGCACGTTCTCCATGACCGAGAGCCGCTCGACCAGAGCGTACTCCTGAAAGATCATGCCCATGCGGCGGCGTGCCCGGCGCAACGCCCCGGCGCCAAGTTTGGTCAGTTCCTCCTCGCCCAGCAGGACGCGCCCGCTGCTCGGCTCGACAAGCCTGTTGATGCAGCGAATAAGCGTCGACTTGCCGGCGCCCGAGGGGCCGATCAAGGCCATGACCTGGCCGGCCGGAACTTCCAGGTCGATCCCCTTGAGCGCCTCGTCGCCAGTGGGATAGCGCTTGACCAGCTTTTCCAGACGCAGCATCGCCCCCGCTTTCGGCCGCCGAGATGAAATCGTTCAGCCGCGGCCCCGCTAGGGGGCCGCGGCCTCTGCCTCGGGGATCACTTGCAGTCGTAGGAAACGTCGTTGGCCGCGTCGATCTTGCGGATCACGTCCCAGTGCTCCTGGTAGGTGATCGGGATGAACTGGCCCTCGCCGTTCTTCTCGAACTCCTCCTTGAGGGTGGTGCCTTCCCACTCGAAGGTCTCGAAAGTCTCGCGGATCTTTTGCTGCAGCTCCGGCGTCAGGTTGTAGGCGTAGCCATAGCCCGTCGTCGGGAAGGTCTGCGACTTGTAGAGCACCTTGAGGTCCTCGTCCTTGACCACGTCGCGCTTGATCATGCGGGCCTTGACGCTGTTGGCGATCGAGGCGGCCTCGTAGTCCTTGTTGGCGACGCCGAGGATCGAGTTGTCGTGCTTGCCGGAGAACGTGGTCTTGAAGTCCTGGTCGGCGATCATGCCGAACTCGGACTTGAGCAGCGCCGACGGCGCCTTGAAGCCGGAGTTGGAGGTCGGCGAGGTGAAGGCCAGCGTCTTGCCCTTGAGATCGGCGGGCGTCTTGATCGCACTGCCGGCGGGCACGATGATTTCCATCTCGTAACCGACGACCTTGCCTTCTCTCGACATGGACGCGAACGGCACGAATCCCGCGCAGCTCACCGCCACCGGATTGCCGCCGGTGTTGACGCCGGCGACGTGCAGGCGGCCGGATCGCATCGCCTCGTACTGGGCGGCGTAGGACTGGACCGGGAAGAAGACGACCTTCTTACCCGTCACCTTCGACATGTGATTGATGAATTCGTCCCAGACCTTCGCATAGACCGCGGGATCCTCCACCGGCGTATACGAGAAAATGATGGTGTCGGGATTCACCCACTCGGACTCGTTCATGGGCAGATCGGCGATGAGATCGCGGTTTCGATCGCAGTACTGGGCGTCGAGGGTGCCGCGATACGGGCACTCCGCCGCCGATGCCCAGGAAGCCATGCCGAGCGTGAGCACGGCGGCAACGGCGGTGAGAAGCATCTTGGGTGTGGTCATTTTACCTCCTCCTTATTTATCTTGATCTGTCCACCCGGCCGAATCCCTCGCCTCGAAGGGACGACCCAGTCGACTCATTTGACCGTGACCGGCGGCTGTCCCGCGTCGGCCGGCACAGTGGCCGCCTGAGGAATTCGTTCACCCTGAAGCACGGGGGGCGACAGCCCGGCCACAATGTATGCGAGATTGGCCGGAAGCCGCAACCGAGCCCCGTCGAATCACGCCAATCCATGCCGGCACGGGCGCTAAAACGTTGTTTTCATTGATGGCGCGGGCAGGCGGACCTTGCCTTTACGCCGGCACCGGCAGCGTCACCCGCGCGCATCGTGCTCCGAGGCGACGGTCTGGCCCGCCATTGAAGTGCCCCCGGGCTCATGGTCAAATGTACGCGCCGTCCCGTTGCCTCGCCCACTACCGCGCGACCGACTGACTCACAGCCAATCGTCGGACGGGACTAATGCATCGACCGGGAGGAGGACAAGATTCATGAATTTCCGAACAAAAACACGCCTCTGGCTTGCCGGCATCGGCTTGTCGGTCACGACCGCCCTGATGGCGCCTCTCGCGGCGCTCGCCGCAGAGCAAAAACTGGTCGTCGTAACGTCGTACCCACCCGATACAACCGAGACGGTCAAGAAGGCGTTCGAAGCGAAGCATCCCGGTATTCAGGTCGAGATGCTCAAGAAAAAGACCACCGCCGGCATCAAGTATCTCCAGGAAACCTCGGGAAACAACACGTCGGATCTGTTTTGGGCTTCTGCACCCGACGCCTTCGAGGTGTTGAAGGGCGACGGTTTGCTGCAGAAGTACCAGGTCAAGGTAAGCGGTATTCCGGAGAAAGTCGGCGCCTTTCCCATCAACGATCCGGACGGCTACTACAAGGGATTCGCCGCCTCGGGTTACGGGATTATGTGGAATACGCGTTATTTGAAGGCGAAGAAGCTTCCGGTGCCGGGCACCTGGGCCGAGCTCGCTGATCCTGTTTACCACGGACACGTTGGCATGAGCGCGCCGTCGCGCTCGGGAACCACGCACCTCACCGTCGAGACACTGCTCCAGGGCAAGGGCTGGGAAGAAGGCTGGGCCGAGTGGAAGAACATCGCCGGCAACTTCAAGACGGTCACGGAGCGCAGCTTCGGCGTGCCCGATGGGGTCAACTCCGGCCAGTTCGGCGTGGGTATCGTCATCGATTTCTTCGGACTCTCGTCGAAGGCTTCCGGTTTTCCCGTCGACTTCATCTATCCGCCGGTGACGACGCTGGTGCCCGCCAATATCGCCATCGTCACCAATGCGCCCCATCGAGAAGCGGCATCCGCCTTCATTGAGTTCCTTCTCTCTCCCGAAGGCCAGGAGGTGTTGCTGGATCCCAAGATTCGCAGATTGCCGGTGAATCCCGCGAGCTATGCCAAGGCTCCCAAGGGGTTTCCGAACCCGTTCAAAGACAAGTCCATCGGCGCGGCGGTCAAGTTCGATCTGCAACTCTCCAAGAGCCGCTATAACGTGATCAATTCGCTGTTCGACGTCATGGTCACCTACCGTCTGGATGATCTGCGCGCAGCGACGAAGGCCATTCAGGACGCCGAGGCGAAAGCAAAGGGCAAGTCCAATGCCAATGCGGACGCGATGATCGCCGAGGCGCGCGCTCTGGTCGCCATGGTGCCGATCGACGCGACGAAGGCGAGCGAGAAGGAATTCAACGCCATCTTCAAGAAGAAACGCAAAAAAGCCACGACCAAGGTCACCGGCCGTCAGGCCGAGATCGAGCAGGAGTGGGATGAGATGGTGAAGGCCAACTACGCGAAGGCCAGGAGCCTCGCGGAGAAGGCCGCCTCGATGCTCTAGCTGTCGTAATGATCGAGAGCGCGGGCGCTTCGGGGCGCCCGCGCCTTCGATTCCCGCAGTCGCCCCCCTGGCACAGGAGGAGTGCCGTTGAACGCGTTGTCACGCGGCCAGCTGGGCCCAGGCGTGCTGGCCGTGGTCCTGGGCCTTTTCCTGGTCGTATTCCTCGTCGTACCCGTCGCGAAGGTGATCTACGTTGCCTTCCAGGATCCCAATACGGGCGCACTTACGCTCGTCAATTTCGCCGACTTTTTCAAGACCTCGCTGTTTCAGGAGTCGTTCATCAACTCCCTCTACGTTGCGGCGATGTCGGTGGTGCTTTCCTCGATATTCGCGCTGCCGCTGGCTTATTTCACGACCCGGTTCAATTTCGGCGGCAGCGTCATCATCCAGACTCTCGGAATCGTGCCTCTCATCATGCCGCCCTTCGTGGGCGCCGTGGCGATGGCGCTGTTGTTCGGAAGCAACGGCAGCGTGAATCTGCTGCTCGACGAATGGATGGGTTTCACGATTCCTTTCATGGAAGGATTGAACGGTGTCATTTTCGTCGAGAGCGTGCACTACTTTCCTTTCATTTTGATCAACCTCTCGGCGGCGCTTGCCAACATCGATCGCAGCATGGAGGAGTCAGCCCAGAATCTGGGGTCGAGCGGCTTTCGATTGTTCAGGCGAATCGTCTTTCCCCTCGCCATGCCCGGCTACATTGCCGGCGCATCGCTCGTCTTTCTGAAAGTATTCGACGATCTCGGCACACCGCTGCTTCTCAACATCAATAACATGCTCGCGCCACAGGCCTATCTGCGAATCACTTCCATCGGCATCTCTGATCCCATGGGTTACGTGATCTCGGTCATCCTCGTCGCCTGCTCGCTGCTCGCGCTGTGGACCTCTTTCCTGGCCATGAAGGGTAAGGATTACGCAACGGTCCAGAAAGGCGGGGGAGGCCTGTCGAAACGAGAGCTGCGCGGCTGGGAGAGAGTGGCCTGCTACACGGTCATCATCGTGATTCTGCTGCTCGTCCTGTCGCCGCACATTGGCCTCACGCTGCTCTCCTTCGGCACGGTCTGGTCGTTCAGCGTTCTGCCTGACGCGTTCACCTGGGCGCACTACGCCACGGTCTTCGAAACCTCGATGCAGTACGTCAACAACACCCTGCTCTACGCCGGGCTCGCCGCGCTGATCGATGTGATTTTCGCCACCGCCATCGCGTATATCGTCTGGCGCACGCAGCTGGCGTGGCGCCAGTGGCTCGACTATGCCGCAATGGGCGCGGTCGCGATCCCCGGCGTCGTCATAGGGATCGGCTATCTGCGGACTTTCTACGATTTCAACGTGCCCTTCATCGATAAGCCTCTGGCCACGTGGTGGGTCATCATCGTGGTAGCGCTCGCCATTCGCCGCCTGCCCTATGCGTTGCGCGCCTGCGTCGCGGCGCTGCAGCAGGTGAGCGAGGCGCTCGAGGAGGCCGCCGAGAATCTTGGTGCCACCAAATCGCGCACGGTCAGGCGAATCGTGGTCCCGCTGATGACGGGAGGTATACTGGCCGGATTCATCACGAGCTTCGCTACGGCTTCGGTAGAGCTCTCGGCTACCATCATGCTCGTCTCTGCCGAATCCGACGCTCCGTTGGCCTACGGAATATACGAGTTCATGCAATCCGCATCAGGGAGAGGCCCCGGTGCCGCATTAGGCATCATCGCCGTGGTCATCGTCGGCGTAGCCACGTATCTGTCTCACCTCTTCATCGAGCGACGCCGAGAGGCCCACGCGCCGGAGATCGCGGTGCCCGCGGGAGCATGACCGGATGAGCTCGACATACAAGAGCAAGGCGCTCGGCGTTGCCATCGAGGACATCACGCTGTCCTTCGGAATGACACCCGTTCTGAAGAGCGTGAATCTCACCATCGAGCCCGGGGAGTTCTTCACCTTTCTCGGTCCCTCCGGATCGGGCAAGTCGACGCTGCTGCGTTTGATTGCAGGTTTCGGTCCCGCGCCTTCCAGCGGGCGCGTGCTGATCGGTGACAGGGACGTGACGCACCTCGCTCCCTGGGATCGAAACGTCGGGCTCGTGTTTCAGAACTACGCACTGTGGCCGCACATGACGGTGCGCAAGAATGTCGCCTTCGGGCTCGAGGAGCACAAGGTGCCGGCGCAGGAAATCCGCGAGCGGGTGGATGCTGCTCTCGATCTCGTGGGACTTCTCGATCTCGCGCAGCGGCGGCCTTCGCAGCTCTCGGGCGGCCAGCAGCAGCGTGTGGCGCTCGCCCGCGCCCTGGTCGTCGAGCCCCAGGTCCTGCTGCTCGACGAGCCGCTTTCCAATCTGGATGCCAACCTGCGCGTTCAGATGCGCCGCGAGATCCACGATCTGCAGCGCAAGCTCGGGCTCACCACCATTTTCGTGACACACGATCAGGAAGAGGCCAATACTGTCTCCGACCGCATGGCCGTGCTCGACGACGGCGTCATCCAGCAGGTGGGATCGCCGATGTCGCTCTACGACGAGCCTGTCAATCGATTCGTCGCGAGCTTCCTCGGTACCGCGAACCTGGTGGATGGAAGGGTGGAGAAAACCGAAGACGGCACGCATTTTTTAGCGAACGACGCTATTCGGATTCCGGTGGCTGTCGCGGAGCTTCAGCCGGGCGCCCACGCAGTCGCCCTTTTTCGTCCACAGAGCCTCCTCATTCGGGAAGCCGACGCCCCCGCGGCGCAGAGCAGCGCGCGGCTCGAAGGCAAAGTCGTGCATCGGGAATTCCTCGGCAGCCTGATACGCTACGCCGTAGCCGTCGGAGATCACACCTTGCTCGTCGATGATTCTCATCAGACGGGTCGCGAGTGCTTCGATATGCAAGAGCGGGTGAGCCTGCACCTCGATCGCGCCCAGGTGCGCGTTCTGCCCGGGTGAGCTTCGCCGGCCAGGATATCGGGAGATAATCACGAGGGCCGCCGGTGACCGACTTCGAACCCTGTTACCAGTCCATTGCCGAGCTCGGCCGCCGATTGCGCAGCGGCGAGCTCTCCTCGGTCGCCCTGACCGAGACGCTGCTCGCCCGCATCGAGGCGCTGGATCCGAGCCTCGGCGCCTTCCAGGTCGTCAGCCCCGACCGCGCGCTCGCCGCGGCCCGGGCGGCACAGGCGGCGCTCGAGGCGGGCCAGGATCTGGGACCGCTGCACGGCATCCCCTACGCCGCCAAGGATCTCTTCGACGTGCGCGGCCTGCCGACCACCGCCGGCACGCGGCTGCTCGCCGACAACATCGCCGACGACGACTCGGCGGCGGTGGCGCGTCTCGCCCGCGCCGGAATGGTCCTGCTCGGCAAGACCAAGACCGTGCAGTTCGCCTACGGCGGCGCCGGCATCAACCGCGATCTCGGCACGCCGCACAATCCCTGGCACCGCACCCACCATCTACCGGGAGGCTCGAGCAGCGGCTCGGCGGTGGCCGTCGCCGCGGGGCTGGCGCCGATGGCGCTCGGCAGCGACACCGGCGGCTCGGTGCGCATTCCGGCGGCGCTGTGCGGCATCACCGGGCTCAAGACCACGGTCGGCCAGGTGAGCCGTGCCGGCGTGTATCCGTTGAGCTGGAGCCTCGACTCGGTCGGACCGCTTGCCCGCGGCGTCGAGGACGCGGCGCTCGTCTACCAGGCGCTGCAGGGGCCGGAGGCCGGCGACGAGACCACCCACGGCCGTGCCCTGCAGGACGTCATGGGCCGGCTCCGCGACGGCGTCGCGGGGCTGCGCATCGGCATCGCCGAGACCGTGTTCTGGAACGATGCCCATGCAGACGTGGCAGCGGCGGTGCGCAGCGCCGCGGAGGTTTTCCACCGTCTAGGGGCGCACGTGGAGAGCATGGAGCTTCCCGCCGCTGCCGACGCCGTCGCCCTCAATCCGCGCGGTCTGGTCATCGCCGCCGAGGCTTACACCGTCAACCGCCGCTTCATCGACCATCACTACGACGAGCTGGATCCGATCGTGGCTGCGCGCATGATCAAAGGACGCGACATCACGGCTGCCGACTACCTGCAGGCGACCCTCGACTGGAAACGCGCCCGCCGCGAGGCGATTCGCCAGCTCGAGGACGTGGACGCGGTGCTCTGCCCGACGACGCCGATACCGGCGTGCACCCTGGCCGAGGCGGACGACAACATGGAGGTGTATTCACACAAGAACCTCCTCTACCTGCGCAACACCGCCATCGGCAACATCCTGAATCTTTGTGGTCTCAGCGTGCCGTGCGGATTCACGGGCGACGGCCTGCCCGTCGGGCTCATGATCTACGGCCGACCGTTCCAGGAAGACATGGTGCTGCGCATCGGCCATGCTTATCAGGAGGCCACGGAGTGGCATGTGCAAAGGCCGGCCATGGAGTGGGCATCCAACGGCTGAGGCACGGCGTTAATACCCGGGAGCGCGACGCGTGATATTCGATCGGCCCCTCCCCCAGCACGATCGGCTTCGCGAGGAAATCGCCGACTGGCACCGGCGCGACGAGACCGAGGTCCTCGAAACCCTTCTCGAAGCCGCCGAGCTCGACGCGCACATGCGCGCACGCATCAGCGATCGCGCGCGCACGCTGGTCGGCGAAGTGCGCCGCCACCGCATCGGCAAGGGCGGCGTCGACGCCTTCATGCAGGAGTACGAGCTCTCGAGCCAGGAGGGCGTGGTGCTCATGTGTCTCGCCGAGGCGCTGCTGCGCATCCCCGACGAGGAGACCGCGGATCGCCTGATCCGCGACAAGCTGGGCCCGGCGGACTGGGAGAAGCACCTGGGCCAAAGCGAGTCGGTCTTCGTCAACGCATCCACGTGGGCGTTGATGCTGACGGGACACGTGGTCTCGCTGCACGATTACCGCGACCAGTCCTTGAAGTCGGTGCTCGGGCGCCTGGTGAGCCGGGTCGGCGAGCCGGTCATCCGCCAGTCGGTCACCCAGGGCATGCGCATCCTCGGACGCCAGTTCGTCATGGGACGCAGCATCGGCGAGGCGCTCGGGCGCGCGGCCGAGGACGAGGCGCGCGGTTACCGCCACTCCTTCGACATGCTCGGCGAAGCCGCGCACACCGAAGCCGACGCGAAGCGCTACTTCGACGCCTACAACGACGCCATCGCCGCCATCGGCGCACGCAGCAAAGGACGCGGCCCCATCGAATCTTCCGGAATATCGGTAAAGCTCTCGGCGCTGCATCCACGCTACGAGTTCGGCCAGCAAGGGCGCGTCATGAGCGAGCTCGCGCCGAGACTGATGGCGCTCGCCAGCCACGCGCGCGAGGTCGACATCGGATTCACCGTCGACGCCGAGGAGGCGGCGCGACTCGAGCTCTCCCTCGACATCATCGAGCGCGTGTTCCGCGACGGCGCGCTGAAAGGCTGGGAAGGCTTCGGGCTCGCCGTTCAGGCGTATCAGAAGCGCGCCTATCCCCTCGTCGAATGGCTCGCCGAGCTCGCGCGAAGCCGCGGCCGGCGCCTCATGCTGCGTCTGGTGAAGGGCGCCTACTGGGACTCGGAGATCAAGCTCGGCCAGGAGGGCGGGCACGCGGACTACACGGTGTTTACCCGCAAGGCCTCCACCGACGTCGCCTACATCGCCTGCGCGCGCCGGGTGCTGTCCCACGCGGACGCCTTCTACCCCCAGTTCGCCACCCACAACGCGCACACCCTCGCGACCATCGTCGAGCTTGCCGGCGCGCGCCGCGATTACGAGTTCCAGCGTCTGCACGGCATGGGCGAGGCGCTCTACGAGCAGGTGGTGGGCGGCGACGGTGGCCGGCGCGCCGTGCGCATCTACGCGCCGGTCGGCAGTCACGAGGATCTGTTGCCGTACCTGGTGCGCCGACTGCTCGAGAACGGCGCCAACACCTCCTTTGTCAATCGCATCGTCGACGAGCAGGCGCCGGTGGACGACATCATCGCCGACCCGGTGGCGAAAGTGCGCGCCCTCGAGACGAAGCGGCACCCGCGCATTCCCGCGCCGCCGGATCTCTACGGGCCGCAGCGGCGCAACTCCCGCGGCATCGACATCACCGATCACCGCGAGCTGGCCCCTCTCGATCGGCAGATGGACGCGGCGCTGGCGCGAACCTGGCACGCGGCGCCCCTCGTCGCCGGCGAGCACCAGGCGGGCGAGGCGCAGCCGGTGCGCGATCCCGCCGACCGGCAACGCCAGGTGGGCACCGTGGTCACGGCCGACGCCGGGCAGGCCGCACGCGCCATGGCATCGGCCGCTGCGGCGGCGCCCGGCTGGGACGCCGCCGATGCCGCGGTGCGCGCGGCGGCGCTCGAGCGCACCGCCGATCTGATGGAGCGCGACATGCCGGCGCTCATGGCGCTCGCCGTGCGCGAGGCCGGCAAGACCGTGCTCGACGCCGTCGCCGAGGTGCGCGAGGCGGTCGACTTCTGCCGCTACTACGCCGGGCGCTGCCGCGAGGACTTCGCCGCTCCCCTGACCCTGCCCGGTCCCACCGGCGAGCGCAACGAGCTCGCCCTGCACGGGCGCGGCGTGTTCGTCTGCATCAGCCCGTGGAACTTTCCGCTGGCGATCTTCACCGGCCAGGTGAGCGCCGCGCTCGCCGCCGGCAACGCGGTGGTCGCCAAGCCCGCCGAGCAGACGCCGCTCATCGCCCACCACGCGGTCACCTTGATGCACGAGGCCGGCGTCCCCGTGGAGGTCCTTCATCTGCTGCCCGGCGACGGCCCGACGGTGGGCGCGCCGCTCGTTGAGCATGCGCAGGTCGGCGGTGTGGCCTTCACGGGATCGACCGAGACTGCGCGTGCGATTTACCGCACGCTCGCGGCGAAGAGCGGACCTATCGTGCCGTTGATCGCCGAGACCGGCGGGCAGAACGCCATGATCGTCGACTCCTCGGCGCTGCCGGAGCAGGTGGTGACCGACGCCATCGCGTCGGCGTTCCAGAGCGCCGGCCAGCGCTGCTCGGCGCTTCGCGTGCTTTATCTTCAGTCGGACATTGCGGAGAAGACCATCGCGATGCTCGCCGGCGCCATGGCGGAGCTCGCCATCGGCGACCCGGCGCTGCTCGGCACCGACGTGGGGCCGGTCATCGACACGGCGGCGCTCGAGATGCTGGAAGCGCACGCCGCGCGCATGGAGAGGGAATCACGTCTCATTCATCGCTGCACGCTCGGCGCCGAGTGCGCCGCCGGCACCTTCTTCGCGCCGCGCGCCTTCGAGATCGAATCCATCGCTCAGCTCGAGCGCGAGGTGTTCGGCCCGATCCTGCACGTGATTCGGTTCGACGCCGACGATCTGGATCGCGTCATCGACGACATCAACGCCACCGGCTACGGACTCACCGTCGGACTGCACAGCCGCATCGACACCACGGTCGAATACGTGCACGCGCGCTTGAAAGTCGGCAACGCATACGTCAATCGCAACCAGATCGGCGCGGTGGTCGGCGTGCAGCCCTTCGGCGGCGAGGGATTGTCCGGCACCGGACCGAAGGCGGGCGGACCCAGGTACCTGCACCGCTTCGCCACCGAGCGGAGCCTGTGCGTCAACACGACCGCGCAGGGTGGTAACGCGAGCCTGATGTCGATGGACGAAAGCTAGGTGTCAGGCTGAAGCTTCGAGCGTATCGCCTCGACGGCGTCCTGCGACGGCATGATCGGCACGATTTCGAAATCCACGATGTCGTCCCATTTCGCAGTCCACTCGCTCATGAGATTCGGATCCGCGGTCTCCATGATTTGAAAACAGCGCTCGAGCCTGGTGTCCACCCAGCTCGACACGTACTCGAGCCCCTCGGGCGTCATGCGCCCCTCGTCACGAAAGCGCCGGTAGACCGGCGCCGCGTCCCGATTCTTGAAACGCTCGATGACCATGTAGAGCATCTTGCCTGCTATGCCGATTCGGCGGTCATCGGGCCGATGACCTCGCGCACCTCCGTGATGATCGTTGCCGGAAAGCCGCTTCGCTCGGAGTGCTCGCTAATCAAGGCCTCGCTGTCGGATCGATAGATGCAGAAGGTCTTGTCATCGGTCACGTAGCTCTGTTCCCAGTAGATGCGCTTGCCTTCCGTCTGCATCGCCTCGAGCACTCCGTTCGACTTTGCGGATGCCGCGCGCAACGCTTCATGGTCCGCCGATCCGATTTCCGGAATGGCTCGTTCGATGATGAATCTGGGCATTGTTCACACTCCTCCTCGAGTTCTTGTCATGATTAAAGCAGCTTGCTACCGAGCGGAACCGGCTTGTCCGGCACGCACAGCGCCACTTCTCCCTGCTCGTTGTGAAATCCCGTGATGAGACACTCGGACATCAGCGGCCCGATCTGTTTCTTGGGAAAGTTCACGACCCCAACGACCAGCCTGCCGACGAGCTCCTCGCGCTCGTAGAGATGAGTAATCTGCGCGCTCGCCTTCTTGCTGCCGATCTCCTCTCCGAAATCCACGTGCAGTATGTAGGCGGGATTTCGTGCTTCAGGAAAAGGCTCGGCGCTGACGACGCGCCCGACGCGCAGCTCGACTTTTTCGAAATCACTCCAGGAAATCGTCTCCACCATCAACTCCTCGGCACAGATCCTTCAATCACTGACGTTGAAAAACAGCTGCTTGTCCTTGTGGCGCTGATCAATCTTAGCACTGCCGATGGCCACCAGAACATAGAGCACGTTCAGAGCCTCGAGGGCCGAGCCGATCAATTTCGGTTTGCGGGAACGTTTATTGAGCGCCTGAGCCGTGACGCCCTGCTCCCCGCTGGTGAGACGCTTGACGTAATTCACCGCCTCGGCGCTGACCATGTTGAAATACCCCGACTTCGGCTTGGCTCGCGAGAAGGAAAACACGAAGAACGAGTCTTTCNNTAGTACTTCTGCCGCCGACCGGTAACGTTACCTCGAAAGGAGAGACCGGCACTGAGACTCTTGATGTTCATGAATAAACCCTCGATTCGGCATATCGCTCGGCAAGGCGCCCGCGCAGAGGTGCCCTTGCGCTCACGCCACCGCTATTCGTCCAGCATCGGCAGGTCGAGGCCTTTCTCGCGGGCGCACTGCCTGGCAATCTCGTAGCCCGCGTCGGCATGGCGCATGACGCCGCTCGCC
>JABAOG010002647.1_pt3 | contig 12409 bp, 9 predicted proteins | sample 7062131 | NCBI WGS metagenome assembly JABAOG01 (sample SAMN14538629, study PRJNA623070) | marine sediment metagenome | biome: marine biome [ENVO:00000428]; feature: marine pelagic biome [ENVO:01000023]; material: deep marine sediment [ENVO:00002113] | place: India: Arabian Sea | collected... | reverse complement strand
GGCTGGCTGCTGACCGTGCTGCTCGGTTTCGGCGGCTACCTGGTCGCCGCCGTGGCCGAGCGCGACGCCCCGAACATCTCACTGCCCGTCGGATACGCCACCATCGCCGGCGTCATCGCGATCGCCGTCGCGGTGGCGTTCGAGCCAAAGCTAACGCGCCGCAGCGAGCTGGCCGGCGCCGGCCCCCCGCGCACGCCGATCGGGCTGAGGATCCTTTGGCGGGCGCCGTCCATCGTTCTGAGCGTCATGGACTGGCTTCTCGCCCGCGTCGTCGCCTCGCTCGTCGGGGCCAGGCTGCGGGGTCCGCTGCTGCGCTACCTCTGGGGCGGCGGGATCATCCTGGGCGCGATGGCCGCGGCGCTCTTCGCGCCGAGGCCCTGGGGGCTCTGGGCGGCGCTGGCCGGCATCGCCGCGGTCGTGGCGGTCGTCCGCCGCTGGAGCTGGATCGAGGCGGACCGCGACACCTTCATCATCGAGCGCGGCGCGCGCGAAGGCGCGATCCGCGTCGGCTTCCGCGAGGACCTGCGCGACGAGGCGCTGCTCGGGATCGTCTGCCTCTTCGCGCTCATTCCGCTGCTGCTGCGCCAGGTTCAGATCGAGACCTGCGCCGCCGGAAGCCCTGCGTTCTCGCCGGTGGAAGGCTGCACCGGCCCGAGGTACTCGTGGCGCGCGCTCCTCGCCTGGCTCGGCTACTTCGGCGGCGAGCTCGCCAAGTCAGTGCCGTTTGTTGACTGGTCTGAGGTGTTCGAGGTGGTAAACGCCTCCCCGATCGAGCCCCAGACCGCGATCGGCAAGCAGATCGTGTTCGCCGTGCGCGCCGGGCTCGACCTTCTGTTGCTCGCCACAGTCGTACAGGCGGTCGGCATCGCTGCACGCATAAGAGAGCAGCGCAAAGCGTTCTGGAATCGACGTCTGGACATCCTGGACCCCTTCGCCGAGCCGATCGAGCTGTCCCAGGTGGGGGACGCCATCGAGCCGTCTCTGGAGCTTCAAGCGGTCGATCAACCTGTCGTAGAGGGCTTTCCGCGCTATCCCGAGACCCGGCTCAAGAGTCTCATCGGCAGCGCGAACGCCAGGGTGAGCCCGTCTCTGCTTCGTGCCGCCGCTGCCCTCTTGCAGCGGCAGCAAGGGCAGGAGGCGACTAAGCTCCTTTGTGAGCGGGCTGCTGCGGAGCCGGACCGCGAGCTGCGCGACTGGCTCCTGTGGGAGGCGAACGGGCTCGTCCGTGAGCGGCCCGCCGAGGCCCGCCGCGCCGACGCTCAGCGCCTCATGCTCCTCCTCAGGGAGCGCTTCGGCGAGCCCGCGACCCGCAGCGCCGCGGCCCGTCGGCTCGGCCGCCTGGGGGAGAACGCGGCGGCGCGGCTGCTGCGCGAGCGGCTGGCCGATCCGAGGGAGCACGTCGCCGTGCGAGCCGACGCCGCTGTAGCGCTCGCGAAGCTCGCGCCCGGCGCGGACGTGCTGGCCGAGGCCGAAGAGCTTGCGGGCTCTTTCAAAGGCTCGCGCGCGGGGCGCGAGCTGGCCCCCGTCATGGCGACGGCGCACGCCCTGGCGCGTCTGCAGCCCGAGGCCCCCGCATCGGACATCGCCGAGCGCTTCGACGGCCCCCTCCAACCCCATGCCCGACGCGCCGCTCTGATTCAGCTCCAGCCGATGACCATCGAGGCCGCGCGCGAGCAAGACCTCCCGCCGTTTACGGAGCAAATGGTGCGCATCGCGCCCGGGGAAGCGATGTTTCCCGCGACGTTCGTGATGGGCGCGGACCTCGATCCCGAGGCGCCGGACCCTGGGGCGCGGCCCGACCAATGCCCCGCCACTGCGATCACGATGACGCGCGCCTACGCGATCAACCGGTTCCCGGTGACGAACCGCGAGTTCGCCGGCTTCCGCGAAGCGATGGGCCTGGCGCCGGTCGAGGGCGCGGACAGACTCGACATGCCGGTGGTGAACATCACGTGGCGGGACGCGAGCGACTACGCCCGCTGGCTCGAGCGCATCACCGGCGAGCGCTACCGGCTGCCGAGCGAGGCGGAATGGGAGTACGCCTGCCGCGCGGGGACCGCCACGCGCTACTGGTGGGGCGACGACTGGGACGAGGAGCGCATTCCGAAAGCCCTCGAAGAGGTGACCCGACACGAACCGAACCCGTGGGGCGTCTGGGACCTTTACGGCAACGTCTACGAATGGTGCGCCGACCCCTGGCACCCAACGCACGAGGGCCGCCCGCGGGACGGGAGCGTCTGGCTCGCCGGCGGCGACCCGATCCGCCGGGTCGTCCGCGGCGGCTCCTGGAGCTATCCCACGGGCGCGCGCCGCGTCGAGCTGCGCTCGAGCTACCGCAACGAGCGGGTCTCGACCGACACGGCGACCAACTTCGGCTTTCGCCTGGCGCGAACGCTGGCCGTCTGACGGTGGCGGGCCCCCGCCGAGTCAGCCTATCCGCTGGGGAGGCTGGGATCGCGCGAGCGTGAGGGCGCTGCGAGGCATGCTCACCTACTACTTCACCCCCGAGGGCGAGGCGGCGGGCGTCAAGCCGCCCAGCCGCGCCCACGCCGACGACGCCGGGGTGGATCTGCGCGCGCTGCATGACGTGGAGCTGCCGCCCCAGTCGATCACCCAAGTCCGCACCGGCGTGGGGTTCGAGATCCCGAAGGGCTGCTACGGGCTGATCTGCAACCGCACCTCCGGGGGCCTCAAGGGCATCCTTCCCGTCGGCCACGTCGTCGACGCGGGCTACACGGGAGAGATCATCCTCATCCTGTACAACACCCAGCCCGCCAAGACGATCCGGGTCAAGGCGAACGAGCGCGTCGCGCAGATGGTCGTGGCCCCCATCTACCGGGGCGCGCTGCGCCGGATCGACGCCTCCGAGGTCGCGCCGAGCGCCCGCGGATCGAAACGGCTGGGCTCCTCGGGGGCGAGCTGACATAACCGCCCCCGCTTGCGCGAGCCTTCGGGGAGCCCCGCCAGCCGATGTCCGAGAAGATCATCGCCGTCCTGTGGGACTTCGACAAAACGCTGATCTCCGGCTACATGCAGGCGCCGCTCTTCGAGCACTACGGCGTCGACCCCGCGCGCTTCTGGGACGAGGTCAACGCCCTGCCCGGGTTCCACGCCGAGGACGGTGAGCGCGAGCCCTTCGCCTCCGACACGCTCTATCTCAACCACATCCTCGCCTACGTGCGCGCGGGCGTTTTCGCGGGGCTCGACAACGCCATGCTCCGCAGCTTCGGGGCGCGCCAGCGGCTCGCGCCGGGCGTGCCGGAGATCTTTGAGAGCACGGCCCGGCTCGCGCGCGGGCACGAGGCCTTCCGCAAAGGCGGGATCGCGATCGAGCACTACGTCATCACCACCGGCCTGCGCCAGATCGTGCTGGGCAGCGCCGTCGCGCCCCACGTGCGCCACGTCTGGGGCTGCGAGCTGCTCGAGCGCGCCGCGCCCCCGGGCTTCCTCGACGGCGCAGCGGCGCCGCCGCGCGGGGCGCTGTGCGACATCGGCTACGTCATCGACCATACGACCAAGACCCGCGCGATCTTCGAGATCAACAAGGGCGTGCGCGAAGGCCTCGGCGTCCATGTCGACACCGCGATCCCCCAGGAGGAGCGCCGCGTGCCGTTCGAGAACATGATCTACATCGCCGACGGGCCGAGCGACGTCCCCTCGCTCTCGGTGATCAAGCAGCGCGGCGGCCGGACCTTCGGCGTCTACGAGCCCGGCTCGGCGCAGGCGCTCGCCCAGGCTGCGCTCCTGTCCGACCAGCGACGGGTCGACGGCGTCGGCCCCGCCGACTATCGGCGCGGAACCTCTACGACCGCATGGCTGCTGGGCGCGATCGGCGAGATCGGGGAGCGCCTGGCGCGCAGCCCCGCTCCCAGAGCCGCGCGCTCGTATGCGCCCACGCCGAGACACTTCTACGAGCCCGGCGGCGGCTCCTCCTGAAGCCGAGCGCGCCGAGACGGCCGCCCGGGCGCGCGAGAGGCTACTCGCCCTCGCGCTCCTCATACGGCGCGCCGATGCCGGTCGTGCCGAAGAACATGACGCTGCCGTCGGGGAAGGTGACGTCGCGCGTGTTCATGCGCGTGTCTCCGTCGCGCGCCTGGAAGCCCTCGAGGGTGACGCGGGTGCCGGGCGGCAGCGAATCCCGCGTCCAGCCCCGGCGCAGGAGCGGGCTCGGCGCGCCGCCCTCCGCTCGCCAGACCGCGTTGAGCGCGGGGTCGGGCTCCTCTTCCCAGACCGTGCGCCCGTCCACGATCTGGCCGCGGTACCCCGTGGTGACGTCGACGATGAGCCAGGAGTGGGGATTGACCCACTGGAACTCCACCACCGTGCCCTCGAACTTCACCGGCTTGTTGGCGTCGAACTCGGCGCCGAACGAATGGTGGGCGACGGCCGGGGCCGCCGTCGCCGTCGCAAGCAGGATCGCGCCCGCCGCGACGCTCGAATGCTTCATTCGCATCGTTCGTCTCTCCTCGCTATTCGGCCGCCTCGGGCTTGAGATCGCCGTACAGCAGCTCCTCGGAGAACGGCACGCACTTGAACTCGAGAAGCTGCGCGTTGGGCTCGATCCGCCGGTAGAGCGGCAAGCTGATCGTCCACGGACGAGAGAAGACCTCGGGGTTCTCGATCGTGGCCTCGTACTGCATGTGGCTGTCGTCGACGAGCGTGAAGCGCTCGGTGATCGTCGCGCCCGCGCCCGCGAAGTTGCCCGCCCGGTCGAGCCAGCTCTCGCCGTTGAAGCCTGTGGTGACCACCTCCAAGGTGTCCCCGTCCCAGGTTCCGTTCGACAGCCCCATCCAGGTGTCGATCGGCGGCTCGTTGTGCTCCTCCAGATGGATGGCGCGGTTCGCGGAGGCGTACTCGTAGACGAACAGCATGTCGGAGCCGTCGCCCGCCTGGATGATCTGGAACGGATAGTCCATGTAGGTCGCGCGCGGAATTCCGGGCAAGTAGCACTTGGCCTCGGGGTCGGCGGCGGGCCAGTTGGCGCGGTTCTCGTCGCGCCGGGCGCGCGCCTCGTCGAGATAGGGGATCTCGCCGCCCTCCACGACGCCCATCCCGGCGGGCATCGCGCCGATCGCGCCGAGCCCCCAGAACTCCTCGAGCTGCTGCGCGGGGTGAGGCTCGAGGTTCCAGTGCGCCTCCCCGAGCGCCTGCCAGATCCCGTTGAGGTTCGGCTCCTCGCCGATCCGCTCGGGTCGGTCCTGCGCCAGCCCGGCGCTCGCGCCGACGCTCAGCGCCGCGACGGCTGCGGCCCATGCCCAGGCTCGCGGGCGCGCTGCGCCCTTCGATCGATGCTGCATCCCCAAGCTCTCCTCTCCCCGCGTCGCCGACGGCGATCACGCCCGTCGGCGCTCGGCGCGATCTCGTTGTCGAGACTACGATCCGGGGGCGCGCGCCGTGCGCCTCCAACGTCGTCGCCAGCTTAGACCTCGCGTAGTTCTAGCTCAGCTGGGAACGCATTCAAATTTCCGAGATGTAATGATCGACGCCGCGATTCCCGTTTGCTCCGGCCCGTGGTCTCGGCGGAGGATAAGGGCCCAAGCGCTCAGCCGGGCGCGCTGCGCCGCGCCCCCACGACATGAGCGACCGAGGAAGAGCGATGATCAGACGACATCCTACGGCGCGCGCGCTCCTCGGCGGCGTCTCGATCGCGGCGCTGCTGGCGCTCGCCTCGGCGTGCAGCCCGCCGGAGGAGACTGCGGAGGCCCCCGAGGATGCGCCCGCGGCGTCGGCGCCGCCAGGGGCGACCGCGATCGCGGAGGCCGCCGCAGCGCCGGCCGCGGAGCCCGCCGCGGCGGCCGAGTCCTCCTGGAGCCAGCCGATGACGCCCTGGGGGGAGCCGGACCTGCGTGGTCTGTGGCCCATCGGCCATCTCACCGGCACGCCGCTCGAGCGGCCGGAGGATTACGGCGAGCAGGAGTTCGTCAGCGACGAGGAGTACCAGGAGCGCGTCGAGCGGGCCGAGCTCGCCCGGGGCGCCGCTGATCGCGAGGAGGAGCAAGGCAAGCTCGGCATGGGCCACTGGGCCGAGCGCGGCCTGGCCAGCCGCCGCACGTCGCTGATCGTCGATCCCCCGAACGGCCGCCTGCCCGCGCTCACCGAGGAAGGTCGGCGACGCTCCGCGGAGATGCGCAGCAGCTGGATGGACCGGGCCGGCCAAGAGTTCGACTGGGTGACCGACTTCGACAGCTGGGACCGCTGCATCACCCGCGGCATGCCCGCCTCGATGCTCCCCTTCCAGTACAACAACGGCATCCGCATCTTCCAAGCGCCCGGCGTGGTGGCGATCAACATGGAGATGGTCCACGAGACGCGCGTCATCCCGACCGACGGCCGGCCCGCCCTGCCCGGCGAGATTCTGCACTGGATGGGCGAGTCGCGCGGGCGTTGGGATGGGGGCACGCTCGTGGTGGAGACCACGAACCTCAAGCCGGGTCCGTCGATGACCAACATCGGCACCACGGGCAGCCCGCGTCTCAACAACATGCCGGTGAGCGAGAGCGCGACGATCGTCGAGCGGCTCACGATGACCGGGCCGGACACGCTCGACTACGAGATGACGTTCGAGGACCCCCTGCTCTACACCGCGCCGTGGACGGCGAAGCTCGGCTGGGTGCGCGATCCCGACTACGCCATGTACGAGTACGCCTGCCACGAGGGCAACGACATGATTCCGAACTACATCAGCGCGTCGCGCGCCAAGCGCACCGCGGAGGGAGGAGCTGGCGAATGAGCATCCGCACGATCCTGTTGGGCGGCGTCGGCGCGCTGGCGATCGCCGCCGCGCCCGTCTGGGGCCAGGCCGAGCAGGCCGACGAGGCGTGGGAGCATCCGATGACGCCGTGGGGCGATCCCGACCTGCGGGGGACATGGCCCGTCCAGCATCTCACCGGCACGCCGCTGCAGCGCGATCCCGCGCTCGGCGAGCGTCGCTTCTTCACCGACGAGGAGCTGGCGCAGCGGGCCGGCATGTACGAGGCGCGGGGCGCGGCCTACGAGAACGAAGCCGAGCAGGGCAAGCTCGGCATGGGCCACTGGGTGGAGTTCGGCGACCCCAATCGCCTCACCTCGCTCATCGTGGATCCGCCGAACGGGCGGCTGCCGGCGCTCACCGAGGAGGGCGAGCGGCGCCGCGCGGAGATGCGCAGCGGATGGATCGAGGGCCAGACTTTCGATTGGGTGACGGACTTCGACAACTGGGACCGTTGCATCACCCGCGGGCTGCCTGCATCGATGCTGCCCGCCTACTACAACAACGGCGTGCAGATCATGCAGGCGCCGGGCTACGTGGCGATCCGTCTGGAGATGATCCACGAGACGCGGATCATTCCCGTCGACGGCCGCCCCCGGCTTCCCGACGAGGTCAAGCAGTGGCTCGGCGAGCCGCGCGGCCATTGGGAAGGCGACACGCTCGTCGTGGAGAGCACCAACTTCAACGGGCAGGGGAGCTCCACCAACATCCATACGATCGGCTCGCCGCCCCACAACAACTCGCCGATCAGCCACGAGTACACGCTGACGGAGACCTTCACGCGCACCGGTCCGGACACCCTGACGTACACGGCGACGGTCGACGATCCGGTCATCTGGACCGAGCCCTGGACCGTCGAGCTGCCGTGGCGGCGCGACGAGAGCTACGAGCTCTACGAGTACGCCTGCCACGAAGCCAACGTGATGATCCCGAACTACATCAGCGCCTCGCGGGCCGAGCGGGGCCTCGAGGTCGGCGACATCGCGGCGGACATCCGGGCGAACCTGGGAGGCGGCGGCGAATGAGCGCTCGGGCGGTGATCAGGGGGGGAGCGCTGCTCGTCGGAATCGGCCTTCTCGCGGGCAGCGCCGCCGGCCAGTTCGTTGAGCGAGCCCGTCGCCACCGAGAACGGGTTGGTCGCGGGCGTTCCGAGCCCGGTCGTCGACGGCGTGAGGATGTTCCGCGGCATTCCCTTCGCCGCTCCGCCGGTGGGCGACCTGCGCTGGAAGCCGCCGCAGCCCGCGGAGAGCTGGGACGGCGTGCGGTCGGGCGCGGACTTCGGGCCGGTGTGCATGCAGCCCGCGAGCCGCGAGCGCAATCCGCCCAACCGCTCGGTCGTCATGCCGGACTCCCCGCCGGTGAGCGAGGACTGCCTTTATCTCAACGTCTGGACGCCGGCGGAGACCGCGGACGAGGGCCTGCCGGTGATGATGTGGATCTACGGCGGCGCCTACTACGAGGGGGCGGGCTCCAACGATCTCTACCGCGGGGACCGGCTCGCCGCGGACGGCGTAGTGCTCGTGACCATGAACTACCGCCTCGGGCAGCTGGGCTTCCTCGCCCACCCCGAGCTCACGGCGGAGTCCGAGCACGGCGCTTCGGGCAACTACGCGCTCATGGACGCCATCGCCGCGCTCGAGTGGGTGCAGGCGAACATCGCGGCGTTCGGCGGCGACCCCGGGAACGTCACCATCTTCGGGGAGTCCGCGGGCTCGTCCATCGTCGCCGCCCTGATCGGCTCGCCGGAGGCCCGGGGCCTGTTCCACAAGGGCATCCCCGAGAGCGGCACCTGGATGGGGCTTTCGCTCGGGACCATGACCCCGCGCGCGCGTGCGGAGGCGCAGACCATCGAGGTCGCCGAGCGCGAGCTGGGCTTCAGCTCCCTCGCGGAGCTGCGGGCCTTGCCCGCGGAGGAGGCGATCGATCCGCAGAAGCTGCCGCGGCAAGGCATGATCATCGACGGCTGGATCGTGCCGGAGGATCTCTCGACCATCTTCGCGGAAGGACGGCAGAACCCGGTCGACGTGATCACAGGCTCCAACAGCGACGAAGGCTCGTTCTTCGCCGCGGGCTTCGGCGGCGGCGCCCAGCCGCCCATGACGGCCGCGCGTTGGGAGGAGACGGCCGAGCAGCGCTGGGGGGAGCTCGCCGAGCTCGGCCTCGCCGCCTATCCGCCCACGAGCGACGAGGCGGCGGCGTCCTATTCGGCGCAGACCTTCAACGACAACATGGCGTTCATGATGCGCACGATCGGCGAGTGGCAGCGCGAGATCGGCCGGGACGCCTACGTCTATCATTTCCAGCATCAGCCGCCGTATGCGGAGGGCACGCGGAACCTGGGGGCGTGCCACACCTGCGAGATCCGGTACGTCATGAAGAACCTCGGCGCGCCGGGCATCGTGCCAGACCTCGCCTCGGGGGAGATGGCGATGGAGCGCGCGGTCGACCGGCAGGTGTCGGACATCATGTCCGCCTACTGGGTGAGCTTCGCCGAGACCGGCGACCCCAACGGCTCGGGCCTGCCCGCGTGGCCGATGTTCGAGACGGCCGCGAGCGGGCCGGTGCTCCACATCGACGAGACGCCGGCGGTGGAGGACTCGCTGGGGCCGGACAAGGCGGCGCTCTACGGCGCGATGCTGGAGCGGCAGGTGAGCGGGCTGAAGTAATAGCGCCTGTCATCCTGAGCGCCGCGCAGCGGCGCGTTGGACCTCGATGCGGGCTCGGCTCCACGCCGCGTGGCGGACCCGAGCTCGAGCGATGTCCTTCGTCCCCCGGCTCAAGGCCGGGGTCCTCAGGGATGACAGCTACTCCGCCTCCGGAACGACCACCTCCTCGCCCGTCACGGGGTTGGGGTAGTGGAACGGCGCCAGGAAGGCGCTCGGAAACATCTCGAAGTCGATCGAGGGCGGCAGATCCGGCGGAATGCGCTCGGAGACGCCCGGCGGCTGGCGCCGGTCGGAGTCCTCCCAGCCCGCGTCGTAGGCGACGAAGTAGGTGTTGATCTGCTGGTCGTGCGCGATCATCCAGACGCCGTCGCGCTTGACGTACGCGTTCTCGTAGATCCCGCCCATCCACTGCGCATAGCGCTCGAACTGGCCCATGATCGAGAACGCGCGCGCGCGCAGCTTCGCCGTCTCGCCGTCGGCCGCGACGTGGACCACCGGCTGGAACATCATGTGGTTGTGCAGCAGCCCCTGATGGATCCCCGGCGGGGTGTAGAGCTCGAGGCTCCGGCGCACGCTCTCGGGCCCGACGTAGCCGCCGCGCATGGCGATCTCGATCACGCCGTCGGGCGCGAACAGCGCGGCGAAGTCGTCCCACTGGCTGCGCGCGAGGTAGTAGGCGCGGATCGTGTCGAGCCGCTCGACCGCCTCGGCGTCCTCGAGCAGGGTCACCCGGTGCGCCAGCGCGTCGACGGCGTCCTCGAGCGCATCGAGGTCGACCTCGCCGAGCGGCGAGGCCGCGAGGTCGGCGGGCTCGTCGAAATAGACCGGCCGGCCGAACACGGGGTGGTCGTAGTGGAACGGCGCGACGAACGCCCCGGGGTAGACCACGATCTGGGATGACGGCGGACGGTCGGGCGGCAGGGCTTCCGAGGGTCCCGGCGTCGGCTTGGCGAGCACCGCCCAGCCGAGCTCGTAGGGCGTGCGCATCGTGGGATAGAGCCTCAGGCTCGCGATCTTCCAGACCCCGTCCTCGAGCACGTACTCGTTCTCGTAGACGCCCGCCCCCNNCCGCTCTCGGCGACCTGCGAGAACAACCGCCAGCGCGCCTTGGCCGACCGGCCGTCGGGCGCGACGTGCACCACGGGCTGGAGCTGCATGTGGTCGTAGAGCCGGCCTTCGCGCGGATACTCCTCTCCCAGCGTGCGGAGGAAGGCGAGGATGCGCGCGGGGCCGACGTAGACGCCCTGAGCGCCCAGCTCGATCGTGCCTTCGTCGGCGAACAGCGAGGCGGCCTCCGACCAGAGCGACTCGTCGAAGTAGAATCCGAACGTGCGCTGAAGGTTCTCGATGGCGTCCTCGGCTTCGTAGACCGCGACCTCCTGCGCGAGCACGGCGGCGCGGCGGGCGAGCTCGTCAGGGCTCGGCGGCGCATGCTCTCCGATCGGGCGGTAGAGCTCCGTGACGACCCCTGTATCCTCTCCGGTCGGGCGGATGATCACCGCGGATGACTGCGCCCCTGGCGCCGGATTCGAAAAATGGAACGGCGGCATGTAGACGCCCGGCCACGTCTCGTACGCCACGCTCGGCGGCCGGTCCGGCGGGAGCTGCTCGGACACGTGCGCGCCCTTGGTCGGATCGGGCGTGTCGAGCCAGCCGTCCTCATAGGGAACGAACAGGTTCTGGAACCAGTGCAGCGACTTGATCTTCCAGACGCCGTCCTCCTTGACGTACTCGTTCTCCATGGGGCCCTCGCCCCACGCCGCGCTCTCCCCATAGGTCCCGACCATCAGGATCTCGCGCCAGCGCGCCTTGGCGGTCAGGCCGTCGGGCGCGACCGTGACCACGGGCATCACCTGCATGTGCTCGTTCAGGCGCCCCGCGGGCAGCCCCGCGCGCCCGCCGCCCAGCGCATAGAGATACCGCCGCACGCGCTCGCGGCCGACGTAGACGCCGTCGAGGCCGATCTCGATGGTCCCGTCCTCGGAGAACAAGTCCGCGGCCTGGTCCCACAGCCCCTCGTCGAGGTAGTAGCCGTACATGCGCTGCAGGCGCTTGACGTCGTTGACGTCCCGCACGAGGTCGGCGCGGCGCTCGAGCCAAGCCAGCCGCGCCTCCAGGGCGCGCGATCGCTCGACGATGTCGCTCGCCCCCTCCTCGGGCGCATCGCACGCCGCCAGAGCGATCACGAGCACGACCGCGATAGCGCGCGCGGAAAGGGCTGCGTTCACGAGCGATATCCTCCCTCGCTGGCGATGTGCGGCCGGCGGCCGCTCGGGCGCTCCCGCCCTCGCCTCGTCGTCCCGACTTGTCCGTCGCCCTCACGTCACAGTCTGCGCCCGCGATGTTCAAGGCGCGGCGCATTAAATGGATGCAACGAAACGCCGCAACGCAGCAAAAGCCCTTGCGCGCGCCCCTTGACGCCGCCAGGGTCGACGCGGTTCCCAGGGGGGTGCTTCAAACACCGGCGTTTCTAGCGTCGCGCCTCGCGGCGCGGGCTTCGACTTGAGGAGGCGTCTTGGTCATGCGTGCTTACATCCTCTCCATCGGCGCGCTCGCGGTGGCCGCGTGCGGCGGCGCGGGCTCGAGCTCGGCGGACGCGGAGACGGCCGAAGCCGGGACGATCATCCTGGCCCAAGCCGACGCGGCGGCGGCGCCCACCGCGACCATCGGCGGCCCCGACCTGTCCGGCCTGCCCGCGGAGTACCAGGACGCCAACCTCACCAACGGCCGCCAGCAATGGTTCCTGTGCGCGGCGTGCCACCAGATCAAGGACGGCAAGACCCACGCGGTCGGCCCCGATCTTTANNACCTTTCCGCTCTACTCCCCCGCGCTCAAGGACTCGGGCATCGTGTGGACGCCCGAGGCGATGAGCACCTGGTTCGAGAACCCGCGCGCGACGCTGCCCGCCACGACCATGATCTTCCCCGGCATCCGCGACGCGGACGATCGGCGCGACCTGATCGGCTACCTCTGGGTCGAGACCGGCGGGGACGC
>JABAOG010006651.1_pt3 | contig 12429 bp, 12 predicted proteins | sample 7062131 | NCBI WGS metagenome assembly JABAOG01 (sample SAMN14538629, study PRJNA623070) | marine sediment metagenome | biome: marine biome [ENVO:00000428]; feature: marine pelagic biome [ENVO:01000023]; material: deep marine sediment [ENVO:00002113] | place: India: Arabian Sea | collected... | reverse complement strand
CGCGCTGCCCGATCGGCACGCCGCCCACGACCCGCCGCGAGGCGACGTCGATGGCGAAGAGCGTGCCCGGCTCGGGCCCGACCGCGAACGCCCGCGCGCCGTCCGGCGTGACCGCGATGCCGTTGTAGCCCACCAGCCCTTCCCTGCCCTCCGGCGTCCGGCCAGCCGGGCCGGCGGCCGGGAGCGGTACGACGCCGAGCAGCGCCCGCGTCCGCGCGTCCCGGACCCAGACCAGGTTCGTCGAGATCGACGCCGCCCAGACCTGCCCGCCGTCCGGCGTGAACGCGAAGTGCGCCGCGTTGCCGAGCCCGGCCGAGAGCGTCTCGACCACCTCGAGCGTGCGCGTGTCGACGATGCTCGTGGCCGAGAGCCAGGGGAGGCCCTCGAGCCGGCCGGCCACCCAGAGCTCGCGGTCGTCGGGCGAGAGGTCCACCGCGTGCACGGCGTGCGGCACCGGGATGCGACGCACGATCCGGCGCGCATCGGCGTCCACCACGACGACCTCGCCGCGGGCGACGTCGCCCGTGAACACGAGCCGCCCGTCCCGCGTGGCCGCGATCCCCATGGCCGAGCGCGCGGGGCGCTCGCCGGCGCCCTCGCTCACCTTCAGCGCCCAGAGCACCCGGTTCGTGGTCAGGTCGATCGCGGAGACCAGGCCGGCATCGAAGCTCGGCACGTACGCGACCCGCGCGGTCAACGGCGGCGCCGGCAGGGCGCCCGGGTCCGGGCGACGCTCGCCGTCGTGCCCGCAGGCGGCGGCGGTCCAGAGCGCGAGCGGCAGGAGCAGGATGGCGGGCGCGGCGTGGGGTCGGTCCATGGTGCTTCACACTCCTCCGCCGGTCCGCGGGGCGCGGGGCGCACGGACCGGTCGTGGCGGTCGGGCGTCTCGCGTGGCTCCGGGTCGTCGTTCGCGGCGTCCGTCCGCCTCCGGTCGAATTCGACCATCGTTCGCGGCGCGCGGCCGACCCTCGTCGCATCCGGCCGCCTGTCGCGGCGTACGGCCGTCGACGGCGCCGTCCCGTGCGACCGCGAGGTCCGTGCCGTCGGCAGGCGCAGGTCCGGGGCGACCGGGCGGGCGAACGCTTCCACAATGGGGGGCTGTGACACCGGCGCAACAGGGGCGTTCGGTGCGGGTCGGGTGATCCCGTCGATGGGCCGGCGACGTCGCCGGCCGGATTCACCGCTCCGACGAGATCGTGAACCGGAACCCATCCGGGTCCCGGAAGCGGAACGCGCGCGCCCCCCAGGGCGTGTCGGTCGGCGCGGAGTCCAGCGTGCCGCCGCGCTCCTCGATCCGCCACGCGACCTCGTCGACGTCCCCGGCGGTCGTGATCTGCAGCGACATCCCGTCGCCCTTGACCCGGTCCCACCCCCGGGCGCCGTCGTCCTCGCCGAGCAGGATCCGGGATGCCCCCGGGCGTCCAGACGAAATCAGGGCCGCCCGAAGGCCGCCCCGTCTCGCGCAATCCGTTGAGTGTCCCTGCGTTGTCAGTGCCCCCGGCAGGACTCGAACCTGCGACCTACGGTTTAGGAAACCGCCGCTCTATCCACCTGAGCTACGGGGGCGTTGGGTGCGTCCGCGGGCTGGAATAATCTAACGGAAGCCCGGCCGCGCCTCAAGCCGGCGGGCACGTTCGGGCAGGCCGGCGACCGTGGTGCGGCCGCCGGGCGGGCGTTGCGGGCACGGCCCGCCCGCAACGCCCTCACGCGTGCGTCAGCCGGACCTCGCGGAAGCTGTAGCGCGCGGCCTCGGGCATCCAGGTGAGGAGCGCATCGCGGAGCGCGTCGCGCTCGGGCGGGTTCGGCGCCGCGCGGTCCAGGAAGTCCATGACGGCGCGGGCGGCGCGGCGCTCCCACGCGTCGGCCCGGGCTTCCTGCCCGAACGCGAGGTCGAACCAGGGGCCGAAGCCGTTCACGAGGACGGCGGTCGGGTCCTCGACGAGCGTGCGGTGCAGGCCCTCGAGCACGCCGGGGCCGAAGGCGGCGGCGCCGTTGAGCAGGGCGAAGACCGCGAGGATCGCCCGGTACTGGCCGGTGCGGACGAGCGACTCGACGTCGCCCTCGTTCATCCCGGCGCGCATGAGCCGGTAGACGTCCACGAAGCGCTTGACCCTGCGCGGCGACCGGCCCAGGCAGGAGTGCAGCTCCACGATCGCGCCGCTCTCGTCCGGATAGAGGTACAGCTCGGTGGGAAGGAGGTCGAGGAGCGGCGTCGTCGCATCGTCGTCCCGGGTCCACCCGGGGAGGAACCGCTCCTCGAGGAGGCCGTTCACGAGCTGCTCCTGCGCCTCGGGGTCCATGGGCGGGATGCGGAACGGGATCTGGAAGATCTTCTCGAGGTAGTCGTCGGAGCTGGCGGAGCGCGCGGCGCGTCCGGGGCGCGGGGCGCCGACGCCGCCCTCCAGGAGCGCGGGGTACGCCTCCACGAGCGAGCGGCCGACCCAGCGCACGTCCACGCCGACCACGACCACGAACAGCTTGAAGCCGAGGAGGAGGTGCACGGCCTGGAGGACCTCGATGACCTTGTCGGCCGGGCAGCGGTCGAGGTCGTCGATGTAGAGGATGATGCGCTCGATGAACGGGACCGTCACCTCCCGCGGTTCGCCGTTCTCGTCGTACTCGACCAGGACGGCGTGGGCACCCTCTTCGTTGCGCTTCGACCAGAAGTTCGACATCAGCTCGGACAGGCGCTCGAAGTCCTTCCGGACCAGGGAGATCAGGCCCAGGTGGCGGGCGTACGCCTGATTGCGCACCCGATCCTCGAGGAACGCGCGGAGCTGGACGCCGACGTTCTCCTGGCGGATCCGGGTCTGGATGCCGTCCAGCTCGTCGCGCCGGACGCGGAGGCGCTCCTCGGCCTCGGCCAGCTCGCGGCGGGCGTCGGCCAGCTCCTCCTCGGCGGCGAGCAGCGCCGGGCCCGTGGCCTCCCGGGCGCGCGCGTCGGCATCGGCCACCAGCCCCACCGCCGAGTCCACGATGCCCAGCACCCGGCGCCCCCGCTGCGCGACCCAGGCCAGCGCGCCCGTGGCCAGGGTGACGTAGCTTCCGATGACGCCGGTCAGCCACTCGAGGACGTCGAGGTCGAGCCTCGCGACCGCCGCGGCCATCGGGACCGCGAACGCGGCGAGCGCGACGGCCAGGAACGCGAGCGCGTAGTTCGCGGGCGTCCAGCTCCGGACGTAGAGGCCCATGCGGCCGAGGAGTCCGCGGCCATCACGGGCGAGCCGCTCGAGCTCCGCGCGGCCGGCCGCCAGCTCCTCGAGCCGGTCGAGGTGGAGCAGCTCGCGGAGTCGCTTCTGCTCGCGCTTGTCGAGACCCTTCCCCTCGCTCACGAGAGCGGCGAGCCGATCCGCCACCGCGCCGGCGAGCGCCGCGGCCTGGCGGGCCACGTCCGCGCGCGCCGACTCCTCCCGGTCGCGCAGCGCCGGCAGCGTCTCCTCGAGCTCGGCGACCCGCGCAGCGATCCGGTCGGTCTCCGCCACCGCCTCGCGGAACGTCTGCAGCGTGCGGAACAGGTCGTCCACGCCGGTGGCCGAGCCCGCCTCGCGGCCCGCCAGCGCTTCGTGGAGCTCTTCGAAGATGTGTCCGGCCAGGCTGGCCCAGAGGTTGGATTCCACGTAGTGCCAGGCGTTGAACTCGATCTGCACGACCCGGCCGCAGAACACGGAGCCCGTCCCGTTGCGCTTCGCCCGGTCCGAGCTCCACGCCAGCAGCGCGATCTGGCTCTGGAGCGCCTTCATGAAGAACGTCTTGCCCGAGCCCCAGTCGCCGAAGACGCCGATCGCCCGCGGCGGCACCAGGTCCTCGTGCGCGATGTAGCGCGCGAGGTTGTGCACGGCCTCGCCGATCCCCACGCGGTCGCGCTCCTCCCACGGCCAGATCAGCGGGTCGTCGGGGCCGTCCTCCGGCAGCGCGCCGGCCTCCGCCGCCTTCGCATCCGGCGACGCCCCCGACACCAGCGCCTCGGGGCTGCCGGGCGCCTCCGCCTCGGACAGCCCGCCCTCGAGTCGGGCGAGCGCCGACAACTCGCCGTAGAGGTCGCGTGCCACGGCGGCGAGCGTGGACGCGTGCGGGGGCAGCTCGCGCAGCGCGAAGCGGGCCGTCGCGTGCAGCGCCGCCGTGAACCGCTCGCCCGTCGGCTCGCCGAGCGCCATACGGACCGCGGCGGCGAGGGCGGCGGCGTCCTCGGCCGCCGCTTCGTCGAGGACCGTCGCTCCGTCGTTCAGCCGGGCCAGCTCCCGGTCGATGCGGCGGCGGGAGCTCTCCGCCAGCTCCTGCACCGAGACGGTGGGGGACGGCTGCCCGCGGGCCCCGATCAGCCTCGCCAGGCCGACCGCCTGCTTCATCGAGACCGGGAAGTTGGTCCCCTGCCGACCCTGCGTGATCACGGCGAGGTCGGAGATCTCGGGGACGTCGCGGACCTCGGCCTTCGGCACGACCTCGCCGAGGTTCACCTCCGTGCGGACCGGCACGCGCAGGAACGTCTCGCCCGGCGACTCCTCCGGCGCGCCCGCGACGCTGCCCCAACCCTTCAGCCCCGCCGATGCGCCGGCACGCCAGTAGAAGATCACGTCGCCGGGCTTGATTCGGTTCATGTACCGCGTGACCTTCCACGGCACCACCTCGCCCGGCGCCGACGACTCGAACGCCCGCTCGACGTGCACCCCTTCCTTGTACTGGAAGAGCCAGTATTCGCGGACGGGCTCGGACATCTCCACCTCGGGGTTGAGGCCGCGCCGCGTGGGTCAGGCCGCCTCGTACCGCACGATCGACCGGACCGGCAGCTCCGTGAGGCGCTCCCTGCCGCCGAGGAAGGCCAGCTCCACCACGAACGCCGCGCCGACGATGCGGCCGCCGAGCCGCTCGACCAGGCGGACCGCGGCCGCGGCGGTGCCGCCCGTCGCCAGCACGTCGTCGACGAGCAGGACGCCGTCGCCGGGGCGGACGGCGTCCACGTGTGCCTCGAGCGCGTCGGTCCCGTACTCGAGCGCGTACTCGACGCGGACGGTCCGGTGAGGGAGCTTGCCGGGCTTGCGGATCGGCACGAAGCCGGCGCCGAGCCGCATGGCCAGCGGGGCGCCGAAGATGAAGCCCCGGGACTCGATCCCGACCACGTGGTCGATGGTCTGGCCGGCGTACGGCTCCGCGAGGTCGCGGATCACCGCGGGGAACAGCGCGGGATCGGACAGGACCGGAGTGATGTCCTTGAAGAGGATCCCCGGTTTGGGGAAGTCGGGGACGTCGCGGATCGTGGCGCGCAGCCACGCGCCCAGGTCATCCCGGACCGTGCTAGTCATTGCCGGCGGCCAGATAGCCGGCCAGGACGCCGGCGAGCAGCGCGTCGAGCCGGTCCCGCGACTCGAGGCCGGGGCCGAGCGCCGCGGCGCCGTCGGACCGGATCCGGCGCGCGAGCGCCTCCAGCCGGTCGGCCAGCCGCGCCGCGCGATCCTCGGACGGCGGCCGCGGGAGCTCCTGCGACGGCGGCGCCGCGTGGTGCGCCGGCGCCGCGTCGATCCCCGCGGGCACGCGCTCGCTGTCCTCGGGGATGAAGAAGGCATCCTCGGGGAACGCCTCGGAGTCGTCCGGCTCCGGCGCGCCGCCGGCTCCCGCCGGCTCGGGCCGCGACGGCGCCGCGCCCGCGGCGGCCTCGTCCCGCCCGGCGGGTACCGGTGGAGCGGCCGCTTCGTCCCGCCCGGCCGGCGCCGGCGGCGCGGCCGCCTCGTCCTGGCCGCCTGCGCGGCGCTCGCCGGGCCAGCGGGTGAAGACCGGCGGGAGGAAGGAGCCGCCCGATCCGGCGTCGGCTCCGTTCCGGACGTCACCTGGCATGACCTGCTCCTGCTGGCGGGGATCGGACGAAGTCTTACGGACGCCTCAAGATAAGCGGGGCGGCCGGGCCGGGAAAGGGCTACGATTCCCCGGGCAGGTCGTAGGTCCGGAACGGGAAGTAGACGTGCGCGCCAAGCGTGAGCCGCACGTTGTTGACGGAGTCCCCGAAGGTGCNNCGCGTCGAAGTCCGATGTCCTGAGCGGCGAGTCGACCACGTGGTCCATGGCCTCGATCCGGAGCGTGACCGAGCGCCACACGTTCAGGTCCGCGCCGAAGCCCAGCAACCAGGCACGCGCGCTCCGGCTGCCTTCCGCCCGGAACAGGCCGTCGGCGCTGACCGCGTCGAAGTCGTAGGTGAAGCGGCCGATCCCGACGGTGAAGAACGGAGCGAACCCCACGGTGCTCGGCGCCCATGGCCAGACGCTGATCCCGCCGTCCAGGGCGGACACGCGCACGTCGCCGAAGTCGCTCTCGAACGTCTCCGTGACCGTGCCGTCGGTCTCGGCGTCGGTCCGGATCTGGAGGCGGCCCGCGCCCCAGGCGCCGTGCGCGCGCAGCGCCACGTGGGGCGTCACGTACCACTCGCCGTTCGCGCTCAGGACGGCCACGTCCTCGAGGTCGACCTCCCGCGTGGCCTGCACGGCCCGCTCGTCGAGCTGGACCGTCAGGCCGTGGTCCGCGAGCCGCGTGCCCAGGATGGCGCCGGCGCCCAGCCCCAGCCCCACGCGGGGCCGCTGCGCGTGGGCCGCGGCGGCCCAACCGGCCGTGGCCAGGAGACCGGCGATGACGATACGACGCCGCATGTGCATCTTCCTGCGCGGCGGGCGCCCGGGCCGCGACGGCGCCGGACGCCCGCCCTCGGGTTCGTGTGCCGACGACCCCCCGACGGGGGCGTTCCAGCCTCCGAAGGTGCAAGTTGCACGCCGGGCGCGGCTGCCGCGCCCGGCGCTCTACAGCACGAACTCGATCAGGATGAATCCGCCCGCGAGGAGCGCGAAGAAGAGCCAGACCAGGCGGTCGAAGTAGCGGTCGATGAAGCCCTGGATCCCGGGCCCGAAGAAGTGGATCAGGCCGGCGATCAGGAAGAACCGCGCGCTCCGGCTGACGATGCTCGCGACCAGGAAGACCGGCAGCGAGATCTCGAAGACGCCGGCCGAGAGCGTGAAGACCTTGTACGGGATCGGCGTGAAGCCGGCCACGAAGATCGCCCAGAAGTCCCAGCGGTCGTAGAGCGCGCGGACCGACTCGAACGCCTCCGGCGAGACGCCCGGCACATACGCGAAGAAGATCCCGTCGACCGCGGACCACAGGCCCCAGCCGAGCAGGTAGCCGACGATTCCCCCGAGGACCGAGGCGCCGGCGCAGATCGCGGCGAAGCGGAGCGCGCGGCGCGGCGCGCCGAGCGCCAGCGCCATGAGGAGCGGGTCCGGCGGGATCGGGAAGAACGACGACTCCGCGAACGCGAGCGCGCCGAGCGCGGTCGGCCCGTGCCGCGTCTCGGCCCAGGAGAGGACCCAGTCGTAGAGCCGGCGGAACACACCCGGCCGCGCGGCCGCGCCGGCCGGCGAGTCTTCCGTTCCTCCGTCGGTCCCTCTCACTTCCCCTCCGGCCAGCCGAACCGTCCGATCAGCGGCACGAACGTGCAGCGCGTGAGCTCCTCGGTCTCGACGCCCACCGCCGTACGGCGGTAGAGGACCAGGCGCTGCTCGTCCCTGCCGCCGACCGGCACGAGCATGCGCCCGCCCGGCGCGAGCTGCTCGACCAGCGCAGACGGCGCGGCGGGCGCGCCCGCGGCCACCAGGATCGCGTCGTNNCCGTCCCGTCGCCGACCAGGAGCGCCACGTTCCGGAGGCGCAGGCGGTCGATGACCTCGCGCGCCCGCACCGATAGCTCCCGGATCCGCTCGATCGAGTACACGTGCGCCGCGAGCTGTGCGATCAGCGCCGTCTGGTAGCCGCTCCCGGTCCCGACCTCGAGGACCCGGTCCCCGGGATCGAGACGGAGCGTCTGGAGGTAGAGCGCCTGGAGCGACGGCTGCGACGCGGTCTGACCGAAGCCGATCGGAACCGGCGCGTCCTCGTACGCCCGGTGCTGCACCGCCTCCGGCACGAACGGGTGGCGCGGCACCCGGTCGAACGCGCTCAGCACCTCCAGGTCGTCGATCCCCGCCTCCCGGATGGTCCCGATCAGCTCGCGCCGGAGCCGCTCGAACCGGAGATCGCTCAGAGCTTCAGGTCCCACCGCCCGATGTCCTCCAGCAGGCCGTAGTTCGTCAGGTCCAGGTGCAGCGGCGTGATCGAGATGCAGTCGGATCGGATCGCGCGGAAGTCGGAGGTCGGCCCGCCCCACCACCGGCTCTCGCCGCCGCCGATCCAGTAGTACTCCTTCCCGCTCGGGTCGCGGGCGCGGGTCAGCGAATCGACGTACGCCCGGCGGCCGAGCGTGGTGATGCGGATCCCCGCGACCTCGTCCGGCCGGATCGGCGGCAGGTTCACGTTGAGCAGCGTCTCCGGCGGGAAGTCCTCGCGGCCGACGAGCTGCTCGAGCAGCCGCGCGAGCACCTCGGTCCACTCGCCGACCGCCTCCGCGTCGCGACCCGCGTGCGAGATCGCGATCGCCGGGATCCCCAGGATCGTGGCCTCCATCGCCGCCGCGACCGTGCCGGAGTAGAGGACGTCGTCCCCCAGGTTCGCGCCGTGGTTCACGCCCGAGAGCACGATGTCCGGCCGCTCCTCGAGCAGCTCGCCGACGGCGAGCATCACGCAGTCCGTCGGCGTGCCGGTCACCATCGTCGCCCCGCTCTCGGCGCGCCGCACCCGCAGCGGGAAGTGCAGCGTCAGCGAGTGGCTCGCGGCGCTCTGCTCCCGGTCCGGCGCGACCACGCGCACCTCGCCGATCCGCTCCGCGGCGCTCGCGAGCGTCCGGATTCCGAGCGCCGCGTAACCGTCGTCGTTCGTGACCAGGATCCTCATGGGCCGTCCGCCGCCACGGTCGGCTTNNAGATCCCTCCGCAGCAGCGCGACCATCTCGCGATCCAGCGCCTGCCCCGCCACCTCGGGCAGATCCCCGCCGCGCCGGAGCTGCTCCAGCTTCTGCCTCGCCCCCTGGACCGTGTACTTCTCCGCGTAGAGCAGCCGCTTGACCAGCAGGATCAGCTTCACTTCCTTGCGCAGGTAGACCCGGTTGCCGGAGCGGTTCTTCGACGGGTTGAGCACCGGGAACTGCGTCTCCCAGTACCGCAGCACGTGCGGCTTCAGTCCGGCGAGCTCGCACACCTCGCCGATCGAGTAGTACTCCTTCTTCGCGATCGGCTGCTCGCTCACCGCCAGAGCTCCGCCTTCGGCTCGCGCAGCATGAGCGTGTCGACGGCCTCGCGCGGGTGCCGGCCCTCGAAGAGCACCGCGTGCACCTCCGCCAGGATCGGCATCTCGACGCCGGCCCGCTCGGCCAGCGCGTGGGCCGCCCGCGCCGTCTCCACGCCCTCCGCCACCGTGGTCATCTCCGACAGGATCTCCTCGAGCCGGTGCCCCTCGCCCAGCAGCATGCCCACGCGCCGGTTGCGGCTCAGCCCGCCGGTGCACGTCAGGATCAGGTCGCCCATCCCGGCGAGCCCCGCGAACGTCAGCGGGCTCGCGCCGAGCGCCACGCCGAGCCGGCTGATCTCGGCCAGCCCGCGCGTGATGAGCGCCGCCATGGTGTTGTGCCCGAAGCCGAGACCCGCGACCATCCCGGCCGCGAGCGCGATGACGTTCTTGAGCGCGCCGCCCAGCTCGACGCCGCGCACGTCGTCCGTCGTGTAGACCCGGAAGTAATCGGTCTGGAAGAGATCCTGCGCCCGCTGCGCGGCCGCGGCATCCGCGCTGGCGACCGTCACCGCCGTCGGCTGCTCCTGCGCCACCTCCAGCGCGAAGCTGGGCCCGGACAGGTAGCAGGACCGCCGCGCCGCCTCCGGCGCGACGTCGCCCAGCACCTCCGCCATCGTCGCGAGCGTCGACGTCTCGATCCCCTTCGACGCGCTGACCAGGAGCGCCCCGGGCCTCAGGTGCGGACCGGCCTCGCCCATGACCCGGCGTACGTGCTGCGACGGGCTCACCGACACGACGACGTCGGCCGCCGCCGCCGCCGCCAGGTCCCGCGTCGCCCGCAGCCGCCGGTCCAGGACGACGCCCGCCAGATACGACGGGTTCTCGTGCCTCTCGTTCACCGCGGCGACCACCTCGGGCTCGTAGGCCCACAACGTCACCGGGTGCCCCTGCTTGGCGAGCAGGTTCGCGAGCGTGGTCCCCCAGCTCCCCGCCCCGATGACCACGACCGCGTCGCTCATCGTATCTCCCTTGCTCCTCGGTGACCGAACCGATGCTCCTCGCCCCGCAGCAGACGCCGGATGTTGGACCGGTGGGCGTAGATCACGAACGCCGCCAGCGACACGGACACCCAGAAGACGGCGTTCGTGCCCTGCACCGCGTAGACCGTGAGCGGCAGCGTGAGCGCGGCGACGATCGACGCGAGCGAGACGATGCGCGTCGTGAACACCACGGCGCCCCAGATCACCAGCCCGACGAGCACGGCCGTGGGCGCCAGCGCCAGGAAGACGCCGGCGCTCGTAGCGATCCCCTTGCCGCCGCGGAAGCGCACGTACACGCTGAAGACGTGGCCCACGATCGCGGCGGCGCCGTACGCCAACGCCCACCCGGGCGCGGCATCATCCACCAGCGGGAAGGCGTAGGTGGGCAGCCAGCCCTTGAAGACGTCCACGAGCAGGACCGGCAGCGCCAGGCGCCAGCCAAGGACGCGGAACGCGTTGGTCGCGCCCAGGTTGCCGCTGCCGTGCTCCCTCAGGTCGATGCCGCGCGCCCAGCGTGCGACCAGGTAGCTGGTCGGCATCGCGCCCAGCAGATAGGCGGCCAGGACGAGCGGCGCCGGGCTCACGCGCGCTCCTCGCGCCGGCCGCGGATCCGGATCCGGACCGGCGTGCCGAGGAAGCCCCAGCGGCCGCGAAACGCGTTGTGCAGGTAGCGCACGTAGTGCTGCGGGATCCCCTTCGGCACGTTCGTGAAGAGGACGAAGGTCGGCGGCGTCGTCTCCGCCTGCGTCGCGAACAGGATCTTCACCTGCTGCCCACGATGACGCGGCGGCGCCCGGCGCGCCGCCAGCTCCCGGACCACCTCGTTCACCTCGTGGGTCGGGATGCGCCGGGCGCGCTCCGCCGCCACCTCGAGCACCAGGTCCAGCGCCCGCTGCACGCGCTGCCCGGTCAGCGCCGACGCGAAGAGGACCGGCACCCAGCGCAGCGAGGGCGCACGCTCGCGCAGGTACTTCTCGTACGCCGCCGCCGTGCCCTCGTCCTTCTCCACCAGGTCCCACTTGTTGGCCACGACGATGAGCCCGCAGCCGGCGTCCCACGCCTTCTCCGCGATCTTCAGGTCCTGCACGTGGACCTCCTCGCTGGAATCGATCAGCAGCAGGCAGACGTCGGCCCGCTCGATCGCCCGGGCGGTCCGCAGCGCGCTGTAGTACTCGAGCCGCTCGCCGATGCGCGCCTGGCGCCTCAACCCCGCCGTGTCGATGAAGACCAGCGTGCGGCCGTGGTAGCGCAGCGGCGTGTCCACGCTGTCGCGCGTGGTGCCCGCCACCTCGGTCACCAGCATGCGCTCCTCGCCCAGCAACCGGTTCACGAAGCTCGACTTGCCCACGTTCGGCTTCCCGATCACGGCCACGCGGAGCGTCTCGTCCTCGGCCAGCTCCTCGGGCGTCTCCGGCAGCAGCGAGACGATCGCGTCCAGCACGTCCCCGGAGCCGCGGCCGGAGACGGCGCTGACCGGGAGCGGCTCGCCGAGCCCGAGCGCCCAGAAGTCGTGGTGCCCCAGCTCTTCCGGGATTCGGTCCAGCTTGTTCACCACCAGCACCACCGGCCGGCTGGACCGCCGCAGGATCTCGGCGATGCGATGGTCCACGGGGTGCGGGCCCGTCTTGCCGTCCACGACGAACACCAGCACGTCGGACTCCTCGATCGCGGCCAGGACCTGGCGGCGCACGGCGGCGGCCATCGGCTCCTCCGTCTCCGTCTCGAGCCCGCCCGTGTCCACGATGAAGAAATGGTGGCCGGTCCATTCGGCCGGGGCGAAGTGCCGGTCCCGCGTCACGCCCGGGACGTCCTCGACGATCGCCTCGCGGCGCCCGAGCACCCGGTTGAAGAAGGTGGACTTGCCCACGTTCGGCCGGCCGACCACCGTCACCACGGGCAGGTCGCGCCTCACAGCCCCGCCAGCGTGGACGTGAGCTCGAAGCCGGCCGCGACGCGCGCGGGCGCGACCCGCCCGGCGAGCTCCTCGAGCGGGAGGTCGTCGATGAACACCGCGTCGTCGTTCAGCGATTCCGACGGGAGCAGCACGAGGTCGAACGGCCCGCGCCCCAGCAGCGCACGCAGCATGTCGCGGCCCGGCAGCAGGCCGGCCGTGGTGACGGTCGGCCCGAAGAGCGTGTTCTCGACGCCGACCACCTCCACGCGGGCGCCGCTCGCCCGCTCCAGCCGGTCGCGCACGCCCGCGACCACCGGGGCCATGCGCGTTCCCGTCACGACCGCAAGGCGTCGGCCCGCCAGGT
>JABAOG010004968.1_pt2 | contig 12437 bp, 13 predicted proteins | sample 7062131 | NCBI WGS metagenome assembly JABAOG01 (sample SAMN14538629, study PRJNA623070) | marine sediment metagenome | biome: marine biome [ENVO:00000428]; feature: marine pelagic biome [ENVO:01000023]; material: deep marine sediment [ENVO:00002113] | place: India: Arabian Sea | collected... | reverse complement strand
CGGTCGCTGCGGCCTCCTGGTGCTGAGCGGATAAGACCTACTGGCAGGCGTCGATGCTCAGGCCCAGTGCATCGGCGACGAACGCGCCGAGCGCCTGCATCGAGTCGTCGGCGATGATCCCTTCACCGTACAAATAGCGCGCGAGGTTCCGCAGGCCGAGGCGCGGGGTGGCCTGCTCGGCGGAGTGCTGACCCATCTCCCCCATCTGCGCGAACACAGCGGATGCCTGCCCCCAGCAGGCGTTGTCGTCGGCGGCCTGCACCGGCGCAACCGCCGCCAGCATTATCACCACGAGCATCACCACAAGCACGATTCTGGTCTTCACAGTCCATTCCCCTCTGAGCAACCGAACGTGAACGAGTCTCGCGCCGGAGCGTCGCCGCCAGGGAACGACGCGCCAGCGCCACACGGTATCGACTCACTTTGCCTCACTGCGCGGAGCCGGCGAGCCTGCTGGAGCGGGCCACCGGGGTAGAGAGCTGCCTGTGCCGGGCGGCAAACAGGGCGAGGGCAAACCACCGGATAATGAGGGTCTGATTTACCCTGTTGCCAGCGTAGCAGGGTTTGACAGGGCTGTCAACGATATTCGCGCAGCCCCGACGCGAAACCCCAGCGTGTTCCCGTTCTTCACGAAAGCCCACGCACGGCTATGCACGGGTGGAGAAGGGATTTCGGGCGTGCGTCAGGCAGCGGTCGGGCAGGGGACTGTGTGGAAATGGGCGGCACGAGGGCGGGGCGAAAGTGGGGCGCTTCCGGGGCGGTACGGGGGACGGGCGGCACGTATGCTGCTAACAGTTGTGTCCATCGGAGACAATTACGACCCAAATAGGAGATAACCATGATGAGCAAGTGGAAGCCAGACCCGACATTTTACCCCTCCCCCCGGATGGCGATGAACGCCCCGCGGGAGAAGCACGCCTATGTGGTGGGCCTGAACTACGGGCGCAACGACGACCCGGACGGCCTGATGGTGGTAGACCTCGACACCGAGTCGCCCACCTACGGGCAGATCGTCAGCCAGGTCGAGATGCCGTATACCGGTGATGAGCTGCACCACTTCGGGTGGAATGCGTGCAGCAGCGCGCTCTGCCCCTACGCGCCGCACCCGCACCTGGAACGGCGCTACCTGATCGTGCCGGCGCTGCGCAGCTCGCGCATTTACGTGTTCGATACCCAGCCCAACCCGCTCAAGCCGCAGCTGGTCAAGACCATCGAAGCCGAGGAGCTGATGGCAAAGACCGGCTACAGCCGCCCGCACACGGTGCACTGCGGCCCGGACGCGATCTACATCAGCGCGATGGGATCGGCCAACGGCAACGGTGGGCCGGGCGGCATCTTCCTGCTGGATCACTTCAACTTCGACGTGATCGGGCCGTGGGAGATCGAGCGGGGTGACCAGGAGCTGGCGTACGACTTCTGGTGGCACCTGGCGCAGGACGTGATGGTGACCAGCGAGTGGGCCAAGCCGCACCAGTTCGAGGGGGGGCTGGTGCCCGAAGACCTGCTGGCCGGGAAGTACGGCCACCGCCTGCACTTCTGGGACCTGCGCAAGCGGCGCAAGATCCAGACCATCGACCTCGGGGCCGACCAGCAGATGGTGCTGGAGCTGCGCCCGGCGCACGATCCGCGCAAGACCTACGGCTTCGCGGGCGTTGTGGTCAGCCTGAACGACCTCTCGGCCAACATCTGGACGTGGTACCAGGAGGACGACGGGACGTGGGCGGCGAAGAAGACGATCACGATCCCGGCGCAGCCCGCGGACGAGGACGACCTGCCGCCGATGCTGAAGGGCTTCAAGGCGGTGCCGCCGCTGGTCACGGACATCGACCTCTCGCTGGACGACCGCTTCCTGTACGTCTCCTGCTGGGGCACGGGCGAGCTGCACCAGTACGACGTGTCCGACCCGTTCAACCCGCAGCTCGTGGGCAAGGTCGAGCTCGGCGGGATCGTGAAGCGGACCGAGCACCCGGGCGGGTCGGGGCCGCTGCTCGGCGGGCCGCAGATGGTCGAGATCAGCCGCGACGGCCGCCGCGTCTACGTAACCAACGGCCTCTACAGCAGCTGGGACGACCAGTTCTACCCGGACCTGATGGAAGGCTGGATGGCGCGGATCGACGTCGACCCGGACGGGGGAATCGCGCTGGACGAGGATTTCTTCCTGCAAACCGGCGAGCTGCGCCTGCACCAGGTCCGGCTTGAGGGTGGCGATGCTTCAACAGATTCTTTCTGCTACCCCTCCTGAAGTCGCAGCGGGGGTGCTCGCGCCCCTGCTGGCGATGGCAGGATTCGGGGCCTACCACGGGCTGAACCCGGGGATGGGCTGGCTGTTCGCGCTGTCGCTCGGGCTTCAGCGGCAGAGCGACCGGGCCATCTGGCTGTCCTTGCTGCCGATCGCCGCGGGGCACGCGGCGTCGCTGGCGGTGGTCGCCGTGCTGGTCGTGCTGGGGGCGCAGTTCCTCTCGACNNTTCATCTCGACGGCGACCCTGCAGCTCGCGACTGCGTCCCTGTTGATCGCGTTCGGCCTGTACAAGGTGTTCAACTACTACCGGCACCCGCGCTGGGTGGGGATGCAGGTCAACATGAAAGACCTGGCGTGGTGGTCGTTCCTGATGGCGACGGCGCACGGGGCCGGGCTGATGATCGCCCCGCTGGTACTGGCGATGGCCTCGGGGACGCGCACGCCTCCGGCAGCCGAAGCCGCGATGTCACATGGGGCAGCGGCAGGCGCACATGGCATGTCGTCAATGGCCGCCGGGGCTGGATTGGAAATCTCGCTGGGCGTACTGGTACACACGGTTTCGATGCTGGCGGTGATGGCCGCGATCGCCTGGGTGGTCTACAAGCGATTCGGGCTGGCAATCCTGCGGCAGCACTGGGTGAACTTCGACCTGATCTGGGCGGCCGCCCTGCTTGTGGTCGGCGTGATCGCGCTGCTGGGTGGGGTCGGCATCTTCTAAGGGAGCGCCGGGCGGCGCGGGCACGCACTGCGGAGCGCCCGGCAGTTCCTATCACAACGTTCGCGCACGACTATCTGGANNCTGCTCGTCATCATGCTGGCGGTGGCGGTATCACCGGTGCTGGCGGCAGACGACCAAGCGTGCTGGGGGCAGGCCACGGCGGCATTCGCCGCAACAGGCGAAATGGGCGAGCATGCCTCCGGGGAAGAAACGCCTCGGTTGGGGCTTGGCAACCTGGCAGATGTGCTGTACGAGAACGGTACGATTGACGCGCCGACACTGCAAGCGCTCGGCGCGTGGCTGGTCTCGCTGGACCCGGAGCTCGTCATCGACGAGTGCATGTAGTCCGTACCAGATCGCAGATCGACAAGGGGCGCGGCATCTGCCGCGCCCCTTGTCTGTCTTACCCCGTAGAGGTCAACACTCGACGGCGGGGGCTGCCTCGGCGCACAGGATGGCGCCGACCGTCTCGTCGAGGTCGAGCTGCGCGCCCCGCGCCCACGCCGCGTCGTAGCCCGCCGAACCGAGCGCGCCTTCGAGCTGACAGCGCACGTCCCCCAGCAGAGGCCACGCATCCTGCCAGCCGGTGGGGCTGAGCGGGTGGTTCTGCGCGAGCGACAGCAGCTCGACCGCGCGCACCGCATCCCCTGACTGTGCCTCTATGACCGCCAGTACCGGCAGCGCCCAGGTCAGGATGCCGACGAAGCCCGATTCCCGCGCCATTTCCAGCATGGCAAGCGTGTGCCGCCGAGCAGCGTGCTTCTCGCCCAGACCGGCGTAAGCGATCGCGACCGCCCAGTGGGCCTTGACCACGCCGAAGCGCGGCATGGGTATGTCCAGCGTCAGCCTGCCGAGACGCAGCCCCTCGGCGTAGTTCTCGGTGAGGCTGGCATGCAGCGACAGATAAGTGCGGGTATAAAGAGGGTGGCTGATCTCGCGGGCCAGTGCGTGCCCGTCTGCCGCGAACTGCGCGGCGCGCTCGAGCTCGCCTTTGAGCAGCGCGATCAGGCTCAACTGCGTCTTGGTGTGTGTCAGCGAGCCGAGCGCCTCCAGCTCCAGCGCCAGCCGGTGGACTTCCTCCACGTATTGTTCAGCAGCATGGTAATCCCCGACAACGAACGCGCCCCCTCCCAGGATGGACAGCGCCTGTGCGAGCCCTGCACNNTGTCGAGGTCGGGGATGTTCGAGTACGCGAACCCCAGCCAGATCAGCACCTGCATCTCGTAATAGGGATCATCCAGCGTGCGGTAGAGAGACAGCGCGCGCTGCAAGCACGCGACGGCGAAAGCCGGGTCACCGTCGTAGAGCGCGTGCAGAAACCCGTGCGCCAGCAGGCAGAACGCGATCTCGGCAGTGTCACCGTGCTGCTCCGCCACCGCGAGCGCGGCCTCCATATCGTCGTTCAGCGCCGCATCGTGCCGCCGGTAGCCCACCAGCATGGCGAGGCGAGCGGTGATCCGCGCCCACAGGCGACCCGGCGACTCACCGGGCGGTGGGGCACAGTACCGCGCCGCCGACCTCAGGAACTCGGTGCCGTCGTGCGTGCGACCCCCGACTGAGAAGTACAGGAACACGCCGTCGAGGGCGGCATCGAGAACGGCTTCGCCCCCCTCCTCGAGCGCCCACGCCCAAGCGTGGCGCATGTTGCCCAGATCATCTTTGATATGCGCAAGCGTGCGTTGTTGTTCCGCGCCTTTGAGGTCAGGTACGTGCGCAGCCATCTGGCCGAGATAATAATCGCTGTGAGCCTTGCGAACGGCGTCGGCCAGGCCCATCGCGGTGAGCTTCTCCGCGGCAAACTGGCGGAGAAGCTCGTGCAGCCGGTAGCGTCGGGTGCCGGTGACGACGAGCATCGACTTCTCCACCAGGCTCGACAGGATGGGGAGCGTCGCACCGGCAATACTCGAAGCGGCATCGCGGTTGAAGCCGCCGCGGCATACAGACAGCTTCGTGAGCACTTCGCGCTCAGCAGGTAGAAGCCGAGCCCACGTCTGTTCGAACACCGCGCGGATGCTCTGGTGGCGCGGCGGTGTGTTGGCGTACCGGCTGGCGAGAAGGTCGATACCTGCCTCCAGCTCGTCGGCGACGGCCTGTGTGTCCATCACGCGGAGCCACGCCCCGGCAAGCTCCAGAGCGAGAGGCATCCCCTCGACCAACCGGCAGATGCGCACCACCTGATCGATCTCTCGTTCTAGCTGGAAAGCCGGCGTCACGGCGCGCGCGCGGTTTTCGAACAGACGCACCGCGTCGTAGGTCCGCGCGCGCCGCGCGGCGCGGGCCGCATCCTCCGCTGCAGGGTCCTCCGCGCGGGGCGGCACAGACAGCCCCTCGACGGGGTGGACCCACTCCTCCTGGAGACTCAGGGGCAACCGGGACGTGCAGAGCACGCGGACCCCCGGCGCACCGCAGAGAAACTGCTCCACCAGCGCCGCAGCGCCGTGCAAGTGCTCGACGTTATCGAGCACGAGAAGCATCTTGCGCCGGTGGAGTACGGCCAGCAGCAACTCGATCGGCCCGCCGCCCCCGGATGGCGGCACGCGGAGCGCGGCCAACACCGCGGGGACGACGTCCGGATCACGCGTCTCCGCCAGCGAGACGAAGCAGACGCCGTCCGGGAAGAGAGGCAGGGGCCGCCGCAGCAGGCGCGCCGCGACCTCGAGGGCGAGACGCGTCTTGCCGATGCCGCCCGGCCCCACGAGGGTCAGCAGGCGGCAGGCAGGCTCCTGCAGGCGAAGCTGGATCATGGAGAGTTCGTTTTCGCGGCCAATGAATGGGGTGGGCTGCCGAGGGAGGTTGGTGCGGCGGCGGCCAGCGCCCCCGTCCGAGGCGGCGCAGGCTGCGAGACGGGTGCAGGCTGCGAGACGGGTGCAGGCTGCGGGCCGGGCGCGAGCTGCGGAGCACGCCCGTCGCGGATGGCCTGCCAGAGCGCGGTGGTGGCGGCGGCAGGCTCGATACCAAGCTCTTCACGCAGCAGGCGTGCGCCTTCGTCGTAGAGGCGGAGCGCAGCCGCCTGCTGCCCTGCCCCGACGTAGATCTGCATCAGCATGTGCCGCGCCGCCTCATCCAGCGGATCGAGCGCCAGCCAGCGCCGTGCGTAATGGATGGCACGGTCGTCGTGCCGGCGGGCCGCGTGCCAGGTCGCCAGCCGCCGGAGAGCCTGCGCCAGCCCGTCACGCAGGGTTTCCTGCTGGTAGCGCTGCCAGCTGTCGAACTCCGGAGAGTGGAGCAGGTTGAACCCGGCCATAAAGTCGCCACTGTACAACGTGACGGCCTCCGCCAACGCCTCGCGGCAGGGGGTACAGTCGGTCTCGGGGAAGTGCGCGTGCTGGCGGACGAGCCCGAGGCGGGCGCGGAACGCCGCGACATCCACCCAGGCGTCAGCGGCGGGGTCGATGGCAAGGTGGGCGCGCGTCGCCGCGACGACATCGCCGCCGAGGTCACGCTTGAGGCGCGCCAGCTCACGGCGCAGGTTCTTGAGGGCGGCAGCCTGATCGGTTTCGGGCCAGAACAGAGTGGCCAGCGTTTCGCGGCTCACGGCTTGCCCGACAGTAAACAGGTAGGCATTGAGCGCGGTCGTCAGCCGCCTGCCAAGGTGAAGCGGTTCCCCGTCGCGCTCGCAGCGCGGAGGGCCGAACAAATGAACACGAAGCACCGCCGTGCCTTTCTCCTGCAACGCTGCTGCGCGGCACGAAAGCAGGGCAGCAGCCAGAGCGAGAGGGATCGACTGCCAGGGCGGCCAGCCCGAAACGCGGCGCGGGGACGCCAGACGAGCTCACAGCCGTCGACGATCTATCTCGCGTGGCGTGGCTGAACGCCCAGGGGCAGGTTGGTTTGGGAAATACAGCATGCAGATGGGTTTCGTCGGGAAGAAATGGAGTCGAGTCGGCCGGCGAACGAGTCGACAAGCGTCACACATTCGGACAATTAATGTCGCCTTACTAGGCTATCAGCGTCCGCAGTGGTTGTCAATCCCCTGCGGTGGTGTCTCGCTCGGAGTTGGACATCCCCGGCACAGGCCCGGTATAATCGTGCCGCAATTCACACACCGGGAGTAATCGCTTATGCCTATATACGAATACACATGCCCGCAGTGCGGGCGGCCTTTCGAGAAACGCGTCGGCTTTGCCGAGGCGGACGAGCGTCAGGAGTGCCCCAACTGCGGCAATCCGCACGCCAGCCGCGGTCTCTCGCTGATCGGCGGGGTGCGCGGCACCGGCAGCGGGAGCAGCAGCGGTGCGCGATCCGCGCCGAGCTGCGGCCCGGTCGGTTGACGCTCCGTACGTTAATGGCCCCGTGTGGGCCATTTTTGTTTACCTCAGCATGTAACCAAGTTGATACGCAACCTGGCATCCTCGTTACCTCGTAAAACAGTGTGAAACATCCGACAGAGTATGCTGAGAGCAGCTTATTCTAAGAGACAACGACCGGAGATTGAGTATGTTTCGCAGACTGACGGTGGTATTGGGGGCGGTGGCATTGGTACTCGCCGCGTGCGGCACGATCCGGATCGAACCGGGGACGGTGCCGCCCGCAGGTGCAGCAGAGGATGACGGACCGGTAGCAGACGAAGACGCGGGCGGGGTGGCGACGAATGAGGACACCCCGCCCACAGCCGAGGCGGCGGACGGCGTCAGCCTGACCGCGCCGGGCGGCAGCGTCGACGGGGTTCGCATCACCGGGCAGCCTGCCGTGTACGACGGCCCGCCGTGGGGAGTCCAGCCGGAGCACGCGCTGGTCACGTTCGACACGTACCCGCTGGCAGGGACGCTGCATCACCCGGGGATTCGCATCTACCGGGTGAGCGACCTGCTGGCGATGGGCGAGCCGTTGCCATCGATCCCGACGCGGCTGCAAACGCTGCTCGACCAGCAGCCCGCGCTGGAGAGCATCAGCGAGCCAATCGACCTGCTGCCGATCCAGAACGCCGCCCAACTGCTGGCCGCGCAGATGGCCTACATCAGAGGCGAACACGTGCGCGGGGTGCGGATGGTAACGCACTACGCGCAGGCGTACATCCCGGCGACGAACCACGATACGTTCTATACCTTCCAGGGGATCACGACTGACGGGCTGTACTATATCTCGGCGATCCTGCCGGTCTCGAACCCGGCGCTGCCGCCGACCACGCCTGACCTGACCAACTGGCTGGCGGAACCGGTTGAGGAGACCTTCGCAGCGTACGTCGAAGAGACGCAGGCCATGCTCAACGCGGCAGACCCGGCGAGCTTCACCCCGGCGCTGGCCGACCTCGACGCGATGATGACGTCGATCCGCGTGGATGGGCTGCCCGATGCCCCGCCAGCAACCCCGGCGACGCCCGCCACCGCGACGTACACCAGCGAGGCGTATGGCTTCGCGTTCGACTACCCAGGCGAGTGGGCGCTCAGCGAGGGGCCGAACGCGGTCAACGTGACAGGCGAGACGATGCAGGTCACGGTGATGTACCGGCTGGCTGGCGACGCATGGCCGGGTGGCAGCGGCGGCCTGCCCGCAGGCGAGCTGGTGGATACTGACGCGACGTCGGTGATGGGCGTGCCGATGCGCGTGCAGCACCTGATGCGTGACGGCCTGCCGAGGGTGGCGCTGTACACCGTGGCAGACCCGACCGCGCAGTCCTCCGACAGCCTGGAGGTGTTCGTGCGGGCCGACGCGCTGGGCGACGCCGACTCGTGGCTGACCCCGGACGACCTGACCACGCTGGCTGACATCGTGCGCTCATTCCGCCGCACTAACTAGCCTCATCTCGTGACACAACCGAGCGCCCGGCATGGTGCCGGGCGCTGTTCGATTCCGGGGGTCGCTGGTGGCTGAAGCCACCAGCTATTCGCGATACGTCGCCCATGCGGGCGACACGATGGCCGCGCGTGCACGGGTGCCCTCGCCGAACGCCAGAGTGTTCAGCTTCGCGCGGATGGTGTGCGGCGACCTGCTGCGGGTCACTATCACCAACACCCCTCACACCGCTATAATCGAGATAAGTCAAGGAGACGTTATGCCGCTCGAACGGATGGCCGTGGAGCGCGCCGCGTGGGACGACTTCGTCGAGGCGCGCGGCGGCCACATTTTGCAGACATCACGCTGGGGGGCGCTGAAGCGCGACTTCGGCTGGCAGGACGAGATCATCGCAATCGGGGACGGCGGGGCGATCCGCGCCGGGGCGCTGCTGCTGGTGCGGTGGCTGCCGCTGGGCGTGGCGAGCGTGGCCTACGTGCCGCGCGGCCCGGTCATCGACTGGGCGGACGGCGAGGCGGTGGGCGCGCTGATGGGCGCGCTCGACGCGGCGGCGAAGGCGCACCGCGCCGCGTTCCTCAAGGTGGAGCCGGACGTGCCGGACGGCGAGGCGATCCGCAAGCAGATAGCGGCGCTCGGCTTCCACCCTTCCCCGCAGACTGTGCAGCCGCCGCGCACCATCGTGGTACCGCTCGAAGGCAGCGAGGACGACGTGCTGATGCGGATGAGCCAGAGCACGCGCCGCAAGGTGCGGGTGGCCGGGCGCAAGGGCGTCGAGGTGCGGCGCGGCGGTGCGGACGCGCTGGAGAGCTTCAACGCGCTGACGCGGGCAACCGGCTCGCGCAACGACTTCGGCGTGCACAGCGCCGCGTACTACCGCCGGGCGTACGAGCTGTTCGCCCCGGAGCACGCCGCGCTGCTGATGGCGTCCTACGATGGGCGCGACCTGGCCGGGCTGTTCGCGTTCAGCGAAGGGCCGCACGCGTGGTACTTCTACGGCGCGTCCTCCGACGAGGAGCGCAACCGCATGCCGACCTACCTTCTCCAGTGGGAGGCGATGCGCTGGGCGCGCGAGCAGGGCTGCACCGAGTACGACCTGTGGGGCATCCCGGACGAGGACGAGGCGGTGCTGGAGGCGCAGTTTCAGGATCGCGCCGATGGGCTGTGGGGCGTGTACGGCTTCAAGCGCGGGTTCGGCGGCGAGGTCGTGCGGAGCGTGGGCGCGTGGGATCGCGTGTACCGCCCGCTGATGTACCGCGCTTACCGCGTGCTGATGGCGCGGCGAGGGCAGGCCGATGGCTGACGAGGTGCGCGTGTACGCATATCGGGACCGGGTGCTACGCCGGCGGGCGCGCATCGGGGCGTGGCTGGTGCTGGCGGCGACCGGGGCCTCGGTGGGCGCGGTGGCGTGGTTCTACGCACGGGGTGCGGGGCGCGGGGCGATCGCGGTGCTGCCGATCGCGATCGTGGTCTCGGCGGCGGCGCTGGTCGCGGCGCTGACGTGGCTGGCGAACGTGCTGGTGACGACCGCGGATCTGGCGCGCGACGGCGACGACCTGACCCTGGCGCTGCTGCCGGGCTGGCGCACGACCGTCCGCGCGGAGGCGCTGGGCCAGCGGCTGGCTGAGCGCGCGGCGCATCGGGGTAGATTACGAGCGCCCGTGGCTGGTGGGCGACGCGGTGGTGCTGCTGCAAGCCCCGGCGCGGCTGACGCCGCTGAACACGCTGGCGAGCGCGGCGTACGGCATGGGGCTGCGCCCGGTGGTCGCCGTGACGGCGCGGCACGATGGGTACGCGGAGCTGACAGCGTGGCTCCGCGAGGCGACGGAGGGCACGCTGCCCTACTGAGGGGAACGATCATGGTCACGAACGGACGAGTCGAGTGGCACCGCTACCAGCCGGACCGGCCCGGGCTGGCGTCGCTGGCGCGCGCGATCGCGCTGTTGGGGTACCTCGGCGTGCCGCTGCTGCTGTGCGGGCTGACGGTCAGCCCGGCCTTCCCGCTGCGGACGGTGGGGCTGCTGGCGCTGCCGATCCTGCTGGCGGGCGCGGTGCCGTTCATCGCATCGCTGGTGACCACCGCCGACATCTCGACCGACGACGAGGCGGTGACGATACACGTCAGCGGGCCGTGGCAGACCACGATCCCGTGGGAGGCGCTGCGCTACTCGACAGTGTGGGAGGTCGAGCCGCCGGGGCACGCGCCGCTGCTGACGCTGCGCCGCTGGGAGAAGGTGCGCGCGGTGTACGTGCCGGGGCTGCGCTCGCTGACCCCGGTCGGCATGTACTACGGGCTGGGGCAGACCCCGGTGTTCATCATCACGCCCGACCACGAACGCGGCGACTGGCTGGTGCGCCGCATCGAGCATTTGCAGCACCCGCTGAAACGCCGCCAGCCGGTGCGCGCCCGCCCGTGGGCGCCGCCACCGCGGGATAGAAGCGAAGGAGATCGCGATGCCTGACGACCGTGTAACCCGGACCGAACTGCGCCGCCGGATCGACGAGAGCCTCGCGGCGTTCGAGCGCGAGCTTAGCGCGCTAGACGGGGGTGCGCTGACCGACCCGGCGCTGCCCGGTGGATGGTCGGCCAAAGACGTGCTGGCGCATCTCGCGCTGTGGCAGGAGATCCTGCTGGATTGGCTGGCGGCGCGCGAGCGCGGCNNGATGCACACGAGACGCGCAAGGCGTGGACGGTCGAGCAGGCCGAGCGGGCATTCCGCGAGAGCACCGCGAGCATGCTGGCGGCGCTCGACGCGCTGGACGACGACGCGCTCAACGAGGCATGGCCCCGGCGCAACGCCCGGGTGTGGCAGTGGTTTGAGTGGAATACCTACCACCACTACGACGAGCACACCGAGATGCTGCGGGACGCATTCGGCGGGGGATAGCCGCCCGCGCAGCACCCCGAATTTCCCCTCAGCGAGAGAGACGCCGCCAGAAATGGCGGTGTTCTGGTTTAAGAAGCGTATGAATCCGGTTCGAATATCTCGCAGGCCATGCACCAATCAGCACTCTCCGTGCGAATTATGGACAAATATTTGACTTTAACTATATTAATTCTATACAATCCCTTTACCTGTCAATGTGANNTGGACAAATACTTGATTTTAACTGTCTTAATTATGTACAATACGCCTACCTGTAAATGTGAAACACGGAGACGAGATGATGAAGTTCAAGTCAGTGATGGTTGCAGTGGTACTCGGCGCGATTGCAGTGGCGGCATTCGCCTTCAGCCCCGCCCCAGCGCAGGCGCGTGAAGGCAGCACGATTTACGAGATCGCCAGCAGCAGCGCGGACTTCGAGATCCTGACCGCCGCGCTCGAGGCGACCGGGCTGGACGCCGCGGTGGATGGCAACCGCCAGTTCACGGTGTTCGCGCCGACTGACGACGCGTTCGTGGCGCTGCTGGGCGAGCTGGGCGTGACGCCGGAAGAGCTGCTCTCGGATACCGACCTGGTGACCGCAGTGCTGCTGTACCACGTCTCGCCGGGCCGCCGGTACGCCGAGGACGTGCTCTCCAGCGACCAGATCCGTATGCTGAACAAGACGTTCGCCGAGATCAGCGTTGAGAACGGCAGCGCGTACATCGACAACGCGCAGATCATCGCGACCGACATCGAAGCATCCAACGGGGTGATCCACGTCATCGACGCGGTCATCCTGCCCTAACCGCATTCTCCCGCTCCTTTGGTGGCGCAGCCCGGCCTCTGGTCGGGCTGTGCTGCTTTTTTGAGAATCCCCTCCTC
>JABAOG010004303.1_pt2 | contig 12437 bp, 9 predicted proteins | sample 7062131 | NCBI WGS metagenome assembly JABAOG01 (sample SAMN14538629, study PRJNA623070) | marine sediment metagenome | biome: marine biome [ENVO:00000428]; feature: marine pelagic biome [ENVO:01000023]; material: deep marine sediment [ENVO:00002113] | place: India: Arabian Sea | collected... | reverse complement strand
AGATCGCGGACTTGTTGGTGGATATGCCCTATGGGACGGTGTTGTATGATCATTGGTACAGCTGGCAGTGGCGGTATTATTTGTTTGATAAGGGGGTATATGTGAGCTGGTTTGCCGGACCGGCGGCGTTGGTGGAGGAGTTGATGGTTTTCGGCCGTGACGGGAACCGGCATTTCCTGGCTTTGCCGGACAGTGAGGCGGCGCTGCCGGTGAAGCGGGCGGTTTTGGAGGCGGGATTTGGGCTGGAATTGCTGAAAACGGCCGAGCAGCCGCCGGGGGAAACGGCGGTGCAGTTGTTTGAGATTGTGGCGCCGGATGGGTAGGCGGCTGGCTGTTTTGGTTCCGGTGGGGGTGTTGGCTGCGGCCGTGCTTGTTTTCTTTAACAAGATGGTCGTAACGAACCTGATCCTGGCCCGGGGGGATACGCTGCTTTATTTTTATCCGTATTGGCAGGCGGCGGCGGAGGCGCTGGCGGCGGGGCGGGTGCCGCTGTGGAATCCTGATTTGTTTATGGGGGCGCCGTTTGTGGCGAACAGCCAGGTCGNNCGCTGGCGGCGGGGCGGGGCCCGCGATGGAATCCGGATTTGTTTATGGGGGCGCCGTTTGTGGCCAACAGCCAGGTCGGGTTTTTCTATCCGTTGAACTGGCCGCTGTGGCTGCTGCTGCCGACGCCGTATGCGGTGAATGGGGCGATTTTACTGCATGTGTTGATTGCGGCGGTGGGGACCTATCTGGCAGGGCGGAGACAGTTGGAACTGGATAAGGCAGGGGCGATTTTGGCGGGGGTGTTGTTTGGGTTGGGGGGGTATTTGACGGCGCAGGTAGAGCATGTGAACCAGCTGCAGGGGTTGGCCTGGCTGCCGTGGTTTTTTGTGGTCTGGCCGAGGGGGGAGGATTTGAAGCGTTCCGATTATGTTAAGTCAGTTTTGTTGGTGGGGGTGTTGTTTGGGTTGCAGTTTTTGGCGGGGCATACGCAGTCGGTGTTTATTACGGGGGTTGGGTTGGGGGTGTGGGTGATTGGTGGATTTGGAAAATCGAGGGGGGTTAGGCAGGCCGGGGACGGAGTTAAGGGTGATGGCCAAGGTTTTTCCGGTCTGTCCAACCCGTACAGCAGGGGATTATTGATTTTGGCAGTTAGTGGGGTGGTGGGGGTGTTGGTGGCGGCGGTGCAGGTGCTGCCGACGCTGGAGCTGGCGCAGCTGTCGAGCCGGCAGGGGGGATTGGTTTTTAATGAGGTGGTGTCTTTTTCGCTGCATCCGCTGTTGGTGACGCGGGCGCTGCTGCCGGGATATGGGCAGTCTTTGTTTTCGGAGTATGTGGCCTTTTTGCCGCTGACGGCCCTGGCGCTGGCGGTGATTGGGGGTTGGCAGTGGCGGCGAGAGGGTGTGGTGCGGCCGTTTTTGGTGCTGGCGGTGGTGGGTCTGTTTTTGGCGTTGGGGCAGTTTAACCCGCTTTATTATCTGTTGGGGCGGCTGCCGGGGTTTAATCTGTTTCGGGTTCCGGCGCGGTGGTTGGTTTTGTACGGGTTTGGAGCGGCGATGCTGGCGGGGTACGGCTGGCAGGTGGTTCGACGGGAATGGGGAGAGGATTGGTGGCGGCGGGTGGGACAGCCGTTACGGGTTGGAATTTTACTGCTGGTGGGATTGATAGTGTGGGGTGGGGTGTCAGTGTTTTTGGGGCAGATGGTTCCGGTTGGGCCGGAGGCGCCGGTAGAACGGCCGACGGTGGTGATGGTTGCGGGGTGGGTGGTGGAGTTGGCGGCGGTGTATTTGTTAGTCGTACTTGGAAAAAATTTAACGCAGAGACGCAGAGGGCCAGGGACGCATTGGGTTTTGGGTTTTTTGTGGTCCATTTTGGTGGTGGGGGTGTTGTTTTTGGGGTCGCGGGGGCTGCCGTATAACAATTTGACGACGCCGGAGGCTTATTTTGATTTACGGCCGTCTATTAGCCGGATTCAGGCTGTCGACAGGGATGTCGGCGCTCCAAAAGCGCGATTTTTGAGTCTGTCGGACATTTTCTTTGACCCGGGCGATCTGGCGGAAATTGAGACGATTTATGAGGGATTTTTGCCGGAGGAGGCTTTTTACGATTATACGATTGCCATTAAGCAGAAGGAGATTATCGCGCCGAATTTGCCGGCCGCTGGCTTATGGGCTGGCGTCGGTGGATGGCTTTGATGGGGGGGTGCTGCCTTTGGAGAATTTTACGGAGGTGACGAAACTGCTGCTACCGGCGGGGGTTGAGACGACGGACGGCCGATTGCGAGAAAATCTTGATAGGATTCCGGAGGCGAAGTGGCTGGACTTGTTTGGGGTGCGGTTTATTATTACGGACAAGGTGGGGGATACGTGGCGGGAAGTGGCGCCGGGGCAGACGGCTTATTTTGATTTGCAGCATCCACAGCGTTTGGAGGCGGAGGAACGTGTGACGGTAGGATTTGTACCTGATTTTGAGGCGAAGGCTATATTTTTGATTGTTTCTGAGGAAAATACTCCCGCAGAGGCGCAGGGACGCAGAGGGGTAGTTGACATTATGACAGAGAGTGGGGAGCAGTATACGATTGAGCCTGAGAAGGTGGGAGATGGGTTGTGGGCGGCCGTTTTGCCGGAGGGGGCGGCCGTTTTGGAGTCCATTGAGTTGACGGCTGGTTCGATTCCTTGGGAAATTGAGGGGGTGACGCTGGTTAATGAGGAAACGGGAACATTCCATTCGTTGGTGTTGGGTAATTACCGGTTGATTCATTCGGGGGATGTGAAGATTTATGAGAATCTGGATGTGCTACCGCGGGCGTTTATGGTGTATGAGTGGTTGTATCGGCCGTCCGTGTCTGGCGGGGTGGCGGCGATGGAGGAAGACGACTTTGATCCAACTCAGCAGGCGGTTATCGTTGCCGATGGCCCAGAACGGCGGTTGGGGGAAGGAGAAGGGCAGGTTGAAATATTGTCTTTTGAACCGGAACGGATTGAGATATCGGTGAACAGCAGTGACTCCGGTTTGCTAGTTTTGACGGAGGCGAATTATCCGGGCTGGCAGGCTGAGATTGATGGGGAATGGGTTGAGATTGAACAAACGGATGGATTGTTTCGGGGTGTGGTGGTTCCGGAAGGCGAGCATGAGGTGGTTTTTGTGTTTCGGCCGTTGTCGTATCGGATTGGACTAGTTTTAAGTTTCGTCAGCCTGATTCTTTTCCTGTCTGGTTTGGTCTATATTGCCAAAGGGCAGTCTTCAAAATAATGGTCGTTTAGAACGAAGGGTTTTGGATGGCAGGTGGACTAATCAAACGCCGAAGATGTGGGTAATTATGGTTGTGGCGACGCCGCCGACGCTTTGCATGAGGGCGAGTTGTGGGATTTGGAATCTGGTTTTGTCCGGCCGTTCCGGTTAGCTGTTGGACAATCTCGCAGACCTGATAGAGAGCGGTGGCGCCGATGGGATGGCCGCGGGCTTTGAGGCCGCCCATGGTGGAGAGGGGGATACGGCCGTTTAGCCCGATTTCTCCTGCTGCCGCCAGCCGCCAGCCCTCTCCTGGCCCGGCAAAGCCGGCCGCTTCGAGGGCGAGACAGGCCATGATGCTGAAGGCGTCGTGGACTTCAAAGAAATCGATGTCATCCCGGTTGATGTTGGCCTGGGAGAAGGCTTTTTCGGCCGACAGCCGCATCGCTTCGACAGCCAGGGGGTTTTGGCGATCGGCTGCCCGAAAGCGGTCGGTGGTGACGTTAGCGGCCAGGATTTGGACCGGGGTTTGGGTGAATTGGCGGGCCTGGTTGGTTGGAGCAAGCAGGACGGCCGCGGCGCCGTCGCAAATTGGGGAGCAGTCTAAGAGGCGAATTGGAGGGTAAATAAGGCGGGAATTAAGGACATCATTGGCGGTATACTGCCGGTCTCGGAATAGGGCGTTGGGATTGTTTTGAGCATTTTGGTGGGCGTTGACCGAGAAGTGGGCGAAGGCGTCTTCTGGGGGCTGGTATTGGTCGAAGTAAAGCTGCATCAGGCGTGCGTTTTGGCTGAGGAGGGTAGCGCCTTCGGGTACTTCATAACGGGCGTCGAGGGCTTTGGCCAGGGCCGGGGTTGGTATGCCCTGGCTCATTTTTTCAACACCAACGGCGAGGGCTAATTCGGCCGTGCCACTGGCAACAGCCATATAAGCCATTCGTAATGCGGCCGCACCGGCGGCTGTCGCCGCCCGGATTTCTAAGGCCTCGATCCCGACCAGGCCGGCTTCATCGGCAATCAACGCGGCCAGGTGTTTCTGCCCTTGCAATTCGTCGCTGAGCATATTACTGGCATAGAGCGCATCTACCTGTGAGACGCCGGTTGAGGCCAAGGCCTGCCGCACAACCTGTGCCCCCAAATGCCGCAGGGTTTCAGGGGCTTTCTTCTGGACAGGAATCTGCCCAATTCCAACGATACTGACAGATCGCAAGGTGAACTGCTACCTCAAATTAGTGGAACAAGATACTACCTTGTCTGAACAAAACAACAATTTTCCGGACGTTGTGAAGGTTGACAACTTATTATGATTCCAAGATAATGTTTCAGCGTTGCGAACCATTATACAATCCTTTATTGTCCTTCAAAGGTATGACCCATGAAACCAGCCCCTTTTGAATATATTGTGCCGGATTCTGTTGCCGAAACGACTGCGCTTCTGGCGGAATATGGGGATGAGGCCAAGGTGCTGGCCGGGGGTCAGAGCCTGGTTCCGGCCATGAATTTTCGGCTGGTGCAACCCACCATGCTGGTTGATATTAATCGTCTGACTGACCTTGATTATGTTAACCAGGGGGCTGACAGCTTGAAAATTGGGGCGCTGACCCGGCAGCGAACCATTGAGAAACACCCGCTGATTGAGGCCTATGCGCCGCTGTTGCATGAAACGATGCCCCATGTGGCCCACTGGCAGATTCGTAACCGGGGAACAGTAGGCGGCAGCCTGGTTCATGCGGATCCGGCGGCCGAAATCCCGGTGATTATGGTGGCTTTGAATGCCCGCTTCCGGCTTCGCAATGCCCGGGGCGATCGCTGGGTGACGGCGACGGATTGCTTTGAAGGGCTGTTCGCGACGGCGCTGACGCCGGAAGATTTGCTGGTTGAGGTTGAAATTCCGTTTATGGCTTCCCGTACCGGCTGCTGCTTTGTGGAATTTGCGCGCCGGGCTGGCGATTATGCCTTGTTGGGTGTAGCGGCCGTTTTGACATTGGATGAAGCCGGCGTCTGTTCTAATGCCCGGCTGGTTTATCTGAACGCGGGGGAGATACCGATTTCGGCCGTTCAAGCGGAAGCGATGCTCATAGGCGAAAAACCGACGGCCGAATTGTTTGCAGCGGCGGCTGATAAGGCGGCGACAGATGAAATTAATCCCAGCGGCGATATTCATGCTTCCGAACCCTATCTGCGTCATCTGGGCCGTGTTTTAACGAAACGAGCGTTGACGAACGCCTTGGAAAGAGTAGACAATGGCTTGTAANNTGTCTGACTTTTTGCGGCACGAACTGGATTTGACGGGGACGCATGTTGGCTGCGAACATGGCGTTTGTGGAGCCTGTACGATTCTTTTTGACGGCCAGCCGGTGCGTTCCTGTATCATGTTTGCCGTTCAGGCGGCGGGGCATGAATTGACCACCATTGAAGGGCTGGCCCCGGAATCGGCCGTCAGTGGGGAGAACCTTCATCCAGTCCAGGAAGCCTTTTGGGAGACGCATGGCCTGCAATGTGGTTTTTGCACGCCCGGGTTTATCCTGACGCTGGTGCCTTTCCTGCAAGAAAACCCGGACCCTACTGAAAAAGAGGTGCGCGAGGTCTTGTCGGGCAATCTTTGCCGCTGTACCGGTTACCAGCATATTGTTGACGCGGCGCTGCTGGCGGCGAAAAAGATAACAAACGGCCGCTCCTGAAGCATTGTCTTATGCCGGCATCTGTTCCTCAACCATTCCTGACCCTGGTCAACGCCTTACGTTCTGGCGAGCTGTCCCTGGCTGCCTATATTGACCATATCGAAAGTTGTTTTCAGGAAAAGGAAGCGGCCGTTCAGGCTTTCATTCCAGAGCCGGGTCGATTTGAACGGCTGCATCGAGAAGCTGAGGCGCTGCTGGAAAAATATCCCCAACCGATCAATCGGCCTCCCTTGTTTGGGGTGGGGGTTGGGGTAAAGGATATTTTTCATGTGGATGGCTTTCAAACCCAGGCAGGCAGTCAATTACCGGCGGATGTCCTGAAGGGCAGGCAGGCGCAGTCGGTTTCGATATTGCAGGCGGCGGGGGCTTTAATTATTGGTAAGACGGTGACAACTGAATTTGCATATTATGCTCCTGGGCCGACGCGAAATCCCCATAATCTGGACCATACACCTGGTGGTTCGAGCAGCGGTTCGGCGGCGGCTGTGGCAGCCGGTTTAGCCCCGGTTGCGCTCGGCACACAGACGATTGGCTCTGTCATTCGACCGGCAGCCTTTTGTGGAGTTGTAGGATTTAAGCCCAGTTATGATCGCATTTCCCGAGTCGGGGTGATACCCTTATCGCCGTCATTGGACCATGTGGGTGTATTTTCGCTTGATGTGCCTGGAGTTGACCTGGTCGCCAGCTTGTTATGTCCTGACTGGCAGATGATTGTTACCAGTCGAAAGCCGGTTCTTGGTATCCCTGAGGGTCCTTATCTGGAACAAACATCTGAAGAGGGATTGGCTCATTTTAGGGAAACGTGTCGCCGCCTTCAAAGTGCAGGATACCGGATCCGGTCTGTCCCAATAATGGACGATTTTGATTTTATTCGTGAAAGACATTTGTTGATATTAACGGCCGAAGTTGCCCAGGTTCATGCGGAATGGTATGACCGGTATTGGGAACTTTATCATGCTCATACGGCCAACCTGATTGAGCAGGGACATGGTGTTTCTGTAGGCGATCTGACTGATGCGTTGGCGGAACGCCGCCAGCTTCGGACGACCCTCACTACTCAAATGGACCGTTATGGCATTGACTTGTGGATTGCTCCGTCTGCGCCTGGTCCTGCCCCTGAAGGGCTTGACAGCACCGGTGACCCAATTATGAATTTACCCTGGACCCAGAGCGGCTTGCCGGCTATTAACTTACCATCTGGGAAAGCTGAGAATGGTTTGCCTCTTGGGTTACAAATTATTGGACGTTGGTACGAGGATGAAAAATTGCTCGACTGGACGGCCGATTTGGAAATGATATTTCAAAATGGTAACACAAACTGAAATTCGACAAGGAACCTATTATGATTCTGTGGTTCTGATGCAGCTTCAAAAAGCGCTGGCTGACCTGCCCGGTGTTATTGATGCCGGGGTGGTGATGGCTACGCCGGCCAATTGTGATTTGTTGGCCGCCAGCAATTTGTTGGTTGAGACGACGGCGGGATCGGACGATCTTCTGATTGTTGTCAAAGCAGAAGATGAAGCCACGGCTCAAGATGCTTTAAGTCAAGTGGATGCTTTGATGGCTGCCCGGCGGAGTAAAGCGTCTTCAACTTTTCGGCCACGTAGCCTGACTTCGGCCGTGCAGCAAGCTCCGGATGCCCAATGGGTGCTTATCTCGGTGCCGGGACGGTATGCGGCTGATGTAGCCCGGGAAAGTCTCAAATTGAATAAGAACGTCTTCTTATACAGTGACAATGTTTCGCTGGAGGATGAAATCTCTTTAAAGCATCAAGCGGCCGATAAGGGGCTGTTAGTAATGGGGCCGGACTGTGGGACGGCGATAATTAATGGAATAGGTCTTGGTTTTGCTAACCGGGTCCGCCGGGGCAATATCGGTCTTGTTGGGGCTTCCGGAACCGGGTTGCAGGCGATTACGAGTGAAATTCATAATTTGGGTGGGGGCGTTTCGCAGGCGATTGGCACCGGCGGGCGCGATTTGAAAGCCAGTGTTGGGGCTGTTACTGCCCGGCAGGGGCTGGCTTATTTGATGGAGGATGAGGAGACGGCCGTCATTGTGCTGGTCTCTAAGCCGCCTGCGGCCGAGGTAGCGGCTCGCCTTTTGGCTGCGGCCCAACAAACGGACAAGCCAGTGGTGGTGATCTTTATCGGCTATCCACCTCCCGGCAGGCAGATTGGCAACCTTTATTTTGCGACCGGGCTGACGGAAGGGGCCGAAATTGCAGTAGAACTTTCCCGAGAACTACCAGCCTTAACCCCTAAGGAAAAAGCTTCCTTTAGTGGTTATGTGCGGGGGCTGTTTTCCGGCGGCACGCTGGCATATGAAGCTTTGCTTGGTCTCCAGGCGATTTTAACCCCCCTATACTCAAATGTGCCGGTCCATGAAAGCCAGCAGATGGCCGACCCGCTGGAAAGTAAGGGGCATGCTATTATTGACTTGGGTGAGGATATTTTTACCCAGGGCCGGCTGCATCCGATGATGGACAATGACCTGCGTCTAAGACGGCTGCGGCAGGAAGCGGCCGATCCGGAGACAGGTCTAATTCTATTGGATGTTGTTTTAGGGGAGGGGGCTCACGCTGACCCGGCGGCAGAACTTGGTCCCGTTATTGCTGAAGTTATTGGCGAAAGAAATTTACCTGTTGTCGCGGTGGTGGTTGGTACCGAGGATGACCCCCAGAATGTAGCGGCCCAGGTTGAGCAGTTGGAAGCGAGTGGGGCGGTTGTTTTTCGCAAGCTGCCGGATGCTTTGGGTTATATTGCCGCAGCGTACCAGCCGGAGCATTTGGTTAAGCTACCTGAGGTGGATTCGGCCGCTTTCCAGGCATCCTTTACGGCAATTAATGTTGGCCTGGAGTCGTTCTTCGACAGTCTCACCACCCAGGAAGCGCATATGGTGCAGGTTGAATGGCGGCCGCCGGCGGGGGGTAATGAGAAATTAATGGCCTTGTTGGCTAAAATGAAGTGATATGAATACATCTAATAATTCAGTCTCTTACCAACCGCCGACCCTGGTGAAATTGGGTGGCGAAGGCCGTACAGACAGCATCCAGACGGTTTATGATGTTTTTGGCAAAGCGGCCGATCCAGCGCTGGTATTGATAGCGGGGTTAGGAGCACAGATGATCTGGTGGGATGCTGAATTTTGCGCTCAATTGGCCAGAGAAGGTTACCAGGTTATTCGCTTTGATAATCGGGATGCTGGTTTGGCGACTACTTTTGACGAGGCCGGAGTTCCTGATATTTTTAAGTTGGTTGAAAAACGATTGGCGGGAAAAGTTCCGGAGATTTCGCTGCCCTACACGATAGATGACATGGTCGCCGATATCGTTGGTCTTTTTGATTTCCTGGAACTTGAGGAAGTGTATGTGGTGGGGGCTTCGTTGGGCGGCGTCATTGCTCAACGATTGGCGATTTGCTACCCGGATCGGGTTAAAACATTAACGGCTATTATGACCACATCCGGAGCGCCCAATTTACCTGCTTCCACACCGGAGGCGCTGGCAGTTTTTTTGCAGGCGCCGGCAAAGAGCAGGGAGGCATATATTGAAAATGCGGTCATAGGTTGGCGCGTCTTTTATGGTTCCGGGTATGAATTTGACGAGGAAGAAGCCCGAGAGCGGGCTGGCCGGAATTATGATCGGGCTTATTCGCCGGATGGCGCCGGGCGGCAGTTGGCTGCTTTATTGGCCCTTGAACCGCTTAAACCATATTTGGCGACGCTCTCAGTCCCAACCCTGGTGATTCATGGGGATGAAGACCCGGTTTTTCCGATTGAATGCGGCCGAGATATTGCAGTATCTATACCAAACGCTAAAATGCTGGTAATGGAAGGGGTTGGGCACGCCCTTCCAAAGGCTATCTGGCCTGAAATAATTGGCGCTATTTCTACACATGCTCAATAAAAATTCCTGTATAATCGGGTATCAGGCGACTTTCGGAATTACGCACAGAAAATGAGTAGCCGTGCTTTTGAAATAAATTTGATGGAAGGATTTAATGGCTGAAGCGAAACCTACCTGGGTCGGCGCGATGTTAAATGGCCGATATCGAATCGAATCAGTATTGGGCCGGGGTGGTATGTCCACCGTTTATAAAGGGCTGGACACCCGCTTGAAGCGCACAGTTGCTATTAAGATGATCCACCCTCACCTTTCGGAACGGCCGCAGTTTGTCAGCCGTTTTGAACAAGAAGCGTCGGCCGTGGCTAGATTGCGCCACCCCAACATTCTGCAGGTTCATGACTATGATCATGATAAAGATACCTATTACATGGTCCTGGAGTATATTCCCGGTCAAACCCTTGACGAGCGGCTGGAATCGCTCAAATCGGCCAATCTACGGTTGCCACTGGTAGAAGTTATTCATCTTATGGTGCCGCTGTGTGAAGCGGTGGCCTATGCGCATGGCCAGGGTATTTATCACCGGGATCTAAAACCATCGAATATTATTATTAATTTACTGGGCCAGGCTGTCCTGATGGATTTTGGGGTGGCCAAGATTGTGGGCGGGCAGGTCCATACTGAGACCGGGGCGACGATTGGGACGGCCTCTTATATGGCGCCGGAGGCGGTTAAGGGCGAAAAGGTTGACCATCGGAGTGACTTGTATTCATTAGGCGTTATTTTGTATGAGATGGCAGCCGGCAAGCCACCGTTTGAGGGATCTTCGCCGCTTACGGTGATGCTGGCTCATGTTAATGAACCGGTGCCCGATATACGCTTGAGCAATACGAACATTCCTGAGGTCTTGATTTCAATATTGAACAAGGCTCTGGCCAAAGATCCGAATGACCGTTTCCAATCGGCCGTTGAGATGGCGAACGCACTGCGAACGTTGGGGCAACAGCTTGCCGGTTCGACAGGCTCAGGTTCTCAACTGGCGTCTACCCCTTCTTTTACAAGCGGTGAATATATGGATACAATGCCGGTCGGCGGCCAACCGGTGACCGATACCGGCAGCCGCGGGGCAGTCGCGACTGAGGCCCATCGACGGGCGGATCCCAGACCAGTCCCGCCGCCGTCAAAGGCTAAGCCAAAACGGTCTAACACCCGGTTTGTATGGATGGCCGGCGGGGCGGTTGTCATTTTGCTGCTACTGGCTGTTATTGCAGCCGGATTCATTTTCCTGCCTGATATTTTTGCCTCGCCACCATCTTCGGCGGGAATGGTGCAGATACCTGAAGGGATTTATACTATAGGCTTGGGTGCGGGTGGGCCGAACTACGCCCCTGTTCAGGAAGTGACATTGGATCCATATTGGATTGATAGATATGAAGTGACCGGGGCTGAATTTGCGGATTACCTGGAAGATACCGGCAAAAATGCGCCGGCTACCTGGACCGGCGGATTAATCCCTACCGGCCAGGCTGACAATCCGGTTCAGGGTGTGACCTGGGACATGGCGAACAGCTACTGTGAGTGGGCTGATAAACGCCTGCCAACTGAGGCGGAGTGGGAAGTGGCTGCCAGAGGTATGGGTGGTTTGTTGTTTCCGTGGGGGAATTCGGAATCGGCCGTCGCTCTACCTCAAGGCCAATCCTACGCNNCGGTCGCTCTACCTCAAGGCCAATCCTACGCAGTTGGTTCGGTCCCGGCCAACCAAAGCCCCTTTGGCGTCTTTGATATGGCGGGCAATGTGTGGGAATGGGTGAGCGACCCCTATGCTGAAGTAGATGAGGGCCAACGTGTTTTGCGAGGCGGGGCACATGATTTCTTGAAGGATATGGCCTACCGGCTGATTGGCGATCCTGAAGTACCCACGATGTATACGACGGCCGGTTTCCGCTGTGCCGCCGATGATGTGGAATTGAGCGATGATGAAGGGTTGCTGGTTAATGAAGATTTCTTGAATCCTGAGAGCGGCTGGCCAGAAGTGGATGAAGGTGACATTTTGTCCGGTTACCATCCGCCGGACTATTATCACGTCCAATCTGGCGAACCTAACCATATCAGTACTGCATATTTTGGGGGCAGCTTTGAAAATGTCAGTGTGAAGTCCGATGTCTTTGTGGATAGTACCGATACGGAGACGGGTGACTTCCGGTATGGTCTCATCGTGCGCCGGGTCGGTGACCAGTTTTATGCTTTAACCGTGTCGCCGCGCAGCCAACGTTGGGAGGTCATTAAGGGGACAAATGATGGGCCGGTAACAATGGCCGAAGGAGAGATTGATTCTTTGCAGGGGTTAAGTTCGACCGATACCCTGCGGGTTGATGCCAGCGGCTCAACGCTTGTGTTTTCTATAAATGGCGAGGTTGTTTCCCAGCTTTCTGATTCAGATTATGGTATCGGGGATGTCGGCTTCTATGTCGAAACCTTTGATGAGGAACGGGCCCACATTCACTATGATTCTTTGACTGTGCGACAGCTTCCGGCGGCAATGGTCGAGAATGTCATCCTGCAAGATGATTTTGCCGATCCGGCCAGCGGCTGGCCCGAAGTCACAGAGGGCAGCGTCCTGTCCGGCTACCATCCGCCAGACTATTATCATGTTCAGTCTAGTGAATCCAATCATATATCAACAGCCTATTTTGGACAGGAGT
>JABAOG010009167.1_pt1 | contig 12440 bp, 11 predicted proteins | sample 7062131 | NCBI WGS metagenome assembly JABAOG01 (sample SAMN14538629, study PRJNA623070) | marine sediment metagenome | biome: marine biome [ENVO:00000428]; feature: marine pelagic biome [ENVO:01000023]; material: deep marine sediment [ENVO:00002113] | place: India: Arabian Sea | collected... | reverse complement strand
CCGCTCTGGCCGGTGGGCGTGCCGGGGATGAAGCGGGGCCCGACGGTCATCGGGAAGGCGAGCTCGTAGGTGCCGCTCTCGTAGGGGACGGTCACCACGTATTCGAGGGTGACCTCGATGGGGTGACCGGGGCGGATGTTGGCCACCGAGGTGGTGAAGATGTTCGGCCGCTCCTGCTCGAGGAGGCTGGCCGTCTGCCCCTGGTTTCGGGCCGCCTCGTAGGTCTCGCGGGCGGCCTCTCGCCGCATGATCTGCGACTGCACCACCCGGTCGCCGATGCGCATCGACATGGCGTTCACCGCCGCGTCCTCCGGGAGCGGGAAGACGTAGACCGCCTCGATGGGCTCCTCGAAGGGGTTGCTGAAGCGCTGGCTGACCCGGGCGTGGAGCACCGATCCGCTCACGTCCATGGTCACGTCGGTGTGCTCGAGCGGACAGTTGCCGAGGGGCGTGCGATCCGGGCTGAGCGCGCGAAGCTGGCCGGTACCCGGGCCCGCACCCGCACCGGCGTCGGCGCGGCTGGAGTGAGCGGGAGCCAGCGTCGCGAAGGCGAGCATGGCGGCGAGTGCGAGTCGGGTTCGGTTCATCGGTGGTCCTCGCCACCGCTCGTTTCATCCTCCGTGCCAGCGCCGTTTTGCCCCGTTTTCGGCGGTTCGAGGCGTCACTTCGTGGGTGTGGTCACGCACCGGCGTGTGGCTGAGGGGACAAGCGTTCCGGCGTCCGCGAACAGCGGGCAGCCGAGCCGTGCGATGCTCGCGCCGTGCGTCCACTGACCTTCGCTTCCTCGATGCTCCTGCTCGCGCTCGCCTGCGGCGACGATGGCGGGGGCGACTCCGCGACCCCCGATGCCGCCGTCCGTCTGGACGTGATGGAGACCCGACCCGGCGGCGCGCCACTGCCGCCCGCGACCGAGTGCGTCGTGACCACCTGGTCCGAGGTCGCCGGGCCGCGGGACCACCGGGATCCGTGCAGCGCCATCGACTACCCCAGCGTCCCGCCGGCGAGCGGGCCGCACTTCGGGGTCTGGGCCGACTTCCTCACCTACGCCGACGAGGTCCCCTGGGGCTTTCTGGTGCACAGCCTGGAGCACGGCGCGATCGTGCTCGGCTACGACTGCCCCGACGGCTGCCCCGAGGTGCTGGACGCGTTCTCGAACGTGATCGACGCCCACGGGCCGGACCCGCTCTGCGCGGAGCACCCGAGCACCGACGCGCGCTTCATCGTGGCGCCCATGAGCGGTCTCGAGGCGCCCGTCGTGGCCCTCGCCTGGGAACAGGTCTACACGGCGACCTGCGTCGACGAGCCGTCGCTCGGCGAATTCGTCGAGACCCACTACGGCAACGCGCCCGAGGACCTCTGCTTCGCCGGTCGCGCCGAGACCGACGGCGCCTGGTGCCCCTGAGTCGGCTCAGCGAGGCTCGGTGCCCTCGAGGAGTCGGAAGAGCTCGTCTTCCTGCGCGAAGTGGAGGGTGAGGATCGCGTGCAGGCCGTAGAGGGCGCGCTGGAGATCGCGTAGATCTTCCGGGGCCGGTCCCTCGTCCGGAAGACTGGCGACCAGCCGGCGGAACAAGCGCGCGAGCCGCTCGATCTCGTGGTGGGTCTGGATGAGTGGGCCCGTCGGATCCTCTTCGGCGAGCACCTCGCTGAGGAGCGGATAGGCTTCGGCTTCTTCGTGGCGCTCGTGGGGAAGGATCTCTTCTTCGAGAAGCGCGCACGTCTCCCGCAGGGCGTGGTGGGCCGCGGCGGGCTCCATCTCGTCCAACTTCGCGGCCAGATCCGCCAACCCCCCGACCGCCGGTCGTAGCGAACGATGGGACTCCGCGAGCATCTCGGCCATCCGGCGGGCGCCCGGGCCCGGCTCCGGCACCCGGCGCCGGCCGCCGAGCGCACGCAGGGCGTTGAGGATGACCAGCACGTCGATGCCCTCTTGGAGGAGCGCGCCCACCACCGGGGTGAGGTATCCGGCCGCGGCCACGCCCATCGCCGCGACCGACAGGCCCATGCCCACCAGCACGCTCTGCAGTGCGATGCGTCGGGTCCGCCGGGCGATGTGGATCACGTCGACCAGCCCTTCGAGGCGGTCGCCCATCAGGACGGCGTCGGCCGCTTCCGAAGCCGCCGAGGCCCCCCGGGCACCCATGGCGATCCCGACATCGGCGAGGGCCAGCGCTGGAGCGTCGTTCAGCCCATCGCCGACCATGGCGGTCAGCCCCTCCCGCCGCACTCCCTGAACGACGTCGACCTTCTCCTCGGGGGTCCGTTCGGCGAAGACCTCGTCGATCCCCACGGCGTCACCCACGAGCTCGGCCACGTCGGGATGATCGCCGGTCACCATGTGGATGCGGCGGACACCCGCTTTGCGAAGGGCGCGGATCGCTCGGGGAGCTTCGACGCGGATCGCGTCCTCGAGGAGGAGGGATCCGGCGAGCTCNNCGTCCCGTCACCCCCTTGCCGAGGGTTTCGTCCACCTCCGTCGGGAAGCTGAGCGAGAGGTCCCGCTCCCGGGCCGCCTCCAGGATGGCTGGCGCGAAGGGGTGAATCGAGCCCTGCTCGAGGGAGGCGGCGAAACGGAGCACCGCGTCCGAGTCGAGCGCGCCGAAGGTCTCGATGGCGGTCACCCGTGGACGGGCCGCGGTCAGCGTGCCGGTCTTGTCCAGAAGGACCACCTCGACCCGCCCCAGCGTCTCCAACGGACCGCCGCCCTTGACCACCACCCCGGCGCGAGCGGCCCGGGAGACGCCCCCGACGATCGCCGCCGGCGCGGCGAGGATCAGCGGGCAGGGAGTGGCCACGACGAGAACCGCCAGCGCGCGCACCGCGCTCCCGCCGAGGATCCAGGCGACCGCGGCGAGCGCGAGCGTGAGGAGCAGGAAGAGCAGAGCGTAGCGATCGGCCAGACGAATGAAGGGCGCCTTCGACGCTTCGGCGGCCTCGACGAGGCGGGTGATGCCGGCGTAGGTGCTCTCCGCGGCCGCGGTGCTGACCCGGATCTCGAAGGGGCTGCCCGCGTTGGTGACGCCGCTGCGCAGCGGCTCCGACCGGGTCACCTCGACTGGCCTCGCCTCGCCGGTCAGCGCCGACTCGTCGAGCACCGCGCTCGGCGAGAGGAGGACTCCGTCGGTCGGCACCACCTCTCCGGACTTCACCAAGAGCCGATCCCCGACCTCCACCACCTCGGTGGGGACATCGACCCACTCGCCCGCGTCGAAGCGGTGCGCGCTTCGTGGTGCTCGTTCGAGGAGCGTGGTCAGCGTGCGTCGAGCACGCTGCACGGCGTAGCGCTCGAGGAGCGAGCCGCCGGCGAGCATCACGGCGATGATCCCTCCAGCCAGCCACTCCCCCAGCGCCAGCGAGCCGACCATCGCCAGGACGCCGATCACGTCCACTCCGACCTCGCGACGCGCCAGGCTGCGGACGGAGTCGATGGCGCTCGGTACCAGCACCACCACGGTCCCCACCGCCCAGACCCAGCTCGCGCCGGGCCGACCGATGAGCTCCAAGAGCCCACCTCCGGCCAAGGCGACGGCCGCGGCCGTGAAGAAGAGCGACGCTGACTTGCCCTGGAGCATGACCGAGAGGGCGCGCCCTCCGGATGCACTAAAGCGCATGACGGTGGGTCGAGCCAGAGCCGTCCCCTTCTTGACCGGGCGAGGCGGGCGCCGATAGCTTGCTGCGGATGGCTCGTGGGCTGTGGATCGGCGTCTTCGTCTCCCTGATGGGGACGGCTCTGCTCGCCCCCACGGTGCGCGCGCAGGAGATGAACCCGGCCATCCACCGCTTCCGCACCGAGGTCGGACCGGGGCTCTACGCGCCGGATCACGAGAATTTCCACCGGTTGGCGTCCCAGATGGGCTTCGCCGTGGCCGCGCCGATCACCACCGGGGCGGCGACCACCGGCACCAAGGGCTTCTACCTCGGCTTCGAGACCTCCATCGCCTCCATCGACGATGGCGCCGACTATTGGCGGCTCGGCACCCGGGGGGATGGCACCGGCGGCGAGAACCGCTTCGTCAACGAGTCGCTGGTGAGCTCGCGCCTGCACCTACGCAAGGGGCTGCCCTTCGGCCTCGAGATCGGCCTCGAGGGCGGCCGCTTCTACGACACCTCGCTCTGGGTCTTCGGTGGCGACCTGAAGATCGCGCTCCTCGAAGGCTTCCGGGAAGGGTGGAAGGCCATCATTCCCGACATCGCGCTCCGCGGCACCGTGCGCACGCTGACCGGTGGCGTCGGCCAGATGCAGCTCACGGTCCCCAGCTTCGACCTGATCGTCAGCAAGAAGATCGTGCTGGGGAAGGTCTTCGAGCTGACCCCCATCGTCGGCGCGCAGCTCTTCTGGGTGTTCGCCGACAGCGAGGTCATCGACCTGACCCCGGAGACCGACGCCTACGCGGCGTGCATGCCGACGACGACCCGACCGGAGGCCCCGTCGCCGACGGAGGTGCCCCCCTGGGTCTGCGGCCCGGGCGGTGACACGACCGATCTCCAGAACAACCGCTCCTTCGACGAGATTCGCGCCTTCCGCTCGCGGCTCGCCATCGGCGTCAGCGGTCGTTACCGCTACCTGACCCTGGGGCTCACCTTCCACGTCGACCTGCGGAGCCCGAGCTCCGCCGACGACGACGTGCCGGACGGCGTCCAGTCCCAGTGGGACCTGACCGCCTCCCTCGGCGCTCGCTACTGAGCGCCGCTGCTCGAACGCCTCAGAGCAGGTCGCTCAGCGCCGTGTACTCGGTGCCGACGCCCTCGGCGACGGCCTGGTAGGTGCAGGCGCCGTCCCAGCAGTTCACGCCCTTGGCGAGGTGCGGATCGGCCTTCACGGCGGCCTCCACGCCGTCGCTCGCGATCTGCTTGGCGTAGCCGAGGGTGACGTTGGTCAGCGCGAAGGTGCTGGTCTGGGCGACCGCGCCGGGCATGTTCGGCACGCAGTAGTGGACCACGCCGTCGACGACGTAGGTCGGGTCGTCGTGGGTGGTCGGCCGGCAGGTCTCGATGCAGCCGCCCTGGTCGACGGCGACGTCGACGATGACCGAGCCGTTCGACATGTCGGCGAGCATCGGCTTGGTGATCAGCTTGGGGGCGCGGGCGCCCGGGACGAGCACGGCGCCGACGACCAGGTCCGCCCACTCGATGGCGTGCTGGATGTTGCGCTTGTTCGAGTAGAGGGTCTCGATGGAGCCGCGGAAGACGTCCTCGAGGTACGCCATCCGGGCGTGGTCGATGTCGAGGACGGTCACGTGGGCGCCCATGCCGACGGCGATGGTCGCGGCGTTGGCGCCGACGATGCCGCCGCCGAGGATCNNCGCCGACGATGCCGCCCCCGAGGATGGCGACCCGGCCCCGGCGCGTGCCGGGCACGCCGCCGAGGAGGATGCCCTTGCCGCCGCGCTCCTTCTCGAGCGACGCGGCACCGACCTGCACGGCCATCCGGCCGGCGACCTCGCTCATCGGGCGGAGCAGCGGAAGCGAGCCGCCGGGACCCTCGATGGTCTCGTAGGCGATGGCCCGCACCTTCTTCTCCATCAGGTGCTTGGTCAGCTCGGGTAGCGGGGCCAGGTGCAGGTAGGTGTAGAGGATCAGCCCCGGCCGGAAGTACTGGACCTCGCTCTCCAGGGGCTCCTTCACCTTCATGACCATGTCCGCCGCCCAGGCGTCCGCGGCGCTCGGCACGATGGTCGCGCCCGCCTGCTCGAGCTCCTCGTTGGAGAAGCCGGAGCCGACGCCGGCGTCCTTCTGGATCAGCACCTCGTGGCCCGCCGCGGTCAGCTCCACGACGCCGCCGGGGTTGATGCCGATGCGGTGCTCCCGCTCCTTGATCTCCGTGGGGATGCCGATCTTCACGTGCCGCTCCGCTCGGCCCTCGCAGCCCCTGCCACCTCGGCAGGATCGGAAGGCCCGTCAGCGCGAGCCTAGTCGGCGAGAGCCCGTGAACAACCGCGTTTTCTCACGACCGCGCTTCATTTGGTCCGCTGGGGCCTTTGCCTGACGAAAGACTTGCGTTGCCTCGCGCTTCCATTGGATTAGAGCCCCCTCGTGCGTTGGCTCGTCATCGTTCTGATCGCCGCCCTGCTCCTGTCGAGCGCGTTCGGGCTCTACCTGGCGTTCGGGACGTCTCCGCCGGTCGAGTCGGCGATGGTTCGCGAGCTCGAGCGCCGCGGCCGGGTCGCGGTGATCTCTCCGAGCGGGGCCTTCGCCGGCGTGGAGGCGGAGGGCACGGAGTTCGTGTCCGCCGAGCCGCTGCGCGCGGCGCTCGAAGGCACCGAGGGCCCCGCGCTCGCCGAGGCGATGCAGGCGGCGGACGTGGACGCCGTCCTCATCGAGAGCGGCGAGCCGGCGGGAGAGGGCGATCCGATTCGCGCGCGACTGGCGGGCTTCGACCACGTCGAAGGGATGCGGGGGATCTATCTCTCGCCGACGGGGGCCATCTACGCACCGAGCGCTCGCGCCGAGCTCGGCGACGTGGCGGAGGCCACCGCGCGGGTGGCGCGACGAATCCTCGACGGCACGCCGCCGCCGCCCATCTCGAGCTTCCCCGAGCCGCTCCGCCGGATCCGCAACGTCGAGGTGATGGTGCTGCTGCGGGACTTCGGCACCGCGCGCCTCTGGCGTTCGGCGCGCGGGAGCTCGATCGCGCGGGCCCTGATCACCGCGACCGTCGCCGCGCGCCAGCGCTGGCGAGAGCGGCAGCAGGCCCTCGGCGGACCACTCGACGATCGGCTGCCCGGCCTCGACGTGGAGGTCTCCATCCTCGAGGAGGACGGTACCCTCGGCGCGGTGACCCCCGCCTTCGTGGAGCGGGTCTTCGGTGAGGAGCACGGCGTCGCCTACGAGCGGCCCGGCGCGTGGCGCTACCTGTTGCCGGACGCGACCCGCCGCGCCGGGGAGGGCAGCGCCATGGCGGCCTACCGGGAGCTCTTCGCCGACAACGCGCTGCCGCCCGACAGCATGCGGCGCCGGGACCTGCGCTTCTATCGGATGGTGGTCACCGAGCTCGGCCGCAGCCGCGCCGGCAGCCTCGACGACCTGCTCCCCGAGCCGAACCTCGACCCCTGAGCCAAGGTCCGACTCGGGAGAAAATACCTTCAAAAATCACCCGTTTAGGGGGCGACGCGGGCGTGCGCCATCAATTATGATGTCTGGCAACATGATGGACGACCGACAAGTCGAAACGGAGAAGGACCGGGCGGATAGGCTGCAGGAGGCCATCGATCGGCCGCTTCGGGTCTCAGAGATTTCGGCCGACGTAGGTCGGGGCGACCTCGACTACGAAGTCTATCTGCGCACGCCCGAGCTCCTATCGTTGCAACATTCGGTCGAAGACCGAGTGCACCACGACGAGCTGTCGTTCCAGATCTCGCATCAGGTCCAGGAGCTGTGGCTCCGGCTCTTGGCGCAGGAGTGCGTTGCCGTGGTCCGATCCATCGACAGGGACCAATGGTCGAAGGCACTGCTCTCGATCGAGCGATGCGACCGGATTCTCCGAGCCCTTCGAGAGGCGATGGATGTGCTCGCGACCGTCACGCCAGCGGCGTTTCAGGTGATCCGGCGGAGCCTCGGAGACGGGAGCGGCCTGCAATCACCAGGCTTTGCAGCGCTTCGGCGGTCCGTGGCCGTCATAGAGGAGGCCCGGCGAGCGGCGTTCGAACGGGAGTCGGTGACCCTGTCCGACGTCTATGAAGAGGAGAGTCCGGGTCATCTACTGGTTCTCTGTGAGGCGTTGGCGGACTTCGATGTCCTGTTTCAAGAGTGGCTCACGACGCACTTTCATCTCGTCCGGCGTACCATCGGTGTTCACCGTGAGGTGGCGGCACTGGATGGCTACCCCACCAAGGCGCTGGAAGTCCGCATGAAGCGGCCGCTCTTTCCGGAGATCTGGGACATCCGAGTCGTGCTGACCAAAAGTTGGCAGCGGGCCGGTGGTATCGCTCCGGGATGTCCGCGGAGCGCTGATTGAAGGACCGATTTCCGGGATTGGCCGCTCGGACATACCTGAACTCCTGCTCCTTCGGGCTTCCGCCGGTGACGGCCCGAGCNNGTGGCAAGAGGCCATGAGCCACTTCGAGGACGACGCCTTTGGCGCCCTCTATGGGGAACTCGAGGCGTTTCGAGCGCGGCTGAATGCATTCCTCGGTGGTCGAGGGGGAAGTGTCTGGGTGGACCAGAACGGCTCCGCCCTCCTGGCTCGCATCGCGCTGGGGCTGCCGAGAGGTGGCCGGCGTCGCGTGGTGATCTCGGATCTCGAGTTTCCCAGCGCGGCGATGGTGCTGGGCACCCTCCCGGACGTCGAGCTGCGCGTGGTCCCGTCCGACGGGGGACGGATCCCTGCCGAGCGGGTCGCGGACGCGATCGACGATCGAACCTGGCTGGTGTACTTGTCCCACGCGACCTCGGTGACGGGGGCCGTGCTCACGGAGGTCGATGAGCTGTCCCGGCGGGCTCACGATCGGGGAGCGCACATGGGCCTCGATGTCTATCAGAGCGTGGGGTGCATGCCGGTGGATCTCGGCGCCCTCGGCGTGGACTTCGCGATTGGAGGTGGCCACAAGTGGACCCTCGGAGCATGGGACCTGGGCTACGCGTGGCTCGGCGAGCGAGCGCAAAGCGCCATCGAGCCGGTCGGAGCCGGATGGTTCGCTGGGGCCGACCCCTTCACCTTCGCGAGCCAAAGGGAGCTCGCCGCTGACGCACGCTGCCTGGCCGCGGGAGCTCCGAATCCACTCCCCTGCATGCTCACGAACGCGGGCCTCGACGAGCTGGAGGCGCACGGGGTCGAGGCGACCCGCGCGGATCTGCTCGAGCTGACCGACCGATTGATCGAGCGCTCCCGATGGCCGGTGATCGGACCGACCGACTGGGCCGAGCGGGGGGGCACGGTCTGCCTGGCGATCGCGGACGCTCCCGCGGTGCGGGCGGAGCTGCTCCGCCGCGGTGTGGTCGTGAGCGCCCGGCGCCTGCNNCGGCGACTGCCGGATGGAACCAGCGGCCTTCGGGTAGCGCCCCACCTGTACAACACGAGCGACGACATCGACCGCCTGCTCGCCGAGCTGGAGGACATCGTATGAGCGACATTGGTGCCCGAGGCTGGATGAGCCTGCTCTTTCACGCCGACAAGCTGAACGAGCTGCTCGAGGTCGCGTGGCGGAGCGGGCTGCTGGAGCGGCTGGATGCCGCGCCGCCCGAAGGGGCCCGGCTCGACGCCCTGGCCGCGGAGCTGTCGATGGTTCCGGGGCGGCTCTACAAGGCGCTGGACTGCCTCGAGGGCCTCGGCTTCGTCGAGCGGACGGCTGGGCCCACCATGCTCGAGACGAGGTATCGATCGCTCGATGCGTTGGCGCCGGCGGCGGAACAGGTCTTCGCCGAGGGGTCGATCGAGCTCGACCGCCAGGCGCAACCGTGGGGGGCCTTGCGTGGTCGCCTCGGGGAAGTGCTGCGAGGTGGGCCCGGGATCGCGGAGGAGGACTTCGCGTGGCCACCCAAGACGCCCGAGCAGTCTGCCCGTTTCGCCGCGAGCATGGCCGCGGGGATTCCCCCGATCGCCGAGAGCTTCCGCCGGGCGTCGCTCTTCGACGGAGGCGATCGCTTGCTCGACGTCGGCGGGGGGAACGGCACCCTCGCTCGGGCCCTCGCCGAGGACGACCCAGGGTTGCAGGTGGATGTGTTCGAGCTCCCGGAGCTCGAGGAGCTGGCCCAGGAGGTCTTCCGCGAGTCGTCGGCGCGCGACAGGCTCGGCTTTCGCTCGGGAGATGCGATCGGTGGCGAGCTGCCCGAGGGATACGACGCCATCGCGTTCGTGCGCATTTTGCACGACTGGCCGGAGGAGATCGCCCGAGAGTTGCTCGCGAAGGCGGCCGAGCGGACGGATCGAATCGTCATCTGCGAGGAGTTCCGAACTCCGCAGCGGCTCGCGGTCCAGACCTTCTGGAGCTACTTCCTGATCGGCGTGGATGGCTGCGTGAGTCGTCTCCGTGAGTGGACGCGCTACGAAGCGTGGCTGGACGAGCTCGGTTTCGACAGCGAGCTCCATCCAGGCAGCTTCGACATCGGCAGCGCCCGTCGCCGCTGATGGACGACGACGGGCGAACCCGCCCGCGACGAGTCGGCTCAGCGGCAGAGTTGCCGGAGCTTCTCGGCCAGCGCGTTGGGCGCGATGCCCTTCTGGATCCAGTCGTCGGCCTCCACCTCCGCCGCGAGCCTCCGAAGCTGCTCGCGATCGCTCGAGGAGAAGAGCACCAGCCGGCTCGAGAACTGACGCTGGCGGAGCAGCTTGAGCAGGCGGTCGCCGGAGAGCGTGGGGATGTTGACGTCGAGCAGGACCACGTTGGGCTTGAACGCTCGGACTTCGTTCGTGACGCCGAGCCCCGAGCTCCAGGTGCGAACGGTGAACCCGAAGGACTGTAGCTGGCGACGCACGAGCTCGAGGTGCTCGACGTCGTCGTCGACCATGAAGACGCGAAGCGAGTTGCTACCGTTCATCGAGGTGCTCCTGGATCGTCTTGAGCAGGAGGTCGCGCTCGATGGGCTTGGTCAGGTAGCCCACGCACCCGGCATCGAAGGCCTTCGCCCGGTCTTCGGGGCTCGAGTGTGCGGTTAGCGCGATCACGGGTGTTTCGGTGAGGTCGGGAGTCGCCTTGATCTGGCTCGTCGCCCCCCAACCATCGAGGCGGGGGAGGGAGAGGTCCATCAGGATCAAATCCGGTTTCTCGCGCTGGGCTACTTGGACCCCGTGGACCCCGTCGTTCGCCTCGAGCAGCTCGACGAACCCGTGCAGATAGCGCCGGATGATGTCGCGGTTCTGGACCACGTCCTCGACATAGAGCACTCGGGGTAGGGCGGGCCGATCCGAACGTCGCTTCTCCATTCGCTCGCGGACCTCGGCCAGCACGCTGTCGAGCGCGACGCCGTTCTTCTGGAGCACGCGCACGAAGCCTTCGCGGAGCCTCCGCTCGTCCGTTTCATCGAGCTCCTTGCCAGTGAAGACCACGACGGGGAAGTCGTGACCGGCGAGGCGTATGCGTTCCAGTACCTCGAAGCCGTCAGGAGGCGGCATCACGAGATCGAGGACCATCAGCGCGGGGGGGTCGTGCCGGATCTGCAGCAGCGCGTCTCGACCGTTGGACGCAGCGTGGACGTTGTAGCCATCGGCCGTGAGTCGGCGCTCCACGAGCTGCCGAGTGTCCGCGTCGTCATCGACGACGAGTACGTGTCCCTCTTCTCCGGCCGACAACGCTCCGGTCACCACCTCGGTGAGCGCGCTCGGCTCGACCGGCTTCACCAGGTACTCGTAGGCACCGAGCGCGAACCCGCGGGCTCGCTCTTCTTCCACCGACAGNNTCCACCGACAGGATGATGACGGGCACACGCCGCAGTTCCGCGTCGCTCTTGAGCTCGGAGAGGACACCCCAGCCATCCATCCGCGGCAGGCGAATGTCGAGGACGACGGCGTCGGGTCTGTCTTCGCGCATGACCTGGAGGGCGTCGATGCCGTCGTTTGCGATCACGACCTCGAAGCCCTCGCTCTCGAGCTCTTTGCGCGCGAGCTGCTGGATCATCGGGTCGTCGTCGACGACGAGCACGCGGAACGTGTCCGAGGAGCGTAGCGGGGTCCACTTGGCCGATCCGCTGGACTTCCGTTTCGTCCCACACGCGTGAACGATGCCGGGGATCGTCAGGTCGAAGGTGGTCCCCCGTCCGAGAGTGCTCTTGACGTCGATGGTGCCGCCGAGGAGCACCACCAGCTCGTGGACGATCGCGAGGCCGAGTCCCGTGCCACCCTTGGTGCGCGTACGCGAACCATCCACCTGGCGAAACTTCTCGAAGATGTGGGGGAGGTCCTCGGCGCCCATGCCGACGCCGGTGTCTTCGACGATCACGGAGAGGTCGGTCCCATCGGCCTTGGCGTGTAGCGCGACCTCGCCGACCTCGGTGAACTTGGCTGCGTTGGACATCAGGTTGAGGAGGATCTGGCGGATCTTGAGTCCATCCGTGATCAGCGTCTCGGCCTCCTCCGCGACGTCGACCACCAGCTCGACCTCCCGGCCGCGGAGGATCTCTTCGACGGTGGCGCCACATTCTTCGGCTACTGCCTTGAGGTCGACCTGCTCCTCCACGATGTCCACCTGACCCGCCTCGATCTTGGAGAGGTCGAGGATGTCGTTGATGAGCGCGAGGAGTGTCTTCGCATTGCGGCGGACCGTGCTCAGGTCACGCCGACCGTGGGCCGTGAGCCGCTCTCCCTCCTCACGGCTCAAGAGGTCGACGTAGCCGATGATGCCGTTCAGGGGAGTGCGGATCTCGTGACTGAAATTCGCCAGGAACTGGCTCTTGAGGCGCGCCGTCGCGGCCTGCTCGCGTGCGCGCTCCTCGGCGATTCGCTTGGCCTTGGCGAGGTCCGCGGCCAGCCGGTCGAGGTCCTCGTTCTGCTGGCGGATGATCTCCATCTGCAG
>JABAOG010000859.1_pt2 | contig 12448 bp, 9 predicted proteins | sample 7062131 | NCBI WGS metagenome assembly JABAOG01 (sample SAMN14538629, study PRJNA623070) | marine sediment metagenome | biome: marine biome [ENVO:00000428]; feature: marine pelagic biome [ENVO:01000023]; material: deep marine sediment [ENVO:00002113] | place: India: Arabian Sea | collected... | reverse complement strand
GCGATCGAGGAAGGTCGCGAGCCGCTCGGCGGCGGTGCGGTCCCCGAGCCGGCGCGCCCGAGCGGTGCGGCGAGTGGACTCGACCGCGTCGAAGAGCGGGCGCCCCTCCAGATCCACGAGGAGCTCGCCGAGCATGGTGCCAAGAGTGCGGACGTCGTCGCGGAGGGGGGTGTCGGTGTCGGGAAAGTCGATCGCTTTGGAGCTCATGGGGCCTTTCGGAGAGGTCGAAGAAGGCCTCATAGGGCCCGAGCCCGTCCATTGCCAGCGTCAGGGGCGGAGCCGGCACATCGCGCCGAGGTCCTCGACGTCCGTCGTGCGCGGGTGAGCGCTGATGAGCTGGCGCACCGGGTAGGTCTCCTCGAGCTGCGCCTCGATGGTGGCGGCGGTCGCTTCCGGGCCCGCCTGGAGCCCGGCTTCGATGCGCGCCAGCGGACCATCGGGCGCGAAGGCGACGCGGTGCGCTTCGGCCAGGTCCGCCAGGTACGCGCACTCCTCGGCCTCGCTGTCCCCGAGGCCCTCGCAGTCGGGCGCGACGGCGACCTCCTCGAGGGAGCGGCCCTCGGATTCGAAGCGCTCCCTCAGCGCCCGTCGCCAATCGGCGAGGCCGTGGAGCGCGAGCACGCGACCGATGGCGCACAGCGCGGGGTCCGGCGGCTCCCGCTCGTGGATCAGGAGCCACAGCGTCTCGATGGCGAGCTCGACCGTCTCCCGTGCGTCGCGCTCGCTGATGTCGTCGCGGCGCAACGCCTCGGCGGCCCCGCGGAGCCGCGCGGTCAGCTGGGAGCCTTCGCGGGCGACCGCGTCGGCGAGGGTCTCGAGGTGCGCCGCGAGCGACGCGCGGTCCGCGGCCTCGGGGGCGGCGAGGAAGACGAAGAGCGCCTCGGTCGCGGCGGCCTCGTCCGACTCCGACTCCGACTCCGACTCGACAGCTTCGCCGCCGGCGGGCTCGTCGGCCCTCTCGGTGACGGGCGCCGGGGAGCCGCAGGCGAGGAGCAACATGGCGAGCCAACGCATGCGCGGAGTCTGCACCGAAGCCCCGCGCCGCGAAACGCTCCCCGCACCCTTTACCGCTCCCCCCGCTCGACTATTCTCGCAACCGCATGGACCGCGAACGCCTGCACGCCTTCCTGAAGGACCCCGGCACCACCTGGCGGTGGAACCGCGGCGAGGCCGAGGGCTACCGCGCGGTGGAGCTGCGCGGGGACACGCTGCGCTGGTTCGTCTGGTCGCACGACATCGCCGAAGGCGCCGGCGGCGAGACCGACCTGCACACCCAATCGGTGAGCGAGTTCCTGGCCAGCGGCCCGCCGGTCGAGGCGCCCGAGCACGTGGTGGCCACGGTGAAGGCGCACCTGGAGCAGCGCGATGGGTGACCGCTTCCTGAACCGGCGCCGCAAGCGCCACCTCGAGAAGTGGGGCGTGCAGGAGACCGCTCGCGAGGTGGTCTTCGCGCGCACCAGCGACGACTGGACCCTCGCCCTGAGCCGCTACGGCTCGCGGGTCGGGCAGCGCTATCCGGTGATCCTCTGCCACGGCCTGGCGGCCAACCGCCACGCCTGGGACCTCGCGCCCGAGCGCTCGCTGGCCCAGCACCTGGTCGCCGCCGGCTTCGACGTCTTCGCCCTCGAGCTGCGCGGCCACGGCCGGAGCGAGAAGCCGCCCTTCGGGAAGAAGAAGTACGCCTGGTCCTTCTTCGACTACGTGCAGAAGGACGGCCTGGCGGCGATCGACGCGGTGCTGCGGACCACCGGCGCGACGAAGGTCCACTGGGTGGGCCACTCGATGGGCGGCATCCTCCTGCTGGCGATGTTGGCCCTCGGCGAGCGCCGCATCGCCAGCGGCATCACCATCGGCTCGTCGCTCGACTACAGCAACACCGGCTCCGCTTTCGAGGGGCTGATCAAGCTCCTGCCGTTGACCCGCTTCCTGAACCCGCTGCCCCTCGGCCCCTTCGCGGCCGCGATGGCGCCCTCGGCGCTGGCCTTCGACAACCCCATCGACCGCTTCAACGTCTACCCCGCGAACATCGATCGCGACGTGTACCGGAAGCTCACCGCCGTCGGCTTCCACCCGATCCCGCGGGGCGTGCTGACGGATCTCGCCGGCGGCTTCGATAGCGGCGGCCTCTGCCTGCCGGACGGCTCGATGTGCGTGACGCTGCTGCCGACCGCGGTGCCGGTGCTCTCGGTCTCCGGCACCGAGGACCTGCAGTGCAGCCCGACGGCGGCGCGGCGTCACGGCAGCGACCACGAGGTCTTCGGCAAGGTCCACGGCACCGAGGAGGAGTACGGCCACTTCGATCTGATCGTGGGCGACCGCGCCGAGCGCGAGGTCTGGCCGACCTACGTGCAGTGGCTCGAAGACCGCGACGACGGCTGAGCGCGTTCAGGGGAGCGGGATGCGCTCGTCCTCGTCGCCGGGCACGAGCGGGAAGCGCGACGTGTCCTCTTCGCGCCACTGCCGCTTGGCCTGCTCGATCGCTTCCTGGGTGGACGACACGAAGTTCCACTCGATGAAGCGCTCGCCGAGCGGCTCGCCGCCGACGAGCGCCACCCGCGAATCTTCGCTGGCCTCGATGGCGCAGCGACCCGGCGCAATCACGAGCATCGTCCCGGTGGACGCCTCCTCCCCGTTGCAGCGCACCGTGCCACTGGCGACGTAGAGCGCGCGCTCGGGAACGTGCTCCGGCAGCTCGAGGGGCGCGCCCGGCTCGAGCTCGAAGACGACGTAGAGGAGCGGCGACGCCGCCTTCACCGGTGAGCGGGCGGCGCCGAGCTCGCCGGCGACCAGCGTCCAGCGGTGGCCCTCGCCCTCGCCAGTGGGAATGTCGCTGCGGGGCACGTGCTGGAAGAAGGGGTCCGAGTCCTCCGCCTCCTTGGGGAGCGCGACCCACGCCTGCAGCCCGTGCATCGGCTTGGGCTGACCGCGCAGACGCTCGGGCGTCCGCTCGCTGTGCACGATCCCGCGGCCGGCGTGCATCCAGTTCACCGCGCCCGGCTGGATCTCGAGGGCGGAGCCGAGGCTGTCCCGGTGCATGACCGCGCCCTCGAAGAGGTAGGTGATCGTCGCCAGGTGGATGTGCGGGTGGGGGCGCACGTCCATGGCCTGCTCGGCGCCGAGGGTGGCGGGACCGAAGTGGTCCAGGAAGACGAAGGGGCCGACGCTCCGCCGCTTGGCGGAAGGCAGCACGCGACGTACGGCGAAGCCGCCGAGGTCGCGGGGGCGGCCGTCGATGCGCAGCTGCACCGCGCCGGCGGTCTTCGCGTCGCAGATCGGTTCGAGGGAGGCGTGCCGGCTCATGGGACGGAGACGTGTGTCGCTCGCGGCCGTAACGCGACACCGGCCGCATGTGATATCGAGCCCGAAGACGGGAGCAGCGAGATGAGCATTTCGATGGACGGCAAGGTGGCGATCGTGACCGGCGGCAGCCGGGGGATCGGCAAGGCGATCGCGCAGGAGCTGGCGGCGGCGGGGGCCAAGGTGGTCATCGCGTCGCGGAAGATGCCCGGCCTCGAGGAGGCCAAGGCGGACATCGAGAAGGCGGTGGAGGGAGCGACCATTCACCCCATCGCCTGCCACACCGGCTCGGACGAGGCGGTGGAGGCGATGATCGCCGAGGCGGTGGAGACCTTCGGCCAGGTGGACGCGCTGGTGAACAACGCCGCCACCAACCCCTACTTCGGCCCGATGATGAACGTGGAGTGGGGCGCCTGGGAGAAGACCTTCGAGGTGAACGTGGAGGGCTACTTCCGCTGCGCCCGCGGGGTGGCCAAGCACCTGATGTCGCGAAAGGCGCCCGGCGCGATCGTCAACGTCACCAGCGTGCTCGGGCAGATGGCCGCGCCCCTTCAGGGGGTCTACGGCATGACCAAGGCGGCGGTGATCTCGCTGACCAAGACCATGGCCGCCGAGCTCGGCCCCTCGGGCGTGCGCTCGAACGCCATCGCCCCGGGGCTGGTGAAGACCCGCTTCGCGCAGGCGCTGACGAGCAATCCGGAGATCAGCCAGATGGTCCTCGATCGCACGACCGTGAAGCGGCTCGGCGAGCCGGAGGACATCGCCGGCGCGGCGCTCTTCCTGGCCAGCGACGCGTCGTCCTACGTGAACGGTCACACGCTGGTCGTGGACGGTGGCTGGACCTCGACCTGAAGGGGTCTGCGGCACCCGGCGCTGTGATAGGCTCGCCCGTCATGGGTGACGACCGCTCGGAGGACGGCCAGGGGGACGATCGCAAGACGCACGAGGGCTTCGCGACTCCGAGCATCGACGAGCAGCCCCGCTCGATGGGCTTCGACGACCAGACGCACGCCGACCCGCCGCGCTCCGGGCTGGAGCCGAGGGGGCCGGACGAGAGCGGCGAGCTCTACCTGCCGCCGGGCACGAGCACCAAGCACGACGACCAACCGCTGGTCGAGATCGAGGTGGTGCACCAGCACGGGCCGGCCCCACGCATGGAGCAACCGGCGCAGACGCTGGAGGTCTGGACCCAGAACCGGATCTACACGATGGACCCGGGCAACGTGTGCGTGGTGGTCACCGACCGGAAGAGCGGTCGGGAAGACGAGAGCCACCCCTTCATCGGCTTCAAGCTCGTCGGCGGCCAGCACCGCGATGGCGAGACCTTCGAGCTGAGCTATCCCTACCCGCGGCCGGGGACCGAGGCGGTCTTCGAGCACCCCTCGTCGAGCCGCGGCAACTTCTCGCGCACGTCCACGGTCACCCGGGTGGTGCTGCGGATGCACGTGGTGACCGTCGCGCAGCAGCGGGTGGTGCCGACCTGGACGGACATCACCAAGAACGAGATCGCGCTGCCGCCGGGCGAGCCCGACGGCGACCTCTGAACGGCCGCCGCCGGAGTGTTTGAATTCTCGGCTCGGAGGGCCCTGTTTTTGCGGGGGATCCGGGAGGGGGGAGTGTCCCCCTCAGTTGAGTCCCCGTCAGTGCAGGGGGCCGGTGGTGGCGGTGGTGGCGGTGCGGAGGGTGCCGTCTTGGAGGAGCTGGCGGACGGCCTCGATGTCGGGGTGGAGGGTGCGGTCGCCGTCGAGCGGGGGGACGACCTCGCGGATGGCGGCTTGGGCGGCGGCGACGCCCGCGGCCGGCTTCAGGGGCTTGCGTAGGTCGAGGCCCTGAGCGGCCACCAGGGCTTCGATGGCCAGGACGGTGCGGACGTGCTCGGCGACCTGGGCGGTCTTGCGGGCGGAGATGCTGCCCATCGAGACGTGGTCCTCCTTGCCGGCGCTGCTCGGGATCGAGTCGACGCTCGAGGGATGGCTGAGCACGCGGTTCTCGCTGACCAACGCGGCGGCGGTGACCTGGGCCATCATGAAGCCGCTGTCGAGACCGGAGCGGGTGCCCAGGAAGGGCGGCAGCCCGCTGGACATCGCCGGGTTCACCAGCTGCTCGATGCGCCGCTCGGCCACGTTCGCCAGCTCGGCGATGGCCATGGTCGCGGTGTCGAGGGCGATGGCCAGCGGCTGGCCGTGGAAGTTGCCGCCGCTGATCACGTCGGCGCCGCCCTCGTCCTTCACGAAGATGAGCGGGTTGTCGGTCGCCGCCACCATCTCCCGCTCGAGCACCTGCCGCGCGAAGGCGAGGGCGTCGCGGCTCGCCCCGTGCACCTGCGGCATGCAGCGCAGCGAGTAGGGGTCCTGCACCTTGTGGCAGTCCCGGTGGCTCTCCATGATCTCGCTGCCCTCGAGCAGCGCGCGCAGATTGGCGGCGCTCGCCGCCTGCCCCGGGTGTGGACGCACCGACTCGATGCGCTCGTCGAAGGGACGCTTGGACCCCTCGAGCGCCTCGAGGCTCATGGCGCCCACGATGTCCGCCTCCTGGCAGAGGCGCTCGCCGGCCAGGACGGCCAGGGTGCCCACCGCGAGCATCATCTGGGTGCCGTTGATCAGCGCGAGCCCCTCCTTGGCCCGGAGGCGAATGGGCTCGATGCCCGCCTGGGCCAGGGCATCGGCGCCGGAGAGCCGACGGTCCCCATCCGGGGTCGGCACGTCCGCCTCCCCTTCCCCGATGAGCACCAGCGCCAGGTGGGCGAGGGGCGCGAGGTCGCCGGACGCACCGACCGACCCCTGCGCGGGGATCCGCGGCCGGATGTCCGCGGCCAGCAGCTGCATCAGCCGCTCGATGACCAGCGGCCGCACCCCGGAGCGGCCGAGGGCGAGCACTTGAGCGCGCAGGGCGATCATCCCCCGCACGGCCGCCGGCGGCAGGTCCGGGCCGACGCCGACCGCGTGGCTGCGCAGCAGATTGTGCTGCAGCGTCTCGATCTCCGCGGCGTCGATCCGCGTCTCCGCCAGCGCGCCGAAGCCCGTGTTGACCCCGTAGACGTTGGGCGCGGCGTCGCCGGCCTCGGCGAGCTCGTCGACGAACGCCCGAGCCTTCTCCACCCGCGCGCGGGCCTCGGCGCCCAGCTCGAGCTGAGCCCGGCCGGTGGCCAGCGCCTCCAGATCTTCGAGGGTCCAGGGCTCGCCAAGGGCGACCCGCGGCTCTCCGCTCTCGTCGTCTACGGTCACCGGCGGACCTTCCTGGGGAGACCCGGGCCGGTCAAGCGGACGAGGGCGATGGCGTGAGCCCCCTCCCGGAGGGCGTCCGACCTGAGCGAAATCGCCCATTCTCGTGGTTCAAACCGCGCCGCTGCGCTGGTATGGTCGCCGCCCGGACCTCGGTCCGCGGGCGCCCGATTCGCGAGCGTCCAGACCGTGCGCGTGCACGAACCCGCGATGGCGAAGCCTCCCACCCCTCCACCTTACAATCCGCCCGCCCCCGCGGCGTCGAGCGCCAAGAGCGAGCCGGGCGCAGAGCTCGACGATCCGACGTGGCGGCTTGAGATGCTCGGCCAGGAGGCGGACGCCGAGACCGACAAGCGGCGAGAAGCCCTGCTGCGCTGGGGGATCGGCCTCCTCTACGAGGAGCTCGAGCAGCCGACCGAAGCCGTCAAGAGCTACCTCGCCGCCTACAACCTGGCGCCCGGCTACCTGCCGCCGCTGCGCGCCCTGATCCGGCTCTTCGAGCGACGCCGCTCCTTCAACAACCTCTCGCGCCTCTACGACGCCGCCGTCCGCAGCACGCAGGAGGCCGCGGACCGGGGCTCGGCGCTGGTCGACTTCGCGGTCCACGTCGAGGCCCGCGAGCAGGACTCGGAGCGGGCCCTCGACCTGCTGAAGCAGGCCGCCAGCCAGGCGCCGGAGAGCGCCCAGGTCGCCCTCGCCCTCGAGCGCGCGGCCCGCGCGGCTCAGGATCCGGTCGCCAGCCGCGCCGCGCTGCAGCTGCGCGCCCGGACCACCCGGGACCCGGTCCTCCGCGCCCTGCTCCTGCACGAGCTGGCCGACGCGAAGGAAGCCGAAGGCGATACCGAGGGCGCCAACGCCGCCCTGGACGAGGCCGCCACCCTTCCCGCCGCCCGCTTCCGGACCTTCCAGGCCATGGAGCGCATCGGTCGCCGCCGCGACGACGCCGAGCTCATGGTGCGCGGTCTCGAGGGCATGGCGGATCTGGCCCTCACCCAGCAGGCCGAGGGCACCGAGGGCTCGGGCGCCTTCTCCGTGGAGCGCTTCGCCGACGAGGCCCGGGCGAGCGGTGCGGCCGCCGCGCGGCTCCACGAGGCGGCCCTCTTGGCCCAAGACCGGCTCGGCGACGCCCCGCGGGCCGCGGCCCTGTTGCGTCGCGCCCTCGAGGTGCTGCCCGGGGACGTCTTCCTCCGCCGAGCGCTGCTCGGCGCCGCCCGACGAGCGGGGGACCTCGAAGCGGTCCGCGCGGAGGCTCGGCCGCTGCTCGAAGGGGACCTGCCCCCCGCGGCGATCGCCCCGCTGCTCCACGAGGTCGCTCTCGCCGCCCGTCCGACGGATCCCGCCGCCGCCTACGAGGCGCTCGAAGGCGCCCTCGGCCGGATGCCCGGCTCACCGGCGCTCCGCGCGACCCGCGACGCCTGGCGGCTCGAAGACGGAGCCGACCCCGAGTCCATCCAGAGCTGGGTCGCGGCCCTCGAGGCCGAGGCGAAGGCCGGCGGAGAGATCGGCGCCCTGGCGGGCTGGCGAGCGGCCACCCTCGCCTCGCGCCGCCTGGCCGACTTTGCCCGCGCCAAGGCCGCGTACGAGGCCGCCTCGCTGGCCACCGAACGCTCCAACCCGGTGCTGCGCGACTTCTACGAGGAAGCGCTCCGCCACGGCGAGACCGACGCCGCCCTCGGGGCGCTCGAGGCGCTCCTCGCCCGGGATCTCGAGCCGGAGGAGCGCTCCTCCCTCCTCGCCGATCGCGTCCGGCTGCACGCCGCCAAGGGCGACGCCGAGGAAGCGACCATGGCGCTCAAGCAGGCGCTGATGGACAAGGCGGCCGGGGGCTGGGCGCCGATGCTCGCCCGCGTCGCCGCGGCGGAAGCCGGCGACATGGCCCTGCTCGCCCGGGCTCATCGGGCGCTCGCCGAGCGCGCCGACGACGACATCTCGGCCGCCAGCCACTTCGCCGCCAGCGCCCGCGCGACGGCGCGAAGCGGCGACGCCGAGACCGCCATCGCCGCCCTCCGAGCCGCCCTCGAACGCGCCCCGGGCCATCGCTACGCGGTGTCGCTGCTGGAAGAGCTGCTGCGGGCGGCCGGCCGCGGCGACGAGGTGGTGAAGCTGCTGCGCGAGGCCGCCGACGCGCAGGCGGGACCGCGCGGGGCGATGACCTCGCTGCTCCTGGCCGGCGCCGCCGCCGAGGCCAGCGGCGACCTGGACACCGCGGCCGACACCTACGAACAGGCCGCCGACCGCGACCCCAACTCGGTCTCGCCGCTCCACGCCCTCGCGCGCATCGCCCGCGAGCGTGGCGACGAGGCGCTGCTGCTCCGGGCCCAGGAGGCGCTCTCGCAGCGCGAGCTGGCGGTGAGCGAGAGCGCCGGCGTCGCCACCCTCGAGCTCGGCGAGCACTACGTCTACGGCGCCCGGCAGCCCTCGATCGCCGAGGCCCCGCTCCGGCAGGCGATGGGGTCGGAGTCGGTCGCCCTCGAGGCGGCGGTGGCGCTGATGCTCGCCAGCGAGGACACGCTGGACCCCGGCGTCCGGCTGAACGCCCTCGAGAAGCTGATGGAGCTCGCGCCCGAGGCCGGCGAGCCCCTGCGACGGGAGCTCGGCACCACCGCGGCGGTGGGCAGCGTCGACGCCGCCGCCGCCGAGGCCGCGGTGCAGTCCTTCGCCGACGAGGAGGGCGACCTCACCGACCGCTGGGCGCTGCTCATGCGTATGTGGCTCGCCCCCGACACGAGCGCGCGAGCGGACGGCTACCTCGAGCTCTCCCAGCTCACGACCGATCGCACGGCGAGCGACGCGCTGCTGCTGCACTCGCTGCGGGCGGCGGTCGTGGCCCGCGGCGCGGACGCGATGACCGACGCCTTCCTCTGGGCGCAGGAGCTGGCCGGCGACGGAGACGCCGACGCCATCGGCATCGCCGCGGCGGTGGCCCTCGACGAGGCGCTCCAGCCGGGCGACGACGCCGACTCGCGCGCGGACGCGCTCCGAGCTCGCGCGATGCACGCCTCGCCGGAGACCCGCTCGGCGCTCCGCGCCGCCGCCGGCCGCGCGATGGCCGAGGCCCGACGCAGCGAGGCGGTGACGCTCCTGCGGGCCGCCGTGCGCGAGGAGCCGGGGGACCTCGCGAGCTGGGAGGCCCTGCGAGTGGCCGCCCGCGACGACGGCGCCTGGGACGACGTGGTCGAAGCCTGCGACGTGCTGGCCGCCGCCATCGACGGACCGGCGCGCGCCGAGCTCCTCGAGGAGGCGGGCGCGGTGCTGATGGACCACCTGGGCAGCGACGCCGAGGCGGAGCGACGGCTGCGCAAGGTCTTCGACGCGCACCCGGNNGCGCATCGACGCCATCGACGACGGCGCCCAGCTGGAGCGGCTCTTCTACGAGATGGCCCGCATCCATCGCGCCAACGGCGACATGGACCAGGCCCTCGAGGCCCTCGAAAACCTCTTCATGCTCGACGAGGAGCACGTCGGCGGCCTCGCCCTGGAGGTCGAGATCCACGTGAGCCGCGAGGAGTGGCGCGACGCGGTCGCGAGCCTGCGGGCCATCGCTCACGCCGACGTGCCGGCGAAACAGAAGCGCATCTCGCTTCTCGGCGCCGCCGACTTCCTCGACAAGAAGCTCGGCGACACGCAGGGCGCGCTCGAGGCGCTCGGTGAGATCGTCGAGCTCGGTCTCGGGGACGCGACCGTCCACGCCCGCCGGGCCGACGTGGCGGAGCGGGCGGGCGATGGCGCGACGGCGGCCCAGGCGCTGCTCGATGCGGCGGAGGCGTCCGCCGGGCCGACCCGGGGGAGCTTCCTGCGTCGGGCCGGCGCCCACCTGCAGGCGACCGGCGACACCGACGGCGCCCTGCTCGCGTACCGGCAGGCGCTGGGCGTCGACCCCATCGACGCCGAGGCGGCGGGGGCCGTCGCCGAGCTGCTCACCGATCCCTCCATGCGGCAGGCCCACGGCGAGAGCTACGAGGCCGCGGTCCGCGAGGTGCTGCGAGCCCAACCGGCCGACGGCGACCTGATCCGCGAGCTGATGCACGCGGCCGAGTGGCAGGGGGACCGCGCGCTGGTGAAGGCGGCCCGCGAGGCGCTGGTCGTGCTCCGGGCGGCCACCGAGGAGGAGCGCGGCCGCCGCGAGGAAACGACGGCGATCATGAGCCGGCGGCCGAAGCGGCCGCTCACCCCCGACGACGTGCAGAAGCTCGCGTCACCCGGCGACGACCCGGCCCTCTACCCGCTTTTCGAGCACGCCGACGACGCCCTCGACGCCCTCGACGGCGTGGAGCCGACGCTCTTCGGGGTCACCAAGAGCGACATCGTCTCGAGCCGGAAGGCGAACGAGGTGCGGGACGAGGTCTTCGAGGTGGCTACCTTCTTCGGCCTCGAGCCCGGTGAGCTCTTTCACGGGGGCAGCACGCCCGATGGCGTGGCGACGCTCCCCGGCAAGCGAGACCGCACGGACTTCGTCGTTGCCTCGGAGATCGACCGGACCCCGCTGCACCCGAAGGTGCGTTTCGCGCTCGGCATGCACGCGATGGCCGCGCGCCGGCACGTCCGCTTCGTCGTTCGCCACGCCCCCCTGCAGGCGGCCGCGATGGTCCAGGCCACCGCGGCCGCGGCCGAGACCCCCCTCGCCGGAGCCCGCCCGCTGCCGGGCGTGCAGGCGTGGACCAAGGCGGTGCTCAAGCCGATGGCCCGACGTACGCGCAAGGCGATCGCGCAGATCGCCCCCACGATCTCGGCGGAATCCGGCGAGCGACTCGAGGCGAGCGTGCGCGCCGCCCGCCGCTCGCTGTGTCGGGCCGGGCTGCTCGCCTGCATGGATCTCGAGACGGCGCTCGTCGCGGTGATGGACGAGCCGCCCAGTCTCGGCGCCGTGCGGGCGACCGAGGAGGCGACCGATCTGGTGGCGTTCTGGCTCTCCCCCGAGCTGCTCGCCCTGCGAAAGGATCTTGGGCTCGTATGAGCGGCGGCGACGACGACTTCGAGGACTTCGGCGACCTCGATCTCGACCTGGACGACGCGCTCGACGCGTGGGAGCAGGAGATCGAGAAGGACGGGACGATCAGCGCGGAGTCGGCGCCGATGCCCCAGCACACCGAGGCGAAGACGGAAGAGGCGGAGGCGCCGCCGGCGCCCGCGGGCGCGGCCCGACCCCTCTATCGGCCCGATCCGGAGCTGATGGGGCGGAAGCCGGCGGCGATGCAGTCGCGGCGCATCTCCAGCCCGGACGACTTCTCCGACGACTTCGACGACGACGAACAGGACAGCACGCGCATCGCGCAGGTCCCCGAGGACCTGATGAAGGAGCTGCAGGCGCTTCGCGGCGAGGCGCCGGCGTCCGAGCCGCCGGCCCGGGTGGGCCGGGAGCCGAAGCCGGTGGAGCTCGCGGCGGTGGACCTCGATCTGGACGACTTCCTCGACGAGGCCGACGAGGTCACCCGGGTCGGCAGCGTCGAGGATCTCAGCTCCATGGAGCAGGAGCTCCTCGACCCCTTCGCGGAGGGGGACGACTCGAAGAAGGCGGACGCCGGCTCGTCGGACGCCGAGAGCACCCTCGACGTCTCGATCGATGCCTTCGCCACGGGCGACGTGGTCTCGTCGCCGGAGCCCAAGCCCGCGGCGCCCAAGCCCGCGGCGCCCAAGCCGGCGGCGCCGCGGAGACCTGCGGCTCCGAAGCCGCCGCCCCCGGCGGCGGGGGCGAAGAGCCCGGCGGCGCCGCCGCCCCGGCCCGCGGTCCCGAAACCCCGCATCCCGCGGCCGCCCCCGCGCGCCAAGGGCGAGCGACCGGCGATCCCCCGGCCGAAGGTGCCGCGGCCGCCGAGCCGGAAGGGCGCGCCGCCCAGGCCGGCGATCCCGGTGCCCAAGCCCCGCCGCCCCGGCGCGCCGCCACAGGTCCCCGGCATCCCCAAGCCCGCGGCGCCACCGAAGCCGGCCAAGGG
>JABAOG010000017.1_pt4 | contig 12453 bp, 13 predicted proteins | sample 7062131 | NCBI WGS metagenome assembly JABAOG01 (sample SAMN14538629, study PRJNA623070) | marine sediment metagenome | biome: marine biome [ENVO:00000428]; feature: marine pelagic biome [ENVO:01000023]; material: deep marine sediment [ENVO:00002113] | place: India: Arabian Sea | collected... | reverse complement strand
CGCTGTGCGGCGCGCCGGCGCCGGCGCGGGAACGCCGATCACTCTTCCATGGCGGCCTCCAGCTGCAGCCGTCGGGCCTACCGCAGCGTCGCGTGCGCCGCGGGCGGCGGCGGGGCGTGGGGGTGGTGGTGCTGATACAGGCTGGCGAGGACGATCACCGCCGCGCTCGCGGCGACCGCAAGGAACAGACGCGGGCGCAACATGGCGCGCGCACTCCGAGAGAGGAGAGGGGTNNCTCAGCGCCCGAAGCGGTGGACGAAGGAGATCGAAAAGCCGTCGGCGTCGCCGTCGTCGAACTCGTAGCGGGTGTAGTCCGCCCGCACGCCGTTGGCGCCCGCGGGGCCGAGGAAGAAGAGCTCGCCTCCGACCCCGGCAGCCCAGCCGTCCCCGGATTCCGAGAGCGAGAAGCCCGGCAGCGAGGCGTCGATCTCCACGTCGACGTAGCCGATGCGGCCGAACAGGCCCAAGGTGTCCAGCACCTGGATGTCGCCGCGCCCGAAGATGCCGTAGCCGCTGTCGAGCTCGACGTCGATGGGGCCGACGCTGTCCTCGGAGACGCCGAACTGGCCCTCGACCTCCGCGCCGATGTGGTCGTTGAGGTGGAACGTGCCGCGCGCCACGATGGCGTCGAGGTCGACCTCGTCGGCCGAGAGGCGCGACCAGCCGCCGCTCAGGTCGAAGCGCGGCAGGTCCTGGGCGGCCGCCGGCGCGGCGAGGGCGGCCGCACCGAGCCCGGCGAGCAGCAGTCCCGAAGCTTGCATCGTCATGAGAGCGTCGTCCCCGATCGGAGCCCGGCGGGCTCGTGTCTTCCGTCCGCTCGGCGAGCGGCGGCCCCATATGGCGAGAGTCGCCCCGCCGGATCAACATGCCCGCGCGGAGGGGCCCGGCTCCTCCCGCTTGCCGTTCGCGCCGGGGGCGGCTAGACGACGCGCCATCGCCGAACGCCTGCGCGCTTCCGGCTTGTGTGACCCAATCCAGGAGACGCGTCCATGGCCGCACGCTGTCGATCATCAAGCCCGACGCCACCGAGCGCAACCTCACCGGCGCGGTGAACAAGATGATCGAGGATGCGGGGCTGCGGATCGTCGCGCAAAAGCGGATCCACATGTCGCGGCCGCAGGCGGAGGGCTTCTACGAGGTGCACGCTGAGCGGCCGTTCTTCGGCGAGCTCGTGGCGTTCATGACGAGCGGCCCGGTGGTGGTCCAGGTGCTCGAAGGCGAGAACGCGGTGGCGCGCTATCGCGACGTGATGGGCGCGACCAACCCCGAGCAGGCCGCCGACGGCACGATCCGCCGCGCCTATGCGCGCAACATCGGCGAGAACTCCGTGCACGGCTCCGACAGCGCCGAGAACGCCGCGCGCGAGATCGCGTTCTTCTTCACCGACGGGGAGATCGTCGGTTAGGGAGCATGGCGCGTCGGCTGCAGGGAGTGCGCGATGATCGAGGGTTCCTGTCACTGCGGGGCCGTGCGCTTCGAGCTCGCCGACGCGCCGGCGTGGCTCACCCAGTGCAACTGCTCGCTCTGTCGACGAACCGGCGGGCTGTGGGCGCACGCCGAGGAGGATCGGATCCGGATTCTCTGCGGGCCGGACGCGACCATCGCTTACGTCTGGGGCGACAAGACGCTCGCCACCCACAGCTGCCGCGTGTGCGGATGCACCACCCATTGGACGAGCCTCGATCCCGCGTCCTCGCGCATGGCGGTCAACTGCCGCATGGCGGAGCCGGAGGCGATCGAGGGCGTCCGCATACGCGTTTTCGACGGCGCGGACACGTGGACGTTTCTCGACTGACGCCCCTTCAAAGCTCGATCGACAGGATCACTGCGTCGTCGCGGAACATGGCGGTCTCCGCGCCCGCGCCTTCGCCCTCGCGGTAGACGCCGGCGCGCCCGGCGCCGTCTCCCCGCGCGCCGACGCGGATCGCCAGCCGGCCGGGGTGGTCCTCGAAGGTCACGTACTCGCGCAGCTCGATGACCGAGATCGTGATCGTGGCCTTGCCGTAGACCGCCACCGCCTCGCTGAGCAGGCTTCCCGGACCGACGCCTTCGGCGGTGCGCGCACGAGGGCTGCTCGTGAAGACGTAGTCGACCGCAGGCTCTCCCGGGCCGCCCAGCGTGACGCGCGCGATGGCCTCGCCGTCGACGATCACGGCCTCCGCCTCGGCGATCTCGCCGCTGAAGTGCGCCACGTGCTCGAGCGCGAGCCTCGGGACGGCGGCCCGCAGCTCCCCGGCCGTCATGCCGAGCTTCACGGGACCGACGCCGTCGTCGGCGATGAGATAGGGCGCGGCTTCGGGCCCCTGGGCCAGGGCGGAGGGGGAGAGGGCGGCGGCGAGCAGGACGGCCGCGACGAGGGCGCGAGGCGGATTCATGTGCGGCGATACTAGAGCAGGCGTCAGGGCGTGACATCGGGATTGAACAGTCGGGCGCGCGCGTCGGCGCTCGGCGCGTCCCCGACCAGATGCGCGCGCAGGCACGCCGGATAGAGGCGATGCTCGGCCGCCAACACGCGCGCGGCGAGGGAGGCTTCGTCATCACCCGGAAGGACCGGCACGGCCGCCTGGCCCAGGATGGGGCCCGAGTCGAGGCTCTCCGTGACCAGATGCACCGTGCACCCATGGATCCTCACGCCCGCCTCGAGCGCGCGGGCGTGGGTGTCGAGACCGGGAAAGCTGGGCAGCAGTGAGGGATGGATGTTGAGCGTCCGCCCCGCCCAGCGCTCCACGAGCCAGGGGGAGAGGATGCGCATGAAGCCCGCAAGGCAGACCACGTCGGCGCGGGCGTCGCGGAGGCGGGCGTGGATCTCGACCTCGAAGGACCGCCGGTCCGGATAGGCCGCATGGTCGACGACGGCGGTCGCCACGCCGCGCTCCTCCGCCAGCGCGAGGCCGGCGGCGTCGGCCCGGTNNAGCGCGAGCATGTTCGAGCCGCGCCCGGAGATGAGGATGGCGACGCGCGCCGGGCTCACGGGCCGTCCCGAGCGAGCTCGCCCGCGATCCAGGCGCGCTCCCCGGCCGCCGCCACCGCCGCTACGACGGCGTCGGCGTCCCCGGGCGCGACCGCGAGCACCAGCCCGACGCCGCAGTTGAACGCGCGCCGCATCTCCGCTTCGGCGACGCCGCCCGCCTCCTGCAGCCAGGCGAACACCGGCGGGCGATCCCAGCTCGCGTAGTCGAGGCGTGGAACGAGGCCGGGCGGGCGGCGTCATGCGCGGCGGGTTCTCCACGAGCCCGCCGCCGGTGATGTGGGCGACGCCCTTGAGCCTGCCCTCCGCGAGGGGCGCGGCGAGCGCCTCGACGTAAATGCGGGTCGGCTCGAGCAGCGCCTCGCCGAGCGTTCGCGCGGCGTCGAACGGCGCAGGGGCGTCGTAGGCGAGGCCCGCGCGATCCACGATCTTGCGGATGAGAGAGTAGCCGTTGGAATGCGGCCCCGAGCTCGCCACGGCGATCAGCGCGTCGCCCGCAGCCATCGCCTCGCGCTTGGGCAGCAGCGCGGCGCGCTCCACGGCGCCGACGACGAAGCCGGCGAGATCGTAGCGGCCGGGGCCATAGAGGCCGGGCATCTCGGCGGTCTCGCCGCCGATGAGCGCGCAGCCGGCGCGCCGGCAGCCCTCGGCGATGCCGCCGACGATCTCGGCGGCGGCCTCCGGCGAGAGCTTTCCCGTGGCGAAGTAGTCGAGGAAGAACAGCGGCTCGGCGCCCTGCGCGAGCACGTCGTTGGCGCACNNCGACGCCGTCCGTCCCCGACACGAGCAGGGGATCGCTGTATCCGGCCGCCTTGAGGTCGAAGACGCCGCCGAAACCGCCCAGCTCCGCATCCGCGCCCGCGCGTGCGGTCGAGCGCGCCAGCGGCTTGACGAGCGCGACGAGGCGATCTCCGGCGTCGATGTCGACGCCTGCGTCGCGATAAGTGAGCCCTGGGGGCTTGGGAGCGCTCATGTCTTGCGAGTGACCCTGCCTCGTCGCGAGGGGCCGTTGCGCGGGCCGTCAAGTGCCCGGACAAGAGCGCAAGCGCGCCGCCCGTGCAAGCGCCGCGGAGGAATCGCCGCGGCGGAATCGGGGGGCTATACTCCGCCCGCGATCGCTCAGACCAGAGGGAGGGCCTTGTGCGCGCAGTCTTGGCTTGGTTGATGATGACGCTCGTCTTGGCCGCGCCCGCCGCCGCCGACGTGTTCACGGTTCGCGGCGTCGAGGTGGACGAGACCGCCGGCTCGGCGGCTGCGGCGCGCCAGCAGGCGATCGCGGTCGGCCAGCTGGCCGCCGCTCAGCGCTTGTTCGCGCGGCTCACGCTGGAGGAAGACCGCCTCACGCTTCCGCCGCTCGACACCGCCAGCGCGGCTCGACTCGTCTCGGGCTTCCAGGTGGAGGAGGAGGCCGTGGCCGGCGCGCGCTACATCGGCCGGCTGACCGTGTCGTTCGATCCCGCCGCCGTGCGGGACCTGCTCGAGTCCTACGGCGTGCCTTACATCCTCTCGAGCGCGCAGCCGGCGGTCATCGTCCCGCTGTGGCGCAACGACACGGGAACCTATCTCTGGGACGACAACCCCTGGCTCGAGGCGTGGTCGATCGCGGGTACGGCGGACGAGCTCGTGCCCGTCATCCCCCCCTCGGGCGACCTCGGGGACATCTCGGCCCTCGACGCCAACCGGGCGCTCACGCTCGATCGCGCGGCGCTGCGGCGGCTGGCGGCCAACTACGGCTCCCAGCACGCGCTGGTCGCGCTCGCCTCGCCGGCGGGCGCCGAGGGGATGATCACCACGCGCATGGTCGGCGTCGATTTCGCGCACGGCGGGGAGCAGACGGACTACGGGTCGCTCGGCTCCGGCGAGCCGATCGAGCTGGCGCGCGTGGCCGCCGCGCTCCTCCAGGACTCCTGGAAGCGCACTCTGGTGGTCCGCGACCCGCAGCTCAAAGAGGCCTCCGTGAGCGTGCTGTTCGACTCGGTGGAAGGCTGGATGGAGCTCCAACAGGTGATCGCCGGCGAGCCGTTGGTCCAGGTCGCCCGGCTCGACGCGCTCACCAGCGACGGGGCCGTCATGACCCTCCGTCATCGCGGACGCGAGGATCAGCTGGCGCTCGTGCTGCGAGAGCACGGCGCGGAGCTTTCCCAGGCGCCCGGCGGCGGCTGGACGATCCGGCGGTCGGCCGATGCGGCCGGCGCGCCGCCCATGAGGTGATCATGCGGCAGCTGGCGCTCGATCTCCCGGCGCTTGCGCGCGAGCCTGCGCTCACCCATGTCGACGCCAGCTGCCAGCGCGCCGCGTACGCCGCTCTGTGCGGCTGGCGGGAGTGGCCCGGCGGCATGCTGGCGCTCGTCGGGCCCGAAGGGGCGGGCAAGAGCCATCTCGCCGCTCTGTGGATGGGGATGTCCGGCGCCCGCCGACTCCGCGAGAATGAGGCCGGCATCGAAGAGGAAGGACCCTGCGTCGTGGAGGACGCTGATCGACATGCGTTGCCCGAGCGGCTGCTGCTGCGCCTGATCGACGCGGCGCGGGGGGGAGCCGCGGGCCCGGTGCTGTTCACGGCCCGGCGCCCGCCGCGGGCTTGGCCCGCGCGCCTGCCCGACCTCGCATCGCGGTTGGCGCTCATGCCGGTGGCGTCGATCGGCGATCCGACCGACTCCGATCTGGGCGCGGTGTTCGCCAAGCACCTGGGCGATCGCGGCGCCGAGGCGACGACGCCGCTCGTGGAGTATGTCGTGCGGCGGATCGAGCGGTCGTTGGCGGCCGCCCACGCTCTGGCGGTCTCGCTCGACCGGTCGGCGCTCGAGCGAAAGCAACGCATCACCCGCCGCCTGGCCCGTGACCTGCTCGGCGCGGAGGAAGGGGCGCCGTGAGCGACGAGACGAGCCCCGGAGCCTCCCCGGTCGTGACCGTGGCCGCTGGCGCGCCGTCGCCCAGGGGCGAGGGGGTGGCGGAGGCGGACAAGCCCCGCGGCGGCGCCGCCGCGGATGCGGCGGGAAGCGAGGCGGCCGCTCTGCTGCGGTCGCCGCGGCGCTTCATCAACCGCGAGCTGTCCTGGATCGCGTTCAATCACCGCGTGCTGGAGGAGGCGGAGAACCGCGCCCATCCCGTGCTCGAGCGCCTGCGCTTCCTGTCGATCTCGGGCTCCAACCTCGACGAGTTCTACATGGTGCGCGTCGCGGGCCTGCGCGCCATGGCGCGCAACGGCGTCACGACCCCGAGCCAGGACGGCCTCACGCCCGCGGAGCAGCTCGCGGAGGTCAACCGCAGCGCCGGCCAGCTCATGAAGAAGCAGCAGGTGCTGTGGCGCTCCCTGCAGAAGGAGATGCGCGCGGCGGGCGTCCTCGTGATGCGGATCAACGATCTGTCCAAGGCGGATCGGGAGTGGCTGCGCGAAGACTTCCTCAAGCGCGTCTTTCCGCTCATCACGCCGCTCGCCGTCGACCCGGCCCATCCCTTCCCCTTCATACCGAACCTGGGGTTCAACCTGGCGCTGCGCCTGGCGCCCCCGGACGGGCACATCCGCAACGCGCTCGTGCCGATCCCCTCGGGCGTGGCGCGCTTCGTGGCCTTGCCGACCGAGAAGCGGACCCGGGAGGGGCGGCCCGTCAAGCGCTTCATCGCCATGGAGAAGGTGGTCGCGCACTTCATCGACATTCTCTTCCCGAGGCACGAGCTGCGCGCCATGGGCGCCTTCCGGATCATCCGCGACAGCGACATCGAGATCGAAGAGGAGGCCGAGGACCTCGTCGAGTTTTTCGAGACCGCCCTCAAGCGCCGCCGCCGCGGGGTTCTCGTGCGGCTCAAGATCGAGGCGTCCACGCCGGAGCCGCTGCGCCGCTTCGTCATTCAGGAGCTCGAGGCGGAGCCGCAGGACGTCGTGATCATCGACGGCATCCTCGGCATCAAGGACGCCAGCGAGCTCATCCCCGACGACCGCCCGGATCTCAGCTTTCCCCCCTTCGAGTCCCGCTATCCCGAGCGCATCCGCGACCACCGCGGCGACGCCTTCGCGGCGATCCGCGAGAAGGACATCCTCGTCCACCACCCCTACGAGAGCTTCGATGTCGTCGTGCGCTTTCTGAAGCAGGCCGCGCGCGACCCCAACGTGGTGGCGATCAAGCAGACGCTTTACCGGACGTCCAAGGGCTCCCCCATCGTCGCGGCGCTCTGCGAGGCGTCCGAGGCCGGCAAGAACGTCACGGCGCTGATCGAGCTGAAGGCGCGCTTCGACGAGGAGGCCAACATCCGCTGGGCGCGCGACCTCGAGCGCGCGGGCGTGCAGGTCGTCTACGGCTTCATCGAGCACAAGACCCACGCCAAGATCTCGCTGGTCGTGCGGCGCGAGGGCGAGACCCTGCGCGCCTACACGCACGTGGGGACGGGCAACTATCATCCCCTCACGGCGCGGATCTACACCGACCTCTCCCTCTTCACGGCCAACCCTGGGTTCGGCCGCGATGCGGGGCGCGTGTTCAACTACGTCACGGGATACGCCGAGCCCGAGCATCTGGAGTACCTGTCGCTCTCCCCGCTCAACCTCAAGGAGAAGCTGCTCGAGCTCATCGACGACGAGGTTCGACATGCGCGCGCGGGACGCCCGGCGACGATCTGGGTGAAGCTCAACGCCCTGGTCCACGCCGNNCTGATCGTGCGCGGCATCTGCTGCCTGCGGCCGGGCGTGCCGGGGCTGTCGGAGAACATCCGCGTCAAGTCGATCGTCGGGCGCTTCCTCGAGCATTCGCGGATCGCGTGCTTCGGGGCCGGCGAGGCGATGCCCGGCCCGAACACGCGGGTCTATATCTCGTCGGCGGACTGGATGCCGCGAAACCTCGACAGCCGCGTCGAGATCCTCGCTCCCATCGTCAATCCGACCGTGCACAGCCAGGTCCTGAACCAGATCATGCTCGCGAACATGAACGACGAGGCGCAGAGCTGGATCATGGACCAGGAGGGCGGCTACACGCGGGTGGACGTCTCCGCGATCCCGGAGCCGTTCGACGCGCACGCCTATTTCATGGCCCATCCGAGCCTCTCCGGGCGCGGCTCGGCGCGCGGACGCGAGCTGCCGCCGCCCCTGGCTCGAAAGGGAGCCTACGGATGAAGCGGCCGGGGGCGCGATCGCGCACGGCGAAAGTCGTCACCCTCGCCCCCAGGGCCGCCGCCGGACTCCGCAGCGTCGGCGTCGTCGACATCGGATCGAACTCGGTCCGGCTCGTCGTCTACCGCGTCGACGGGCGAGACTTCACGCCGCTGCTCAACGACCGGGCGGCGGCGGGGCTGGGCCGGGATCTCGCGCGCACCGGCCGGCTCTCGCGGGAGGGGGTCGAGAGCGCGCTGGCGGCGGCGCGGCGATTTCGACTCTTCCTCGATGCGCGGCGAATCCGTGATGTCCGCGTCGTGGCGACCGCCGCCGTGCGCGAGGCCGGCGACGCCGCGCCGTTCATCGCCGACGTCGAGCGCGCGATGGGCGCGAAAGTCCGGGTCCTGACGGGCGAGGAAGAGGGGCGCTACGCGGCGCTGGGCGTTCTCGCCGGCGATCCGGGCGCTCACGGGATCGTCGCCGATCTCGGCGGCTCGAGCCTCGAGCTCGCGCCGGTCGCCGCGGGGGCGGTGGCGCGTCCCGTCACGCTGATGCTCGGGGCGTTCGCGATCGCGGCGCGCGCGGGCGGCGACGTGAAGACCGCGCGGGGCGTCGTCGACGAGGCGCTCGAGCAGGCCGCGCTCGACCCGCCGAAGAACGGCTCCCTCTACGCGGTCGGCGGAGCGTGGCGGAACTTCGCCAAGATCGCGATGGCGCGGCGGGACTATCCGCTCACCGTCCTGCAGGGCTACGAGCTGAGCGCCGGCGAAGCGGCGGACGTGGCGCGGTTTCTCTCCAAGCAGAGCCCCGCGAGCATCGCGCGGATGTCGGAGATCTCCCGCCGGCGCGCGGAGACCATGCCGTTCGCGGCGGTGGCGCTCGAGCGGCTCGTCAAGCGCACCGGCGTTCGCTCGGTGATCATCTCGTCCTACGGGCTGCGCGAGGGGATCCTGCTCGAGACGTTTCCCCACGGCGTGCGGCGCGCCGACCCGCTGCTCGCGGGGACGGAGGCGATGGCGCGTCGGGCGGGCTCGGAGGTCGCGTTCGGCCGCGCGCTCGAAGACTGGATCGCGCCCCTCACCGAGGCGCTCGGCGCGCCCTTCGCGCCCGCCCAGCTTCATCGGCTGTGCGTCGCGGCGTGTCGGTTGGCCGACATCGGCGGGGCGTTCCATCCCGATCACCGCGCCGAGCTCGCCGCGCGGCGCGTGCTCTATGCGCAATTCGCCGGCGCGAGCCACCCCGAGCGGGTGTTTCTGTCGCGCGCCATTCACCATCGCTACGACGGACGGCGGGAGCCCGACCAGCTCGGCCAGCTCGATCGCATCATCACGCCCGAGGCCCGGGAGACGGCGCTCCGCCTCGGGCTCGCGCTCCGGCTCGCAGGCTCGATCTCGAGCCGCGCGGCGTCGCTGCTCGCGGAGTCGCGGATCGCGCTCGACGGGCGCGAGCTCATGCTCATGCTCACGCGGCGGGGGGCCGATCTCGCCACGGAGGTCGTGGAGCGGCGGCTGGATCAGCTTGCCGAGACGCTCGAGCGGACCCCGCGCATCGCGGTCGCCTGAGCCCGCAGCGGTCTCACCCCACGTCCTCGATCGTCACCCTGCCGCCCCTGAGCCGGAGCGCGCTCGTGCCGCGCTTGAGCTTGAGCGCGGCCTCGCCGAACACCTCGCGCCGCCAGCCGTGCAGCGCGGCCACCTTCGCATCGTCGCTCGCCGCGATCCGCTCCAGGTCGGCGACGGTGGCGATCAGCCGGGGCGCCACGTCGTGCGCTTCGGCCTGCACGCGCAACAGCACCTTGAGGAGGTCGATCGTGGGCCCGAGCCCGGGCGGCGTCGGCGGCGGCTTGGGCGCGCGCGGCGCGTGGGCCTCGGGGCTCGCGATCGCCGGCCCGATCGCCTCGATCAGCGTCTTGCCGGCGCGGGAGCGCTCGAACCCGTTCGGCACGGCGCGGAGCCGGCCGAGCTCCTCCGCGGTCGCGGGCCGCTGGAGCGCGATCTCGTAGAGCGCGTCGTCCTTGAGGACGCGCTGGCGGGGAGTGTCGCGGGTCTGGGCCTCGCGCTCGCGCCAGTCGGCGGCCGCCTTGAGCACGGCGAGATAGGGCGCCGTGGTCTTTCTGAGCTTGAGGCGCCGCCAAGCGTCCTCCGGGTCGAGCGCATAGGTGCTCTCGGCGCTCAGCGTCTCCATCTCCTCCGCGACCCACTCCACGCGGCCCCGGCGCTCGAGGTCCTTCCTCAGCCGCGGGAAGAGATCGCGCAGGTGGGTCACGTCGGAGAGCGCGTAGGCGAGCTGCTTGTCCGACAGCGGCCGGCGCGCCCAGTCGGTGTAGCGCGAGGACTTGTCCACCTCGCGCTTCAAGAGCGCGCGCACCAAGGCGTCGTAGGCGATGGAATCCCCGAGCCCCACCGCCGCGGCCGCGACCTGCACGTCGAACAGCGGCGCGGGCACCTTCTGCGAGAGGTGGTAGAAGATCTCGAGGTCCTGGCGCGCGGCGTGGAACACCTTGAGCACGCGCGGGTCGTGCATGAGCTCGAGCAGCGGGTCGAGCGAGAGGCCGTCGGCGAGCGGGTCGATCACCGCCTCGACGTCCCCGCCGGCCGCCTGCACCAGGCACAGCTTCGGCCAGTAGGTGTTCTCGCGCATGAACTCGGTGTCGACGGCGACGAAGTCGGCCCTGGCGAGCTTTCCGCAAACCGAGGCGAGCTCGGAGGTGGTCGAGACGATGCGCATGGCGAAGACTTAGGCTGCGCCGTCGGTCGAGGAAAGAAGTTCCTGGCGTCGCGGCGCCGGGGCTCGGCGGGAGCGGTAACCAGTTGAAGCTATAAGGAAATCGAGCACCCCGGCATCATGTGCGCGGCCGTCGGAGGAGCCACAGATCCTGTCCCCCCGCGCCGACGGCCGAGTCCGGCTCGTGCGCGACGATCTCCCAGGGCGCGAACAGCTCGCCGCGCAGGAACGCCGGCGGATGAAAGCTGAGGTAGAGGCGCGAGCCCTCCCGCACGCGGGAGCGCTCAACGGGCGAGCCGGCCTCCCAGCGCGCGCGCTCGGCGGGGGAAAGCCGCGAGAGCGCGCCGCGGCCCTGCAGCGTCAGCGCGAGCAGGCCGCCCGGCTGCACGATCCGCCGCAGCTCGACGAGCCAGGCGCGCTGCGCGGCGATCCCCAGATGGGTGAGGATCGAGATCCCGTAGGCCAGGTCGAACTGCGCGCTCGCGAGCTCGGTCGGCGGCAGGAGGGGCAGGCGGTGGAACCGCACCGCGGGCAGCGCCCGCGCGCCCCAGGCGACCGCGTCCGCCCAGGGGTCGCCGCCGTGGACCTCCACGTCGGGCCGGAGCGCCGGCCACCAGCGCGCGACGCGGGCGGGCCCGACGCCCCAGTCGAGCACCCGCCGGAGCGGGCGCTCGAGGTGGGCGTCGGCGAGATCCGCGAGCGCCGCGCAGGCGCGCTCTCCGGTCTCGGCGAACCGGCGCAGCGACGGCGCGCCGGTGACCTCGTAGACATGGTCGAGCGGCGGGGCGGCGAAGTCGGGGCGCTCGGCGAGGAAGGCGGCGTTGTCGNNNNAGCGCGCCGGGGGCGCCGGGAACGTCCGCCGGCGCGTCGATCGCGGTCGTCGCCACGGGGTCGGGGCTCGGCGAACGAGGCGCCTTCCCCTCGGATGGCGTCTCGGCGCGCCGTCGCGCGCCGGCGCTCTCGAATCCGCGGGAGACCGTCATTCACCCACCGTCGGCGCCGCCGCCGAAGCGACGTGGGTCACGGGAGCGACGCCGAACGCCTTCGCGCGCGGATCGGGCGCACGACGCATGATCTCGGCGACGCGCCCTCTAAACACCGCGCCGAACACACAGGCGCGCTCCTCCCAGAAGGCGGCTCCCCCGGGGGTGTTGACCAGGTTCATCATGAGCGCCTCCAACCTTGCCCAAAGACCGTCCGACAAGCGTCCTTCCTTCCATTGATGAAACGCGGTCCGCGAGTTCGACAGAACGCCATGAAGGTGCATACGAACTGCGCCTTCTCAGCGGCCGTGAGAGAGCCCAGATCGGTGAAGCCTTTCCCCGACGTCGCGAGCGCCTGCTCGTTTGCGGACAAGGACACGTACCAGGTTCCATGGTCGTCGTGGACAGCTTGCGCGGTCGCCGACCGCACCGCCTTGGAGTTGTCCCTGATCTGCAAGCCGACGAAGATCAAGGACCCGACGGCTCCAAGGGCGCCGATGAGCGTGGCGATCGTGTCCGGCGCTGCCGTTGCTCCGTCCGAGGGCCGCCGGCGCGGCCACCGACAGACGGAAGCATCATCGCATGGATGGTCCCGAGCGACTTTGGTGAAATCCGCGGGGCGGCCGACGGCTCTCAGCTCGTGGGGAGCCGACGATCGCGTCCCTGGCGTCTCGGTCGACGGCGGCGCGCGGGAGCGG
>JABAOG010003672.1_pt1 | contig 12460 bp, 12 predicted proteins | sample 7062131 | NCBI WGS metagenome assembly JABAOG01 (sample SAMN14538629, study PRJNA623070) | marine sediment metagenome | biome: marine biome [ENVO:00000428]; feature: marine pelagic biome [ENVO:01000023]; material: deep marine sediment [ENVO:00002113] | place: India: Arabian Sea | collected... | reverse complement strand
AAGCTCCTCCGCGTGCTCCAGGAGAAGGAGTTCTACCCGGTCGGCGGGGAGCGGCCGCGGCACTCCGAGGCCCGCGTGCTCGCCGCCACCCACCAGCCCATCGAGCGGCTGGTCGAGGAACGACGGTTCCGGGAGGACCTCTACTTCCGGCTGCGCGTGGTCGAGATCGCCGTGCCCCCGCTCCGGCAACGCCGCTCCGACATCCCCATCCTCGCTCGCCACCTCGTCGCCCGGGCCGCGCGGGTGGCCGCGCGGCCGGCGCCCAAGATCCCCGACGATGTCCTGCGACGACTGACGATCCACGACTGGCCCGGCAACGTCCGCGAGCTGGAGAACGCCCTCACCCGGGCCGTGGTGCTCGCCCAGGGCGACACCCTGACCCCCGACCACCTCGATCTCGCCGCAACGACGGCCGGAGCCGGCGAGGCGGCCCGCGAGGCCGACCTGGACACGGAGCTGGACAGTGTGATCGAGGCGGCCGAGCGCGCCCACGTCCAGCGGGTCCTTCTCGAGACCGGGGGTCACAAGAGCAAGGCGGCCGAGATCCTCCAGATCAGCCGCGGCCGTCTGGACCGGATCATCGAGAAGCACAACCTCGTCGTCGGCCAGGACAAGTAGGACGGCGGCCCCCCGCCGACCCTGCACCCCCCGCCCCCCGTTGTCCCGGAGCGGTGCGGACCGGTGTCCCGTCCCGGGACACGCCCCCCTTCCGACGCTCGGTTCGATAAGACTGTAACCCCTTGGGGGACATGCATATGCATCGTATACTCCGTCGCCCTCGCGGCGGGAACGAGCGTTGCCCCTTCCCAATGGTGACAGCCACCTTCCCGACGCGAACCGAGCTTCATGGACACCAGCACGACTCCGAGGGGCCCCGACGTCAGCGTCGTCGTTCCCGCCCGCAACGAGGGCGAGACGATCGTGGAGGTCGTGCGCCGTCTGGCCGACACGCTCGAGGGCCGTGGTTGGTCCTACGAGATCGTGGTCGGCGACTCCGCCTCGACGGATGACACGGCGGACCGGGCACTGTCGAGCGGGATCCCCGTCCGGGTGGTGTCCGAGTCGCAGGCCGGCAAGGGTCGCATCCTCACCCGTGCCCTCGGGCAATGCCGCGGTCGCGTGCTGGCGTTCATCGACGGCGACCTGGACCTGTCGCCCGAGGAGCTGCCCCGGCTCATCGAGCCCGTGCTCGCCGGAGCGACGTGCGCGGTGGCGGCCAAGGAGGGAGCCGCGCTGGCCGCGCGGCCGCGCTTGCGCCGGATCGGCAGCCGGGTCGTGAACACGCTGGCCCGGGTCCTCCTGCGGACCGGGCTGACGGACCACCAGACCGGAATGAAGGCGTTCTCCGGCGACGCCCTCCGGGACGTCCTGCCCGAGGTCGTGGAGACCGGCTGGCTCTGGGACACGGAGGTGCTGTGGCGCCTGCGCCGGCGCGGTGCCACCTTCGCCGAGGTCCCCGTCACCCTGACCCGGGCACGCGGGTCCGGGTTCCGTGGACTGCGGGACAGCGTGGACGGCGCGCGCCAGATCATGGCCATGTATCGACGCGTCGCCGTCGAGCCGCCGGTCAGCCTCCCGGGCCCGACCCCGGCCCGGGTCACGCCCCCGGGAGATAGCCGTTGGACCGTCTAGAGCGCGCGGGCTGGGGCGCCGCCGTTCTCCTCGCCCTGGCCCCCGTTCTCCTCGTCCCCAGCGCGACCACCAACGACGGACCCAGCCACCTCTACAACGCCTGGGTGGCCGCGGGCATCGCGACCGGCGACCCGGTCCTCAGCCCGGTCTTCGATGTCGATCGGGGGATCGGCCAGAACCTCGCTTCCGCCACCGCGCTCCAGGCCCTGGGTCCCCTCATCGGCTGGGACCTCGCCGAGCGCGTCTGGCTCGGTGCCGTCCTCCTCGGCCTGCTCCTCACCGTCGCCTGGTACGTGCGGCGCGACGAAGCCCCGTCCTCCTTCCTGGCCCCCCTCCTCCTCGCCTGGCTGCCCCTCAGCCTGGTGACGGCCTGGGGGTTCCACGATTTCCTGCTCGGGGCCGCGCTGCTCCCCCTGCTCCTGGACGCCCTCGAGCGCGGCGGGATCGCACGCATCCTCCTCGTGCTCACCGCCCTGTTCTTCCTTCACCTCTTCGTCTTCGCGGTCGGCATCGCGCTCCTCGGGCTCCGCTCCCTGAGCCGCCGCGATCTCAGGGTCCTCGCCGGGGCCGTGGCGATGGCCGGTGCCATCGTCCTGGCCACCACCGACGTGCTGGGTGCGGGCATCTCCTGGGACGTCGACTGGGGACAGCGTCTCGTGCACCTCGTCTTCACCAACGTCCTGTATACCGTCTCCCCCGCCGGGATCGCCGCAGGGGTCGCGTGGACGGTCCTCATCGTCTACGGGCTGGTGCGTCTCCCCCGGACCTGGCCCGCATGGGCGGGCGCAGCCCTGCTCCTGGTCGCCGTCGTCTCCCCCGCGGTGTTCGCCGGAGGCAGCTTCACCTTCGAGCGCGTCCACTTGCTGGCCCTGGTCGCCCTCGCCCCCGTCGTCGTGCGGGCGGCCGCACGGCTCCCCGCTCGGGCCGCCGGGGCGGTCGGTCTCGTCCTGGTCACCGCCCTCGGCCTCACCTTCCTCGAGTGGACTCGCGCCGGCGACGTACTCGACGCCGACCGGGCCGAGATCCGGGCCCTGTTCCGGGACATCGACGTGCCTGCTTCGCGCCTGCGCGTCGCCTCCGCCCTGCCGGTCGGGCGGCTGAAGGTCGGACGTGCGGTCTTCCACGAGCACGTTGCTGACCGGGCCGCCATGGACCTGGGTCTCGTCGCAGCCGACGACTACGAGGCCGACTCCCCCGCCTATCCGGTGGCGTGGAAGGGAGACCGGCGGGGTCTGAGGATCCGGAGGGTCGGCACGACGCTTCACCTCGACAGGGTTCCGACGGTCGACACGTACATCGTTCACGAGCCGGGCGCCCGGTTCGCCCGCCACCCGGCGGTGATCGTGGCCGCGGGACGCCGGTTCGTGGTGAGCCGGGTCGCCGCAATGCCCGCGGACGAGCCCGGGCGCGACTCGCCGACGCGTCCGGCCCCGGCCCGCGCCGACACGTCGCCGGGCTCGATCGGGGGACCCCGTTGATCCGGCGCTGGGGCTACCTCGGCGCCGCGGTCCTGATCGGCCTCGCCGCCGTCGTGTATGGCGCTGGCCTCGACGCGCTCCTCGACCCCGCAGTCCCGGTCTTCGGTGACCTGGGCGGCCACATCGCCCCGATCCTCGAGCTGCGGTCCCGGCTGGCACGCGGCGTCATCCACGACTGGTCCTTCAGCTGGTACGGCGGGTTCCCGCTCTTCTATTTCTATTTCCCGCTGCCGTCCCTGACGGCGCTGGCCCTGGCGGCGGTGGTGGGGATCGGACGGGCGATCACGGTGGTCGTGGTCGCGGGCCCGCTGCTGCTGCCTCTCGCCTCGGCCGCGCTGGTCCGGGCGACGGGCGGGACGAAGGCGGGGGCCGCGCTGGCCGCCGCGGGCTCCGGCTACTTCGTGCTCGCCCGGTCGCTCACGCTTTCGGGCGGAACGCTGGAGTCCTCCATGGTGGGCGAGTTCTCCTACGCCTTCGCCATGGCGGCCTCGCTCTTCTACCTCGCCACGCTCCCGCGGCTCCTCGAGCGCCGGACGGCGGGGGCGCTGGTGGCGCCGGTGCTGCTCCTGGCTGCTACGGCGCTCTCCCACGTCATGGCGACGGGGCTGGCGGTCGTCGGGTCGCTGGCGCTGGCTCGAGGCCGGCGCGACCTGGCTCCGCTGGCGGGCACGTGGGTCGCGGCGTTCCTGGTCGCGGGGTGGTGGACCGTCCCGTTCCTGGGCTACGCGGGCGAGATGAGCGCGCTGGCGTGGGCGCCCCCGTCGCCGGAGCGGGTCGCGGCGCTCCTCTACGAGGGGGTCCCCCTGGCGGTGCTGGCTCTCCTGGCCGTGGCCTGGCGGTCGGACCGGCTGGGATCCGCCTTCTACCGGCTGGCGGGGGCGCTGGTCGGGGTGGCCCTGCTCCCGCTGCTGTTCCCGGAGCCGCCGATCTACCCGACCCGGCTCCTCCCGTACGCGTACTGGGCGGGTCACGTGCTGGCGGCGGTGGTGGCCTGGCAGGCCATCCGGGCCGCCCTCGCGCGGACGCACCTGGTCCGGGTCGGGGTCGCCCTCGTGGGCGTCGGGGCGCTGCTCGGCGTCGGCGTCCTGCGGGGACCGCCGCGCCGGACGGCGGACGTCATGCTGCGAGGCGACCGGCTGGCGGTGGACGCGGGCTCCTGGCGCGAGCTGGAGGCGACCGTGGCCGGACTCCCGCCCGGCGCGGTGATGGCCGCCGGCCGGTTCCCGGACCCCGACGGTCCGGCGGCCGGGCCCATGTACCTGCTGGACCTGTTCGGGAGCCGGCACCTGCCGCGCCGGGCGGGGCACCGGGTCGTCGGCGGGCTCTGGCAGGAGTCGAGCCCGAACGCCCCCTACAAATCCCTGGCGGCGCTGCACCTGCGGAGCGACCTGAGCTCGCTCCTCGCCCTGTTCGAGGCCCGGGACCCCGACGTGGACCTGGGCGTACGCCAGTCGCGGCTCCTCGGGGCGCGGTACGTCGTCATCGCCGGGCGACCCGCGTACGTGCGCACGCTCGAACCACGCGGATTGCGGGAGCTCGCCCGGGACACCCTGTGGCGACTGTACGAGGTCGAGGACCACGCCGTTGTTCTGGAGCCGGGGCCCATCGCCGCGGTGCCGCGAGGCGACTTCCGGGCCGCGGCCTCCCGCTGGTTCGAAGCCGGCGGCCGCGCGGATCTCCCCGTCGTGGCCGCGCCCGGACTCCCCCTCGAGAGGCCGGCGGGCCGGGCCGTCGATCCCCGGCCGGAAACGGCGGTCGCGCTGTTGCCGGGCGAGATCCGCGTCTCCGGTGTCGTCCCCGGCCGGCCGCTCCTCCTGCGCCTGTCGTACTTCCCCAACTGGCGATTGGCATCGCCGGGCCGCGGGCCTTTCCGGACAGCCCCGAACCACATGCTGGTGATCCCGGAGTCGGACGCGGTCCGCCTGGTCTGGCGGACGGGCTGGCCGGAGCGTCTCGGCCGCGTCCTCACCGTGTTGGGGATCCTGCTGCTCCTGGGCGCCGGCGTCGTGGCCGGCCTGGGGCGGCGGCGCGGTTGATGGCACGTCGGCGTAATGCGGGAACGGGCCGCTCGGTGTCCCACGGTGGGGAGCCCGCGTGTCGCGTCATGCAACAGCCGGAGCCCGGACCCGGGGCGGTCGATCGCGGAAAGTCCAGTAATGACGCCAAGAACGGCGTTTGGCACCCGCGGCACGGCTCCTGTACGTAGAAGTCCCCGACGGCGGGCCGAGTGGCCTGCCACTGCGGGGACTCGTCCCCGTCGGGCGCCGGTCGGGCGCCCGCCCAATCGCCGCCCGACGGAAAATTCGGGCAACATTCATCACCCGGTCCCGGTTCCGGGACGAGGAGGAATCATGCAGGAGCTCTGGAACAGCTTCATCGCGGACGAGTCCGGTCAGGGTCTCGTCGAGTACGTGCTCATTATCGCGCTGGTGGCCATCGGCCTCATCGCGATCATGATCGTGTTCCGCGACTCGATCGGTCGGATCTTCGAGCGTATCTCCGGTACGCTGGACGCTTCGCCGACCACCACGTACTGAGCTGAGCGCAGTGGACGATGGCAGGGCGGAAGGCCCGTCCTGCCTCGTCCACGCTCACTTTTCACCTGAACCGTGCCCATGCTCTCGATCGCGCTCGCACTCCCGGTCACCGTCGTCCTCGTCCTCGGCGCCGCCATGGACGTGAAGGCGCGCCGGGTCCCGAACCGGCTGGTGCTGGCGGGACTGCCGCTCGCGCTGCTGGCCTCGGCCGGCGGCGGCCTGGCGGCCGTTCCCGGTGCGCTGCTCGCGGGAGCCCTGGTCTTCGTCGTCGGGTTCGCCGGGTTCGCGGTCGGAGCCATCGGCGGAGGCGACGCGAAGTTCCTGGTCGTCGGCGCGCTCGCGGTGGGCTGGACGCAGCTCCTGCCCTACCTGCTGGCGTTCGCCGTGATCGGGGGATTGCTCGCGGTCGTGCAGATCGCGCGGCGGCGAGCCGGGATCGAGGCCACGGTCATGACGCTGGACCTGGCGAAGCACGCCGCGACGCTGGGCCGCGTCGGACACCGGGCTCGACTCGGCGACCGGGACCGGATCACGGTCCCGTACGCGGTGGCCATCGCGGCCGCCGCGCTGCTCACGATGTTTACCCCAATGACGGAGTGGCTGCTGCCATGACTCCGGTTTCCGCACCTCGGTCCAGACGCCTGCGCACCGATCGGTCGGGACAGGCCGTGGTCGAGTTCGCGCTCCTCGCGCCGATCCTGCTGCTCATCGTCATCGGCATCGTGGAGTTCGCCCGGGCCTGGAGCGCACACCACGCGATCGCCGACATCGCCCGGGAGGGAGCCCGGCTGTCGGCCATCGCCAGTCCGACCATCGATGCCTCGGCGGCTCGGGACTCGATGATCGCCAAGCTGAATCACGCGGGCCTGAACGGCACCAGCGCGACCATCACCGTGGACGACAGCGGAGACGAGAGGGGCCAGCCGTCGACCGTGTACATCGAATACCCGTACACGCTCTCCTGGCTCGCGCCCTTCATGCGATGGACGACCGGCGAGGAGTCCATCACGCTCAAGAGCCGCATCATCATGCGGAACGAATAAGGAGACGGACCCGATGAAGCAGCGACGCGTATTGATCATCCTCCTGCTCGCCCTGGTGGCGGCGGCCGTGGCCGGTTTCTCCACCCTGCGGTTCCTGTCCACCCGTCCCGTGGCCGCCGCGGCGGCCCGGCCGGACCGACGGGCCCAGGTGGTGGTCGCGACCCGGGCCCTGCCGGTGGGCGCCCTCCTCAAGGAAGAGGATGTCCGGGTCATCGACTGGCCCGCCGAGTCCGTCCCGGAGAACTACGTCACCGTGACCTCCGACGTCATCGGGCGCGGCCTGATCTCGGCGGTCCGGACCAACGAGCCGATCCTCACCACCGAGCTGGCGGAGAAGGGGAGCGGCGCGGGGCTCCCGATCATCATTCCCGAGGGGAAGCGAGCGCTGAGCATCCGGGTCGACGAGGTGATCGCCGTGGCCGGGTTCGTGATCCCCCATACCCGCGTGGACGTGCTCCTGACACTGGAGCAGAACGATCAGCCGCGCACGCAGGTGATCCTCCAGAACATGACGGTCCTGGCCGCCGGCCAGGTCGTGCAGCGGGACGAGGAGGGCAACCCCATGAACGTGGGCGTCGTCACGCTCCTCGTGACTCCGCAGGAGGCGGAGAAGCTGACGCTCGCCGCGCAGCAGGGCCGGATCCAGCTCGCCCTGCGCAACATGATCGACGTGGAGGAGGCCGCCACCGACGGCATTCGGGCCAACGCGCTGATGACGGGACCGACGCAGCGGACGTCCAGCGGCCGGGTCGTGCCCCGGCGGCCCACCGCGCCCGTCGTCGAGCTGTACCGCGGGGGAGCCCGTTCGATCCAGCGGTTCTGATCCGCCACTCCGACATCGAAGACAGTGCTTACACTCCTGGGAAAGGGCGCAGAGATGAGTTACGAGCGTGGGGGCGACGTGGCCCCCCGGAACCGCCGCTGGGTGATCGCGTTGCTGGGCGTGCTGCTGGGGCTGACGTGGGTCTCGGAGGCACACGCCCAGCGCGTGATCAGCCAGCCGTCCGAGTTGATCTCGGTGCCCCGGGGCACCTCGGCGCTGCTGCAGCCGCTCCAGCCGGTCCAGCGGGTGCTGGTGGGCGACCCGACCATAGCCGATTACGCCCTGGTCTCTCCCCAGGAGCTGGTGATCAACGGGATCGGCGTCGGCACCACCAGCCTGTTCGTGTGGGACCGAAGCGACCGCGTCCGCCTGTACACCATCGCGGTGACGCCGGACGTCGGTGCGNNCCATCGCGGTGACGCCGGACGTCGGTGCGCTCCAGCGCCAGATGGACGGCCTCTTCCCCGGCGCCGGGCTCCAGCTGACGGCCAGCGGAGAGGCGGTGGTCGTGAGCGGTACGATCCGGGACGCCCGGACCGCCCGCCGCGCCCTCGACATCCTGAACTCCAGCGGGGTCCAGGTCATCAACAACCTGGTCGCCCCCGCGGCGCAGCAGGTCCTGCTGCACGTGAGGTTCGCGGAGGTGGACCGATCCATCCTGCGCAACCTGAGCAGCGACCTGCGGGCGCAGAACCCGCACCGGTTCGACCAGGTCCAGGAGATCATCGGCTCCTCCCTCGAGACGCTCTCGGAGGGGATCGTCCGGCTCCTGCTCCTCGGCGACAACGACACGGAGCTCGAGTGGTTCCTGCGCGCCCTGCGCACGGAAGGGTACTTCAAGAGCCTGGCGGAGCCGAACCTGGTGGCCGTGGAAGGGCAGGAGGCCAGCTTCCTGGCGGGCGGCGAGTTCCCGTACCCGGCGGTGCAGGGCGGCCAGAACAACCAGGTCTCCATCCAGTGGAAGGAGTTCGGCGTGGTGCTGAACTTCACCCCGCACATCACGAACGAGGGCAGCATCCGCCTCGACGTGGCGCCCGAGGTCTCGTCGCTGGACTTCGCCAACGGCCTGACCTTCTCGGGCTTCCAGATCCCGTCGCTCATCACGCGCCGGGCCGAGACCCAGGTGGAGCTGCGGCCCGGCCAGAGCTTCGCCATCGCGGGGTTGCTGGACAACCAGCAGCAGCGGGACGTGGACCAGATCCCGATCCTCGGCCAGATCCCCATCATCGGCACCTTCTTCAGCAGCAAGGGCAGCCGGGACCTCCAGACGGAGCTCCTGGTGGTGGTGACGCCGCACATCGTGGAGCCGCTGGACTACGTGCCGCCGCTGCCCACGGGCGACCCGGCCAACTGGGACCGGAGCCGGTATTTCGACGAGTCGACCCTGAACCCGCCCGCCGGCGTGCGGATCGTGCCGCCGGACGAGGTCTCGGGAGGCGAAGGAGGGGCGTAGGATGACGACGTTCCGAGGGTTGCGTCAGCGGGAGGGCTCGGTCCTCGCCATCGTCGCGGTGATGATGGTGGCGCTGCTGGCGATCGTGGCGCTGGCCGTCGACCTGGGCATGGCCTACACGGGACGGGCCGAGGCCCAGCGCACCGCCGATGCGGCGGCGCTGGCCGGGGCGAGCGCGTTCCTGGACTACATCGAGCCGCTGGACGCGGTGCCCGACGCGAACGCCCGGGCCTACGACTACGTGGCCCGCAACGTGGTGCGGAACGAGCACGTCGACCCCGACCAGGACGTCAATGTCGAGATCTGGCCCGATGAGCAGAAGGTCCGGGTCTGGGTCCAGCGGCGGGGCCTCGGGACGTGGTTCGCCCGCTTCCTGGGCATCGACCAGCTCACGATCAGCGCCGCGGCCACGGCCCAGGCGCTGTCGGCGGGCTCGGCGACCTGCCTCAAGCCGTGGGCCCTCATGGACATGTGGTACGAAGCCAGCTCCGACGCCAACGGGAACCGCTGGTGGGACGAGGGCGAGAACTGGGAGTACGATCCCACAGCCGGCGACATGTTCCGGCAGACGGCGGAGATCGGCGAGAACCCCGCGGGCGTCACGACCGGGGCCACCGGCTACGGCAGCGGGTTCCGCAACAACCCGTTCTCCGACGTGCGGGACGACTGGGGCCGCCAGATCCACATCAAGGCCCCGGACCCCAACAGCGAGTACGTGCCGAACCCCGGCACCTTCCTGCCGTGGCGCGTGGGCGAGACCGACTCCGGCGCGGCGGACTATCGCTGGAACATCGCGAACTGCAACGAGGACAACATTTTCCTGTCCGACAACGACCCGACCACGGACCACGACCAGTACCCCATCGAGACGGGGAACATGGTCGGGCCCACGTTCCAGGGGGTGCAGGACCTGATCGCTCAGGACCCGGAGGCGACCTGGATCGAGACCACGGAAACGGCGGAGGACGGGAGCACCTACACCGGCGGCGAGGTCCAGGGCTCCATCTTCGAAGACAACTGGGTCGAGAGCCCCCGGGTCATCAAGGTCGCCGTGATCGACCCGGACCAGATCATCGGCTCGGGGATGCAGGACATCGAGTTCAACAACTTCGCGCTGCTCTTCCTGGAAGATCAGCCGACGATGCACGACGACGTGACCGCGCGGTTCCTCTACTTCGTGGATGGATCGGGCGGTCCCGTCGGGACCACGACCAGTCCGCTGGTCAAGATCATTCGACTCATCGAGTAGGCGAGTCCACCATGGATGACGCGAAGCTTAGGACAGCGGTCGTATCGGCCAACCGGGAGTTCCGGGAGGCCGTCTCCCGACTGCTGAAGGAGTTCCCGGACATGCTGGAGGTGGTGGCCGACGTGACCACCGCCACCGGGCGCATGGACGGCGACGCCCTGGAGCTGCTCCACGAGAGCGATCCGGAGCTGGTCATCGGGGACTTCGCGGACGACCCCGTGTCCTCGCTGCGGTTCGTGCGCCTGCTCTCGGACGCCCGCCCCTCCCGCGCGTTCCTCGGCTCCGGCCCGCCGCTCCCCCCGGAGCTGCTGCTGGAGGCCATGCGGGCCGGCGTTTCCGAGTACCTGCCCATGCCGGTGGACCAGCGGGACCTGGAGGAGGCGCTCCGGCGCGTCGCCCGCAAGCTGGGTCGCGGCTCTGCCGCGAGCCCCAACGGCGGCGGGCGGGTCGTCGTGTTCGCCGGCGCGAAAGGCGGCACCGGCGCCACCACCGCGGCGGTCAACGCCGCGGTTCACGCCGGGAAGATCCTCGGCCGACGGACGCTGGTCCTCGACCTCGACCTCCAGACCGGGAGCGCGGGCGTCCTGATGGGCGTGCCGCCCCGCTACAGCATCCTGGACCTGGTGGACAACATCCACCGGCTGGACGAGAGCCTGCTGGCGTCGCTGGTGACGGAGCACCCCTCGGGCGTGCACGTCCTGCCGGCGCCGTCGGACGTGGACGACCACGAGGAGCTGAAGCCGGACCAGGTCCGGACCGCGCTTCGGCTCATCCGGCATCATTACCAACTGGTGATCATCGATGTGGGGCGGCCCACGTCCAACCTGGCGCGGACCGTCCTGGACCAGGCCGATGACGTCTACCTGGTCCTGAACGCCGACCTGCCGTCGCTGCGGAACGCGAAGCGCCTCCTCCCCCGGCTCCAGGCCAACGGCGACCCGTCGGGCGAGCGGGTCCATCTGGTCCTGAACCGCGTCTTCGACGGCGGCGAGATCACCCCGCGGGACGTGCGCTCCGCGCTCCGGCTCCCGGTCTCGTTCAGCCTGCGACAGGACGATGCGTCGGTGGTCCGGTCGGTCAACGTGGGGGAGCCGATCGTGATGAACGGGTCCCGGTCCCGCTACAGCGCCGATGTGAAGGCCCTCGGGCTCGAGATCGCCCGGACCGTGGACCCCACCGCCAGTCTCGATGAGGCGGGCCTCTTGAAGCGACTGAGCCGGAAGCTCGGCAGCACAGGGAGCGGCAAATGACGGAACCGATGAGGAAGCGGGCGTTGGAATCGGAGTCGGCCGAACAGGTCGACGAGCTGGTGCCGCTGACCGGGCCCACGCCCGTGGATGGCTCCCCGGACACCGAGGAGCTCAGCATGGAGGAGGTCCGGAGCCGGATCCACCGCAAGCTCCTGGAGCGGCTCAACCTGTCGAACCTCGACGGCCTCAGCCGGGAGGAGGCGGGCGCCTCCATCAAGCCCGAGATCCAGAACCTGCTCACCCGGGAGGGCGTGGCCCTCAACCTGGACGAGCGGGAGAAGCTCACCCAGCAGGTGCTGGACGAGATCTTCGGCCTGGGTCCGCTGGAGCCGCTCATGAAGGACCCGGACATCTCCGATATCCTGGTCAACACCTATGATCAGGTGCTGATCGAGCGTTTCGGCAAGCTCGAGGGCACGCGCGTGCGGTTCCGCAACGACGAGCACCTCATGCAGATCATCGATCGGATCGTCTCCGCCGTGGGACGCAGGATCGACGACTCCTCGCCCATGGTGGACGCCCGCCTGCCCGACGGCTCCCGGGTCAACGCCATCATCCCGCCGCTGGCCCTGGACGGGCCCCATATGTCCATCCGGAAGTTCAAGCGGGACACGCTGTCGGGCGACGACCTGCTCCGGACCCGCAGCCTGACCGAGCCGATGCTCGAACTGCTCCGGGCGGTGGTGCAGGCACGCCTCAACATCCTGGTCTCCGGTGGGACCGGCGCCGGGAAGACGACGCTGCTGAACGTCCTGTCGTCGTACATCCCGACGAACGAGCGCATCGTCACGATCGAGGACTCGGCCGAGCTCCAGCTCCGGCAGCCCCACGTGGTCCGCCTGGAGACCCGGCCCGCGAACATCGAGGGACGGGGCGAGGTGCCCCAGCGGCTGCTGCTGATCAACGCGCTGCGTATGCGCCCCGACCGGATCATCGTCGGTGAGGTCCGTGGCGCCGAGGCCCTCGACATGCTCCAGGCCATGAACACCGGCCAC